>Ga0102924_1007156_pt1 | contig 10289 bp, 6 predicted proteins | sample PaiPotPPM11metaG_FD_80116 | JGI IMG/M metagenome (GOLD analysis project Ga0102924, IMG submission 80116) | Iron sulfur acid spring bacterial and archeal communities from Banff, Canada, to study Microbial Dark Matter (Phase II) - Paint Pots PPM... ...
CGCAAGCTCGCGACACTAACGCGGAAGCACGCTGCGACATCCGCCTGCGTGAGGGGCACGTGGTCCACGTAAACAATAGCGTACGCGATGGCGGCTGCGACCGCCTGCACGGCGCCGGCGCCGCGCGTGCCCATCGGCCGTGAGAAGTACTCGATGGCGTCGCGGGCGAGGGACTTGGCCCGGGCGCGCTGCTTGGCATCGAGCGGGAGGCTCGCCAGACCGCGATTGAGCACCGATTCGAGCTCGGTGAGCATCGGCGACGACGCCGCGACGCGCCGCGTGGACGGCGCGCCTTCCGCGCCGCGACGCACGCGCGCCCCGGCGCCCTGTCCGCCGTCGTACCGCTCGCGCCCGACGGTCCCCGCGTACGCGGCCTGGGTGTGCACTGGCGCGGGGCGAGGCATCGGGTGATCCCTGTCGGGGGGCGCGCCTTGCTCGAGCCACTTGAGCATGGCCGCGTGCTCTCGCGAGGCCGTGCGCTTCATCGCACGCGCGAGGACCTTCCGCGCCTCAGCGAGACGGCCCACACGCGCGAGGGCATGCGCGTAGCTGGCGGCGACCTCACCGCTATACGCGGCGCTCTGGTACGCGCGCTTCAGCCAACCGACCGCGTCGCGCGCGCGATCGAGCGCGACGTCGAGGAGGTGCCCGAGGTTGTGCGCGTACCAGGGGTTCTTCGGCGCGCTCGTGAGCGCGTGGTGGTAGGCGCTGACGGCGCACTTGTAGTTGCCGAGGAGCGTCTGGCAGAGCGCGAGCGTTGCCCAACCGCGGTCGTCGTCGGGGCGGTGCGCGAGGAGGCGCCGCGCGAAGAGCGCCGCGCGCCAGGGGTCTCGCTCGACGAGGAGCTCCGCCAGCTGGAGGTAGGCAAAGAGGCTCTCGTCCGAGCCGTCTGGCGCGAGACGAGCGAGGCGGTGGAGCATCGGAAGGACATCGCTGGGGTCGACCGCGCGCGCGAGTGTCCATTCGATCTGGCGACGCAGCTCCTGCGCTTGTACGGTGCGCGCTTCCATTCGCTTCTCCAGGGTGTAGCTTCGAGGACAGGCATGCGCAACGCGCAAAACTGCCTCGACGAGGGCCGATTCGCGCCGTGCACGTTTCCCTTGCGCTTCGGCGTTTCTGAGTTAAGGGCGCTCTCGCGCCGGGGCTCGGGTCCAGCGCGCCTGCCGCATCCTCGGGCACCTCGCCGCTATCGAAACGCCACGATCTTTTGCTGCACGAGCTCGTGCAGGATGCGAAGCGCGTCGAGCTTCGGCATACCGCTCACGTCGAGGATCATCTCGACGCTCGACTGGCCGTCGATGAGCGACAGAATGAATCCTGCGCGATGGTCCATCGATAGCCAGCGCATTTGCGTGCGCGGGACGACGACCATCGGCACTCGGTCGAGCGGGCCGAGCCTCGCCGAGTACATGTTCTCGAGGACGCTTCGGCAGTTCGCGCCGCACTCGGCCGCTTGGACGTTGCCCGGCTCGTCGGCGAGGATCAGCTCGGACATCTCGAGCGCGCCCGTGTAGTCGCCGAGCGAGAAGCGCTCGCGCATTTCGGACAAGGGATCCTCGATGGTGCGCTCGGTGATCTCGGGCGCCGCCGATGCGCCAGCGCCGATGGCGCCGAGAACGGCGGCCTCGATGCTCGTCGGCGAGATGCTGCGCTCGGGCGGTGGCACGACCGGAGGGATGCTCGGCGTGCTTGGCGCTCGCGCGTCGGCGATCGAGAGGGCGGTCATGCTCAGGCGCCGAGGCGGCTCGCTCCGAAGAGCGGACAGCGCCCGGGCCCGCTCGAGCTCCACCTCGTTCGTGAGTGTGATCTGCTCCGAGCGAGGTTCCTGCGGCGGGAAGTCGCTGCCTTCGGTCTCGTGGGCTTGCCGCGGTGTCGAGGAGGTTTCCTGTGGCCTCATCTCGGGCGTCTCCGAGCTCTTCGTGGCTCGGGCGTACGCCTCGACGTCGAACGGCGGGTTGACGGTGGGTCGCTCGTTCTCGTCCTCGGCCGAGTCGGCTGCGTCCTGCCGCGGCGGTGGCGGCTGCCTTGCGCGTGGCCTCTTCCGGTGCTCGTCGGTCACGGCTCGTCGCCCTCGCGCCTCAGTGCGTCTTGGCGACGACGCCCTTGAACATCCTGTGCGTGCGCGAGAGCCCCTCGATCTCGGCTTTCACCGCGGCGACGTCGCGCTTGCCGATCGCCGCCCGCGCCTTGTTCACGATGGCGCGCGCCTTCTCAATGGCGTCGCGCCCGAAGTCGCTCGCCGCGACGATCTGCTCGACCTGAGGGAAGAGCCGCTCGATCTCGCCGACGATGCGCTCCGCCTCCTGCTTGGCGGCCTCGAACTCCTCGCTCGAGCGGCGCTCTACCATGTAGTCCTTGGCGTCCTCCATCATGTTCGTGATCTCGTCGCGCGTCAGGCCGCTCGACGCCGTGACTTCGATCGACTGCTCCTTGGCGGTCTCGAGATCCTTCGCGTGGACGCTCACGATGCCGTCCGCATTGATCTCGAAGGTCACCTCGATCTCGACGGTGCCCTTCGCGGCGCGCTTCAAGCCGGTCAAGATGAACTCGCCGAGGAGCTCGTTCTCCTCGGCGCGCTCGCTCTCTCCCTGCATGACGACGATCTTCACGGCGGTCTGGTTGTCGCGGCTCGTCGTGAAGATCTTCGTGCGGTGGGTGGGCACAGTCGTGTTCTGTGGAATGAGCTCCTCGAAGTAGCCGCCCTGGGTCATGATGCCGAGCGCGTGCGGCGTCACGTCGAGGAGGACCATCTCCTGTTTGTCGTCGATCAGGGCCGAGCCCTGGATGCCCGCGCCGAGGGCGACGCTCTCGTCGGGGTGAACGCCCTTGCAGGGCTCGCGCTCGAAGAACTCGGCGACCGCGAGCTGGATCTTCGGCATGCGCGTCATTCCGCCGACGAGGATGACCTCCTCGATGTCCTCCTTCTCGAGGCGAGCGTCGGAGAGCGTTTGCCGGCAGATGTCGATCGTGCGCTCGATGAGGTCGACCGAGAGCTCCTCGAGCGTCTTTCGGTCGATCGTGCGCTGCAGGTGGAGGGCCTCGTTCCGGCCACTCGAGATGATGAACGGCAGGTTCACCTCCGTCTCGCGCACGCTCGAGAGCTCGCACTTGGCCTTCTCGGCGGCGTCCTTCAGCCGCTGGAGCGCCATCCGATCCTGACGCAGGTCGATGCCGTGCTCCTCCCTGAAGCCGTGCACCAGCCAGTCGATGATCCGCGCGTCCACGTCCTCGCCGCCGAGGAACGTGTCGCCCGCGGTGGCGATCACCTTGAAGACGCCGCTCGACCCGATCTCGAGGATCGAGATGTCGAACGTGCCGCCGCCGAAGTCGTACACCGCGATCGTCTTCTCGACGTTCTTGCCGAATCCGTAGGAGAGCGCAGCCGCGGTGGGCTCGTTGATGATCCGGATGACGTCGAGGCCCGCGATCTCGCCGGCGTCCTTCGTTGCTTGCCGCTGGTTGTCGTTGAAGTAGGCGGGGACGGTGACCACGGCCTTGGTAACCGTCTCGCCCAGGTAATCCTCGGCGATGACCTTCATCTCCTGGAGCACCATCGCGCTGATCTCGGAGACGCTGTACTCCTTGTCTCGGAGGACGATGCGCACGTCGGTGTGCGGGCCCTGGACGATCCGGTAGCTGGACGTCGCCACCGCGTTCTTCACCTGCGGCGAGTTCCACTTGCGCCCGATGAGGCGCTTGGCCGCATAGACCGTGTTCTCAGCGTTCGTGATCGCCTGGCGCTTGGCGATGTGGCCGACGAGGCGCTTGCCGGCTTCGGTCACCGCCACCATCGACGGAGTCGTCTTGTATCCGCCGCGGTTCGGGATGACGGTCGGAACGCCGTTCTCGACGATCGCGACGCACGAGTTGGTCGTTCCAAGGTCGATCCCGATCACCTTCTCCATCCGCGGACGTCTCCTTCCTGCGAGGCCTCAAGCCAGGGCGCAGGTCTCCTTCGGGGGCAGGCGTCCCGAAACGACGACCTGGGGTCGATCACGGTTTCCCCACCCGCTTGAGCATCGCCTGAATCGTACCATCATGGGGAGCAAGCTGTGCAGCGGTCTCGAGCTCTCGCCGGCAGTTGAGAGCCAGGCCGGCCGCCAGGTAGACGTTGGCCAGAGTGACCCGGAACTGGACGTTCGACGGTTCGAGGCCGCAGGCGCGTTGCGCCAGGCGACTCGCCTCGTGGAGATCGCCGTCGGCCTTGAGGAGAGCGTTCGCCGCGCGGTCGTGCGCGTTGGCGTCGGTCGGGCGCGCCCGGACGACGCGCGCCCACGACCGTGCTGAGTCCGCCCATTGGCCGTTCCTCTCCTCGTAGGCGCCTTGCCTTGCGTACGTGTCCGCGAGGATCTCGTCGGCGCGCTGCTGCGCGGTCTGCGCCTGGCGCTGGAGGTTCTCGTCCTGCGGCGAGAGGGTGAGCGCGACGCGAAAGGCGTTCGCCGCCGCGACCGGATCGCCCGACGCGAGGGCCGCCTCCCCGATCCCGACGTACCTGCGCGCCTGCGCCACCTTCGCCAGGCTGACCCGCTCGTCGTAGCGACGCCGCAGCGCCTCCATCGCTTCCGCGGCGGTCCGAGCCTGCGGGCGATTCGCTCCCCCCGCTGCGGCGGGGCCTGGGGGAGGGGCGCTCGAGAGAGCCGGCCGACGCCCGCCGGCGCCGAGCAAGCGCCGCGCGAGCGCGTCCCGCCGGGCAGCCGCTTCGACCGTGGGGCTGGGCCCGGACGGAGATGCCGGCGGCGGAGGCGCCGCCGGGGTTACCGGGGCCTCCTGTTTCGCCTGCTCGCGAGCTTCGCGTTCGATCCGCTCGGCCGTCCGCTTGGCCTCCGCGAGGGCCTCCGCGAGGAGCTCCTCGATACCGCGCGAGCGGCGCTGCTCCTCGAGGTACGCGTCGTACTCGGCGCGCCGCGTCCGGTCGGTGAGCGTATCGTGCGCCAGCGTGATGCGCCCGAAGATGGTCTCCATCAGCGGCTTGAACGCGCCGAGCTTTTTACGGAAGTACTTATCGGGGTGAAACTTCGCCGCAAGGTCGTAGTAGGCGCGTTTGACGGTCTTGCGGTCGGCCGCGCGATCGACCTGAAGGAGCGCATAATGGTCCAACCGATCGAGGCCGCGGTGCGTGAGGATTATGTGACGTCGGACGTTGGGTTCGAGGTCGACGTCCTCCGCCAGGAGAGCCTGTTCCTGAGGCGTGAGCGGGGCCTCGCCGGCCGGGGTGGCGCCTGCAGCCTCCGAGGGCGAAGGCGCGGTCTCCGCGCCGGGGGCGGCAGGTCCGGGGGCCTGTCGAGGCCGGAGCCCGTCCTGCGATGCGGCTTCGAAGGTGATGAGGCCGAGCGACTCGAGCTTCTGGAGAGAGGTCCGTACCAGTTGGTCGGGAAGGCCGGTAATCGCGATGATCTCGTGCTCGTCGAGCGTGCCATCTACGCGCGAGAGGACGAACCCGTCGGTAGACGACAGCGCCGCGCCGCGAGGATCGCGACGGTCGGGCACAGGCTTCGGCGTGCGCACGCGCGCGTCGGGCAAAGCAAGTCCTCCTTCCAGAGGGAGCCCGCCCGCGGCCATCCCGGACGTGCTCTCAAGTCGTCTCGACCGCGGCCGGCTGAGCCGGAGACATGCAGTCGTACCCATCATACTCCTCTTCCGGGCGCCACCTGTCGTGCATCCAGACCCAGCCCTCCGGAAAGGCCAGAATGCGTCTGGACAGCTCGGCGTTGATGCGCGACGTGAGCTCGAGCACGCCGTCCTTGCCTGCGTCCAGGTCCGCGGTTTCGATGCGCGTGGCCGTGATGCACGGCAGCGACGACCACGGCGAGTCGGTCGCGCCCGGAGCGAGGGTCCCCACGACGACCGGCGACCCGGTTCGCAGGGCGATGAGCGCCGGACCAATCGGGGTGGGCGCCGGATGCCCGAGGAACGGCGCCGAACACGAGCGAACGCGGGAACGAAGGTCCATCGGGACACCGAGTACGCCACCGGCGCGGAGTGTGCGCAGGATGCGGGCGGCGGCGCCCGGCGCGCCGCGCCAAATGACGCCGACGCCGTGCGCCCCGCGCAGGCGCTCGTACAGGCGCGAGAAGCGCGGGTCGTAGCTCTCGCGGGCGACGGTGACGAGCGGCACGCCGGCGGCGACGAGCGCCGCGGCCACCCGCTCCCAGGCCCCGAGATGCGCCGACGCAAACACGACGCCGCGCCCCTCGGACCGGGCGGCGGCGAGCACGTCGCAGGCGTCGCCGGCGAGCGGCACGGGCGGCATGACGCGGCGCCGTCCCAGCGCCGCGACGGTCTCTCCGAGGGCCTCGCCGAGGGCGGCGAAGCAGCGTCGCACGAGCGCCCGGTGGGTCGTCGGCGCGGCGGTGGGATACACGCGCGCCACGTTGGCGAGCGCGATGGAACGCGCGTGGACGGCGAGGGCGTGCGCGATGTGCCCCAGGGCGCGGCCGAGGAGGCGAAGCGCGCGTGGAGGAAGGGGGCGCGCCGCGGCAAGCGCCGCGGACGCGAGCATCCATAGGGCGTCGTTCTTCGTCCGCTGGAGGGCGGTCCATTCGCCGCCGAGGCGAACGTCGCCTTTCAATTGCACCGGTTGAAGCCGTCCAGAACCTGGCTCGGGCCGCACGTCGTGCCCTGAGGGCAGTCGTTCGGCACGGTCGGATCGCAGAACACGACCTCCGAGTTTCCGTTGTCACACGTGGCTCTGCACGTGACGTCGGTGTATGCGCCGTTCGGTTGCCGGCCGCAGCAGATCTCTCCGGCCGGGCACTGCGCGCTGCTCGTGCAGGAGACGGGGGTGCTCATCGGCGCGTTGCAGCCACTGGCGCTCGGGACACAGGAGTCGCTCTGCGGTCCGAAGCCGCTGACGCAGCAGAGCTGCGCAGGGATGGTGCACGTCGTCGTCCCTCCGCAGTCGACGCTGTACGAGGGGGGCCCGGCCTCGATGACCGCTGCTTCGGGCGCCGCGGCCTCCGGCATCGGTCCGGGCGTCGTCGAGTCCGGGGCGGCGCCGATGTCTTCTTCGGCCGCATCCCTCACGGGCGGCAAGCCCGTATCCGGAGGGAGTCCCTGGTCTCGCGCGGCGACATCGAATGGTTCTCCGCCGTCCACTGGACTGAAGAGGAGATTCGAGGGCGCGCTACCGCCGCAGGATGCAAGCGCCCAAGCGAGCGCGGGAATGATCAGAACGAAACGTGTCCTTCGCACGACGAGGCTCCTGTCGAGCGAACTAGTTAGTGCCCCGATCTCGGGCCGCGCAACGGGTTTGGTCGCGATTTCGCCGAGAACGCCCCTCCCCTTAGCTACATATTTCCCGCGGCAAAAGAGCTTCTCACGCGAGCTGGAAGATGCGCACGGGCATCTCCCGTCCACGCACACGTAGGGGATCGCGCGAGACGGGCGACTCGTCGTCGCGCCCGCATTCGCGCCAGACGGCTTCCGTGACGAGCATGCGCGAGCCCAGCTCCTTGTTGAGCGCCTCGACGCGCGATGCGACGTTCACGACGTCGCCGATCACCGTGTACTCCTTGCGCTGCGCCCCGCCTATGGTCCCGACGACCGCAGGGCCCGCGTGAAGACCGAGCCCGATCCGGGTCGGCGCGATGCGACCCTCGGCCTGCAGCTTGTCGACGCGCTCGAGCACCTCCAGCCCGGCCTTGACCGCGTCCGCGCAAGGATTGCCCTCCGCGATCGGCGCGCCGAAGACCGCCATGAAGCCGTCGCCGAGGAACTTGTTCACGATGCCGTGGTGCTTCACGACGGCGTCGACGGCGGTGTCGAAGATGGCGTTGAGATAGTCCACGACCTCTTCGGCGCTGCGCTTCTCGGCGAACCCCGTGAAGTCGCGGATGTCGAAGAACATCACGCAGACGTCGCGCAGCTCGCTCTTGGCCTCCGCCTCGCCCATCACTAGCCGTTCGACGACCTGCGGCGACACATGCTGCCCGAAGACGCCGAGAATGCGCGACCGCTCTTCGTGCGACTCGAGCGCCCGCGTGAAGCTTCCGCGCAGCCGGCTCGCCACGAAGCCCGCCGCGACGCCGGCGACGAGCAGGATGCAGGCCTTGGTGAGGTGCTGCGGGAGGGACGAGAGCACCGGCTCGGCGACGGTCGTGTCGAGCGAGGCGCCGAACAGCGTGACGGCGGCGTATTCGACGGCCGCGACCAGGCCCGTGAACGCGGAGAGCGCGAAGTCGAGCCTCAACGTGGAGAGAAGAATGAAGAGGAAGTAGACGAAGGAACTCGGCATGAGGAGCGCCTGCACCGGCCCGAGGAACGTCGCGTAGTAGACGATGACCAGGGTCGGCAGGCTCGTCTCGACGAACGCGTACACGTACCGGCGCACGGCCGACGAGCGCGCACCGCTGCGGAGCAGCCGCTCGGTAGCGTAGAGCACGTGGAACTCGAAGCCGGCGACGGCGCACAGGAAGAGCCCGACCGGAAGGCGATCGAACTTCCCCTGCAATACTGTGGTGAGGGCGTCCGGATAGGCGCTGCTTACGGCGAGAAAGGCGAGCATCCCCGCCGTGGGGACGACAGCGAGCCACGTCGCGCGAAAGCGCTCGGCGAGGAGGATCTCGCGCGAGAGCCGGCGCTCGAAGGCCTCCCGCGGGTTCTCGACGTGCGCGCCGAGGATGGCGGCTTCCTGCGCGGTCACGTCATTCTCGCTTGGCGCCGCCTCTGCCGACCGCAGCAATCGTTGCCTCCGGTGAGCTCGCAGAGAAGGATAGCCCACGGACGAAGCGTAGCGCTCGCCAAGAGCGGCCTTGGCGCGCGAGCCAAGACCCCTTACGGTCCTCCGGCACCATGCGCGTCTCAACGATCCGAACGTTCGTCGCGTCCCTGGCCGGGTTCGGTGTGCTCACGGTCATGCATTCGACATCGCAGGCGATGCCGACGGCCGCCGCGGCTGCGCCGGCGCCGGAGCTCAGCATCCCGTTCACCAAGACGACGCTGCCCAACGGGCTGGTCGTGATCCTCAGCGAGGACCACACGCTCCCTCAAGTGGCCGTCAACACGGCATTCGACGTGGGTTCACGCATGGAGCGCGCCGGGCGGACGGGGTTCGCGCACCTCTTCGAGCACCTGATGTTCATGGGGACCCAACGCGCACCTCGCGGCGCGTTCGACAGTTGGATGGAGGCCGCCGGCGGGCGCAACAACGCAACGACGGCGGAGGACTTGACCGATTACTTCGATATCGCGCCGCCCACCGCGCTGCCGCTCCTCTTGTGGCTCGAGGCCGATCGCGTGCGCGATCTCGGGCGCCTCATCGACGCCGCGAAGCTCGACTTGCAGCGCGACGTGGTCCTGAACGAGCGCCGCCAGAGCATCGAGAACCGTCCGTACGGCGTGGAGGAGCTCGTACTTCCCGAGCTCCTTTGGCCGGGGAATCACCCGTACCACCATCCGGTCATCGGCTCGCCGGCCGACTTGAAGGCGGCGTCGGTCGCGGACGTCAAGGAGTTCTTCGAGACGTGGTACGACCCGGCGAACGCCTCGCTCGCCGTGGCGGGCGACTTCGACGCGCAGCAGACGAAGGCGCTCATCGAGCGCTGGTTCGGCGCGATTCCGTCGCACGGAAAGCCGAACGCAGGCCGCGCTGCGCCCGGCGCCGTTGCGCCCGAGTCGACCAGGCCGAGCGGGATCGTAAGGCAGACGGTGCCGGACCAGGTGGAGCTGACGAAGATCACGCTGGCGTGGCAGTCGCCGCCGCACTTCGCGCCCGGAGACGCCGAAATGGATCTCTTGGCGAGCGTCCTATCGCACGGAAAGGCGAGCCGCCTCTACAAGGCGCTCGTCTACGACCAGAAGATCGCGCAGAGCATAGAGGCCGGGCAACACTCGGAGGTGCTCGGCTCGGAGTTCGTGGTGAGCGCGCTCGCGCGGCCGGGGGTGGACCCGGCCAAGCTGGAGAAGGCGATGTTCGCCGAGATCGCCAGGCTGCGCGACGCCGACATCTCGGCCGAGGAGCTCGACCGCGCGCGCAACGAATACGAGATGGCATTCGTGGACGGCCTCCAGAGCGTCCCCGAGCGCGCCTCCCTCCTCAATATGTACCAGACCGAGCTCGGCGATCCCGGTTACGTCCAGCGCGACCTCGACCGTTACCGGAAGGCGACGGCCAAAGACCTGCGCTCGTCGCCAAGAGCGTGCTCCTGCCGGACTCCGTCGTCGTGCTCACGATCGTGCCGCGCAAGGAGGCCTCCCGATGATTCGCTCTCCGCTGTCGCGCGTCCCCTTGGTCGTCGCTCTCGCATCCGCCTGCGGAGGCGCCTCCCCGCCGCCGCCGCCGCCGGTCGCGC
>Ga0102924_1007157_pt1 | contig 10289 bp, 12 predicted proteins | sample PaiPotPPM11metaG_FD_80116 | JGI IMG/M metagenome (GOLD analysis project Ga0102924, IMG submission 80116) | Iron sulfur acid spring bacterial and archeal communities from Banff, Canada, to study Microbial Dark Matter (Phase II) - Paint Pots PPM... ...
CCAATCGGTTCCGTCATCATACAAGCCGTGCTTCCATCGCACGGAGGAATGCCCGCGTCGCGGTGGCTGGATGGTCCGGGTGTGCGGCGAGGTCCCGGGCGCACCGGCGGAGATCCGCCATGCCGTCAATATCGTACCACGGGGGAAGCGTCGCCAGCGTGAGCCCGGATGCCGCGACCTTCGCGACGGTCTGCGCGAAGACGGCAGGCGTACTCCACGCGATACCGGAGAAGAGCGCGGGGTGCGGCGCGGTCGCGGCGATCAGGTAATAGCCGCCATCCTCTGCCGGGCCGAGCACGACATCGGCCCCGTCGTCCAACCGCGCGAAGGCTTGCGCGATGTGCGCGGGCGGCAGGGAGGGGAGATCGCTGCCGATCAACGCGACGTGGGTAGCGCGGTGGTCCAGCGCGCACGCAATCGCGTGGCACATCGCCATCCCCACGTCGCCGGGCGGCACGGCAAACGCGGGCGGCAGATCGCCACCGAGCAGTGTGGCGAGCGGCTCCTCCGCGCCCGGCGGGTGCGCGAGCCGGAGTGTGCAGCTGGGGACGCTCCGCGCGACCGCGAGCGTATCCACGAGCGCGGCTGCCGCGAATTCGGCGGCCTCCTCCGGCGTGAGATGTGGGCAGAGGCGCGTTTTTGTCACCCCGGCGGCGGGCGCTTTCGCCAGCACGATCAGCGCGCGACGCTTTGCGGTAGAGCGATGCACGAGTGCCCCTTCCAAACAGCTTCTCGAACAGCGTCAGCGTGTCTGGTCCCATTGCTCGCGGGAAATATCGGCTTCCTTCAGAATGTCACGGAGAAGAGTTGGATCAATGTCCCCGCTATGGGGGTTGGGAAGGCGAATTTTGAGCCTGTCGCGCTGCATGAATTCATGTTTGCTCCCGGCGCGTGGCCCGATGAAGCCGAGGATGCCCAAACGCCGGATGAGGTCTCGACGGCTCACGGGCGTCAGTCGTGGCGGCATTACGCGACTATTTTGGCGTTTAGGTCAATACCATCCACGACGGGCAATGGATCGTGATCCGCGATGCTCAGGAACAGCCAGTCTTCCAACACCTCGCGCAGTTCTTCCCGGCACCCCTCAACCGTCGTGGCATGTGCCCAGACACCTTGAAAGCCGGGGATCGTGGCGAAGAAACTCCCGTCGTCGTACATTTTGTACTGAGCGCGTCGCATCGCGGCATCAAGATAACTCGTGAGCATATAGTACGCTCCTCTGCTCGCACACTTCGCTGGGAAGTTTCGCAGAGACTGTCTCATTTCGCAATGCGCCCCATCCAGCATCGCCTGCTTGGATGGGCGATGTGTGAATCTCCCTCATCGGAGCGTCACCGCGAGCGCGGCGGCGTGGGCGAGCGTCGGCTTCGCATCGAGCGGCGTGCAAAGGGCGTGGAGACTGACCGTCACGTTGCTTCCTACCGTACCCCTATTATGCATCACCGCGGGGGGCGAGGAAACGGTGCGCTTCACCGCCGAGGCCGGGCGGGTGCGCGGCGCCGACAATCTGTTGCAGGAGGGCAATATCCGCGCGGCCATCGCGGCCATCAGTCAGTGGCTGCTCGCCGGTCGTCACGCAGTGGTGGAAGTGGAGCGCCTCCTCCTTGAATGCCTCGGCGTAGGAGACGTTGACCCGCTTTCGCCACTCCGCGCCATTCTCCATCCCCTGCACCTCGACCGGCGTCGGGAAGTGCTTGAGCCACGGCGAGGGAAACTGAATACGCACGCGCCCGGATGCACCGATGAACGCCAGTTCCTCGAAGTAATCGCGTAATGCCGAGAGATACGACCACGTCAGCACGACGCGCGGGCCATTGTCATACGCCAGCACGGTCGTGATCGTCGGATGGATCGTCTCGTCTGGCCAGATCGTCGTCAGGAGCGCCTGCTTCGGCGTGCCGAGGATGCCGCGCAGCGCGTTCGTGTCGTGGCACAGGCTACCGAGGACGACATCGCGATAGAGTTGGCGCAGGAGCGGGGTCACGTCGCCGATTGCCTCAACAGTCAGCCGGTCATCCTCCGCCTGCAACGCGGCGAGCGTTTCCGCTGGCACGTCGCGGAACCGCTTGATCCGGTGGTGTGCGTAGTACAGATCGGGGTCGGGGTGGAGGACGTTGATCTGCACGTAGCGCAGGTCGTCCATTGCCTGCACCGCCGCCCGGCCGTAGCGGTAGCCGGGGTCGTACCGTTTCATGTAGGAGACCATCATCTGCTTGCCGGTGCGCGCCGCCGTCGCGATCATTGCGTCCGCCTCGCGCAGCGTGAAGCACATCGGCTTCTCGACGATCACATGCTTGCCGGCCTCCATCGCGGCAATCGCGGCGGGCGCGTGCGACCCCGCGGTCAGCACGATCACCACATCGAGGTCCTGCGCGACGAGATCGCGGTAATCCAGATAGCGGCCCGCGATGCCGAAGTAATCACCGACAGATTGCATGAGGCCTGGCGAGAGGTCACTGATCGCCGTCACCACAAAATGGTCGTCCAGCTCGCGCAAGTTCGGCAGCCACATAATCTGCGCCACCGTCCCGCAGCCAATCACCCCAACGCGTAAACGTGCCACGATACGCTCCTTCGTCGCTACTCGTTCCTTCGTCTCCCATTGTCGCAGATGCTCGACGCGTCCGAAACCGCGGATGTACACTGACCGCCTGGCATCCGCATATTCTCCCCCTCTCCATCACTGACAAGCAATGGAGAGGGGGTCGGGGGGTGAGGCAACATGAGCACGGTTTCGATCTGGCAGGACACGTCCATCTGGCCCGCGCTGTCGCACCGCCGCGAGGAGGCGGATGTCTGCATCATCGGCGCGGGGATCGTCGGCAGCACACTGGCGCATTACCTCGGGCAGGCGGGGAAATCGGTCATTGTGCTGGAGGCGCGAGATGTCGCGCTCGGCGCCTCCGGCCGGAATGCGGGGCATGTCTCGGCGCACGGGAAGGCCGGATACCACACGGCGGTTGAGAAGTTTGGGCGGGCGGTGGTCCGGGAGGCGCGCGATCTCGGCTTCCGTAACCGGGAAATCGTCAAGGGCTTCCTCGACGCGTACGGCGTCTGGTACGAGCAGCCGGGCAGCCTCACGCTCGCCTGGAACGAACAAGAGGCGAAGGAACTGGAAGCCTCGGCGCACGCCCTCATCGCGGATGGGTACGACGTTGAATGGTACGACAAGGACCCGACCGGACGCGGTTTCTTCGGCGCGATCGGGCAGGCGGGCGACATCGCCACGCAATCGTACTGGCTGACGACCGAGGTGATGGCGCACAGCGGCGCGACGGTGATCCCGAACTGCGCCGTCCGCAAGATCGAGCAGGCGGGTGGCATCGTCACGGTCCACGGCCAGCGGGCGACGGTCCGCGCGCCGCTGGTTTGCCTCTGCACGAACGCCTACTCGCGCACCCTGCACCCCTACTTCGCGGACAAGGTCTTCCCGACGCGCGGCCAGATGCTCGCCACCGCCCCGACGACGCGTTTCATGGAGATGACGATGGGCTGCGAGTGGGGGTACGAGTACTTCCGGCAACTGCCGGACGGCCGCTTCCTCATCGGCGGCTGGCGCAACCGGCACGTCGAGGAGGAAGTCGGCTACAACGACTCCGAGACGACACCGCACTTGCAGGCAGGTCTCGAATCCTTCCTGTACAAGCATTTCCCGGAACTGAACGGCCTGCCGATCGAGCACCGATGGAGCGGCATCATGGGCTTCACGGCGGACGAGATGCCCCTGATCGGACGGCTGCCGGATCTGCCGAATGTCTACTTCGCGGTCGGCTTCACCGGCGGCGGCATGGGCATCGGCCCCGCCACTGCCGAGCGCACCGCCGAGTTGATGCTGTACGGCACCCACCCCGGCGTCTTCAGCGCCGACCGTCTGACTGCCGTCGTTCGGTAACGAGTATCGCGAATGTGGAGAGCGCCGGATGACCGATGTTCGTTTGCATCCGCACGCAACAGGCCGCTTGGATGAGCGTGGCACGACTGAGGCGGAAGTGGTCGCCACCGTTCGTGGAGGCGAAACATTTCCCGCTAAATTCGGCCGCACGGGATTCAGGCGGAACTTCGCCTTTGACCGTGAATGGCGCGGCAGGTACTATGCGACGAGGCAAATCGAGGCGTTTGCGGTCGAGGAAGACGGCTGGCTCGTGATTACGGTGATTGTCAAATTCTTTTGAAGAGAGGTCGGGATGAAACTCACGTACGATCCACGCTACAACATCGCCTACCTCGCGTTTCAGGAAAAGACCGTGCAGGTCGAGACGATCCATGTGAGCGATCAGGTGAATGTTGATCTCGCCCCAGATGGCACGCTGTATGGCATTGAACTGCTCAACGCGAACGAGCAGCTCGGCATCGAGACCGACCCCACCGTCCATGTCGTGAACGAGGCGCGGGGTGAAGCATCCGAGTTGCCACTCGCGATCTGATGATCATCGTGCCCGGTGCCTTCAGCGCCGACCGCCTGACTGCCGTACTGCGCTGATGACCGCGACGACTATCCGCAGTGGCTACGGCCGCCTCTTCATTGAGCACGTCAACCAGGCCCCTCGGCTACGACTTCGACTTCCTCCTCTCGCGACCGCACAAGGCGCGCTCAGCGACTTACGAGACATTGAGGCGCAGATCTGATCGCTTCTCTGAGCGTCAAGCGTTCGCCCGCGCGGTCACGACTGCCAATCCAGAATGCAGCCCATCGCCTCTGAGCGGCGCTCCGCGAGCAGTGCGAAGAGGTCCGGGGCGCGCTCGGCCGGCTCGCGGTGGCTGATAAGCGCGTCCACGTCCACGCGGTGGTCAGCGAGCAGGCGCAAGGCGATGGCGCGATTCGCCTGCATCGTCCAGCGGTTCGCGAAGTTCGCCTCGGCGGGATGCGTCATGATATGCGCGCCGATGACCGTCACGCCCGGCACATGCACATCGCCGTAGAGGTCGAACTGCTCGACAATGCCACGCGTGCTGCCGAGCGCGACGACGCGGGCATGCGTCGCCGCCAACTGCAACGCCGGTTTCAACCCACTAGGGCTACCCGTCGCCTCGAAAAGAACATCGAACCGCCCGTCGCCTGCCAGCGCGCCGATCCGCGCCGCGAAACCTGCCGAGGTCGGGTCGAGCGCTACGAGGCCAACCTGTTCGGCATAGGCGCGGCGGGCGGCGAGCAGGTCCGTCCCGACGACCGGCATGCCGCCGCAGAGGCGGGCCTGCTGCAACGCCAGGTTGCCAATCAGTCCCAGGCCAACCGCCGCGACGCGATCGCCCAATTCGATCTTCGCGAGGCGGACGGCGTTCATCGTGATAATCAGCAGCGTGACGAACGCCGCCTGCACGTCGGTGACGCTCTCCGGCACGACGGCGATATTGCGCGGTTCAAGCAGCGCGAGCGACGCATGTGGCCCGTGACCGCAGATACGATCGCCGACCTTCACGCCCTCCACGCCGCTCCCAACCGCGCGCACGACGCCGACATACGAGTAACCGGGCCGGTATGGCTTGGCGCGCCAGTCGTCGCCCATCGCCGCGCGGTCCACGGTGATGCCGGTATAGTTCGCCAGTTCCGTTCCCGTGCTGATCAGCGTGCAGGTCGTCTCCGCCAGCAGATGGCCCGGTGGCGCGTCGGGCAACTCGAAATCTTCCAGTTCCAATGTGTACGGTCGAAACGCTACCAGCCGTTGCCCGTGCATGGTCATTTCCTCACTCCCCGCTCCTCACCATCGCCCACAGATCACGCCGTCTCTCAGTTCTGCCCGGCGATGGAGAGAGGTGACTTGCCAGGATTGTCGCAGCTTCCATCACACATTGTGCCTTTCCTCTCTTGCTCTCCCTCTCTTTTGTCTGGAAGCAAAGGAGAGGGGGCCGGGGGTGAGGTTCCCCCGCCAGTGATAGAATGCATCACCGTTCCACCGGTGGCAAACGGAAGGGGCGGAGATGAAATTGACGCTCGCGCGGGCTGAAGCCTACGCTACGAAGAGGAGGAGGCGCAACCCATGACCGTCCAACTCGGTATACCGGAAACCACAGTGCGTGCCGATGCGATCCCGCATCCGCTGGAGCCGCTGACGGCGGAGGAGATCGCGGCGGCGGTCGCACTCGTGCGCGGCAGTGGCATGCTGAGCGCGCGGACACGGTTCGCCTCGATCACGCTGCATGAACCGCCAAAAGAGACGGTGCTGCATTTCCAGTTGGGCGACGCCGTCGCGCGGGAGGCGTTCGTTATCCTTCTTGATAACGACGCGAACGCGGTCTATGAGGTGGTCGTTTCGATCACCAACGGCGACATCATCCGTTGGGAGCACATCCCCGGCGTGCAGCCACAGATCATGTACGACGAGTTCGTCGAGTGCGAGGCGGCATGTAAGGCGGACCCGGCGTTCCGGGATGCGCTCGCGCGGCGCGGCGTCACGGATATGGACCTCGTGATGGTCGAGCCATGGTCGGCGGGCAACTACGGCGACGCCAGCGATCAGGGCATGCGCCTCACCCGCGCCCTGATGTTCGTCCGATCCGAGCCGCACGACAACGGCTACGCCCGCCCGGTCGAGGGATTGGTCGCGCTCGTGGACTTAGGTGCGATGCGGATCGTCCGCATCGAGGATTCCGGCGTCGTGCCGCTACCGCCGGAGCCGGGGAATTATGCCGCCGAGTTTATCCCGGCGATGCGGACCGACCGCAAACCGATCGCGATTACGCAGCCGGAAGGGACGAGTTTCTCGGTGGACGGCCACGCGGTGACGTGGCAGAAGTGGCACTTCCGCATCGGCTTCACGCCGCGCGAGGGGTTGGTGCTGCACACGATAGGCTATGACGATGGCGGGCGCGTCCGGCCCGTCATCTATCGCGCCGCACTCTCGGAGATGGTCGTGCCGTACGGCGATCCAAGCCCGAGCCACAACCGTAAGAACGCTTTCGATGTCGGCGAGTACGGCATTGGCCTGATGGCGAACGCGCTCGAACTCGGCTGCGACTGCCTCGGTGAGATTCGCTACTTCGACGTCTTCCTCAACAACAGCCGGGGCGAGGTTGTCCGCTATCAGCATGCCGTCTGCATGCATGAGGAAGACACGGGCATCCTCTGGAAGCACTACGACTGGCGCACGAACCAGACGGAGGTGCGTCGCTCGCGCCGCCTCGTCGTCTCCTTCATCGCGACGGTCGGCAACTACGAGTACGGCTTCTACTGGTATTTTTATCAAGACGGCGCGATCGGGTACGAAGTAAAACTGACCGGCGTTATCAACACGGGCGCGCTGCCGCCGGGCGAGACGCGCAAATACGGCACGCTGGTCGCGCCGCAACTCTACGCGCCGAACCATCAGCACTTCTTCAATGTGCGCCTCGATATAATGGTGGACGGCCCGCAGAACTCCGTCTACGAGGTCCACACCGTCGCCGAACCGCCCGGGCCGGAGAACCCCCACGGCAACGCCTTCTTCGCGGAATCTACGTTGCTGAAGACGGAGCAGGAGGCGCAACAGTCCGTTGACCCGCTCAATGCGCGTTACTGGAAGATCGTCAACCCATCGGTGCGGAACGGTCTCGGGCAACCCGTCGCGTACAAACTGGCGCCGGGAGAGAATACCCGCTCCTTCGTGGATGCGGATTCGTCCGTCCGCCGACGCGCGGGCTTCATGGGCAACCATCTCTGGGTGACGCCGTATGACCCGGCGGAGCAGTACGCGGCGGGCGACTACCCGAACCAGCATGCGGGTGGCGCGGGTTTGCCTGCCTATACAGCGGCGGATCGCTCGATTGAGAATACCGATCTCGTCGTCTGGTATACGATGGGCCATCACCACATTCCGCGCCCGGAAGACTGGCCGGTGATGCCCGTCTCGACGATCGGCTTCATGCTCAAGCCGCTCGGCTTCTTCGACCGGAACCCGGCACTCGATGTCCCGCCGGAGATGGCGATGCACGGCGCGTGTTGCCATGAGGAGTAGCATGGTAGCGCGGAGCGCGGGCTGAAGCCTGCCAAACCCTCTTGGATGACTACCCGCGCTGCCCGCGATCGTTTCGTCATGGAGCGTGAGGAGGAACCGATGCCCATTATCCAGTGCGACATCCGCGAAGGGCGTACCGAGGAGCAGAAGCGAGCGCTGGCGCGCGAGATTACCCGCGTCGTCCATGAGACGATTGATGCGCCGCTGGAGTACATCTACGTCCTCATTCGCGAAACGCCGGGATTCAATCACATCAAGGCGGGGCGGCACCTCCCCGAATACCATTCTGATCCGGCGATAGGAAGCGACACGGAAGGGGACAGACCATGATCCAGAATCTGATTGGCGGTACATGGGCGGAGGCGAACGGCGAGACGTTGCCGGTCTTCAACCCGGCGACGGGCGACGAGATCGAGCGCGTGCCGCTCTCCGGCGCTCCAGAGGTGGACGGGGCGGTGCAGACGGCGATGCGGGCGTATCAGTCGTGGTCCCAGACGCCGGTGATGGACCGCGTGCAACTGATGTTCCGCTACAAAGCGCTCCTCGAAGAACACATTGACGAACTGGCGGCGATTGTCACGCGGCACCACGGCAAGACGCTCGACGAGGCGAAGGGCGAGACGCGGCGCGGCATCGAGGTTGTGGACTTCGCGTGCGGCGCGCCGACCTTGTTGCAGGGGCGGACGCTCCGGCAGGTGAGCAGCAGCGTGGATCAGGACTACTACCGCTACCCGCTTGGCGTCGTTGCGGGCATCCCGCCCTTCAACTTCCCGGTAATGATCCCCTTATGGATGTTCCCGCTCGCCGTCGTCGCGGGCAATACGTTCATCCTCAAGCCGTCGGAGCGGACGCCGCTCGGCGCAGTGCGGCTGGCGGAACTCTTCTTGGAGGCAGGTTTCCCGGAAGGCGTGCTGAACATCGTCCATGGGGCGAAGGGGGCGGTGGACGCGCTGATCTCCCACCCCGGCGTCGCGGCGGTCTCGTTCGTCGGCTCGTCGGCGGTGGCGAACTATGTCCATAGCGAGGCGGCGCGGCACGGCAAGCGCGTGCAGGCGGCGGGCGGCGCGAAGAATCACATCGTCGTCTTGCCGGATGCCGACCTCGATCTGGCGATTCCCGCCGTGCTGAACTCCGCCTTCGGCAACGCGGGCGAGCGCTGCCTGGCGGGGAGCGTCGCCGTCGCGGTCGGCAAGGCGCAGGGGCCGCTGCTGGAGGCATTGCAGGCGGAGGCGCGCAAACTGACCGTCGGCCCCGGCGACCAACCGGGCGTGCTGATCGGGCCGCTGATCCGGGACGAACACCGCGCGAAGGTCATCGGCTATGTCGAGCGCGGGGAGCAGGAGGGCGCGACCGTCCTCCTGGACGGACGGGACTACCTCGACCGCCCCGGCTACTTCCTCGGCCCGACAATCCTCGACAATGTCTCGGCGGAAATGGCAGCGGGCCGCGACGAAATCTTCGGCCCGGTGCTCTCCGTCTCTCACGCAACGACCCTCGATGAGGCGATTGCGCAGGCAAATCAATCGAGTTTCGGCAACATGGCGACGGTCTTCACGGCGAGTGGATCGTCGGCGCGCGCGTTCCGCGAGCGGGTCGAGGCGGGGATGATCGGTGTCAATCTCGGCGTCGCGCAGCCCTTTGCCTTCTACCCCTTCTCCGGCTGGAAAGGCTCATTCTACGGCGATCTGCATATCCACGGCACCGACGGCGTGGACTTCTACACACGCAAAAAGGTCGTTGTCTCCCGCTGGTAAACACAAGGGAACGTAGGATGAAACCTACACCATCGGGATAAAAACAGGCCGCCCAATCGGGCGGCCTGCGGCGTATGATGCGGTCGAGATTAGACGGGCGAGCGACTGCCCATGATCGCCCGGACGACCCACGTCAGGATCAATGCCCCAATGAAGGCGACGACGATCGAGAGAATAATGCCGGTCGTCCCATTGAAGAAGAAGCCGAGGATGATCCCGCCAACAAAGGCGCCGATCAGACCGACGACGAGGTCCGAGAGGATGTTGCCACCACCCGACCCGGCGACCATATGGGCGAGCCAGCCGGCGACGAGACCGACAACGATCCAACCGATGAGTCCCAGCCCGAAGTTGATCTTCGCGAACTCTACCAGTACCATGGGTCAACCCTCCTACCAGATACGTATGAACGAACCGACACTCTCCGGCTTTTTCGTATGCAACCCCCGTGCCACGACGATACCGTGACTATTGCCCGTACGTTCACACGATGTGATAACGGTCTATCGTTTGGGGGAATGCGTGTCGAGTCGCAATCAGCAAAGAGTGTTTGTCCCTCAGCACTCGACACGTTCCCGGTGATACACTCCAACGCGTTTGCCCGCGC
>Ga0102924_1007158_pt1 | contig 10288 bp, 6 predicted proteins | sample PaiPotPPM11metaG_FD_80116 | JGI IMG/M metagenome (GOLD analysis project Ga0102924, IMG submission 80116) | Iron sulfur acid spring bacterial and archeal communities from Banff, Canada, to study Microbial Dark Matter (Phase II) - Paint Pots PPM... ...
CATCTGAACTTTATCCAGATGCCACTCAACCTTACCTATACGGGTGTACTCGATCTTCCTCATGATTTTGTGACCGGTGAGGTCGTCAATATCAACAGTTTTGATGCCTCTGAAGTTCTGCCCGGAGCTTATTCGCTCTCTTCAGGGAGCGTGACGTTCTCATTAAATATGCCCGCTACGCCACATGCCTATATTAGCAATGTTACGGTCAGTGTTCCCGATCTGATCAGTAACCCGAATGGTCAGGGCGATGGCTCTACCGCCCATAGCAGTTCCATGCAAGAACGCATCTTCAACTGGCAGACAGACAAATGGGAGAATATGCAGCTTGATCAACATAGCGCATTCACAACCGACAATCTAGATAGCTATGCTGGACCAAATAATCGTATCCTGGTCCAGGTTACTAGCCATAACAATACTCAGATCTACTTCGGCAAACCAGCATTAAATATCAACGGGAATGCCTCATAGCACCTGTTGAGAGGAATAGATGGCCTGGCTCCTTCCTGATACCTAAAGACGATCGCTCAAGCTGACGATTGTATCGAATACAAGGATATATCAATATCGAATAATATTCATAGCTTGCTTGCTGCTTATCTGAAGACCTGAGCTCATAACGCTAGCAACGCCAGGAGCATAAGTTTTCGGATTAAGACCTTAGTAGAGCATATGAAGGAGCTACCTGTGAAAAGTCCAGATAAAATACGGTCACATTACCTATCTGTCATTGTGCCCATCTATAATGAAGAAGAGAATATACCACTGCTTCACGAGCGCCTGCATACAGTATTGACACAACAGCGTTTCTCTTACGAAATCATTTATATCGATGATGGCAGTACAGATAACTCGTTTGCGCAATTATGCCGCCTGCTAGACAAAGATACACATGTACGTGTTGTCCAATTCCGCCGTAACTTTGGGCAGACTGCGGCAATGGCGGCTGGAGTAGCACAAAGCCAGGGTAAGATACTGATCTTTATGGATGGCGATCTCCAAAACGATCCAGTCGATATTCCACGCCTACTTGCAAAGATCGATGAAGGCTACGACGTTGTCAGTGGCTGGCGCAAGGATCGGCAGGATGCGCAGTGGAGCCGCAAATTTCCTTCAAGAATTGCCAATCAGCTTATCTCAAAGGTTACTGGTGTTTATCTCCATGACTATGGCTGTACGCTTAAAGCATATCGTTATGAGGTCTTTCGTCATATTCGGCTGTATGGGGAGATGCACCGTTTCATTCCGGCCTACGCCGCACTGGCCGGTGCATCAATTACTGAACTGCCGGTCCAACACCATGCGCGCCAGTTCGGCAAATCTAAATATGGCATCTCTCGCGTGATACGGGTACTCTACGATCTTACGACACTCAAGTTTCTGGGTAGCTATACGACCAAGCCACTCTATGCTTTTGGTACCGTCGGCATCGCAGCTATTGGTCTGAGTATAGCCACAGCGGCTATCGATATCGGTCGCCATATTATACCAGAGCGCCAAGGGAGACAGCGCACCTCATTGTTGCCCGAAACCTCGCTCTTCGCAGGTGTCGGCCTACTCAGCATTATGTTAGGACTCATCGCCGAAATACTCTCCAGAACCTACTACGAAGCTCAGGACAAACACATCTATACACTCAAGCAAGTACTTCCCGAACAAGATGGACCAGGGCTATCCCCAACACAGACCACAGAGCCAACAGAGCCAACAGCACAACCCCGCGAAACTACTTATACCCACTAAGGTCATACATAACAATACGATACTATCGCCCAGGGTGATAGCGCTGTGGGGGCAGAGCTATCACCTCCTATATATATCCGCTCTGCGGCTGCTTTATGGCTACACTTATAGCTCCTCCATGCCCAACACCATAGCCCCTTGTCTATGATGCTGGGCATGGCTGGAGATAAAAGAGAAAGAGGAATTAACAGTGAAGATATTAATGATCGCGCCACAACCATTTCTAGAAGAGCGCGGGGCCCCATTCGCTATCTATCATCACATTAAGGTATTGCTCAGTATGGGTCATGAAGTCAATCTGGTGACCTATCATCTAGGGAAAGAAGTGAATCTACCCGGACTGAGAATCTTTCGTATTCCGGCATTTCCCGGCATACAGCAAGTCAAAGTCGGTCCCTCGTTCGCCAAGATTCCGTTGGATATCCTCGTCTTTTTCCTGGCCCTCTGGCGCCTCTGTCGAGCAAACTACGACTGCATACATACACATGAAGAGGCTGGGTTGATGGGGGTTATCTTTGCGGCGCTCTTCGGTCGCAAGCATCTTTACTATATGCATTCCGACCTCTCGCAACAGATTGTGAGCTCTGAGTTTACGCAGAATCGTATGCTTATTGGCATGGTTGAAGCAGTCCAGAAGCTTATTGTACGCCAGGCCCATGGAGTTATCGCTATCTGTCCTGATATCGAGACAACAGCCAGGCGCATGACGAGTAAAACTCCCATTCACCTGATCGAAAATTCAGCCGTTGATGAGAGCCTACCCCCTCCTCCAGAGACCCAGGTTGCGCAACTCCGCCACCAACTACAACTGGCAGAAGGACCGGTCCTACTCTATACAGGAACCCTGGAAAGCTACCAGGGAATTGACCTGTTGCTACAGAGTATCCCTCTGGTACAAAAACTCTATCCAACAGCACGCTATGTACTGGTAGGAGGACAACCAGAACAGGTACGCCGCTACAGCGCGATGGCAGAAAGATTGGGGATCTCTGCGATGGTGCGCTTTACTGGACAACGGCAACTCTCTGAAATGCCCGCTTATATGGCACTGGCGGATATTCTACTCAGTCCACGCAGTAAAGGGACCAATACACCACTCAAGCTCTATACCTATATGCGTTCGGGCAAGCCGATCCTTGCTACTGCGATCTTCTCTCAGACACAAGTACTCTCACCAGAGAGTGCACAATTGGTAGCAGCAACACCCGAAGGACTGGCAGAGGGAGCCATCGCCCTTTTGCAAGCACCAGAAAAAGCTAAAGCTCTAGGGGAAAATGGACGACTGTTTGCAGAAGAACACTATAGTTGGCGAGTGTTTGTAGAAAAAAGTATGCACGTACAAAAAGAATTTACCGCTGAGGTATTGAGATCAGCCGCATAAACAAACTATATTCGTTATGTTCGTTATGTCCGCTATGAAGGAGAACATTATGCGCTGTATTGTAACAGGTGTCGCAGGCTTTGTTGGTTCCCACCTGGCAGAGCGCTTGCTTGAGGATGGACATGAGGTCTGTGGTATTGATGCATTTATAGATTATTATGATCGTTCAATCAAGGAGAAAAATCTTGAAGGCCCTCGTTCCTGGAGAACCTTTACATTCGTGGAAGGCAATCTGACACATTTACCACTCCTTCCTCTGCTTAATGGGGTTGACTGGATCTTTCATCAGGCGGCACAGGCAGGGGTAAGAGCCAGTTGGGGTGCGGAGTTCGCACGCTATACAGAATGCAACGTTCTTGCCACACAGCGTCTATTGGAAACAGCGTTACGTGTTGGTAACGTGAAGCGTATCATCTATGCTTCGTCATCCTCAGTCTATGGAGATGCACTGCAGTTTCCAATCACTGAAGATGCGCAATTGCGTCCCTACTCACCATATGGCGTGACCAAGCTCGCAGCAGAAAATCTCTGTACGCTCTACCATCATAATTTCGGTCTGCCTACGGTCTCTCTACGCTACTTTACAGTGTACGGACCCCGCCAGCGACCGGATATGGCCTTCCATCGCTTCTGCAAAGCAGTTCTTCATCATGAGCCTATTCAAATCTATGATGATGGTCTCCAGACACGAGACTTCACCTACATCTCTGATATTGTCGAGGCAAACCTGTGTGCCGCTACTTCGAATACCGCTATTGGGCAGGTGATGAATATCGCAGGGGGTTCACATGTCACGCTCAGAAGTGTGGTCGACATCTTATCGCAGGTCAGTAGCAGTATCGTTCAGGTCAACTTCGAGGAACGTCAACACGGAGATGTACGGCATACATTCGCCGATACCACTAAAGCACAACACTTTTTGAACTATCAACCACTAGTTTCGCTCCAAGAAGGTCTGGCCAACGAGTTTGAGTATGCCCGTTCACTCTACCGACTCGTCCAAACAGCGTAGTCTTCGCCTCAGACGAGAAGAGTGGATGCTGAAGCACGCTCTTCTCGTCAACATGACGAGAATATGAGGTGTCATGAGTTTACCACTATCCGAATCAACTCTTCCTCATGAGGAAGAAAGAACATCTCACCACAAGCCAGGCGCGGATATAAGACGTCCAGAGATAGAAACAGGCATGATCTCTGAATCCATCCCTGTTGTAGAGACGCGCAGCAGAAAAAAGTATACCCGGCTCATCACTGTTACAGTGCGGATCGGGTGCACACTCGCCCTCCTGGCCTATGCCTTTGCACACAACTCCTGGGCAGGCATCCTACAGAATCTCCGTCGAGTTGACGATGGAGAATTATTGATAGGATGGGTTGTTGGGCTGTTTGGCGTGGTGATCAGTTCATATCAATGGCAATCTTTATTAGAGGCAGAGAAGATGCGCTTCGATCTACGAAGGCTCATCAATTACTACTTGATTGGCATTACTTTTAATAATTTCTTGCCAACCGGCATGGGTGGCGATGTAGTGAAGGCTTATTATACCGGTAAGGAGAGCCAGAATATGGCAGGCGCAGCCAGCGCCGTAATGACCAGTCGCATTGCTGGTTTTATAGGGATGCTCCTGATTGCATTTCCAACTCTTCTCATCTGGCATACCCTATTTCCTGACACTTTTATCAGTTCATTTGTGTTTGCTGGTCTGGCAATGTGCTGCGCACTGATCACTGTCATCTTCGTAGCTAACCTGTTGCCAAGGCATGTGAAAGGACGGTGGGCAGAACAGAGTCTGGTACGTTCTATCCTGAACATCAGCCATACATTGCACAAAGGAGTGAAGCGCCCACGCTCGATGTGTACTGCCATCGCTTATGGAATGCTCTTTCACACGAGTGCAGCACTTAATTACTATAGTTTTGCTCTCATGTTCAATATCCATATCCCATTCGCATTCTTTCTGGTTGCGATCCCTTTTGTCTCGTTAATCGCTGTGTTACCAATTTCTATTAACGGCTACGGACTGCGTGAGGAGACATTCGTTCACGTTCTCTCCATCATGCATATCAGCCCATCAACAGCACTGGCAATGGCACTCGTCTTTGATGCTCAGATGCTTGTCTTCGCCCTCATTGGCGCTTGCATCTACTTTTCAATGGGGAAAAGCAAAGCTACCCGGCCAACACACCTATCCGCTGAAGGGCAGCAAGACCAGCCAAATTACCAATAATGTCCATCAAACTCGTGTATCAACGATGTCTGCATCGGTATTGGGAATAGTAAGCCCTGGAGAATTTATGCTATGGATGAAAAACGTTCAGCAATCTTACATGATCCTTATTATGATACTTCACTGGATGCCGCAAACAAGAAAAACACGCAAGATAGCTCCTCTGCATCACCTGATAACCGGCAGACCGATACGACACATAAGGTTGAGCGCATGCACAATCAGAAAAAAGGTGCAGTCGGAAAGGCCGATCACAGTGAACACAATACAAATGAGAGTCAAACTCCTATTGAGAGTCAGACACCTATACCTGCGACCACTACGAAGCCAAAACAGTCAATGGCCGTAAGGATACAGACATTCAAATGTCGCTCAAGACGCTCTCAGCTTATGCTTCTAGCTATCACGCTCGCCAGTATCTTGCTCATCGGCTCGATCATCTATACGGCCTGGTTTATGTTTAATCCGACACCACCTATCACAGCCTTCGTTGTGGGACAGACACAACAGGTGCCTCAGAATGTCAGTGGTTTCGGTCCGGTCGCCTCGCAGCAACAATCGAATGTGACGTTCGCTGCTCCAGGACATATTGCTGAGATCCTGGTAAAACCTGGCGATATAGTCACGCGCGGAACACCGGTTATTAAGCTCGATCCATCGCAGTTACAGGCGCAGATCGATCTGGCAGCAAACAATGTCAATGCCCGCCATGCCTATCTGAATGCAGTCTCTGGTGCCACCCCTTACAATGCGGTCGTCGTTGCAGCGGCTCAACAGAACTACGTCGTAGCACAAAACCAGTATCATGCACTCATGGTCCAGACCAACTTCAATTCGCTCCATAATAGCGACTTGATTTCACAAATTAATGGTGTGGTCATGCAGATCTCGGTAAATGCAGGCGATAGTTTTGCTGCTAACGAGAACTTGATGGTCATAGCCGATCAGTCTTCGGTTATTGTGGATGCGAAGTTGCCACTCGACGTCCGCCAGGATGTGCACAATAACGATCCAGTCGATGTCAATGCATTAGGCTTGCATGACATTAATCTACAAGGCACAATTACAGCTATTATCCCCCAGGTCGATCCACAGACTGATTCGTTTACTGTAGAGGTGACTATCCCAAATCCCGGAGAGGCGCTCTGGTCTGGTATGAACGCGTATGTCCATATTCGTAGCGAGGTGAATGCCTTTGCGGTGCCACGCATCTGTGTACTCAATCCAGATCAGGAGTCCGCAGTCTACACTATTCGCAACGGGCGTGTCTATATGCAACAGGTCCATGTCATCGGCTCCTCACCAGATGGCAACCAGACATACGTTGATGCCGGTCTGACAGCTGGCGAGAAGATTGTGGTACTGCCCCTGAACCGTATGCATGAGGGGCTCCCTATCAATATCGGTACCATCGAGCATTAAAGGCGGTTTATCCACAGAGAGAGAGCGTAAGAGCTTTCCGTCTCGCTACAACAAGCGGGGAGAGCTGAGTGCTCTCCCAGAAAGGGAACATATGGGCGCATCCACACAACTTCGGTCCCCCAGACAACGCTGGGCTGGCTACCGGAGTCTCTTTCCAGGATTGGCTGGGGTGATCATGATCATCGCCAGCCTCGTGCCCTGGTATAGCGATCCAACGGGAACACGTCCCCGCGCCTGGCAATTGCCGATTGATCTGGGTTGGCAATTGCAGTTTGGCGTGTTCAACTATGGTCTGCTCTGTACAGTTTGCGCGTTCTATATGTTCTATATTGCGCGCAAAGCATGGCTGGCGAAACGAAGCCTGGAGAGCGATGACCCACCTATACTTTTACAGACACCACGGCTCGCCTTCGCACGCCATCAAACACTCGCAGCACTGCTCTGCCTGGTCCCTACACTGCTGTATACTTATCAGTTTCTCATCGTTGATATGGCAGCCATTGCGCATATGACACATGCGGTCGACCAATTACAACTCACACAGTCGCACTTTGGCTACGCAGGAAGCCCACGCTTCATCATAATTCAACCATTCCTTTTTAACCCACTTCACTTCATGGGACGTTGGGCGCTCCTCGTTGACCATGCCAGCTTCGGGCTCTTTCTCCCACTTATCAGTCTGTTCCTTTTGCTAGGATCACGTACTTTGCATCCGCGGCGTCCACGTCAACCTGGCTATACCTTCGCTACGACGCCTGCCTGGTGGAGACAGCACGCCCGGCTACTCGTCGGGCTGTCACTTGGTGCAATCATTCTGTTAGGACGCGCACCAGCAGCCCTCATCTGTGTAGGTCAGGCGCAGCATCTCCTGAGCTCTGGCTCGTATAATAACGTGCTGCGTTGGCTTGATACAGCGCGTATCCTGAATCCAACCCTGGATCTGTTGCCTGATTATCATCAGCTGCGCGGCCAGGCATCCTACTACGCCTCTCCTCATCAGCTCGACGCTGAGAGTCATATCTACCTGGCAAGCTATTATAGAGCACAGTACGATTCGCTCTCATCTTATCAGGAGGTGCTTATTGCCTGGAATACATCTCCCCATACAAGCTGGTTGCACGATGAGATGTTCCTCTCGCTAGCACAACTAGTCGAATCCTCGAAGCCACTGCATGGACTTGTGAATACACAGGTGGCAACGAATGTCCCTGCGGTACGCTGGATTAACGAGATTATCAACCTCGATCCACAGGACTTCTATGCACAATATATGCTGGGGCGAGTCCGTTGTGATCTCCACGCATACCAGGACTGTAAGATACAGATGCAGCGCGTCTTACGACTCAATCAAAGCCCTGAGATAGCATCCTCAGCTTATACGTATATGGCGATCAGCGATTTTGGTATGGGCAATGATATCGTTGCACACGAAGAGCTTTACTCTGCGCAATCTATGGATAACGCTTACCGCAATAACACCGCTCGTCTACATATGTCAGGAATGCGCTAGCCATATACCAATCTTATAATGCAAAAACAGTAGCAGAAATAATAATCCCATCAACTAATCAACTAATCTATAGAAGCAGAAAGGTGAAGAGCGTGGTCTCCTCTGAAATATCTCTGGCTCTGCGCCGCAAACTGTATGCTCGGAGCGAACACGTTATACAACGTACCAGGAGCTATCTTGCCAGCATAATGATGTGGCTATGCATCATCCTTGCCTGTAGTGGCACTGGCTGGTTTGCGTATCAATACTTCCTGGTACCACAGCCAGGCACGTATGCACCAGAATGGCAACAAGCCAATTGGATACAACCGGTCGATATCAAATCACCGACAGCCTACTTTCGCTATGGTATGACACTTAATGCGCTACCTGACAATGCGTTTGTCACTATAACAGCCAATCAATCCTTCCAACTGTATGTGAATGGTCTCTTGATCGGCACAAATGTACAGGATTTTATTCCTGAGACGACACCACGTGCTTATATGTTCGATATAGATTCCGCCTTGCTCACAGGAATAAACGTGATCGGTGTTCGTGTCGTTGATGTCGATCAGCAGCGACCTGCGTTACAAGCCAATATTGGGATTGTAGTCGGGTCTCACACCTATTCCTATGGAACAAACAATCAATGGCAGTCTACAGGCGATGCAGTGCTGGTCTATCCACGTGCGGCAACGTCGATGTTCACCTGGTCTACTGCGGCATTCGATGCTAGCCATTGGCAAGCAGCCGCTCCATCGCAACCATATTCTGGCAAGCGGGCACTCACGGTAAACCCTATTGTCTATACCTATCCACTGCCAACGCACTGGATCACGCCGGGTATTAGTGAAGAGGGTTACTTTGTCCATCAGGTCAATGTACCCGCCAATTTCGGGGATGCATATATTCGTCTCGTCGCGACCGGAAAGGCTGACATCTTTATTAATGACCATGAGTATATGAAATGGGATGGACAGGTTTCTGCACCCCAGGATAATATCGTGACCTTCCTGAATGCGCACGATTATGCAGCTCCGTATCGTAATGGACTGTTGATGGGGATGTATAATGTCTCTCCTTACTTACATCCGGGCATCAATACAATCGCGGTCCATGTACAATCACCTGGCAATACAACAGCCAAAGTAGGTCTGGACTCACATAGAAGCTCAATGTCGATGGATCTGCTTACAGGTCAAGGCACAAGTTATACAGATCTACTCGCGTCAGATGCAGGTTGGCATGCTTCATCATTTCCAGTCGCGGGCTGGACACATCCCAGTACTGCGGCACGCCAATGGCCTCAACCCTATCCGATCGGTCGTCCTGGCACCAATCATTCATACTATATACCTGATAGCTCCTCACCACATAGTATCCAGATCATACCGCCAATACTCGCCGCAGAGGTTTTGCTCTATAGTACCTGCGCTGTCTTACTTTTCTGGCTGGTCGCGGCGCTCTGCATCCTGGGACGCTATCTCCCTACACGCCGAATAGCCTACCAGGCCGCTAGCCTGCTCTTCCTACCCCCGCTGGCCTGTGAGGGTCTCTTGATAATCCTGGCCCGCGAGCCTTTGATCGCACAACCATTCCCTTACACCGGCTTCTGGGCGTTAGCTTTGATCGCACTACTCTTGCTATGTACCGCTGGCTTCTGGCATCTCACCCGCAACAAACGCCTGCAGAGGCAGGGGCCACTACAGGTAGAGGCTCAGGCTCAGGAACACGTTGCAGCGCAGCGGAAAGAGGCGCTAGAGGGACAACAACCGGCTGGTCCACAGACCCGCTATGAACGCCTGCTTCTCTGGTCCCGCCAAAACTGGGGACTACTCGCTATTATGTTCTTCGCCATACCAATGGTCTGCTATGGTCTGAACTATGAACCATTCTGGCAGGATGAACTTTCAAGTTATTACGCGGCTCTTTACATTATGAGGCACGGCTATCCGGCATTTGTTTCGGGCTTCATCTATCCAAAGGGTGAGCTCTTCTCATATGCGCTGGCTCTACTGA
>Ga0102924_1007159_pt1 | contig 10288 bp, 6 predicted proteins | sample PaiPotPPM11metaG_FD_80116 | JGI IMG/M metagenome (GOLD analysis project Ga0102924, IMG submission 80116) | Iron sulfur acid spring bacterial and archeal communities from Banff, Canada, to study Microbial Dark Matter (Phase II) - Paint Pots PPM... ...
CCCGAATACGAGTTGGCGCTCGCGGTGCTGGCGGCCGGCACGCGCAAGGCGGCCGAGTTTCTCGACCCCGACGCCGACCGCTTCCTGTCGCCGACCATCTACAATCTCCAGATCATGCAGTCGGGCCGCGACACCTGCATGGTGCATCGGCGCTCGTCCACCAAGCGGCTCGAGCGTGGCGATCCCGTCTATCTCTGCTTTTGCGGCATCGCCAATTTTGCCAACTTCAAGCTCGGCTTCGACCGCGAATTCTTCATCGGCTCGGTCACCGACGAGCAAGCCGGCGTCTACGAGACGACGGTCAAGGCGCAGCAGGCGGCGCTGGCCGCCTTGCGTCCGGGCATACGCTGCGAGGAAGTGAACGAGGCAGCGGAAACGGTCTATCGCGAGGCCGGCTTCTGGCCCGGCTACCGGACCGGCCGCTCGATCGGCTACTCCTTTCTCGAGCCGCCCGAATTGAAGCGAGGCGATACCACGATCGTCGAGGCCGGGATGACCTTCGCGGTCGATGGCGGCATCACCATCGAGGGCAGGTTCGGCGGCCGAGTCGGTGACTCGGTCGTCGTCACGGAAACGGGCTTCGAGTACCTGACCCCGTATCCCCGCGACCTGACGGTGCTTTGAGACAGAGCCGCCCCGGATCTTCGATGCCGGAAACCGCGCGCCTCTTCTGGGTGGACGCCTTCGCGCAGGCTCCCTTCTGCGGCAATCCGGCGGCGGTTTGTCTCACCGCGGAGGAGCTGTCGCTCGAGACCAAGCAGGGGATCGCGCGTGAGCTCAACCTGTCCGAGACGGTCTTCATCCGGCCGCAAGGCGATGGCTATTCCATTCGCTGGTTTACGCCGACCCTCGAAGTGCCGCTGGTCGGGCACGCGACACTCGCGGCTGCCCATGTCGTGCTCGATCGACTCGAGCCGCGGCGGGACGCGGTGACCTTTTTCAGCTCTGCCAGCGGCGCGCTCGCCGCCTACCGGGCCGAAGGCGGGCTCGCGATCGAGCTGCCGGCCGACCAGACCGTCGAATGCAGCGCGCCGTCGGATCTCGTCGCGGGGCTCCGTGCGTCGCCGGCTTCCGTCCGGGTCGGGCGGCACTACATGGCGCTGTTCGCGAGCGAAGAGATGGTGGCTGCTCTCCGGCCGGACTTCCAGGCATTGGCGCGGCTTGATCGACCGACCATCGTCGCCACGGCGCCCGGACGCCGCGCGGACTACGTCCTGCGCTTCTTTGCTCCCGCCAATGGCGTGCCGGAAGATCCGGTCTCGGGAGTGGCGCAATGCTCCCTCGTTCCCTACTGGAGCGGGCAGCTAGGTCGCGACCGCCTCGTCTCCTCCCAGCTCTCGGCGCGCGGCGGTCGGATGATCTCGTGGCTGCGCGGGGACCGCGTCGTGATTTCCGGGCCTTGCTGCACCGTCGTCGAAGGGGAATTCGAGCCGGCGGTGCTAGCTTTCCGCTCCTCGGTCACATGAGGGAGGCGGAATGCGAAAGGCCGGTTCCTCCGCGATCAGCCGGGCCAGCGCCAGCATGCGGCCCTCCTCGAAATGGCGGCCGACGATCTGCACTCCCATCGGGAGTCCCAGCGGATGCAGGGCCGAGGGCAGCACGACGGCCGGATGACCCGTGACGTTGAGCAGGCTCGTATAGCGGGTCAGCGCATTGCCGATCGGTTCCTCGACGCCGTCGAGGAACGCATGGGCCGCGCCGAATTCCGGCGCGACGATAGGCGTCGCCGGGGTAAGAATGGCATCGATGCGTTCGAAGAGCCGATCGACATCACGGCGCATTCGCACCGCCAGCCGCTTGGCGCGCAGGTAATGCTCGGCGAGCAGGAACTGGCCGACCGCAAGCCCGGCCCTGAGATCGGGTCCGTAGAGCTCGCCGCGCCGTTCCAGATATCCGCCATGGAAGCTGAGAGCCTCCGGCATCTGGATGGTCAGCGAGACGGTTCGCGCGATGGCGAGATCGGGGAGAGCGACCTCCTCGATCGCGGCCCCGCATTGCGCTTCCTGGCGCAATGCATGCTCGAACGCGGCTCGGACCGCGTGGTCCATGCGGTCCGTCGACAAGGTCGCGGGAACGCCCAGGCGGATCCCGCCGAGCGGGCGCGATCCATTGGCCGCGCGGGGCTCCGTGGTCGCGGGGGCGCGTCCGGAAAAGGCGGCGAGCAGGGCCGCGCCGTCGCCGATGGTGCGCGTGATGAAGCCGACATGGTCGAGCGTCCAGGAGAAGGGCAGGACGCCGGTGCTGGGCACGAGGCCATAGGTCGGCTTGATGCCGACAAGGCCGTTCATGACGGCGGGAACGCGAACGGAGCCGCCCGTGTCCGTGCCCAAAGCGGCCGCTGCGAGCCCCAGGGCGACCGCTATCGCCGAACCGCTCGACGAACCACAGGCAAGACGGGTCGTGTCGTAGGCATTCGCGCAAGTGCCGAAATGTGCGTTCTCGCCGGTTGTGCCATAAGCGAACTCGTGCAGGTTGGCTTTGCCGACCGTGATCGCGCCGGACCGAGCAAGGACCGCGACCGTCTCGGCGTCCTCGGCTGGAAGGTTGTCGAACAGGACGCGCGATCCGCCGGTCGTCGGCGCACCCGCCACGTCGATGAGATCCTTGACCGCAAGCGGCACGCCAAGCAGCGGCGCCGAGGCCTTGGCCTCGACGGAGGCCTGATCCCAGGCGCGCGCTTCCCGCAGAGCCCTTTCTGCCGTCACGGTGATGAAGGCATGCGAGCTCCGGTTGAGGGCCTCGATACGTCGCAGGAAGCAGGAGATGAGCTCGACGCAGCTCAGCTCGCCCGCCCGGACGCGCTCGGCGAGCGCGGTCGCCGGCTCGAACAAGATGCGTTCGGTCACGGCGCGCTCTTGCGCCGGCCCAGCGGCTCTTCCGGAGGGAGCGATCCGAGATCGACGCGACGAAGCCGCTCGAGATCGTCAAGCAGCGTCTGCAGCGGCGTGATGAGGCCGCGGCTTGGCGCGACCAGTTCCTCGAGCTCTTCGTCGCGCCAGCAGAATGTGGCGAGCTGGTCCCGAACCGCCTCCAGGGTCGCCTTCTCGAGCCGCTTCGCCTTCATGCTTGCCTGTCATCGTCGCCGCGGCAACGGCCCTGTTGAAAACGCTGCGACGGCGTCTGTAGGTTGCCAGTGCAGCCGTCGGCCTGCCTCGCCGACGGCTGCTCGACACTTCATCAAGCCGGAGGTCGGGTCAAGATGGACAGCATCGCTTCAGCAATGCGAGGGACAGGCTGCCTGGTGAGACTGGACGCGCTGCGCAAGACTTACGATGGCCTGAGCTATGCGGTCGACGACCTCAGCCTCTCGATCTTTCGCGGCGAGTTCCTCACGCTTCTCGGCCCCTCCGGCTCGGGTAAGACGACGACGCTGATGATGCTGGCCGGCTTCGAACGGCCGACCAGCGGCGACATCATGCTCGAAGGCCGATCGATCCGGGACTTGCCGCCGCACGAGCGGGACTTCGGCATGGTCTTTCAGAACTATGCCCTCTTTCCGCATCTGTCGGTGGCCGACAACATCGCCTTCCCTCTCACCGTCCGAAAGCTGCCTCGCGCCGAAATCGGGAAGCGGCTCGGGCGCGCGCTCGAGATGGTCCAGCTCACGGGTCTCGAGCGGCGCTTGCCTGCCCAGCTTTCCGGGGGACAGCAGCAGCGCGTCGCGCTCGCGCGCGCTTTGGTCTTCGAGCCGCGCCTCGTCCTCATGGACGAACCGCTCGGGGCCCTGGACAAGCGCCTGCGAGAGCAGATGCAATATGAGATCAAGCGGCTGCATCGGGCGCTCGGCCTCACCATCGTCTACGTCACCCACGATCAGATCGAGGCCATGGTGCTCTCCGACCGCGTCGCCGTGTTCCACCGCGGCGGCATCCGGCAACTCGACACGCCGCGCGCAATCCACGAGAACCCGGCCAACGGATTCGTGGCAAGATTCATGGGCGAGACCAACAGCGCTCTCGGCAAGGTCGAGTCGGTGGCCGAGGGCCGCGTCTGCTTGCGGCTCGATCAAGGTCACGCCGTCCTCGGCGTCTGCCGCCGTCCAGCGGCGCGGGGTGAGCGGATGCTCATGAGCGTCCGCCCCGAGCGAGTCCGGCTCGCGCCGCCGGCAAGCTTCGAAAATTCCTTCGATGCCGTCGTCGAGGATCTGACCTATCTCGGAGATCGTCTCGTCGCCGTCGTGCGGCTCTCGTCGGGGTTCGCGCTGTCGGTCGATCTCGGGATCGAGGGCCTCGACAAGATGCCGCAGCGCGGGGAGAGCCTTTCGGTCGGCTGGCCCGCCGATCATTGTCTGATCCTCGATCCGGACTAAGGAGACTTTCCCGCCGGCCCGTAGATCGCCATCGACCCATCCGGCTCGCTGGTGCGACCAGCCTACCGCGAGCGCGAATATACCCTGCGCTTTTCCGGCTGCTCGCGGAAGCTTGCGCCGATCCGGGTATCGGCCGTGACCCGCCTCAGCGGCGAGAAATCCTCGAAGAACAGCGGTTTCGCGAAATAGAAGCCCTGCGCGTAGCGGATGCGGGTCAGGTTACGCAGATAGGCAAGCTCCTCGACCGTCTCGACGCCTTCCGCGATGACGCTCATGCCGAGCGCTCCGCCGAGCGACTCGATCGCCTTGAGCACGCTTTGGCTGCGCGTGCGCTCGTGGATGCCGGTGATGAAGGAGCGGTCGATCTTGATCTCGTCGGCAGTGATGTCGGCGAGCGCCGAAAGCGACGAAAAGCCCGTGCCGAAATCGTCGATCGAGACGCGCGCCCCGACCTCGCGCAGCATGGGCAGGACCTGCGTCTGGAACCGGCTCTTGGCCAGGAAGGCGTCCTCGGTCACCTCGATCATGAAGCGCTCGGCGCAATTCGTGGCCTTCAGCGTCTCGACGAAGGAGCGCATGAACGAGACGTCGGACGCCTGCTTGGCCGCGACATTGATGCTGATGCTGGTCTGCGGGCCGAAGGCGTCGTTCAGAAGATCGATCGATTCGACGGTCTGGCTGAGCACCAGATGCGTGAGGTCGTCGATCAGCCCCAGCTCGACGGCGAGCCCGATGAAGGAGCTCGGCGCCTGGATCGCCCCGTCCTCGTCGAGCAGGCGGATGAGCGCCTCGACGCCGATCACCTCCTGGGTATGGATGTCGACCTTGGGCTGGAAGGCGCAGCGGAAGCGGCAGTCGCGCACGGCGAGCCTCAGCCTCTGCTCGAGCTGCATGCGCGCCGTGACCGCGTGGTCGATTTCGCGGTTGAAGATCGCGGCTCCGCCCTTGCTGCTGCTCTTGACCTGATACATGGCGCTGTCCGCGTTGCGGCGCAGGATCTCGTATTCGCGCCCGTGCTCGGGAAAGACGCTCACCCCGATCGAGGCCGAGGCGAAGATCTCGAACCCCTCGATGCAGAACGGCTCCTTCAGCTGATCGAGCAGATGGTTGACGATATGGGCGAGGCCATCGTCGTCCTCGAGCGGATCGATGAGAAGCAGGAACTCGTCTCCGCTGATGCGCGCCAGCAGGTCGGACGAGCGGATGTTGTCGACGATGCGCTGCGCCATCCGGGAGAGCAGCGCGTCGCCGATGGCGTGGCTGTAATAGTCGTTGATGTGCTTGAAATTATCGATGTCGAGGAAGGCGAGCGCGAAGCGGTCGCCGGCCCGGGCGAGCATGCGCTCGACATGCTCCTGTACCAGGCAGCGGTTCGGCAGCCCGGTCAATTCGTCGAAATAGGCGCGCCGCGACAATTCCTCCTCGGCCTGCTTGCGGGCGGTGATGTCATAGGAGGTCGACAGCAGCAGCACTTCGTCGCCCATGCGGATCGGCTTGCGCGTGGTGAGCAGCGTGTGCTCGCCGTGTTGGTCGACGAGGCGCTCCTCGATCGTGACCGGCGTGGTGGGCTCGGGCAGATCCGCCGGGCGGTCGCGGGCTTCCCGCGCACCTGGCTCCGTCGGTGCGCCACCCGGCGGAGCTCCGATCAAGGCCTGCGCCGGCGCCGCGAACTGCGCCACGGCAGTCTCGTTCGCGAACAGATACTTGCCTTCTCCGGTCTGCAGGGTCACCCCGACCGGGAGCTGGTCGAGAATTGCGTTCAGCGTGACGAGGCCGCGCCGCGCCGCGCTTTCGCCGGCCTTCGCTTCGTCAAGCTCGAGGCGCGGCTCGCAGCCTTGGGCGTCGGCCGCCGCGGCCTCGAGCCGAGCGGCCGCAAGCTCTCGCGTCTGCGGCAGGACCGGGTTCACGTCAGGCGTCTCGAAGCTGTCCATAAGCCCTTCTCAAAGCCGAATTGGCGCTTGGATCGGCGGACGGATGCCTCACGGCGCCCGTCGCGAGAGCTCGGGCGCGTCCCGTGCAAGGAGAGGCTACGGCGTCGCGGTGAAAAGAAAATTAAGCATGTGTCGACCTTTTGTCGGAGCTGCGCCGATCACTGCGCTTGCGCTAGGGTATGCGCACGTCGTCTGCGGCGGGAGTTGCGGGTGCAGGGGTGCGCGTTCCCTTCTCCCGCAAGCGGGAGAAGGAGGCTCGCGTGACTCTCTTCGCATCCGATCGACGGCGGGGGAGGAAGTGTGGATGCGGTAGCGCTTAGGCCGGATGCGTCTGGAATGATCCCTCCTCCGCGACGCACGACTTCAGCCTGGTCCTGAGATAGGAGCAGATATCGGCAACGCTGACGAGCTTGGCCCAGGCTGCGTCCGGGATCTTGATCTTGAATTCCTTCTCGACGCCGAGCTTGATCTCGACATCCTCGATCGTGTTCGGGCCGTCCACCGCAAACCTGTCGCGCAAGGATATGTCGCCGGGCTGCTTGCCGTATTCCTCGGCCACGATCCCGGTGACGCGCGCATCGATCCTGCAGGAATCGGCCAGCGCCGGACTTGCCGCGCCGGCGCAGCCCATCAATGCGAGCGCGATGACGAAAGCGATCTTCATGGGGGGCTCTTTTGCTGGCTCGAAGAAGGCTCGGCCGTTCACTTGGCTTCGGCCTGTTGCGCCGGTCCGCTCGGCGACCAGGGTTTGGCGTAGGTCGCAAGCCTCAGCTCGGCTTCCGCAAGCGCCTCCTTAAGGTCCCGGGGCAGCCGATGCGCCGTGACGTAGACCGGCGTCTGGCGCATCATGACGTGGATGGTCCAGGCGGCGACGATGACCTCATCTCTCTCGAAGGAGACGGCGACCGGGACCGGGGCGACGTTCGAAGGCGGGGTGAGCGCCGTGAGGCGGCTCCCATCCGAGAGTCGGTGGATATCGATCTGCCGGACGTCCTGGCGGATGACGGCGAACCGCTCGCCGTCGCGGGAGAGCGCGATCTGCAGCACCGTGCCTTGCGGGGGCTGGTTCGGCAGGTTCGAGGCCTTGACGGAGCCCTCGAGCGGCGAGGCCTTGCTCCAAGCCCGGCCCTTCCCGATCTCGAATGCCGCTAGGCTGCCGTCACCGTGCCCCACGAGCAGCAGCCTCCCATTGAGCGACCAGGCGAAGACGGTTGCGAGGCCGCCGGCATCCGCGACCTCGGTCATCTTCGCCCGGCCGATATCGAGCACGCTCGCACGCGGCTCGCCGGCGACGAAGGCGAGGCGTTGTCCGGCAGGGTCGACCGATAACGGGGTCCCCTTGGCGAGCTTCACTGGAACCGATCCGAGGATCCGGCCGGTTTGCGCATCGAGCCGATAGACCGCGTCGCCGCCGACCCCGACGATCGAGGCTGCATCCCTCGAGATTGCGGAAAGCCGCAGCCCCGCGAGCGGCGCATTCCACAGCGGCCGCCCGGCGGCGAGGTCGAACATCTCCAGGCGGTCCTGGGTCCGGACGAGTGCGCGCCCGCCTAGCCGCGCCAAGTCGATACCGTCGGCCGGTAAGGGGCCGAGCGCCGACGCGGCCGCGCCCTGGCCGTCATCGAGGCGAAAAGCGCGGCCCTGCCGGGTGCTCGGCGACAGCGCCGCGACGAACGGCCCGGCGGAGGAGATGAGCCGCCAATCCTGCCCGAGCTCGGCGAGCCTCGTCTCGACGCCGTCCGCGCTCGAGACGAGCCCATCGGAGACATTCATCAGAAGCTTCCCGGGATCGCGGCCGCCGATCAGGCCGGACCGGGCTCCCGGCCGTCCGGCGAGGCGCGCGAAGGGGTAGGCGCCGCCGAGGCGCCAGACCACGATGCCCTGAAGATCCTTGCTCCAATACTGGCAGGCCAGAAACGATGCCTCGATAGATACTTCGCAATTATCGGGCTTCTGATTCGCGAATTCCTTCGTCGCCACGGTGAAGTTGGCGAAGGGCGGCAGCAGCTTGTCGCCGCCTTTCGCAAGGTCGGCTGCGGAAGGGAGATAGCGAAGCTCGAAGCTCAGCTGCTCCCCCTGGCTCTTGGCCAGCACCGCGACCGTTTCCCGCAGCGTGCCGGTCTCGCGGTCGCTGTCCGACCATCCCAGGCCGACGAAGGCCATGTCCTTGTCGTCGCGCGACAGGCTGCGGCCGGCTCCGCCGGCTCGCGAGGCTTCGAGGTCGAGCGGCCCATAGGTGAAGTAGAGCGGCGACTTGCCGGCATCGGGAAACAGCCGCAGGAACGGGATGCGGCCATCGGCGATGATCGATTGCAGGGTCGGTGCATCGATGCCGAGCCCGGTCGGAGGCAGCTCGCCGATCGGGCCCGAGAAGCTGCGCGTCGCGACATCGAAGGAATAGAGCTTCACGCCATAGCTGACGAGAATTCTCGTCTCGTCACCGCTGAAGCGGGCCTGGCCGACCTTCACGTCCTGCGCCGCATCCGGAACGCCGATGAACTCGGGCATCCGCGGATGGTCGAGATCGACGAGGCCGACCGACGCGCCCGAGGCGATGACCGCCAGACGCCGCCGCGGCGCGATATCGAGCGCCGCGATGCGCTCGCGGAAGGACATCGTCGCGACGACCTTGCCGGCCTGCAGGTCGACGAGGAAGAGCTGCTCGATCGAGGCCACGGCGGCGAGGTGACGGTCCGGCAGGAGGGCGAGCTGGGTCGCGGGACGCCGCACGGGAAACGGGACCTTCGCGGTGATCTTCGCCTCGTGGAGCAGATCCACGGTCACGATGCCGCCTTGCGGCTCGGCATAGACGAGGGTGCGGTCGTCGAGGAAGGCGTAAGGTACCCACCAGTTCTGGACCGAGCCCTGGATATGAACCACCTCGCGGGCCTCGGCCAATGCGCCGAGCAGCGCCGGCTCGCTCTCGGGAATCTCTCCAGGCTTCAGCAGCGCCTCTTCGGATTTGGCCGCCTCGATCGAGCGGGTGAGGGCGAGCGCTGCGTCCTTCTGGTCCGTAGCGAGCTTCGCCAGCACGACGAGGCCGCGCATGGTCTGCAGCTTGCTTTCGCGCAGGGCGGCAACGGTGCGCGCCTCGCTCTCCTCGGCAAGTCGGCGCTGCGCCTCGGCATTGGCGCGCGCCTCCATCTCGGTACGCTGCGCCTTGCGGGCCGCCGCGGCCTCGTTCTCGGCGCGCAGCCATTGCAGGCCGGCCACTGCGGCTATTCCGGCGAACACGAAGAGCAGCATGCAGGCGGCGACCAGGAGGCGCCCGCGGCGCCAGGCGTCGGCGCGCTCGGAGGCCTGCACGAAGGCGCCGAGCCCGCTCGATCGGTCCATTCCCCAGCGCCGGGCGAGATCGCTGCCCTCGGCGAGGTTGAGGCCTGCGAGCAGCGTCCGCCGCTGCTCCCGGCTCGTCCTCGCCTCGCTCCGGCGGCGCAGCAGGGCCTCTAGACGGGAGCGGGTCTCGAGGTCGCGGCGGTCGACCCGGATCTGCTCGCGCGCCATCGGCCAGTTCTCGATCAGCGCCTCGTGGGCGAGACGCAGCTCCGTGCCCCCGTCCTGCGCCGCGGCGACGAGGAGCCTCGCGCCGGGCGCGAGCAGCGCGGCGATCAGGCGCGCCTCCGGGCCGCCCGGCGCGAAGCTGTCGAGCCGGGCCGCGCGCGAGGTGACGGCGGCGCCTCCCGTCGAGGTCGTGACCAGCGCCCGCAGCAGCCGCGGAAAGCTCGCGGCCGCCTCCGGGTCGGTGGCCGCCAGCGCGTGCATGGCCTCATCGGCGCGCTTGGCGATGGCGCCCTTGAGCTCTCCGAGGCCGCGATAGGTGGAGAAGCGCAGCGTCCGCCGCGGCGCGCCGTCCGCACCCGTCTCGCCTATGTCGCGCCGGTAGAGCTCCTCGAGTATCACCGAGAGGAGCGGCAGCACGCCGGGCTCCTCGGCGGCCGCGCGCGCGATCACGGCGTCGAGCCCGATGCCGTGCTCCGGATCAGCCTCGAAGACGAGGCCTGCCGCCGCGGCCGGACGCCGGATGATCTCGCTGACCTGGGCGCCGTCG
>Ga0102924_1007160_pt1 | contig 10288 bp, 9 predicted proteins | sample PaiPotPPM11metaG_FD_80116 | JGI IMG/M metagenome (GOLD analysis project Ga0102924, IMG submission 80116) | Iron sulfur acid spring bacterial and archeal communities from Banff, Canada, to study Microbial Dark Matter (Phase II) - Paint Pots PPM... ...
AATTTGATAATAGTAAGAATTGACTGGAACATGAACAAATATGGCATGCTACTAATAGTGCTACTGTAAAGTTATAGGGACTGGTTCTACATGATTACTTGAACATCTAGGAGGACGATGTCATCCGCACCTAATGTTTATCTATTGCTAAGGATTATGGATCAGTGTTACTGCAGGAAACGGTGATGATGATCCCTTTCTAGCTCTGAGCCGTTTCTGCTTTCTTCAAATTTGATCCCATAATGCCGTACGCTGTTCTAAGAAATTAAATGAAGAATAAATATAGGGGATGTGGACTCAGAATGCCTTTATTATTCTATCCTTATTTCCCTTCCTTCGTTGTTACGTTTCAATTTCTCTTTTTCCTAAATACTATTTCGTGTATACCGTTTTTGTAGCTAGATCTAATTGTTTTAATGTCTGCTACCCGAGGTATATCAATAACTTGATATTTTATTTGCCGATGATCACTGGATACCTCCGCCGAATTTTTATATGCCTGTATATTCATGTGTTCTTTACTGACACCTGGCATTTCTAATACAACCTTGAGATCTTTGTCGTAGACATTAACCTCTGCTAAGGGCTCAGAGGTTATTTGTGGTCTATTATACTTGGAGATTCCTTTCCTTTTTTAATGCTCCCACTACTACCAACACCATCATTACCAACATTGTGAATTTCTCTTACATGTGGTTTGTCATAAAGTTCTATCGCCATTGATAGGTGCTTAGAGATTTCATCAAAATAAATAATCATCTGCCATATTGTTACTAGGTAATTACTGTCCTATACACAATTTGAAATGTCTATGGATTGACCCTGTAAACTGGATAAAGTTTCTCGCCGTTCTTATTATTCAGCCCAAGTTGAAAATCATTTTTTGCGTACTGGTATATGTTGGCAGTGACAGGACCAAATATCGCTTGAGCAGACAACGGGACGTCATTGCTTTTGTATTCGTTAACTGCAAGAACGACAGTAGACTTTAACTCCTCCGGTAGTCCAAATATCCAATAGTGGTCTTGGCATTTGACATTTATATAATTCTCAGTAAATAGTGAAATACAATCATTATAGATAGCTAATGGTTGCCTGTGGATTGAGATCGATGGTTTTGCAACTAATGAATTAATTATAATTAGAGTGGTAATGCCCATAATTACTGCCACAGCGCCAAATAGTATCCATGCCTTAGCCGAGTACACCAAAGTGCTTTGAGTACAACCTAGGACTTATTAAGTAGGAGTTTAGATAGTCAAAACAATATCCCTATCTAACATAGTATTGAGGGATCGAAAATTATGTCAAATTTGGTTCACACAGCAATGGCCCTAATAATTACATGGGTTCTAATATTGGAATTGAATAGAATGCCACCCCAAATAATCTGGCGCTATTAGGGTTTTAAATAACCTGAATATAATTTATTTTTTGTTCAAATATTTCCAAAATTATTGATGCTCAACTTGGATTGTCTTATTCTGAGCGTGAATTACGACAAAATCTAGAACAAAGTAGGATGATTGATTATCTAGTTTCAACGTATTATTTCGACGATGATAGCCTCCTGCTTTACGTTTTCTACTTCGGTTTTTCTGCTCTCAATAACGAGTACATTAATGCGCCTGAGGCGACAACTAGAGATAATACATATGCGCCTATAATTGCCTCCATACTACGAGTCACTCCCCTCCCAGGCCGGTGATGCCTGCTGTTGTCTTTTGAGGATCTGCATTATTCAAGAACGTACTATAAACGTCAGGATATTGATTTAATAATTCGAGGTTAATTTCCAATACATTGACATAGTCAGGCGCAAATGCTACCATATTGCTGACTCTGTTTCTTTCTATATTGAGTTCAACCAGTGTTCTAAGGGCATTTTGATTTATCCCAGTAGCTTGACTTACATTCGAAATTTGCGACAAGGCATTTTCAGACGTTATATCCGGATCCACGTTTGACGCTGACGCTGATGATGGTCTTGGATGGAAGAACTTCGGAGATTTAAAATCTTGTGCTATAAGTTTTGAACCAATTACTTTTCCGTTAAGGGTAATTAGGCTACCATTTGATTGATATGGGAGTGTACTTTGACCTATTACTACTAGAACGAGAGGGTAAACAATACCTGTTACCACCAACATCAGTATTACAACTTTGATTGCAGGACTAAGTGCATTCTTATTTATTTGACTTTTTATTTGCTCTAAAATTTTCAATCCTTTTTCCCTATTCATTGTCACTCTTATTCACCTCATGAAAAGTGCTAGCAAAAGATCAATAGCCTTTATCCCCACGAAAGGTAAAGCCAGTCCGCCTAGGCCGTAAATAAGCATATTTCTAATGAAGGTTTTCTCAGGTGGCTCTGGTCTAAATCTAACGCCTCGTAAGGATAATGGAATTAGTGCTGGTATCATTATTGCGTTGAATATCAATGTGGCCAGTATAGCAGTCGCAGGACTATGCAGCTGCATTACATTAAGAACTGCTAGCTTTGGATTACCAGCCACAAACATAGCAGGAAGTATTGCAAAATATTTGGCAACATCGTTAGCTATGCTAAATGTCGTAATAGCTCCACGTGTCATAAGCAATTGTTTGCCTAGTTTTACCACTTTCAATATCTTTGACGGGTCAGAATCCAGATCCACCATATTAGCAGCTTCTTTTGCAGCAGCAGTTCCGCTGTTCATTGCTAGTCCAACGTTTGCTTTTGCTAATGCCGGTGCATCATTGGTTCCATCGCCTACCATACCTATTACATGACCTTTGCTCTGTTCTTCTTCAACTCTTGTTAATTTGTCTGTGGGTTTTGCTTCTGCCATCACTTGATCTACATTAGCCTCCTTTGCAATCACTTGGGCCGTTAGCTGATTATCTCCCGTAAGCATTACTGTAGTGATACCCGTAGCATGAACTTCGTCAAGCTTCTGGCGTATGTTTTCCTTGAGGTTATCTTTTAAAGCAACAAGACCAATTCCTTCACTATTTATTGCAATTAATAGTGGTGTTTCGCCATTCTTAGATATTTCTTGAGCTTTCCATTTCAACTCAGCTTCATTAACGTGTGTAAGAAATTTTAGCATTGCATCTACTGAACCCTTAAGAATCTTTACCTCTTCGTTTCGCTGCTCTAATTCCAAGAGCATGCTACTAACTCTACTAGGACCATTAGTGCGAACTGGTTCTTCTCCATTTCCATCTTCAAACTTATGAATTGATGTAGCCTCTTCTTGTAGCTCTGGGTCGAGTGCTATTCTTTTGTTTGGCATAAATTCGAGGCCACTAAATCTGGTCTCTGCGCTAAATTCAATTTTTCTGGCAGTGAGTATTTTTTCTATTAACGGAGGAATAAATCTTTTCTCTTCTGCTAAATGTACTATTGATTTTCCCTCATGCGTGGTATCATGAATTGAAGCTGCGAAAGCTGCTTGTCCTACATCTTTATCTGTGTATTTTTGCAGCGGAATGAATTCGTTTGCACTCCTACTTCCTTCTGTAATGGTTCCTGTCTTATCTAATATCAAAATATCACAATCTCCAGCTGCTTCGATACCTTTTCCGGACTTGGCTACTATGTTATCTCTTCCAATTCTAGTAATACCAGCAACACCTATCGCAGATAGTAGTCCGCCTATTGTTGTGGGCATCAGAGCTACTAGAAGCGCAATTAACATTGCAATATCAGCAATATATCCAAGGAAGTTAGCAAAGAAAAGAAGGCTTCCAACTACCATTATAAATATTAATGATAGCCCTGCTAGCAGTATTGTTAGTGCAATCTCATTCTTTGTCTTAGGTCTTGTAGCACTTTCAATTAGGCTAACCATTTCATCAAGGAAGCTTCTACCAACCTCAGCAGTAATTTCAATTCGTAACTTGTCACTTGCTATTCTTGTACCACCAATGACATGATCATCCTTATCTTTGAAGACTGGATTCGATTCTCCAGTCATCATTGATTCGTCTACAAAAGCCTTTCCTTCACAAACAAGACCATCCCTTGGTACTGTCTCACCTGCATAACACAATACTTCATCCCCAGGTTTGAGACTGGTAGAGGCCACGATAAGTTCTTTCTTACCTTCACCTACTAATTTCCTAGCCGAAACTTCTCTTTCTAAGCTTCTTAGAGAATCTACTCGGGCTTTAGCCTGGGCTTCTGATAGCGCTTCTGAAAATGTAGCAAACCAGACTGTAATAATTAGTATTATTGCCACTTCATAATAGAATATCGGGGTTTGACTAGCAAACTCTTTTGGTATAGTCGGGAGCGCTAGACCAATCGCAAAAACTAGTACAAATCCAACTTCTACTGTAAACATTACCGCACTATTTTTTGCTAAATAGTAAGGATTTAGTTTGGTAAGGGAACCAAGGATTACTTGTTTTCTATTTATGTTAGATAGATCTTTTGTAAAACTGGAACCATTATTTTTATTACTACGATATTTGAATTTTTCTCTCATCCTCGTTACTATTCCCATTTATCTCATCTCAATTACATTGAAAACGGTCCTATCACTATGAATGGGAAGAAAGTTAGTGCTGTTAGAAGGAACGTCATGACCAATAATATTGAAATAAACAACGGGCCGTGTGTCCTGATTGGTTCGATGGCCTCTTTTCTATCTTTGACTGTGAAGGAGCCTGCGATAGCCAGCATCAACCCTATTGGTGCATATCTTCCAAGAAACATAACTATTGCAGTTGACCAGTTCCAAAACGGTGTGTTGGCTGAAGTTCCCAGGTAATCAGAGCCATTGTTAGCTGATGCAGATGTGTATTCGTATAATGCTTGAGTATAGCCTGAGGCTGTTGTCATCTTTCCTGCAGGAACAGATAATACGCTCTGAGCATTTCCAGTAGTAAACGCAATTACGGTTGGAATTAATATTAATGCAGGATGCATTAAGAATACAAATACAGCTAATTTGACATTTTTTGGGTTTATTTTCATGTTCATAAATTCTGGAGTCTTGCCAACCATCAAGCCAACTAGAAAGAGAGTTATGATTACATAGATGATCATATACATGATTCCTGTACCATCAGCTCCAGGAACGGATTGAATAAACATACCAAGCAGAAATGACATTACCGGATGTGGTGACATTCCACTTAGTGCTGAATTCGCTGATCCAGTATTCGTAGATATAGAAACGGTATTGAAAAATTCGGTACCAAGACTGCCAAACCTGGTTTCTAAACCGGTAGGTCCACTTACTTGACTGAAGGCTATTGCCAGCAAAATTCCAAACGCGATAAGTATGGTTAATAGTAATGATACTCCTCGAGCCTTTCCTACCAATTTGGCGTATGCAATAGGAAATGACAAAGGAATTATCAACATGAGAAACATTTCATAGGTATTTGAAAGACCATTAGGATTCTCAAATGGATGACCGGAATTTGCACCATAGTATCCGCCACCGTTGCTCCCAAGATCCTTAATAGATTCCATAGAAGCAACAGGGCCTGTTGTAATGGTTTGATTATGTCCTTCCAAGGTATGATTGATCGTAACGGATGATTGTAGAGTCTGTGGAACTCCCAACAGCATAAAAAGCAAGGCAGACCCAAATGCAAGAGGAAGTAGTAGTGTTAAAATTATTCTTATAAAGTCGACATAGAAATTACCAAGCCCAAAATTCTTTCTTATAAAACCGCGGATAAAGGCAAACGCAGCAGCAATCCCAGAAGCAGGAGCTACAAACATAACAAAAGTAAGTGGAATCATTTGGGATATTACAGAAAGTTGTTGGTCACCTGCATAATGCTGTAGATCAGTATTTGTAACAAATGAAATCGCAGTGTGAAAGGCCAAATCAATTGAAAGCCCATTCACATGTGTTGAAGATGGAAGAAAGTTCTGAAAAACTAACATAAAAAAAATAAAGCCTGCCACTATGACATTCGTAAGCATTAGCGCAAGCGAATATTCCTTCCATGTCATCTGTTTGTCCTTATCTATCCCAATTAACTTGTAAAATCCATTTTCGACTCTTGCAAGTGGAGCTTCCAATGGTCTCAATTCATAGGATATCATCCTGGCAATATACAGTCCAAAAGGAACTGAAAGACTTAATGTTCCTCCAAAAACAACAATTAATTCCACTATGGGATTCATTAAATTAACACCATCCTGTTCTTTCGATAAAGGTAAGACGCATCCACAAAGCTCGGATTTCATCCCATCCAAGAGGAACAAAAAGCACCGATTGGATGATTATTAGCGGTAGTTGATCAGCAGCAACCCTTTCTATTTTGTCCACATAGGTCACTCACTAAATAGTTATAGATTTGCTTGAACCTCAGATATTAATAGTTTATGAGCCAAAATACGATAATAATTTATATTCTTTCTTCAATATTTACAAGATTTTTTTATTAAATTAATCATAGATAAGAACGAATAATGTAACTTTATAACCTACAATACAAATTCGATAACAAATGGTCTTTACAAATTACAGATTTATAGCTAATTTCACGCTCGAAACAAGATAATCTAAGGTGAGCATTAACAGCGTTACAAATCCTTCAATCAAATAAAATAAAATATATTCAATTTATCTTAGTATCAGATAATTTGCAATTAAATACAATGAATCTTCGCTTGGGATGATGACAGAAACATGGGCAACCTAGCACCTAACGCTTTCAGCAAGATCCCTCAAATTCAGGTAATCAATCAACTAAAAATCAATTTCAATTCAATTCGACATGATTCCGCCGCCTTAACTTTGATTATAATTTAAAACCCCAATAGTTAAAAGAAGGTCGCCCTATCATCTTCGAATAAGTTTTCAACCTGTCAACAAATATAGCGATTGTTTGACTGTAGAATATCATAACGCTTTATGACAGTAATAATGGTGGAGTGTTGGATAAGACATATTAATAGTATTGCTAGAGATAAGCTGAAGCTCTTATGTGCATGATCTTGCTGGAAGAATTGGTACATCTTCTCTTAATCCTGTCGATACGGTCTAGAATGATATAACTGATATGTGTGCTATTTCATGTATATAGTTATCCATCTCTAAATGTTCTCATCTCACTTGACCCGAGTCAATAGACTAAATTTGAAATATGATATTCTCAAATTATGCATGAATACAAACAGTCGTAGCCATTTATATACATGCGGTAGTTCGCCCGTTAAACACGGATAATAATCGTCCAAATTTTCAGTTCCATCAGTAACATATTTCGCTCCTCTTCCAATAATGTTTTTTTGAACTGATGAGTGAGTGTAGTTGATTTTCATGGTAATACCATCTACCGCCATCTGCATATACCATATGTCTACCATATAGCTTAGCCTAAGATCTAAGAAATAATCCTATAACTGGCATGTCCCGACATAAATAGAAAAGGAAACAAATGAATTTAATTCAATAGAATTATTATTCTGACATATTTTATACTGAAAAACTTTGCAAAGCAAAATGCTATACGAAGGTGTCTTGGCTACTGTAAATGTAATTTAGCCCCTTCATATACGGCAGAAATAATTTGTGGGACATCAGAGACTCCCATATAACAAAGTAATCGAACAAAGAATCTGGACACCTGCGTGATGCAATTCTTTACCATCGTTCATCTTACTAAACTCGTTATTCTAATTGTCAATGACATCAAAATAAGTACTATTTCACTACGCCTTACCAATGATTCGTTATAGATACGCTAGTTAGCTACCATAGATGATGGTATACCACGTAAGCTAAATGCAACTGCTGTTTTCTTCCCTAACGTATTGCTTAAGAGACGACTCGTAAATAGATCGCCACAAACATATAAATTCTGGCTTGTCTTCTTCTAAGAAGCAATTAGTGAGTGACCTATGTGGACTCGATAATTTTCCTCGTCACAGCTATAGGCGCAAGCATAACGATAGTATTACTTTTTAATAGAACAGCATTGTCGATCAAACGGTGGAAACGCGGCGTCATTGTAGGACTAAACGGAAACAGAGATAGTGGGAAGCAACCCTTTCAATACATCAAAGAATCTGGAGTAAGATCAGTGGTACGATCAAAACCTCGAACCCACTCTCTCGAAAAGCTAAAACAAACATCTAATTGGAATGAGCTAATAAATAAGAAAGTTGATACTTGTGAGATGATCTACATTGGATCTATAGTTAATATCGATGGTCATTCGATGACTATAAGAAGCGACAGTAATAAGGAATATGTCATAGCTACGTATTGGATCAGGGAATACGATCAAGAAAGAGCAGTGATAGATACATCAATTAGATATTTGGACCATTATCAAGTCAAATCAACAACAGTATGAACATAAAGATAAGAGGTCTTCTCTACATAGTACCTCTGACTATTGGATCGAATACTTCATCATTAATAGTGCATTAATTAGGGAAACTTATTTTTACAGATCTATCAAGATAATGGGACCATACCAAAAGTTATGGTTTAGTACGTCCTGGTGGTTACGATGAAAGAGCGGGTGTAACATTGTTTGCGTGATGCAGAAATCCATGAGCGTGCATCGGATTCGTCTTGCGGCCATTTCTCTAGCTTTATCCGGAATTTTTGTTGTCCTTGATCCGGCGATCCGACCTGCCCCCGACGAATCATTCTTGCAGGGGGCTGAGGCATTTGCCTCCTTCTCATGGGTTCTGGCGCACTCGCTAGCTATGGCGTTTGTACTTCTAATGTGGGGGTTACTCGGTCAGTACATTCGTCCGCAAGAAACTACTGTTGAGTGTCGCGTGATCCGAGCACTTGTTTTGAGCTGGTAGGGGTCTTGTTTTGACCCTGCCCTACTATGGAGCTGAGACATGATTCGGGATCGTGTCTATACGTGCATACTAATGGGCCGTGATAGCGAGGACTGCGAGATTACGTTCTTAAACGGGCCCAAAGAATTAGACGAAGATGATTCAAGTCAATGGATATGCAGCCCAGCAAGCCAAAGCGCCTCTTACTTCGTACTCCTTTGAGAGACGTGAACCTCGTGATCATGATGTCGCCATCGACATTCAGTATTGCGGGATCTGCCACACGGACATACACCAAGTGCGTAATGAGTGGGGAGCATCGACATTCCCGATGGTTCCGGGGCACGAGATCGCAGGCGTTGTCACGGGAATTGGCGCAAAGTCAACCCGTTATAAAATGGGTGACAGAGTCGCTGTCGGTTGTTTCGTCGATTCTTGCCGCAAATGCGGTCCTTGTCGTGAAGGGCTTGAGCAGTATTGTGCGGAGGGACCGACTTTGACGTACAACGCAGTCGAAAGAGACGGAAAAAATCGCACTCAAGGAGGATATTCGAATAAAATCGTAGTCGATGAAAATTATGTGCTTCGAATCCCTGAGAATATTCCAATGAATCGTGCAGCCCCCCTTCTATGCGCCGGTATCACGCTCTATTCGCCTCTTATGCATTGGAAAGCCGGTCCTGGAAAGAAAGTCGGTATTGTCGGTCTAGGAGGCCTGGGACACATGGGAGTAAAAATCGCTCATGCACTAGGGGCAGAAGTCACAGTGCTCAGTCACTCGCTTAGAAAACAAGAAGATGGCAAGAAGATGGGAGCCGATAAATTCTATGCTACATCCGATCCGGAGACTTTCGAGAAGCTCAAAGGGTATTTTGATCTTCTCATTAATACATTAGCGGTCGAGATAGATTGGAACAAGTACTTGAATCTACTCGCATTAGATGGGACCATGGTCGTTGTCGGGCTTCCTGAAAAAGAAACGCCGATTGGCGCCTATTCGCTGATTAGTGCTCGTCGAAGTCTTGCAGGCTCTGTGATCGGCGGAATAAGAGAGACTCAAGAAATGCTTGATTTCTGCAGTAAGAATGAGATCGCTTGCGACATAGAAATAATCCCCATTCAGAAAGTAAATGAGGCTTACGAGCGGGTCATACGGAGTGACGTTCGATATCGTTTCGTGATTGATATGAAGTCGCTCGAGAGCAAGGACTGATTATACAATATGATGGTCTCATACACTTCATTTCGACGTGTAATAGTCGTCCACTTGAAGATACCATCATTATTAGTCAATTGATCGATCAAAATCCGTTTGTACTATGTCGTAGTACTACCAAGTGACGGCCGCGTTTGACGGGCGATTTGACGGCATTGGGAAAGAGGACAAAACGCGCTTGATCTATTCAAGTAATAATATATCTTCAAAACAAAAAACAAAAAAGGAAGAGCAAAAATCGCTAATTATCCAGTACGGTTTAGCGTTATCGGTTTTGCAAATGAACATCCACCATCATTACTGGCTCTGAA
>Ga0102924_1007161_pt1 | contig 10286 bp, 6 predicted proteins | sample PaiPotPPM11metaG_FD_80116 | JGI IMG/M metagenome (GOLD analysis project Ga0102924, IMG submission 80116) | Iron sulfur acid spring bacterial and archeal communities from Banff, Canada, to study Microbial Dark Matter (Phase II) - Paint Pots PPM... ...
GGACATGGATTTGGCGAAGCACGGGCTGAAGTGGATCACGCCCGATATTTGCGTCACGACGCTCTCGCCCGAAGGCCGCGCACTTTCGCTGTACCAGGATGCAAAACGGTCGGCACAGGAAATCGCTGCGTTCTCGCACAAGGACGCCGGGAAATATCCGGAATTCGAGCAATCGCTCGGCAAGATCAGTAAAGTGATCGGCGATGCACTGGCGACAACACCGCCGAATATCGACGATCCGAGCCGTGGCGATCTTTGGAGCATGCTGCAGACTGGGCGTGCGATTCGCAAGCTCGGAAAGAAAGATATGTTCCGCCTGCTGCGCTGGGGGCCGATGGCTGTGGCGGACCTGGCGTCAGAATATTTCGAGACCGAACTTCTCCGGGCGGTGATTGCGGCGCGCGGCGTCTTCGGAACTTTTCTGGGCCCGTGGTCTGCCGGGAGCGCTCTGGTCCTGTTGATTCGCGCGGCGGGAGATCCTCATCCGGCGGGATCCGCGAATTTCGCTGCGGGAGGAATGGGCGCAGTAACGCAGGCAATGGCGTCGGCCGCAAAGGCCGCGGGCGCGGAGATTCGCACCGGAGCCGAAGTAATCGAAATCCGGGTACAGAATGGGGCTGCGACCAGCGTGCTTGTCTCGACCGGAGAAGAGATCCCCGCCAAAGCAGTGATCTCCAACGCCGACCCGAAACGCACCCTGCTCAAGCTCACCGATCCGGTTCATCTCTCGCCGGACTTCGTGCAGAAGCTGCAGCATTACCGGGGAAATGGAACAGTCGCAAAAGTCAATCTAGCGCTTTCCGCGCTGCCCAAGTTCACGGCACTGAAGAATGGTGATGCTTCTGCATTGCGGGGACGCATTCATATCGGCAACGAAATTGACTATCTGGAACGCGCGTTCGACGAATCCAAGTACGGCAATTTCTCGCATCAGCCCTACCTGGAAGTCGCCATCCCATCGTTGACCGATCCCACTCTTGCGCCCGAGGGCAAGCATGTGATGTCGATCTACATGCAATATGCTCCGTACAAATTGAAGGGCGATTGGGAATCGCAACGCAAGGCACTTGGACAGACGGTAGTCCAAACGCTGGCGCAATATTCGCCGAATCTGCCGGAGTTGATTCTGACGCACCAGATCATCACGCCAAAAGACCTCGAAGAGAAATACGGGCTAACTGGCGGACAGATATTCCATGGCGATCTCGCGCTGGATCAGTTCTTTACTATGCGTCCTCTGCTCGACTGGGCGCGGTACAAGACGCCGATCGAAAACTTGTATCTATGCGGGAGCGGGACGCACCCGGGCGCGGGGCTAACAGGGGGATCGGGAGCCAATGCCGCGAGAGAGATCGTCAGGTCGCTTCGCAAATAAGATATCGCTCTCGGCGCATACCTGTTCTGTCGAGGTGCAAGAAATGTTGCTCACGAGCTTTCGGTATGGAATTATCTCGATGATGGTGTGGTCGTCCCTGGCAGCTTCCCAAGTTCCTCCCGCGAGCCGTATCACCCAACTTGATAAAGGCAGGACATCCGGACAGTTTTACGTTAATTCAGGACTAGGGTTGCGGTATCAACTCCCTAACGGTTGGGCAGTTGGTGAAAAGGAAACCGCTGCATCGCACCAGTTCTTATGGGTCGACAGACCACCCGCGAAGGGCCAGCCGACTTCCGCCATTCAATGTTCCAAGAATCTACTATTCGTAACAAAACACCCCGAAGGGATGGCGCTGAGTGGCTTCGATCCAATGGCTTTGATAATTGCGATCGACCCAACTTGTTTTCCCGAAATCAGTTTCCCGAAGTCCACCAAGGAGCGCGAAGCGATACAGCGGGCCGCTGGCCAGATTCTTAGCCACCTCCAAACGCCTGGTGAGGTAGTGCGGGCTCCAGCGCGAGTTCGAGCATTCGATAATGCGGGAAGGGTGATGCTTGACATCTCCCGGCCACTATCCATTACCACGCGAGAGGTCACGCTAGGTTCCCGTGCGACGATTCGGAATGTAGACCGGTCTGTCTTAATACTGCCGACAGGAAATTATTGGGTCGCGTGGATCTTCGTTACCGGAGACGACGTCGACATGGACTATCTCAAGGCGACGAAGATTTTTCTAGATGGGCCCAGCGATTCGTCCTCGATAAAGTAGCCCTTAAGAAACGTACAGATGAAACCTTCCGCCATCCTCCTCGTCAGCTGCCCTGACTCCAAGGGCGAAGTCGCCACGATCGCCGACTTCGTCTATCGGCATAACGGCAACATCCTGCATGCCGACGAGCACGCCGACGAGGAATCCGGACTGTTCCTCATGCGAGTCGAGTTCGATCCTAAGGATTTCGATATCGATCTCGCCGACTTCGGAAAGCATTTTGCGCCGATAGCCGAGATGTTCGGCATGAAGTGGCGGCTGGCACAATCGGCGCACCGGCCGCGCATGATCATTCTGGTTTCCAAGTATGACCACTGTCTGGTAGACCTGCTGTATCGCCAGAAAAGTGGCGAACTGGCTTGCGAGATTCCTCTGATCATCTCGAACCATTCCGACAATCAGGCAGTCGCCGACTTCTACGGAATTCCTTATGTCGTCGTTTCCATGGCCAAGGACAACAAGACCGCGGCCGAGTCCCGAATCCAAGGACTGATCGAGCAGCACAAGCCGGACTTTATGGTGCTGGCGCGTTACATGCAGATTCTGTCGAACGAATTCGTCAACCGGTATCCGCAGCGCATCATCAACATTCACCATTCGTTTCTTCCCGCATTTGTTGGTGCCCGCCCTTACCATCAGGCATTCGAACGCGGAGTAAAGTTGATCGGCGCTACCAGTCATTACGTCACCGAAGTTCTGGACGACGGACCGATTATTGAGCAGGACGTTGTTCGTGTTTCGCATCGCGATACGGTGGAAGACCTGATCCGCAAAGGGCGCGATCTCGAAAAGGTAGTGCTCTCGCGCGCGGTGCGCTCTCACGTCGAGAGTCGAGTGCTGGTGTACGGAAACAAGACTGTTGTCTTCTGAGTTCGACTTGCAGCTAGCTTCGAGCTTCGAGCTTCGAGCTGCGAGCTGCGAGTCAAAGCAAGGGTCCTCGGCGCTTTGATTTTCGCTGGTAGCTCACGGCTAGAAACTGGGGGCCGCGAGCCGCAGAGGGTCATGTACTTCCAGGATCACTTTCCCTTCTCGCCCTCTGAAAGTCTGCTCCGGAGGTAACTTGCACCGTTGGTAACCTTTCGGCTTTACTTGAACGTGAGTAAAGTTTTATCGAGCATACGCAGTTGCGGGGGCATGTTTGGCCGAAGATCTTCGGTTTGAATTAGCCATTTTGGCGACCGTTCAGGGCTTCTATCAGAGGCTCTTGCGGGATACGCTCGGCGGAGAAGTCCCGATCCCGAGCGGTCTCGACGAGGACGCTCTCCGCCATTCCGAGCGGGAATTGCCCAACACCCTCTCGCGGATGTACCGCTGGTTGCACTTGTTAGACATGGCGATCACGCCGGCGATGTTGAGGAAGGCGCTCACTCCAGAGACAGATTCGGAAGTGGCGGAAGCGCTGCTGCGGTATTTCGTGAGACGCCGAGAACCCAGCGATGTGAACCGCGACAAAACTGATCTGATCGCGACTTTTCTCTACCGCCATCCTCGCGTCCCTGGTCAATGGGAGCAGAGAGGTTATGGACTCGACGGCTCGCTGCCACTATCACCCTTCGAAATTGCACTTATTGAAATTCTGGCGGACAGCGATGTGCCCTCTCTTCCAGAAGAGCATGTCCAGTTGCTGCGGCGGTTCGATCCGTTCCTGGAAGAGGTATCGCGCCTGCGCGATTTCAATGCGCTGATGGATTCGGGGATTATCGGGCGGGTGCGCGAGCTGAAGCAATGGATCGACGCGTCTTTCTATCATCCCGGCGTTCTCGCCACGGTTTCCGCGTACAACGCGGCGTTTGGGAAAAAGTTCGACGACCTGTTTGTGAAGGCCTTGGGTGAGATCAAGAACTTCGGACAGGCTCTCGAGGAGATGGGCGGGACGATTCTTACCACCGTCGACGGGGTGGAAGTCACCGTGGAGCATGTGGCTGCCATTCAAGAAAAACAACTGCTGGAAGCGGATTACGGCAGCACGCTGGAAAAATTCCGACGAGTTTCGAAGCTCAAGAAGGAACTGGATCGCCGCCCGCCGATTCGGCGTTCACTGTTGACGCCGGCGGTGTCAGGTCAGCGAACGGGAGGCGCAGCCGCGGCAGCACCCAAAGCCGCCAAGGCAGCGGCGGCGAAGGCGCCAGCTCCTCCTGCGGTGTTTCAGCCACCCGCCATCACAGCCCAGCAACTTTCTGCAGAAGAGAGCAAGCTCCGCCGGGTCGAAGAATCGATCCGAGTTTTTGTCCGCGTGGCCGACCCCAAGTACAGGCAAGTTGTACCCATGCGTTTCTTCAACCTGACGCTGACCACCTCCGAAGCGGACGCCTACAGCGCCGCGTTCCTTGAGGAAAAGAGTCTGCGCGCGGATATTGCGAAAACGCTAATCCGGATGGTGTCAATTTCGGCCCGCATCAGCACCGAACTGGAAGAACTGAAGCGCAGCCAAAAGATGTCCTCTCTTTGGAAGTTGCACGCAGACGCCGTCGTCGTTCTGCTTGATATGGCAAGCAGCTCAACGGAAGACGCTGGAAGCATCGCCAAGATGGCCGAGCAGAATGGATCCGGCCCGGCAGCGAAAGCAATTCATGAGTCGGTAAAAAGGCTCCGCAACCAGGCCGACATCGCCGTCAAGACTCTCGCCAACGTCAGCTAAGAAATCTCGGCTCGACGAACCATATATCCTTTATTTCAGATATTTTGCAGGGTCTTGAACGATGAATCGAGCGTTCTTGGTGTCAAACTCACTGACATAAGCGACGCCGTTCGCGACAAACGTCTGCACCGACACTCCACCTTGCTTCGCTTCAACCACCTGCGCCGGAATGGTTATTGTCTTTCCATCTTCAGTGTTGATAGTGAGCTGCACCTGTGATCCGGACGGTTGCGTCCAAGCCACCTTGCAGTGCCCTCCCGTGAGCTGAGCATCACCGATCCGGACGTTAGAAGGCAGCACGAATTCCTGCGAGTTGTTCCCCGCAACCAGCGGAAGAGAGCATGAGGTCAGTAAGAGCGCAATTCCCAGAAAGCGTTTCATCGAGTCTCCTTTTCCGGTTTGATAAAGATTCGCGGGTTGGCAAACTTGTATGGAAGCTCCCGCGAAGTCGAAGGGAGAAACAAATCCACACCTGTCGGCCCTCTCGCCCACGTTGGCATGGATCTGTCTCTCCGCGTCCAATTCAGATTAGGCGGACGCTGATCTGCGAAAGAAGGCCCATCGGGTATCAGACCTCTCCAAATCACCATAAATACCGAGCTAGCAAGGAGATAAGGGCCGCTCGGATAGAGCGTGCGGGCGACGTATGATACAGGTTTTTCAGGAAAAAAGAGGTTCTTACCAGGTTTCTACGGCAACTACCGTCGGAGGGCCAGGGTGCCCTCCAATGACATGCGTTTCAATCACCGCTTCCATGTTCTTCTGGTCCCAGTTCTTAGGGAGTTTTTCGAGCATCGCGTTCAGGTACTCAGGATTGGAGACCACTTCGCTGGCTGCCTCGGTTCCCTCCGCCAAAATTCCCGCCAAAATAATCACGGGTTGCCCGGTCACATTGTCGTGAAATCTGGCCACGATGGCGTAATCTTCGGCGAGTTCGGTGTTGGGAACCTGCCATTGATAGGTCCACGATCTCTTCCGAGGATCCTTGCGATCGACGATCCTGCGAACCTGGTTGTCGTAACCGAATCCGAGAGGCAAATCTTGGGTGATCCTTAGTGTCCACGGGTTGTTATAAGCTCCAATGAGTACGATCGGGCCCTCGCGCAGTTGCGCGAACCCGGTGTCCGGCGCTGAAACGACGCGAAATGTACTCTTGCCGAGGACAAGCGGACCGATCGACCGGGCAAGAGTGATGACATCGGAGAGATTCAGCTCGCCTGTTGGATTCTCCTCCGACCGCGCGCGCTGACGATCGCTCACGCCCCTCGTATCACCGACGCAGTATGTAACCTTGCTTGAGGCGCCGGTGATAGGTTCCCAAAACCGATCCAAATTGGACGGCTGCTTGAACAACTTAACGTGGCCGATGCTAAGACCGACAAACGCGCCGAACAGCAAAGCGATCGCGATCAAAATCCAATGGCGGGCGGTAACTCCGGACGGCGCTGTATCGCCATTTCGCCGTGCGGCGAGCTCTCCTGAGGACGACTCGCTTTTCACGGTTGAGATTGCTGAGGCTACGATTGTCCGGCGCGAAGCAGGCTCACGAAATGACGGGACGTAGGAACCAACCGGCATCTCGATGACCAACTCCCCAGCGTGATCAGGGTTGTAATAATACTGGATCAGTCTTTTTCGAACCTCGGCTGCCGTGGTGCGAACTACTGGATCGAGATTCACGTCATAGTCTGGATCTCGGCCAAAAGCCTCGACACCGACCGTCCGCTCCTTTAGGTCAGCGGCATTGCCATCCAGGGTCTGCTCAACCGCGTACGCGAGGAGCACTGGATACCGCTTGCTGTTCGTAAACAGCGGATGCGCGAGAATGCGCCTCAACTGCTCACGAATCAAGGCCGGATGCGGCGCGGATTCCGCCTCCTTCAGCCTTTTCTCGTGTTGCGGCGACAGTGACATCCTTAACGTCATCTAAATGCGTGCTGTCATTATACGTTCTGGCTGTAGGCTATTTGCCGTTTGCAGATGTGGAGAATGAAAAAGACGGGCGATCGTCGCCCGTCTTCGTCTGGTAGCTCAAACTCGCCGCTAGTTGATGTCGAACTGCTCCTGATGCACCGCCGGATCGCTCTTCACAATGATCGTCCGCTTGGTCATCTCTTCCATTTCGTTGAGCAGGCGAGCATTATTAGTCTTCAATTCTTTGGCAACGTCCGGATGCACGCGCAACATGACATCTTCGTGCTCCAGGTGCTTGGCGATCTTGCGCATCTCGACGTAAATTTCATTGCAAATCGTGGTGACCGATTTCACGTAGCCAGTCGACTGGCAATACGGACACGGTGCTCCGATCGTGCGTTCGAGCGATTGCTTGACGCGCTTGCGGGTGATCGCCACCAATCCGAAATCGTTAAACTGCAGCGTCTTCGATGGGGCGCGATCGTGGCGGAGTTCCTCTTCCAGCGCCTGCATGACGCGCTGGCGGTTGCGGCGTTCATCCATGTCGATGAAGTCGATGATGATGATGCCGCCCAGGTCGCGCAGCCGAATCTGACGAACGATTTCTTTAATCGCGTCCACGTTGGTCTTGACGATCGTGTCTTCGAGGCGAGCGGTCTTGCCGACATACTTCCCGGTGTTGATGTCGATCGCGACCAGCGCCTCGGTCTGGTTAATGACGATATAGCCTCCGCTCTTGAGCCAGACTTTCGACTTGAGCGCTTTGTTCATTTCATCTTGCAGACCGAACTGCTCGAACAGCGGCGTCTCTTTCGTATAGAGCTTGACGCGCTTGACCATCCCCGGCTGAAAGCGATTGAAGAAGCGCAAAATGCGCTCGTATTCCGCTTCGGTGTCGACCCAGATCACGGAGAAATCGGAAGTGACCTGATCGCGGAGAACTCGTTCCACCACATTAAGGTCGTGATAGATCAGGGCCGGAGGCTTCGAGGCTTCGGCACGATTCTTGATGTCCTGCCAGAGACCCTTGAGAAACCGGATATCGGCTCGTAGCTCTTCTTCGCTCGCACTCTGCGCTGCGGTGCGAACGATGAATCCGCCATGCCCATTTTCACGCTCGCTCAAGATGATTCGCTTCAGGCGCTGGCGTTCTTCCTCGGAAGAAATCTTCCGCGAAACTCCGGTGTGGTTCACCGTCGGCATGTAAACCAGGAAGCGGCCCGGCAGCGCGATATGGCTGGTGATGCGCGCTCCCTTCTTTCCAATGGGTTCCTTGGCGATCTGGACCAGAATTTCCTGACCTTCCTTCAGCAGATCACTGATCAGAGGAACCGGGGCTGACTCACGGCGGCGGAAGCGACTGCGGCCTCCACCACGGCGGCCGCGATCACCGCCTCGCCGCTCATATCCCGGGCGTTCGAAACGCGGGCGCTGCGTCCGCTGGGTGTAACCCGCAGTGGCCGAGGGAGCCCGAACTTCTACTCGCGCGTCAACAGTTCCATTGCCACGGGCTTCCGCATCGAGCAAAGCTTCAGCCTGGGCCTGGGCCTCTTCCAGTTCGATTTCTTCGCTGTCTTCTTCGCCTTCGGCGTGTGGCGCTTCGGCGGCATGCGCGTCGCCCGACTCGGCGATGGACGCCATGTGGATCTCAGTGACTGCTGCCCGTGCATCCCCGTTCAGATGGTCGGCCGCTTGCGTCTCTTCCTCAAACTCGTCATAGCCCTCATCGGAAGATGATTCGTAGCGGATCGTATCTGCCTCTTCTTCGTCGATGGTTTCTTCTTCCATCGTTCCGGGCGCGGCAAAAACGGGTGCTTGTTCTTCGCGCGCGGAATAGGCCGGTTCACCAAGGTTCTCTGCTAAAGGAACGAGAAGCGGATCTTGAGCCTCAACCGCTTCTTTCGAGCTCTGATCGCTCACCAACTCCATTTCCACGGAATTCGGCGTTTCGGCGCTCCAGGAAAGAACGGATGCGCCCGGCTCGTCTTCACGCCGGAATTCGCGATTCCAATTCGTCGATGTTCCTGCTGCGTCGACGGACTCCTCAACCGGTGGATGGATATCTTCGTTTTGCTCATGGAGCGGCTCAGAGATGGTTTCCGCTGAAGCGAAGATCGGCTCATCCTCAGGGAAGGTAGCGGCGAGCGGAGCGGAGGACTGGCTTGGATTTTCGGTCGAAGCTTCCTCTGCCGCCTCTTTGGGCTGTGTTTGCTGCGCCGGCGCCTGCGGTGAAAAACGCTGATACTTCGAGATCGACTCTCCCGGCAAGAGAATCGGCTGGTATCCCGCCGGCGGTCCAGCTGCCGGGCGAGGGCTTGCCGTTTCAACCGGACGCGGAGTCCGGGATTCCGATGAACGGTCAGGCCCGCGCTCGCGACCTTCGCTACGGCCATCGCGGCGCCCGCCACGACGGCGACGACGTCCGCCGCGCCAAGCCCCGCGATCACGGCTCTGTGATTCGCCGCCGTTGGCGGCTTCATTGGTGTCCCCCGCCGAGGCTGGAGGTTGCTCTTCGGACAGACTTTCGGCTTCAAAAGTCCCTTCGTCCGTATCGGCGGTGAGTTGGATTTCGCCTGCCGGCTCGACGGGGGCACTGGTCTCGGTTGCCACGGCTTGAGGGCGCAAATCCTGCACCGCGCGGTTGGCCGGAACGACGTCGGTTAAGTCGCCGTCATGCTCTTCCAACTCCATGAAATCGGAAACGTAGAGAAATGCGTCCCGCTCCAGGCCAATGTCGACAAAGGCCGATTGCATGCCGGGCAGCACGCGCGTGACGCGTCCCTTGTAGATCGATCCCGCTAAGGTGTATTCGTTCTCGCGTTCAAGATAGACCTCCGCGAGCAAGTCGTCCTCTACCAGCCCCACCTTGGTTTCGTGTGGCGTGGAGGAGACAAATAATTCCTTGTTCATTGAACACTCCGGTCCCGCTCCGACTAACTGGGTCGGACGGGGTTCACCGGGGCGGAGTCAGGAAAGACGCGGGAGGATCGAGCGTGGCGACGTCACCCCAAAATAGGGGACAGACTGGGCCTGAGAGTTCATTCTCTGGCCGAGTCCGCTGCATAAGCTTGGGAATCTTTTGCACGTAATCGCTTTAACTTCTGCCGGGGTTGTGACCGCACTCTCAGACCTTTCGGTCGGGGGGCCGTTCCCTGCCCGGCTAACTGCTCAATCCTGCCCGGCCTTGAACTGCTCGACTGGCCGGTGAAATGCCCCCTTTACGCGAGGGCGATCGATATGTTTTTGGGCTGCACCTCCGAGGCGCAGCAACTACTTTCCTGCCAACTTCCCTGTTCTGAACCTGCGCGTTCCTGAATCCGTTCGCTCTAGCTGGCTCGTCTCACCTGATTAGCCAGCTAGTTAACGAAGCGGCGCATACGAACATTCATAACCATCCCCAGCGCCAGGAACATGAACAACACGGAAGACCCACCATAACTCATGAGTGGCAGGGGTATTCCAGTGACCGGCATAAAGCCAACCACCATGCCGACATTGACCAGGATATGGAAGCTAAGCACAGCCACCACACCCATCACCACGAACGTTCCAGCGCGGTCGGGCGCTGTTTGCGCGTTCTGGGTCAA
>Ga0102924_1007162_pt1 | contig 10286 bp, 13 predicted proteins | sample PaiPotPPM11metaG_FD_80116 | JGI IMG/M metagenome (GOLD analysis project Ga0102924, IMG submission 80116) | Iron sulfur acid spring bacterial and archeal communities from Banff, Canada, to study Microbial Dark Matter (Phase II) - Paint Pots PPM... ...
CCGCATCCTGCACACCAGTCCGCATATCACCGTCCTGGTGGTCACGATGTTTGAGGATGAGGAGTCGGTCTTTGCCGCATTGCGCGCTGGAGCGCGGGGCTATGTGCTCAAGGGTGCCAGCCCGACGGAGGTGGTGCGGGCGATCCAGGCAGTGGGCAGTGGTGAGGCCATCTTTAGTCCGGCCATTGCCCGGCGACTCATCGACTTCTTTGCGGCGCCCCGGCCCACTGCGCCGCCGCTGGTTTTTCCCGAACTGACCGACCGCGAGCGCGAGGTGCTGGCGCTGATGGCACGGGGACGCAGGAACCCTGAGATTGCGCAGTCTCTGGTCATCAGTATGAAGACCGTGCGCAACCATGTCTCTAACATCTTCAGCAAGCTTCAGGTAGCCGACCGCGCACAGGCGATCATTCGCGCACGCGAGGCAGGACTTGGATGAGTACACCCACAGACAGCGGTTCATCGGTTTCGATCCAGATTTCATCAGCGTCTGTTCCTTCGACGCCCTCATGGTTCGGGGAATCACACCCAACAAGAAACCCCACTGTTAGACAGAGTACGTGGTGAGATCACGGTCACTGATCCGACCCACGCCCTCTATGGTCAAACACTCCCGCTGCTTCCGGTACGGATTAATCGTAAGCCACTGCATGTGATGGTGCTGCTGCCAAGCGGGCGGCGACACATGGTTCCACGGGCTGCAACCAACCTGGAACGCCCAGAGGGGGCCGTCTCGCCTGCTTCTTCCTTGCCTTCCATCTCGGTCCGGACTATTCTTCCTCTAGCACGCCTGGTGCAGCAACTCAAACAGGCCAAGGAGGAAAGCCATGCCGAGCAAACAGCGTCACCCACCCATTCCACCGAACACGGTTTCCTCAGTTCCTACGACGATCTTTCATCAGCTTCCCCAGAGCTACCAGCAGCAACTCGCGCACCTGATCGCCGACCTCATTCGGCGCATGCACGCCGCCAAACAAAACAGGGAGGGCGATCATGAACGCTGAGTTGTTGCCTCTTACTCCGACCGCCGAGCAGCGGGCCAAGATAGCCTATGTCTACATTCGCCAATCCTCCCTCATGCAAGTCACGCGTCACGCTGAGAGTACCGAGCTCCAGTACTCCCTGGTGGAGCGAGCGGTCCAATTGGGATGGCCTCGTGAGCGCGTGGAAGTCATTGATGAGGATCTGGGTAAATCAGGTGCCGACGCCTTTGCGCGTGGCGGCTTCCAGTATCTGCTCGCCGAGATTAGTCTGGCTCGCGCAGGTTTGGTACTCAGCTTTGATGCCTCTCGCCTGGCGCGCAACAATCGCGATTGGTATCAACTGCTAGAAGTTTGCTCGATTTTCGGCACTTTGATCGCCGATGGCGAGCGGCTCTACGATCCTCGGCTCTATCATGATCGCCTGCTCTTAGGCTTGACTGGCATGCTCAGCGAGGCTGAACTGCATCAGCTCAAGCAGCGGATGCAAGCTGGAGCCCGACACAAAGCCGAGCGGGGAGAACTGCGCCAGGGGCTGCCGGTGGGATTGGCTCGCGGACCTGCCGGAGAAGTGATCTTGAATCCGGACGAAGAAGTGCAGGCGCGCATCCGACTGGTCTTTGAGAAGTTCCGCGAGATCCGTTCGGCCAGCGGCGTGATGCGGTATCTGCTGGCAGCGAACTTGCCGCTGCCAGCGCGCCCCAGAGTTGGCCCTGCACCCTACGAAGTGGTCTGGCAACCAGCACGCACCTCGGCCATCCTCGATATTCTCCACAATCCCGCCTACGCTGGAGCCTACGTGTATGGGCGCAAGCTCCTTGACCCTGCCCGTCGTCGCCCTGGGCATCCGAGTGGAGGGCGGATTCTGCAGCCCATTGACAAGTGGGAGATTTGCTTACACAATAGATATCCAGCGTATATTGCGTGGAACGAATTTGTCGCCAATCAGGCGCACCTGCACGCCAACAGCTTGAAGTATCGAGAGGAGCAGCCTGGGGTGGCCCGCAAAGGACAAGCCTTATTGCAAGGGATTGTGCGCTGTGGACGCTGCGGAGCCTTACTGCATTTGCACTACTCTGGCCCACAGGGCGAATTTCCCGAGTATCGGTGTAGCGCCTTGCATCCGCCAGTTTGGCGGAACGGACTGTCAACGCGTACGGGCGCTGGCTCTGGATACGCAGGTCGAACGACGGTTCCTAGAGGCACTGCAACCTGATCAAGTGACGCTTGCACTCGCCGCCCTGGCGCACTTGGAACAGGAGGAGCAAGCCGAAAACAAGCAATGGGAGCTACGCCTGGAGCGGGCTCGCTACCAGGCCAAACGGGCCGAGCGGCAATATCAGGCGGTCGAGCCAGAAAATCGGCTGGTGGCTCGCTCGCTGGAGAAGCAGTGGGAGGAGCGGCTCCGGGCGGTGGGAACCGTGGAGAAAGAGTACCAGGCTTGGAAAGCCGGTCGTTTTGGCTCCCTCACGCAAGCAGACCGCGAGGCTATTGTGGCCTTGGGCAGCGATTTACCCACCCTCTGGCAGGCGGAAACCTCCACCAATGAGGAGCGCAAACAGATGGTGCGCCTGGTCATTCGGGAGGTCATCGTGGATAGCAAGCGGGCTGAAGGCCAGGTCTGGGTGCAAATCAATTGGCAAACCGGAGCCCAGGAACAGTTCAGGTATCAACGCCGAGTGAGCAGCTACGCCGTGTTTGCCGGGACGCAGGCCCTTGAGCAACGCGTGCGCGAGCTCAATGCCGCCGGGCTGATGGATGCGCAGATTGCTACGACGCTAGAGTGCGAGGGCTATCAAACACCTGGGCTTGTTCACCCGATCACGAGCAAGATCGTCTGTCACTTACGTCATCAGTGGCAGATCCCGACCGTGAAGCTGAACAACAATCAACAGAACCCGGCCCAATGGGAAGACGGCTCCTATTCGGTAGAAGGCGCTGCAGCCAAGCTGGGTGTGAGCCAGGACACGATTTTCACCTGGCTCAAAACGGGCAGACTCAGAGGCGAGCACCTGGGCAGAAGCATGCCCTGGAAAATATATGTGACCGAAGATGATGAAAGACGACTGGACGCCTGGCTGCGACGTCAAGGCCGACGTACCAAACGATCACAAAGGGAGGCATTATGACGTATTCGAGGAAGTCGTTCTGATTGTCGAGTATCTGCGTAAGCACGGCATCCTGGCCAAAATCAGCGAGGAGGTACGCGTTGCGCGACGCCGCTTCGGACACTATGAGGTGATCGATTTTCTCGCGGTTCTTTTCGGTTACGCGATCAGTGGAGAGCGCACGCTAGAGGCGTTCTACCAGCACCTCCAGCCCTTTGCCGTTACGTTCATGGCGTTGTTTGAGCGTGACCGGCTGCCTTCCCGTTCGGCGCTCTCCCGGTTTTTAGCAGCGTTGACAGAGGTCCCCGTTGAGGCACTGCGCACGCTGTTTCTGAACGATCTGCTCAGCCGTCCTCTCACGACTCCCTCGCAGGAGAAACAAACAGGTGGGCTGGTGGATCGAAAAGGTCAGAGCTGGGTGGTTTTTGATATCGATGGCACGCGTGAGGCGGCGAGGCAACGCAGCTTGCCAAAGACAGAAGACTTACCTCCGTCCTTTCGCCGGTTGGATGACATCTGTGCTCCTGGCTACACCGGGCGCAAGCGTGGGCAAGTGGTCCGCACGAGGACAACTATTAGCCAGGCTCACAGCTATCACTGGCTCGGCTCGTATGGCAACCGCGGGAACGGTCGCTACCGAGAGGAACTACGCAAGGGACTCTCCGCCATTGGTCGCTATCTCACCGCGCATCAGCTCGAACCCTCACGCACACTGCTGCGGCTCGACGGCCAATATGGGACCGGAGTTGTACTTGCCGATTTGGCCGGATTCGCCTTTGTGACCCGTGGCAAGGAGTACACTGTCCTTGATCATCCGCTGGTCCAGGCGCGTTTGCTCTTGCCTCCCGATCAGTTCCAGCAACGTCCAGAAAGCCAGATCGCACGCGGCCTCTACGACTGTCCTGAGATCCCGGTAGGACCCGAAGGAGTCCTCTGCCGCGTGGTCGTGGCCACGCATCAGGCTTCGAGTAAAAAGAGCCCGGTTGGCATCACGCGTGCAGGCATCGTCTATGAACTCTTCTTGACGAAACTAACACAGCAAGCGTTCACCGCTGCTGATATCGTTGAACTGTATTTGCATCGCGGTGCTTTTGAGCCTGCGCTCTCCGACGAAGATCAAGAAATCGACCCGGATCGATGGTGCAGTCATTCAGCCTGGGGGCAGGAAACTTGGCAAATCGTGGCGCAGTGGATCTGGAACGTCCGTTTGGAGTTGGGACATCAACTGCATCCTGATCCAGTACGCACCACCGAGTTTGCTCCAGCACACCCCGAAGCTAAAGCGCAGCAGCCCAGCATGTGTGGTTATGGCAAGCCAACAGTTGCTGTTGCCTTCAAAGTAGGCTGTTTCTCCGGGCAAGACTTCACGCTCCAGCCTGATGGCACGCTGCGCTGTCCTGCTAACCAGAAGCTTTTTGCTCATGAGCGACGCCGAGAAGCCGACGGCAGCCTGCGCGTGGTGTATGGAGCCAGCATCCGCAGTTGCCGTCCCTGTTCCTTGCGCGAGCAGTGTCAATGGAACGGCGGTGCAACGGCAAAGCCCCGCCAGGTGAGCGTCCTACTGCATCCGGTGACAGTCGGCTCTGCTTCGATCCTCTGGCATGACTGGGGGCGCAGGATTCACCGGCGCGCCTGCATCCACCTGCTTCGTCACCAGCGCGTGGAGGTCCAGGTCGAGTCTGGGGATGTCACTCCAGCGGTTCCTCTCGCACCACTTTCCCGTGCCAAACGTGCTCATTATCGTCTCACGTGGGCGCAGCGACTGGCTCGCAATGTGCGTCCCGAAACTGGTGGGCAGATCACAATCCGAGTGTTTGGCGTTCCCAAACACTTTGCTACCTCACTTGGTTTGGCCGCAGCTTGACCGATGCTCTCGTTTCCATCTCATAACAAATCCTTTGAAAGAGAGTAAATTTTCGGGAACACCCCGATCCCCGCAAAAGGACCTGCGGCCCCTGAACCCCCGCTGTTTTCAACTACTCTTCAACCGGATTTGATATCATGCTCGTTCTTCTCCTGCTGGTTTTCCGATTCCTCCCGACCTCTCCCTTTCCGCTCTTTATTCTTCCGTTTCTGCGTCATTCGACCTGTAGGGAACTCCGTTCTGGACGATATCTGCACACCAAAACCGTGTTTAGCTCTTCAACAGCCTCGTTGCGCAACACGTGGGATATGCGAAGTATTCGGGTGTCTTCTGAACTCAAAGGCTACTCCGATTGGCCTGGCTTGGAGCAGGTCTTTGAAATCCGCCGAGGCTGGCAATCCAAAGGCGTCTGCAAAGAGGCGGTCCGCTAAGCGGTCACCAGTCTGCCAGCGACGATCACCATCCCTGAGCGCTTGCTTCAACTGAAACGCGGACATTGGACCATTGAAAACGGACTGCATTACGTCAAAGATGTGACCATGGGCGAGGACAAAAGCACGCTTCATTGTGACAATGGCCCCAAAATCATGGCAGCTTTGCGCAATACCGCTCTCAGTTTGCTCCGTCATGCTGGCTTTTCCACTATTGCTGCTCGCATGCGCTACAACAGTACGCATCCTCAAGCGGCTTTGGAGGTTTTGTCTCTCTCTTTGTGAGAACGCATAAGCCCTGCAGTGTTTGGAATGTCAAAGCAAGCTCCAACAGTGTGTCACGATTTCTGATCGACCCATCATCACGTTGAAGCAAGTGATACGGTTAGTTCACTGTGGCTATCGCTGTCCCCAATCTGAGTGTCCCGGAAGAAAGCGTCTCTAGCGAAGTGTCGAAGCAGATGCGTTGGCTTTCTCTGGTTTTTCCTTTGGCTTGGATATTGTCCTTCTGGTAGGACAGCTCCGATTACGAAAGCATCAAACGATGGATGAAATTCATCAGGCTCTCTGCAAGCAGTTAGTCCCACTGGATCAAACGATCTCCCGCAGAGAAATCTTGTTTCTGTTTGAAGCCTACATCGCTTTGTTACGTGCAGGGACAGAAGTGCAGCATGATGAAGCCTGGAAAGAACAAGTGCGCGAGAATACCTGTTTTTTGCAAGGGGAAAGTGGACCAGTTTTTACTCGAAAAGTTGACCAAGTAAACTATTCACCAACATCGGTTGTAATCGCCTTGTAGTTTACAAAAAACAAATACCGGCATCCTTCTCTCCATCGATGGGATTCAGCCCGATAAAGGCAATGAAACGATCTCTCTGCTCCGCGATGTGTTCACTGGCAGAATCCTCAACGCAGACAATGTCACGGAAAGTACCAAAGACCGCCTCAAAGAGGTGTTGTTGCCCGTCGTGGCTTTGGGTGTGCCGGGGCTGGGAGTGATCAGCGATGCCCAGCCCACCGAATGACAAGCCATGGCGGAATTGTGGCCGGGTATCCCCCATCAAATTTGCCAATTTCATGCCATTCGAGAGGTAGGGCGACTGATTTACAACGCCGATCATCGCGTGAAGACCGAGCTGCGCATCCGCCTGCAAGAACGCACGCACGCCTATCGACACGATCTCCACACGCGCCTGCGGGCAGCCCAGAAGCAGAAGGAAGAAGGAACCGAGCAGGAAAGGGTCCAATTGGAGGTGCTGGGGAGTATGCAGCACTCGTGGAAGGAGCGGTAAACGGAGAGAGCCTAGCTCCCTTTAAGTACGGAGGGTTGGCGATGCAAGAGGCCTTGACTCACATTCAAACGAGCTTAGAGAAGCTTGAAAAAAAGGGGGAGCCGTGACTCAAATCTGCCAGAAGCGGCTCATCCGTCTCAAGACCATTGTGAGCTTGCATGAGGAAAAGAAAGAAGTGCTTGCACAAATCAGAGGCATGCGGGAGTGGGTTCTGGAGGTCGAGCATATCTTGGATGGATCCTTGGTTAGTCAAACCGAAGCGAGCAGCAATGCGGAAGTGGGGCGACGCTTAGATGCCTGGCTCAGTCGTCTTGCCACGTTCTTACAAGCGGATGGCAGAACCGAAGACGAGCAACGGTGTTTAGGTCACCTCCTCAAAGTCCTGACCCATTTGAGACCAGGCTTAGTCCACTGCTATGATGTGGAAGGCTTTCCGCGTACCAACAATGACCTGGAACGCACCATCCGTGCAGTGAAAATGCACTATCGGCGCATCAGCGGACGCAAAAACTGGAACAGCTATTTGCTGCGCTATAGACGCTGTGTCGTGATCAAGAATGGTGGCATCAGCAACCCGATGGCGATGCGCGCTTGGATGCGCGCTTAACACACCTGACTTCTGTTTCATGGCGGCAAGTTCGACAAGAGACCCGTGACTCGCATCAAGAACAGCTCAACCGCTATCGTTATAATCTCCACCCCCATTGCGGGCGTAGAAAATGGGCGGCGTCAATGTTCCATACGTTTCCTCTTTGACCAGTCCGGTTTTCTCCAGATCAACACCGACCGCATTTCGTTCCAGATCAACGGCAGGCGCAATGTGATGGGTGGGCAGATGGGTGGTGCCGCTGAGTTCAATCCCCTGATCAGAGGATGCCGCACCAACCCAGACGGGTTGTCCTCCCAGGAGCGTGGTGGTCTGCCAGAGGCGAAGATGTCCGCGGTTGTGTACATCATGAGTGGGCTTTTCAAAGGCCAGATCCTGGACTCGGCCAAAGAGATAAAGAGGACTGACAGGAGCCGTTGGGTAACTGCGGTGAGCCAGACTATCCTCCGCGATTTTCGCGGAGGTTTGCAGGGTAATAGGATCAGGAATGAGCCAGCCCGCCTGGTGAAAGCTGCGCACAATCTGCGCTTTGCTCCCCACAAAGACCAGGTTCACCGGGTCTCCAGCAGCCCCGGCTTGTGTGCGGGTGAGTCTGGGGAAAGCCGAGAAATTCGAGGGGGACGGGTACACACCGATGAGGAGAATGCAGGCGATGCCCAGCACCCACACCGGACTGATGATGCTCAGAAAGATGATCCTCGTGTTTCTCATACTCTCTATTCTACCAGATGGTGAGCCACCGTCCATCCTCCCTCCTGTTCTGGCAGGGCTGTTGCAAAGAAGCCATAGAAAATGTCAAGCTTCCCTGGCGACCAAATTTGCCGACGAAGGTGGGTCATACGCCTCCTCAGTCCGAAGCAAATGAAAGGCGACGATGAGCATCTTGCGCATGACCGCCATCAAGGCGTCACAGGCTTTCATGCCACGAGCGAGCAGGCGATGGTAATAGGCTTCAAAAGCTGACCCTGGGAGGCGAATAGAGCGGACGGCAGCCAGGTAGAGGATGCGTCGCAGTCGCCCGCTGCCGCGTTTCGAAAGCTTGGCCTGCCCATTCCATTTGCCACTCTGCTTCACCTCCAAACCTAAGCCGACATACGCCACTACTTGATCGACGCGTTGAAAGCGGCTGACATCGCCTCATTCAGCCCGCAGCGCCGCCACCGTTTTGCGCCCAAACTCCGGAGCCCCTTTGAGCCCTTTGACTGCATCATCTTTGTCCAGGAGTTTGTCTAGTTCTTCTTCGAGTTGCGTCAGATTGGTCCGCGTATGCTCCAACTGGTCACATAAAATCTTGAGACTGACGGAGCAGGCAGTCGAGGCGAGTTGGCTCCTGCTGGATTGCTCAGCCAGGGACACCAACTGTTGCGCCGTTTGCGGTCCGTAATTGCGCGGCGCCAGTTCATGGAATGTGGCGGTAATGACCTCCACTCCCGCCGTCGCGATGGCTTGCGCACTGGGATAGCTTTTTAGCAGCGCCAGGGCCGTCGCGCGACAGGGATCGCTAAAGACCTGAGTAAATTCGGGAAACAAGACCGCCAGCAGCGCATGAATCTCGTTTTTGTCGCGGGCGATTTCGTCACTGAGCTGGCTGTGCAGGCAGACGAGCTTGCGGTAGGTGGCAATCAACTCATCTGGCACATACCCACGACGCGCTTCCCCACTGAGTAAGACGCGCGCATTCGTGGTAGCATCTAATCCTACAGTTGTAAATGGCTAGTACATGCGGGCTGAAATAGCCCTCTAGTTTACGCAGTCAAAGCCTTTCCTTGATACGTCCATTTGAAAGGCTTGGCCATGGTTCGGTTATAATAGTCAATGAATGCCAGAACTCTGGTTTACAAGTCCTGAACGGAAAGAAAAGAGCCACGTCCGAGCAACTTGCGGACCAGAATACTGAGCCAGATTTCAATTTGATTCAGCCAGGAGCTATGCTTGGGAGTGTAATGGAACACTACGGTGTGAGTTGGATCACTCAAAAATGCGGCGCGACTGGGCATGGAAGCCAGAATGCCACTGTTGCCTTTGACCCCTAAATCCTCCTGGATGCCACTGAGTTGGGCAACGAAGCGGACCAGCGCCTCAGACTGATGCGTATTGAGATTGTCACAGACCACATGCCACTGTGTGGCTGTTGGATCGGAAGCAACCACCGCCTGGAGATGGACCAGAAAATCTTCCTCAGTGCGCGTGGGTCCACAGAAAGGAGCCACGATCTCTCCGCTAACCACATCCCGACTCAAGATGAAGGTGCGTGTGCCATGGCGAATATACTCAAACTCGCGTCGCTCAACCTTTCCAGGAGTCAGAGACAACCCTGGGTGTTTGCGCTCGAGAGCTTGTACCGCGGTCAGTTCATCGGTACTCACGGTGCGTTCTCCCTGTTTGGCCCGCTCTGGAGCCTGCTCATACATCTGGCAAATAGCTGCTATCGTTTCCTCTCGATGAGGATCAACTGGTGGGATGAGCCAATAGCGGATTCAGAAGGGCTAGCTTCAGTTCATTTCTCATGTGCCGATACTGATTCCTAACGGAGTGTGTCGGTACATTGATGAAGATGAAAGAGAAGAGGCAATGAGAGTACTCACCAAAGTTCGCTCAGCTCGGCGATTTTTGCGATGGAATGATCTCCTGAATCACCCAAAACTGCGGCAAGGCCCTCTTGCATGGGGCATCATTCTGCTGTCCATTTGCCTGTTTTTTATCCCTTTTAATCTCCCTGGACAGACGGGGGAATCATTAGGGGGCTATGCTGCCCTCTCGTTACTCCCGATTGTGGTGGCCGTTCTCCTTCGCGAACGGCAGGGTGCTCTTATCACCTTTGTACTGATCGCTTGCGGGACTGGATTCTACAATGTAGTTGACTATGGATTCGTGTGGCCGTCGGGTGTATTTCCAAGTTGGTTCATCGGGAATGTGAGCCTGTTGGTTCTCGGCCTCATTGCAGGGCAGATTCGCTCCATGGGCAATAAACTCGCGGCTGTTCATCAACAGCTCACTCTTGCTC
>Ga0102924_1007163_pt1 | contig 10286 bp, 11 predicted proteins | sample PaiPotPPM11metaG_FD_80116 | JGI IMG/M metagenome (GOLD analysis project Ga0102924, IMG submission 80116) | Iron sulfur acid spring bacterial and archeal communities from Banff, Canada, to study Microbial Dark Matter (Phase II) - Paint Pots PPM... ...
GGGAATAAGCCTTCCTTGGTGAAGGAGTCGCTGTGACAGATGCCGCACGCCTCGACGCGGATACGGGCAGAGTCGGCTGCGGGCTCAGGGATGTCGCGTTCGACCAGCCCGAACGGACCCCTAGCCTGTGATACCTGTACTGCGCGCATTTTCGCCATGCGGCAGGAATCCGGGATGCGCGTGGGCGGTTCGCATACAGCCTCTGCTGTGCTGGTGAGTGCGCTGGCGCCGCGGTAACTTCGCCCAATCGTCGAGGGGGGCCCCCGGGTGGCGCAGGCGGACCAGAAAGAGCAGCTGCAGGCGGAAATCGGCGCGGGCTACACGATCGAGCGTGAGCTCGGGCGCGGGGGCATGGCCACGGTCTATCTGGCCGAGGACACCAAGCATCATCGGTTCGTCGCGCTCAAAGTGCTGCACGCCGAGCTAGCCGCGAGCCTCGGCCCTGACCGGTTTCGCCGCGAGATCGGGCTCGCCGCACGGCTGCAGCATCCGCACATCCTCTCGGTGCACGATTCCGGCGAGACGGCCACCGGAAAGCTGTGGTTCACAATGCCGTACATCGAAGGCGAGGGTCTCCGCGAGCGAATCAAGCGCAGCCGGCAGCTGCCGTTGGAAGACGCGTTACGCATCGCGCGAGACGTGGCCAACGCCCTCGAGTACGCGCACAGCCACGGCGTGATTCATCGTGATGTGAAACCGGAGAACATCCTCCTTACCACACAGGGCGATGCGCTGCTCGCTGACTTCGGAATTGCGCGCGCGCTCACGTCGACCGGTGAAACGGGGAAAGACGGACGCGACTCTGGCCTGACGAAGAGTGGATTCGCCATCGGTACTCCGGCTTACATGTCTCCCGAGCAGGCGGCCGGAGAACGATCCGTCGATGCGCGGACGGACATATACTCGCTGGGCGCTGTTCTCTACGAGATGCTGGCTGGCGAGCCCCCGTTCATCGCGGCCACACCGCAGGCCATGATCGCGAAGATGATGTCGAGCTCAGCGCCCTCGGTGCGCGTGGTACGGGCTGGCGTGCCGACCAGTGTGGACGCCGCAATACGAAAAGCGCTCGCCGCATCGCCGGCCGACCGTTTCACGGGCGCTGGCGAATTCGCCAGGGAATTGGGCCTTACTCGGGAAGAACCGGTGCAGGCTCCGGCTGAGTCACGACGGCGCATGCCAACGGGCGTCGCGCTACTCGGGCTGGGGTTTTTGGTGGGCGTCGGTGTCCTATTCGCGTGGCGAAGTCGCGTGGCATCCGGCGGCGCCGAGGGCGCGAGCGGTCCCGCACGGATTGCGGTGCTGCCTTTTGACAACCTAGGAGACACTGCGGACGGTTACTTCGCGGAGGGCCTGACGGACGCGGTGCGTGGGAAGCTGACAGTGGTGCCTGGCATGCAGGTGACCGCGAGTACGAGCTCCAGCCAATATCGTCATACCACGAAGACTCCCCAGCAGATCGGGCAGGAGCTGGGCGTTCGATACTTGTTGGTTGGAAAGGTTCGATGGGCACGTGGTGCGGGCGCGGCCGCCGGACGTGTGCAGGTTAGTCCTGAGCTGATCGACGTAACCACGGCATCGGACAAGTGGCAGCAGCCTTTCGATGCGCAGCTGACCGACGTTTTTCAGGTGCAGGCTGACATCGCGGGCAAGGTGGCCCAAGCGCTCAAGGTGGCGCTGACATCCACGACGGAGCAGGCGATCACCGCAAAGCCGACGGACAATCTCGCCGCGTACGACGAGTTTCTGAAAGGCGAAGCGGCGTCGCAACAAATGGGGGCCGTTTCGGCGGTTGCGCTCGCGCATGCCGTGGGCTTCTACGAGCGCGCGGTGTCGCTGGACTCGATGTTTGCGCCAGCGTGGGCGGAGTTGTCGCGCGCGCACTCTGAGTTGTACGCCAATGGCAGCGTTAGCGCAGACCATGCCGAGGCGGCGAAGCACGCCGCAGAGCGCGCTCGCGCCCTAGCTCCCACGCGCGTGGAGACGGCACTAGCGGACGGTGACTACTATGGTAGCGTCGACGCGGACAACAACAGGGCGCTTGCCGCGTATACCGCCGGGCTGAAGGCGGCGCCGCAGAATGGAGATCTGTTGGCGGCCACGGCCCTGGCCGAGCGGTCCCTCGGACGGTGGGATTCGGCCGTGGTGCACTATCGTAAGGCCGCAGCGCTGGATCCTCGGTCCGCTTCGATCGGGCGTCGGATGGCGATCACCTATCTCTGGCTGCGCCGCTTTCCGGAGGCCTCTGCCGAATGCAAGCGCTTACTCAGCATCGCTCCCAGCAATTTCGACGGGTTCGAACTCGGGGCGATGGCTTCTCTCGCTCAGGGCGACCTAGCGGCCGCGCGCACGACTTTTCAGTCGCTGCCGGCAAGCGTTGACGGGGACGCATTCTTCGCGTTCGTCGGGTCGTTCTGGGATCTCTACTGGGTGCTCGACGATACTCAGCAGCGCCGGCTGGTAACACTTCCGCTCGATGACTTTGGCGGTGATCGCGCGCAGCGCGCGATCGTATTGGCTCAAACGTACGCATTGCGTGGCAACAAGCCAGCGGCGCGCGTGTACGCTGACTCGAGTCGACAGTTATACGAGGCTGCCATTCGCGAGGCGCCTGATAACGACGGCGCGCACGCTTTCCTCGGAGTTGCGCTGGCGCTCATGGGACGCCAAGCCGATGCCGTGCGCGAGGGCGAGCGGGCGGTCGCGCTGAGGCCGATGAGTGCCGACGCGTGGGCGGCGCCGTACAATCAGCACCAACTCGCGCGGATCTATCTACTGGTAGGCGAGCCCGAGAAAGCGCTCGACGAGCTCGAGCCGTTGCTCAAGGTGCCCTACTTTCTCACGCCCGCATGGCTAAAGATCGACCCCAATTTCGCGCCCTTGCGCGGCAATCCCCGGTTCGAGCGACTGATCGCCGGAAGTTGAGAGGGGCCCACTCTCTCAAAAAAATTCCCCCTCCCCTTTACGGCGCCTTGCCCTCGCGTCATCCGGGGGGTCGAGGGGGGCGAAGCCCCCTCGTCATGCAAGCGAAGCTCGAAGCAAAAAATGCCCCCTCCCCTTTGGGGGGGGCAGGGGGTAGGGCAGTTGTCGCTCTAACACGGATGGTGAAATTCCGCGAGCGCGCGGCGGATCTGGCGGCGTAGAGCGTCTGGCAGCTCGCCCAGGTCGTGCCGAAAGCTCCGATTGTCCAGCGCGGACACTTGATCGATCAGGACATCGCGATCGCGCGGCAGCCCGCACACGCCTGCCGGTACTCGCACACGCAGCGGGAAGGCATTACCCGCGGTGACTTTGGACGTGAGCGGGAGGACCACGGTGCTACGCAAGCCAGCGGCGCCGAATGGCGTTGGTTGGACTACGATGCACGCCCGGTGCTTGTGGGGCTTGGGATCTAGGCGCGCAGCAAGCGCCACGGAGTACATGTGCCAGCGAACCGGCGCCTGCGCACTTGCCTTTGCCTTGGCAGGACGTTCTCGAGCCACGGCGACGATCACGGAACGCGACGCAGAGCGGGAACCGGCTGTATTTCGGTGTCCACCGGCCGGGCATCAGTCCCGGTCAGCCGCACTGCCCGTACCCAGCGTTTCTCGCGGTCGGCGCGCTCGACGCGCCGCTCGAGCAGCATGAGCGCTCGCCGGACGACGGCGATTTTGGTCTTCGCGCCGGTGCGCCGCTGCAGCTCGGAAATGCGTTCTGCATCGGCCTCTTGCAACATCAAGGGCTTCCCCATATCGCTCACCTCACAAATGTATGACGAGTATAGCTAAGGCTATAGCCAATACTATATCTATGAGTATACCTCGCTTGCGGCGCGCGCGCAATGCCGGCGGCTGCTTACATTGGGAAATCGTGTCACGATTCCGTTCGCATCGCGCCGCCGATCATGTCGCAGCTGAGTCCGGGGAGCGCGCACACGGCGCCGAGCCAGCGGTACCGCCCGAGACACTGGAAGGCTGGTACTCGCTGCACCAGGTGTTCCGCCTGGACCGGGCGGCGCTCAGGAAATTGCCCGGCGAGGCGCGTGCTGAGATGGCAAGCGCGGCGGGCGATGCGCTCGACGAGATGGCCGCGCCCGCGGCCGGCGGTTGGACGGGCGTCGTGGAGCTTGCCGGGTCGCGGGCGGATGTGATGCTCGTCCATTTTCGTCCGACGCTGGATGAGATCCGCGCGGTTCAGCGCCGGCTCGCGTGCGTGCCGCTGTCGGACCATTTGAAAACGGTCTACACGTTTCTGAGTGTGACGGAGGCGGGATTGTACCATCTCACGGCCGCGGTCGCGCGCGACCGACAGACGGCGGGCGGTGTCGTGGGGGACGCCGAGTACCGCCGCATTATGACCGAGCGCGCGGCTGTGGAGCGGGGGAGCGCGCATGTGGAGCGGAGGCTGTTTCCACCGCGACCCGCGGACATGCCGTACGTGTGCTTCTACCCTATGTCCAAGCGGCGCGCTGTCGGCCAGAACTGGTACGAGCTATCGCTGGATGAGCGGAGCCGATTGATGCAGGCGCATGGTGCGACTGGCCGGCGATACGCGGGGCGAGTTCAGCAGGTGATCACGGGCGCGATCGGCCTCGACGCATGGGAGTGGGGCGTGACTCTATTCGCGCGCGATCCTTTGGACATCAAGAAGCTGGTCACCGACATGCGCTTCGACGAAGTGAGCGCGCAGTATGCGGAGTTCGGGGACTTTTACGTGGGACGGCTGGTCGAGCCAGCCGAGTGGGCGGCCGCGGTCGCATGAGGCGCCAGGGCCGAGACGTCGATCACTGGGGCGGCGGTGCTTCGCCCTCGCACGCCTTGGCGACGATGAACAGCGGCCGCTGTTTCACTTCATCGTACACGCGGCCGATGTACTCGCCGAGCACGCCAATGACCAGCAGCTGAACGCCTCCGAGAAAGAGCAGTGACAGGGCGATAGTCGCAAGCCCAACACCGCTCGGAAACGAGCGCTGCACGAACCGCCAGTATACCACCACGAGAAGCGCGACAGCGGACAGCGCGGTAACCGAGAAGCCCAGCGTCGTCGCCAGCCGGAGCGGCGCCTTGGAGAACGACATCACCCCATCCAGCGCGAGCGAAATCAGGCGGGCCAGTGACTGCCCGGGCGTCCCGGCCCGTCTGGCTCGCCGCTCGACGGGTATGCCGACCTGTTCAAAACCGACCCATGCTCGGAGCCCCGGCAGATACCTATTCCGCTCTGGCAGAGAGTTGATGTGATCGACGACTCGTCGGTCATACAGCGCGAACGTGCCCGCATCGCGCGGGATCGGGATGTCGGCCAGTAGCGACAGCAGCGCGTGAAACGCCGAGAACATCGCCCGCTTGACCACGTTTTCTTTCCGCTTCGTCCGCACCGCGTACACGACGTCGGCGCCAGCTTGCCAGCGCGCCATGAACTCCCGGAGCGCGGACGGGTCATCCTGGAGATCGGCGTCCATGATCACTACCGCACGTCCCGGCGCGCGCGCCAATCCCGCCGCCAGGGCCGCTTGCAGGCCGAAGTTGCGAGCCAGTCGGACATAGGCGACTCGCGGGTCGCTAGCTCTCAGCCGAGCGAGGATGGCTGGTGTAGCGTCCCTACTGCCATCGTCCACGAAGAGCATGGACCACGACATCCCAGTGTCGCCGAGGACCGCGGAAACTTCGCGGTGCAATTCTTCGAGGTTCAGTTCCTCGTTGAATGCCGGGACCACGACGCACAGGTCGGGCTCGTGCGCTGGCCGGCGGCTATCGGTCACGCGAGTGGTTGATGCAGGTCGATGGGGATTGACGCTGGGCGCGTGCGTGGCGTGAGACCTCCCGACTCTCGGCGGAGCAGCGCAATCAAGCTCACGCCACGCCCATACCCGGGATCGTTCGGCTGGTCTACCGCTTTCTGCAGCCTGCGCAGCTCACCGGCGAACACCGCTTGAAGAGCGCGATTGATGGAAGCGGGAGGCATTCTGAAGTCGGTTCCGCTGCGCCCGCTAGCCCGGCCCCTGAGTCGACTGACGGAGCGGACGGTTCGTACGATCGGGTACAGCCGAGTGTTGAAGAACGAGAGCAGGCGGACCGAGACGGGCAGCCCCTGCCACACGGCGGCCAAGCGCGCGCGGTCGTACCGCCGGTAGTGCCCAAAGCTCGTGTCGTGCTCACTCCAGAGTCGTTCTTGCGCCGGGACGGTAATCAGTACGTGGGCTCCCGGTCGAGCCTCTCCGAGAATCGCGGAGAGGACCGCGAAGTCATCGGCGACGTGCTCGAGGACATCGGTCAGGAGGAACAGCGCGGCTCGGCCCATCGCCGCCGGGATGGAGCTAGGCGCCTGGCCGCAGACGAACGACACGTCGGGATATCTTCGAGAGGCAGCGGCCACGGCGTCTCGGGACGTGTCGATCGCGAGGCAGCTATAGTCTGTGGCGAACGCCGCGGCGTTCGCGCCGGTGCCGCAGCCAATATCGATTACCAGCGAGTCACGACTGGGTGGCACGACCAAGCGCGCCAAGCGCCTGACGATCGCGCGCCGAGCGACAAACCACCAATGACGCTCCTCGATATCGGCGTGGAGCGCGAATAGGTCTGATTTCATGGCCCCAATGTAGCAAACCATTGGTCGGGCGGCTTTGGCGCTGGCGCTAAGTTGCACATCCTGTGATAGCGATCCTTCTGTCCGTAGTCGTGTTCGCGTTGCTGGTGGGCGACCTGGCGATAGTGCACTCGAAGGTCTCAGTTCCGGTGTCGCCGTGGACCCGCCGAGGTTACGAAGGGCTACTGGTGATCCTCGTCGTCGTGGGCGGCGCGGTCGTTGGCCGGAAGGCTTGGCATACGATGCAGGAGCCGCCAGCGTGGGACGTGAAGGCGTATTGGTTATATGGACGCGCGGCCGCGCTCGGGTTGAACCCGTATTTGCCGGCGTCGATGCGGGCGATCCCTCTGCCCGGACCCCTGCCACCGGATTTCGAGTCCGACGAGTTCAACGTCGGATTCCCTTATCCTCCGCCGTCGCTGCTGCTGTTCGCGCCCATGGGCGCGATGCCTTTGGGGACGGCGACCGTCGTTTGGGTTGGAATCCAGCTCGCATGTCTCGTCGTGTGCATAGTGCTGCTCTGGAGGATGTTTCTGCGGGACCGCGGCCTAGGCGGCGTCGCTCTCGTGGCCGCACTGACGCTCCTCTTGCCGGCGACCGGAGTGACGTTCGCTCTAGGTCAGACCAATTTCCTCGCCCTGCTGCTTGTCCTCGCCACCTGGCGTTGGCGGGACCGGCCGGTCAGCGCACTCTCCATACTATGCGCGTCGGTGGTCAAGCCGCTGTACTACATCCTTTGGCTGTACCCATTGCTACGCCGCCGGTGGCGTACGCTGCTACTTGGCGCGATCGGGACGGCGGTCTTGTGCGGCATTGTCGTCGCCATCTTCGGATTTGACACCTTTGTTACTTATTTCCGAAACAATCCGGTCAAGCGAATCCCGTATCATGTTCTGATCGAGTCAGCGAACACCTCGCTTCACGCGCTCGTGCTGCGTCACGTGTCCCGCGCGCCGGAGCTCGTGTTTGATGCGGCCGCCGCGTTGGTGCTGCTTGCCACCGTGTGGGCGTCGGTGCGTGCGGGGCGCAGGGCTGAAGGCGACGAGCTGGCGATGGCGGTGTTGGTGCCGGCCGGGCTTCTTCTGTACCCTGGTGCTCTGGCCCACTACACGGTCGTCCTGCTCGCGCCGCTGATTTGGCTTTGGAGCCGTTACGCCACGACGGCAGGTCGTGGAATCTGTATTGCTCTCGTGATCGCGCTGGTGTACGGCGTCACGCACCACGATGCCGGCCACGACGCAATCGCGGGGACCGCGGCGCTGTGGATCACGCTCATCATCCTTGGCGGCCTACCGGGTACCGCTTTGGCGCCGATTCCTGTAGCGAGCGGTTACGCGGGCGGGTCGGAAACGACGAGCGCGATGGCGAATCCGTCGTAGCCTTTGCTGCCGACGGTTTGCATGATCGTCGCGCTCACGCGCGGGTCGGAGGCGAGCGCCTCATTGAATTGGCGGGCACCGATCGTGCGAGCGTCCGTGCTCGCGGCGTCGATGACATCGCCGTCACGGATGACGTTATCGGCGATTATGAGCGTGCCGCGACGCGATAGTTTGAGCGACCACATGAGGTATTGCGGGTAGTTCTCCTTGTCCGCGTCGATGAATATGAGGTCGAACGGCACTCGGTTTTGGGCGGCGAGCTGCGGCAGCGTATCGAGTGCGGGGCCGACTCGAATCTCCACCAGCTTGGCGAGGCCGGCCCGTTGGATGTTGGCCTCAGCCACGCGGGCGTGTTTTGGATCGGCCTCGAGGGTGACGACCCGGCCGCCGACGGGCAGCGCGCGGGCGAGCCAAATAGTGCTATAGCCGCCCAGCGTCCCGAGCTCCAGGATGTTTCGGGCTCCGGCGAGGCGGGCGAGCAGCATCAGGAGCTTGCCTTGGGGTGGCGAGACCTGGATCGCAGGCAAGTCAGCGGCCCCGCTGGCCGAGAGCGCCGCATCGAGCGCGGCGTCTGGGGGGACGAACAGGTCGGTGATGTAACGGTCGACCGCGGTCCAGAGTTCTTGGCTCATGGAGGTTCCTTATTCGAGGAAAATCCGCAGACCAGTGGCCTTAATCGAGGATAATCCGGCCTAGGCCGCCTGACCGGAAGATTATTCGAGGGAATTCCACCCACATGGCTATCGCGCGGCTTTTCTCGGACGGCGAACCCGGCTCTTGGTCGCAGCGTTCGATCTGTGCTTCGAGGCGCACGCGTTCAGGAGAGCGCCGAACACTTTTTCACCGTCGATCAGCTCACCGTGGTGGGCTTGCTCGATGCCGATCCGGACGTCGCGACGCAACGCCTTGAGGCGTGCGGCCTGGTCTGCCTCCAATTGATGGAGCACCCGAAGTGCGGCCCGAATAACCTCGCTGCATGAGCCGTACATACCGCTCTTGACCCTCGCGGTCACCAAGCGTTCTAGCTCAGACGTCAATGATACGTTCACGAGAGGCTCCTGTCTGCTAGAGCCTTAAGGTGGTAGTGCGGACAACAGTCTTTCGCAATATCTGCTATGGCGGCACTACTTCCGTCACGCACTGCTGACGCACAGAGTCACGTGCGGCGTACATTAGGCCGGTGCCGACCGTTTATCTCGACGCTTGCTGTCTTAACCGCCCATATAACGACCAGTCGCAGGCAAGGATTCGGTTGGAGGCGGAAGCAGTCCTTTTAGTCCTCCGGGCCGTTGCGGACACCTCGGCCGAGTGGGTTAGCAGCACAGTGTTAGAATACGAGATAGATCAGACGCCGGACCCTGAACGTCGGCGCCGTCTGCACAGAATGACCGCCGCCGCCTCCCGGTGGCTCCAGATCGAGGACCGTGACATTGCTCGCGCCGAGGTGTTGGAAAAGGCAGGCTTTGCGGATTTCGATGCTCTGCATCTCGCATGTGCCGAGCGGGCTGGCGTGGACGTCTTTCTAACGACGGACGATCGACTCTTGAATACAGCGAAGCGCGTAGCGGCGCAGCTTCGGGTACACGTAGAGAATCCCGCGACATGGGTTAGCGAGGGGGGAAGCCAATGATCGACGCAGGCACCGCTACACTCGAGCAGATTAGAGCGGCCGGCCTAAGCGCCCTCCAGCGCGAACTTGGCGTCGTTGGCATGGTCCGGTTTCTCCAACAGTTCGAGCCAGGCAGTGGAGACTATGTCGAGGAGCGACAGACCTTCGTCGGCAAGGTCGGAGTGCGCGCGCTTGGCACGCGCATCCAGAAGGCGCAGCGAGTGCGTCGATCGGGTGAGTAGTCCCGAGTCTGATTCTCGGCGCCCTGTGAAAGACGGGAAACCACATCGCGCTCCCGAGATGAGTCGATATGGAAAGAAGGTCCTTAAGGCGTTCTCCCTTGGTGTCCAGCATCAGCTGGCGGATCTTGCGAGAAAGCACATCAAGACGGTCGCCGTAGTAAATGGCCGCGTAGTGCGTGCGGTACCGAGAAAGGTGGGCGGGCAGTTCGTCGTCCTACCACCGCCCCGCCAAAAAACTCAAGTGCCGAGCAAGCGCTCTTCTTCGACTCGCTAGGCCACGTCGCGCTGGCGCGGGTAGTTCCCGCGGCGCTTCCGGAAGTGCAACGTCGCCTGTTTGCGTGAATCGCTGGGTGAATAGCGCGGCGTAGGCGGCCCGGTCAGCAGCGCCGGCTGTGGCATCGAGCAGCGGTCGGGTCGTAGAGTTCAGTCATGGCCGAGCCGATTGCGACGGGCCGACGCGCCGCATTCGCGTTCATTTTCGTTACTGTCGCCCTCGAC
>Ga0102924_1007164_pt1 | contig 10285 bp, 11 predicted proteins | sample PaiPotPPM11metaG_FD_80116 | JGI IMG/M metagenome (GOLD analysis project Ga0102924, IMG submission 80116) | Iron sulfur acid spring bacterial and archeal communities from Banff, Canada, to study Microbial Dark Matter (Phase II) - Paint Pots PPM... ...
GACTGCAGCAGCGACAGCGCGAGCTGGAGAAGGAACTGAAGCGGGCGCGCGAGGGTGGGACGGGCCAGGCTGCCCGCTCCGAGGTGCGGGAGCAGGTCGGCAGCGCAACGCTCGCGGTCCTCGACCTGCCCTCCGACCTGGAGAGAGGGGAATTGCGAAAGCGAGCCGATCAGCTGATGGAAGGCGTCAGCTCCGGCTGTGCTCTAGTACTGGCGGGTTCAGCCCTGGTGGTTAAACTCTCCCCGGACTTGGCCGCGCGTGGACTCAGTGCCGGCCAAATCGCCAAGGCAGCCTGCCGCGACACCGGTGGCGGGGGCGGAAGTGAGCAGTTGGGCCAGGGTGGAATCGCCCCCGATGGTCACGCCGCCGCGCTTGCCACCGTGCGTACCATCCTTGGGTCGATCTTGGAGGAAGCTTGAGATGCCGCAGGCCCCAACGGCACGCCGACAGCCGAGGACCCACGTAACTGCACTCGATGTCGGCACCCAGGTGATCAAGGCCCTGGTGATCAAGAAGGAAGCTGGCGAGGCGATCGTGCTGGGCGTCGGCCGCTCCGAGCAGGGCCCCGGCGAGGTTGACCCCTCGGTGCCCCCCAATCTGGAATCGGTGATCGAGGGCTGCCACGGTGCCCTGGAGGCTGCCGAGGACATGGCCGAGGTGATCCCGACCCGGGTGATCATCGGTATCGGTGGTCCCCGAGTGAGGGCAATGAGCAGCGCCGGCTCGCGGATTCGGGGCCGGCCCCAGATGCGGATCTCGCGGCGCGAGCTAGACGACCAGGTTGAGGGGATCCAACGTCGGGCTCTTCGGGAAGCCCAGGCAAGGCTGGAGGAGGAGTCGGTGGGGGAGACCGACGGAGAGCTCCGCCTGGTCCACTCCTCGATCACCTCGGCCAAGGTCGACGGCCAGCCGGTCCTTGATCCGCTCCGCTATCAGGGACAGAAGGTCGAGCTGACCGTCTTCAACACCTTCGCCACCGAGGGCCAGTACGGCGCGGTCGACGAGATCGCCAAGGCGCTCGATCTGGAGTTGCTGGAGACGGTGGCCGAGCCCTACGCCCTGGCCCGCCTGGCATCGACCCCGGAGGTGCTGGAGTCGGGCGCCATCTTCATCGACATCGGGGCCCGCACCACCACCGTGAGCCTGGTCCGCAACGCCGTCCTGGAGTCCAGCCGCATGTTTGAGCTGGGAGGCCGGGCCTTCACCCGCAAGCTGGCCAACGACCTCGATCTGCCCCTGCCCCTGGCCGAGAGTCTGAAGCTGCGCCACTCGGCTGGAGTCCTGGGTGGACAGGAGGAGGCTCTGGTGCGCCGGGCCATGGGCGAGTCGGCCGAGGTACTGGCCCAAGGGGTGGCGCTGGTGCTTCACGACATGGCCAGGGGTCAACCGCTGCCCACCATCGTCCGGCTCAGCGGCGGCGGGTCGCTGCTTCCTGAGGTGGGAGAGCAGCTCTCGGTGCTGCGCTGGACCGACTATCTGCCCTTCGTGCACCAGCCCAGCTTCACCAAGCTCGGCCCCGAAGAGCTCACGGCGGTCCACGACACGACGGGCTTGCTCACGTCTCCCGCCGACGTGGTCCCGATGGGGTTGGCCTACCAGGGATGCGGCCAGATCGAGGACGCCAGCGAGGAAGGTCCCGGTTTGGAGGGGATGCTGCGCAAGGTCACCAAGGCGATCCGAGGGCCCGATGCGTCGTAACCGAAGTCGGGGGGCCGCCGTTGGCCATCATGGTCCGGGGGACTGACTGTCATGGCCAAACTGCTCTACGTTGAACCCAGCGACGAGATAACCGATCTCGTCGACCGGATCCGGCGGTCGGGCGCCGACCGCGACCTGGTGTTCGTGGTACCGCCCGACGGTCACGTGCTGCGTACCCCGCTGGACATGCGTCTTTTGATGCAGTACACCCGCGGTTTCCAGAAGCGGATCGCCATCGTCAGCGGCGATCCTCAGATCCAAACTCTGGCGATGCGCACCGGCTTCCCGACCTTCGCCTCGCTGGCTCGTCTGGAGCAGGGCGCCCCCTTGCGGGGAGTACCGGACGCGACCGACACGGCCCCAATGGACGCGGAGGCCCGCGGTGGCAAGGCAGGAGCGGACTCCGGCACCGTCTCCCGTCGGAACACAGCCGCAGTGGCTGCAGCGGGCGGCGCCGCCGTCGTCGCTGGCGGTGTTGCGGGCTGGTGGGCTCGCGTCCGGACCTGGTGGGGAACTCAAAGCGGGAAAGGTCTCAAGTACGGTCTGGTAGGCGGCGTCGTAGCGGTGGTGCTGATCCTGTTGCTGTTCATTCTGCCCACGGCAACGGTGACCATCGGCGTCCAGGCCCACAAATTGGTGGACACCGCCACTATTCAGGGCAACGACGGCTCCCAGTCGGGCCAAACGCTGGATCAGATCCCCACGCAAGCGCTGCAGACCGGGAACTTTACCCAGAACTTCACCATCACACCGAGTGGGACGCAGGCTCTGCCACCGGTGCCGGCCACCGGGACCATGCAAGTGTGTGGCACGCAGAAAGGACCGTTTCCTCCCCCTTGGACTCTGACGTTTACCGGTTCGCCGAGCTTCGTTGCGTCACCCTCGGTCGTCTTTACGACCACCTCGAGCTCGGAGAACGGATCCTACGTGGTGCAGAGTTGTCCCACCACCGTCAACATCCCCGTCCAGGCTGCCGCTGCCACAGTGGGCACCGCGGGGAACGTTGGGCCTGGCCAATCGTGGTCGTGGAATGGCTCGGGTGGCGAGGTAGATGGTGTGACTGACGCCTCTAAAGTCAACTGGACATTGACCAACGCGGCCGCCATGACCGGAGGAACCAATGCCACGACCCAGTCGGTGTTTTCTGCGTCAGACGTCAGTGCCGCGCAGGCGCAGCAACAGACCATCGATACCAATCTCACTCAGAAAGCCAACAAGCAGCTGAAGCACTTGGCCGCGCAGGACAGGGGCGTGCTTGCGCAAAACCCGTCAGGTACTGGGATTATTGTGACTGTCACCAATCCCACACTGCCGACGGGCTGCAACACGTCGGCGTCTACTCCTTGCCCGGCCGGTTCGTCCCAGACGCTGACGGTCACGGTGACTGCTGCCGGCACCAGCTACAGTCCCTCGGCGGCTCGGGCTGCGGTGCTCCAAGACTTGAAATCCAAGATCCCGTCCGGTTCAGAGCTGCTGGCGGACCCCAAGATCGGCAAGCTGGTGGTGGTCTCCGCTGGAGCTGGAGGCACCGTGACGTTGACGTCTCGGGCAGTCGGCTACTGGGCACCCAAGCTTGATCTTGCCCCCTTCCGCAGCAAGCTGGTCTTCATGGGCCCGGGCTCAGCCAAGACCTACCTCCTCTCGCAGCTGCCCGGAGCCAGCACGGTCACGATCAAACAATCCCCCTACGGGCTCCCCTGGCTGCCACTTTTCTCAAGCGATATCCACATGGTTCGGGTCTCCCTCGCCGAGGCCCACACCTCTGGCTAAGGCGGCGGGCCGTCCCTCCTTAGGACGGATTCTCGCCCTCGATCCCGGACGTGCCCGTGTGGGGGTGGCGGTGAGTGACGAGACTCGGACCATTGCCCAACCGCACTCGACGGTCTCACGCAGGTCGGGACACAACGCCATCGAGGAGATCGTCGAGCTGGTGCGCGACTTGTCGGTGTCTCGGATTGTGGTCGGGCTGCCGCTGCAGCTGAACGGTGTCGAGGGTGAGGCGGCCGCGGAGGCCCGGGCTTTTGGGGCGGCGGTACAGAGGGCAACCGCGCTGGAGGTGAGCTACCTGGATGAGCGCCTCACCACCAGGCAGGCGGAGCGGCATCTGATCGCCTCGGGCGCGTCGCGGGCGCGCCGCCGCCAGATCGGCGATCAGGTTGCGGCAACCTTGATCCTGCAGCAAGTCCTGGCGACAGAGAAAAGGCCAAGCAGGTGAGGGGAGGCAAGCTTTTCACGCTGGTCCTGCCGCTCCTGATAGTGGTGCTTGGCGGCGGTGCTGAGTTGGCCTATTACGCGCATGGCCAGCTGGCGCCAGTGCAGTCGACTCAGTCGGAAAAGCTGCTCTTCACCGTGGCCAGGAACGAGTCACTGACGGAGGTGTCAGACAGCCTCCAACATCGACACCTCATTCGCAACAGCTTCTTTTTCAAGCTCTACGCGGAGGTCAAAGACCTGGCACCGGACCTCAAGGCGGGGAAGTTTGCACTCGACCCCGGCATGAGTGTCAGTGAGATCGTCAAGGTATTGAAAGGGCCGCCTCAAAGCCAGGCATTCGACGTCACCGTCCCGGATGGATTGCGAGCCGCTCAGGAAGCGCAGTTGCTGCAAGCCAAGGGTCTCTTCTCGGCGTCCAGCTACGTCAAGGAGGTTAACCAGCCCGCGGCATTCCCGGGAATCACCCCACTCCCCGGGGCTCCGGCGCGGGCGAGCTGGGAGGGCTTCGCCTTTGGAGACACCTTCCAGGTTCTGCCGAAAATCACGCCTTACCAGATGCTCCAGAAGCAGCTGGAAGACTTCAACGCACGGGTACGCCAGAAGATCATCGCCGGTGCAGCAGCGGTCGGCTTGACTCCCTATCAGGTTGTGGTGCTGGCATCGATCGTCTCCGCCGAGGCCGCCACGGTGCATGATCGGGGATTAGTGGCGGGAGTTTTCTTCAATCGACTCCATGACGACATGATGTTGCAGAGCGACGTCACCGTTCTCTACGCGCAATCGCTGGCCGGCGACAACAGCACTGTCGTCAACACCAACTTCGCCTCCCCCTACAACACCTATCTGCACACGGGACTTCCTCCAGGACCGATCGACAGCCCTGGGCTGAGCGCTATCAACGCGGTGCTGCATCCCACTCACAGCGACTATCTCTACTTCCTGGCCCTGCCCGACGGTAAGGTGCTCTACAGCGTCACCTTGGCCGAACACAACGAGCAGATCCAGGAGAATGGATTGGGATGAGCGATGAGCAAGCCGGCTTGGACCTAGGAGCTCACCGCTGGTGACACCCCTGGACGCCGTGGGGTGGGGCGTACTGGGGATTGTGGGCGGGGTCCTAATGGGCCAGCTGTCGCTCTTCTTGGAGAAGCCGCTCCAGAAAGAAGAGCCGCCGCCCCCCAATCTCGGTGCAGGCGGGATCGAACTGTTGCTGCTGCCGGCGTTGGGCTTCGTCGGCTTCGCCGCCTTCGCGTTGCGCCAGGGCATGGGCGCTGGTCTTCTGGTTCACAGCCTCTGGATCCTGGTGCTGATACAGATCCTGGGGTTCGACCTGAAGCATCGCCTGGTCCTCGATGTGATCACCTTGCCGACCATCGCGTTGGGCGTGGCTCTGGCCAACTTCAGCCCGGATCTATCGGTGTTCCGCTCCCTGTTCGGGATCCTGGTGGGTGGCGTCGCGCTGCTGCCCTTCGCGATTGTCAGCGAGCTCTTTCACCAGGGCGAGGGCTTCGGCTGGGGCGACGTCAAGCTGGGGATGATGATCGGGGCAATCACCGGGATGAGCCTCAACTACGGCCAGCTCTACGCCCTCTGGGCGCTGATCGCCGGCACCCTGATCGGAGGCGTGGTCACCATCCTGCTTCTGGTCACCCGCAGGCTCGGTCTCCGCGACGCCCTGCCCTACGGACCTTTCCTGGTGGCCGGAGCGGGACTGATCCTCTACTTCATGTAGAGGCAGGGCCGTTAGGGTCCTGACTTCAACTCCAAGTCACTCTGATCTGCGGAGCCACCACCGGTCTGGGCGTCTAGTCCGCAGAAAGTCCGCAAGCTGCTCAGGGCAGCGTCGCTCACGGCTCGCGTCCGGTCCTCGTCACCGGGCCACAGGTGGGCGTAGGTTCGGAGGGTGATGACAGCGCTCGCATGACCGAGCGCGGCCTGTACCTGCTTCACCGACGCGCCGCCGGCGATGAGCGCCGAGGCGTAAAAGTGGCGCAGCCCGTGAGTGGTTAGCTCGACCCCGGCACGGGCACAGGCCCGCGAGAACTCCCGTTTCCACGCCTGATAGCTGAGGGACTCGCCCTGATCGTTCGTAAACAGCCGCTCCCCCGACGGATAGACGGCTAGGTGCGCCGCTAGCTCGTCGAGAGCGACCTGGCCGAGCGGGACTGTCCGCACCGACTTCGGGGTCTTGGGCGGCCCCATCTGCCCGTCCCGTAGGCGCTGGCGCTCGACGCGCAGCGACCGGCGCAGAAAGTCCACGTCTGCCACCGTGAGGGCCAACAGCTCGCCGATACGGAGCCCTGACCCGGCTAGCAGGATGACAGCGGCCCGGTAGCGGCTGGGCATCTCCCCCGCGAGCCGTCCGACCGCCTCAATGCTCGGCGGTTCGATCTCGCTGTCATCGGGATACGGCAGCGTGATCTTGCGGCAGGGGGAGACGGCGATCATCCGGTCATCGACGGCGGCCGAGAGGCACCTCGCCAGCGTGCCGTAGATGTTGCGGGTACTCCCCGGCGCGAGGGTTTCTGACAGCCCCTTCACCAACGTCTGCACGTCGCTGTGGCGGATCGAGGCGAGCGGCCTGCTCCCCAAGACTGGGAGCACGTGAAGCCGTAGAGCGTTGTCGGTGAGGGCGCGCGTTGCGGGGCGCCCAAGCCGGGACGCCTGCCAGCCCGCCGCGTACTGCGCCAGCGTGACCCTGCCCGCCTTGGGCGAGACGTACTGGCCCGTCACCACGGACGTGGTGACCTCATCGAGCCAGCGCTGCCCGTCCACCTTGCGGGCGAAATGGCGCGCGTGCTCCTTACCCGCCTCGTCTCGATACCGGCCCCGCCAAGTGCCGTCGGGTCGCTTCGTGATGCTCGCCATGTGGTCAGCTCCCCTCGAGGCGTGATCTGGCACCGCCGCCGGCGCCAACTTCGTCGGTCCGCAGACACCCGGCGCGCCGGGCCGCAGCGACTCGCCGAGTCGCCGTCGCTAGCGAGACGCTGAAGCGCCGGGCCACCTCCTGAGTTGGCGGCTCTCCGAGGACTCGGGCGATCCTAAAAAACTGGGCTGTGTTGCGCAGCAGTGTCTCGTCTGTCCGGTCCTGGTCGGGTGGCTGGGCGATGACCTGTCCGATGTTCAGGGAGCGGAGCAGAGGCCCGACCGACCGATGCACCAGGGTCCGCAACGGGAGCTGACGCAGCATCTCCGCCGTGACCGCGCGGCTGGCGCCTGCGCTGCGCAGCGTGAGCTCAACTACCTCGTAGACACCGGCGACCAGGGCGATGCGAGCACGGATCTCGAGGTCGGGATGCTCGGGGAGCCGGGCCGAGACCCGGAGGCTCTCATAACCGCGGAGGCCCCCACCGACGTCGGGGCGCATCCGGCCGGTGCTCTCAACCGTCACGAAATCGGCCACGGACTAGACGATACCAGCGATGACCGATCATTGTCAACGGTCAGTTGCACCCGCTGACGGGAACTGTTATAACTGAGTGACGTAGTCACGTCGTTGCTCAGTCATACAGGAGGCTTCGCCCCATGCGAACGGTACTGACACTCGAGGAGATCGCGGAGCGGACGCGAGTTCCCGTCGCCACTCTGAGGTTCTGGAGGTCTGTCGGCGACGAAGGTCCGCGAACCTTCCGCCTCGGTCGCAAGGTCGTGGCGTTCGAGGACGAAGTATCGGCTTGGGTCGAAGCTCAGGCCGCGGCGAGCGTTCCCCGCGCGTCGTGACCGTCGCAAATCCCCAACTCGAGCCGGGAGCGGGCGAAGCCGGGGAGCGAAACCCGGCCCCGCCCTGGAGGTCTTGCCGTGACTGCGGCAGCCCTCGCTAGGAATCCTAGCCCCCTAAGCCCGGCTACGGGTGGGGCCGGAACAGGCGGGCAGCCACTAAGTGATGTGGACGGGGCCGACCGTCTAGCCTTGGCCGAGCTGGAGCTTGCCCGCATAGAGGCCGGCTGCCGCTACGACTCGTGCGAGGCCGACTGCCGAGTCGCCGCCGCGGTGCGCCGGTCGGTTGAGGCCATGCGGTCAACTGGGCAGTCCCGCCCAGTTGAGGTGGTGGCAGCATGAACCCGCAGGGATTGGCGGAGTTCAACGGCGCCGACCTGGCCGCTCTCTCAGACGATGAGCTTCGGCTCGACTACCTCCCGCTCCTGGGTCTGCCTGGCTGGCTGGTTGCCGGCTGGTCGGTGCTCCTGAGCGGGTATCCCCGATGCGGCAAGACCGAGCTGCTCATCCGGCTGATTCGCGAGTGGCTCGGGGAGGGGCGCACCGTCCTGCTGATCACCGAAGAGTCGCGCCACACATGGGCAATGCGGCTCCGCGGCTTGGAGGGCGACTGGAGCGGTCTTCAGATCGTCTGCGGTCTGGGCTCATCGCCCGAGCTGCTCCTAGAGCGTGCCTGCTACGGCGCCGAGGAAACCGTGGTCGTCGACACGCTCCGGAACCTGCTGCAGCTCCAAGACGAGCGCGACAACTCGGAGGTGGCTCGGGTGGTAAACCCCTGGACTGCCGGGTGCCGCGCGGCAGGAAAGACCCTCGTCACGGCGCACCATCAGCGCAAGGGCGGCGGCGAGCACGGAGAGGGTATCTCGGGCGCCCACGCATTGCTGGGCTCGTTCGACATCGCGATAGAAATCAAGTTCGACCAGCTGCACCCGGACCGGAGACTGCTGGAGAGCCATCCTCGGCTGATCGACCGCCGGGAGCTGGTCTACGAAAAGCGTGGCTTGGAGTTCGTGGTGCTAGGCGATCCTGAGCAGCTGCGCTTGGCGGAAGTGGGGGAGCGCGCCTTCGCCGAGCTCTCGCACGGGTGGCTGACGACAAAGGAAGTGCTGGAGACAATGGGCGAGCCGACACCGGGCACCGAGACCGTCCGCAAGGCACTGATCACCCTTGCCAAGGAGGGCCGAATCAGGCGCGATCCGGACATCGCCGACACGCGCGTCAAAGGCCGCACCGTCCAGTGGTCGCTGCCACTGCCTGGCAGCCCGGAACCTAACCTCCCACGACAAAACACCGTGGGTAGTGAGGTTGCTTCGGTCGGCTCACTGAGGTCGGGCAACCTAACTTCCCACGAGACCCCCCTTAAGGGGGAGGTCGTCGTGGGAGGCCAGGTTGCTACCCAACACTCAGCGGCCGGTGGTAACGGGCTGCTCGCTGACACGTCAGCGGGCCATCCTCGGGACGATGTGAGCGCCCAAAAGCTCAGCTGGCCCCCGGAGCTCACTCGGCACGGTGGCAGACCCGCATGGCCGCTCTGAGCTTCACCGTCCCGGCGGTTCCGGTGCCGATGGGCCGCCCGAGGGTGACCGTTCGCGCTGGCATGCCCCACGGATACGTCCCCGCCAAGACGGCTCATGCGGCCTGGGAGATTCGCCAGGCGGCGACCGCGGCCCTGGGGAACCGAGCGCAGTTCACCGGCCCGGTGATGCTCCGAGTGATTGCCTACGTCCCGGTACCAAAGTCTCTACCCAAGCGCCTCCACGGGCTCGCGCGCCCCGTCAAGCGGCCGGACGTTGACCACTTCGGCCAGCTGGCGATGGACGGATGCTCACCGCTGTGGCTCGATGACAGCCAGGTGGTCGACCTCCGCGTCGCCAAGTGCTACGCCTGGGACCGGCCGCCGATGTGGAAGATCGAGGTTGAGTCGGCATGAGCGAGCAGGCGGCGGTGAACCGCCCCACGTGCGCGAATTGTGGTGCCGAGATGCTTCGCGATCCCGCACCGCGGCGGCAACCGAGGGCGCCCAAGGGTCAGCAACGGATCGACTGGCTGTGCTCTTTCTGCTGGGCACGCCGCGAAACGCTGGTGCCAGACGGTGACTAGCGCCACCTTGGCCGGGCGGCTTGGGGGTCCTGGCTCTCCTCCAACCCCAGCCGCCTGCCCACGGCGAGCGCCAACCGCGAGCAGGCGGCCGTGCGAGGGTGAGCTTGGCGCCCTTGCCGCCGCCCGTTCGTCGGTCAGCGCGCGGCTGATGCGATCCGACGGGGCTGGGGCGGCGTTTTTTTCCTTTCCGCCGTCTCAGCCCCACCCGACCAAACCGTCAACCGACAACCTGATGAGGTGACCCAATGCCCGAAGTAGGCCAGACCCGGTTTGTTCCCGCCGACACCGCCGGGATGTATACCCCACCACCCGAGCGCAGCTTCGATCGAATGAAGGCGATTACCGCGCACCTTCAGCCCGTCAACGCCCACGGCCACGACCGGCCGCGGGCTACGCCGGATCCGTCTGTGGTCAGCGTTGTGGAACCGCCGATACCCGGCCAGGTGCCGACGATGGCGGACGCGCTCAGCCGCGCGGCCCAGGCAGTAGTCGGAGCCGACTTGGCGCAGCTGCTCGACTCCCAGGCGTTCTGCACTGAGATCGGTGCGATCAGTCC
>Ga0102924_1007165_pt1 | contig 10283 bp, 6 predicted proteins | sample PaiPotPPM11metaG_FD_80116 | JGI IMG/M metagenome (GOLD analysis project Ga0102924, IMG submission 80116) | Iron sulfur acid spring bacterial and archeal communities from Banff, Canada, to study Microbial Dark Matter (Phase II) - Paint Pots PPM... ...
CCCCCACCGAGATGGAGGCGGTCCGGGTGGCCGGTCACGACGACCGTGGGGCCGTGGTACGGGTAGGCCGGGGCGGCTGGGTGCGGGAACCGGGCCGGCTGGGGCTTGCCCGGCAGGTCGGCGGTGAACGGGTCGGGCAGCGGGGCGGCCTGCTCGATGAGCTGGCGGTAGTAGTCCAGGTAGCGGCCGTGGTTGAACGTCACGGCGGCCACGATCCGGCCCTGCTCGTTGCCGTAGGCGGCGGCGAACGAGCCGGCCTGGGGCGAGCCCTGAGTCATGATGATCTCGCTGGCCAGCGGCGGCACGCCGACGGACTTGATGTTGACGTCGAACTGGGTCGACCAGAAGGTGGGCACGCACACGTGCGGCCGCCGGTCGTGCGGGGCGCAGATCATGTTGTGCGCGGCCACCCGGGCGCCGACCACGGCGTTCTCCCAGTGCTCCAGGGCCAGGAACTCGTAGCCGAACAGCGGGTGGGTGAACCGCGAGACGTCCCCGGCCACGAAGATGTCGTCGGTGACCAGGCCGTTCACCCCGATGGCCCGGCAGCCGGCGTCGGTGGCCACGCCCAGCGGGCTGACCGCCAGGCCCGAGTCGGCCAGCCACTCGACGTTGCGGATCGCACCCAGGGCCAGCACGGCCACGTCGGCCTCGATCGTCTCGCCGGTGGACAGCGTCACCGCGCGGAGCTTGCCGCCCGACCCCTCCAGGGACTCGACGGTGGTCCCGCTCCGCAGGTCGACGCCGTTGCTTCGCTGCAGGTCGGCGGCGATATCGCCGACCACGCCGCCGAGGGCCCCGGCCAGCGGCGCCTCGCCGCGCTCGATGACGGTGACCGGGATGTCGCGGTGGCGGCAGCCGGACGCGATCTCGGACCCGGTGAACCCGCCGCCGACCACCACCACCCGGGCCGGGCCTTGGTTCAGGAGGCTGGCCAGGAGGGCCGCGTCCGGCTGGGTTCTGACGCCGAGTACGCCGGCCAGGCCGGCCTGCTCCTGGTCGGGCCAGGGCACGTTGCGCACCCCGGTGGCGATGAGCACCTTGTCGTAGGGGATGCGCTCGCCGTCGGCCAGCACGATCTCCCGGGCGGCCTGGTCGAGCCGGGTGGCGGGGGAGCCGAGCCGCCAGCTGGTCTTTGTCCCGTTCGGCGGCAGGCGAGGCAGGAAGGTGTGGTCGGCCGGGACCCAGCCGCTGAGCACCGCCTTGGACAGCGGCGGCCGGTCGTAGGGCGGCTCCTGCTCGTCGCCCACGATGGTCAGGGGGCCGGCGAAGCCCTCCTCGCGCAGGGCCCGCGCACCCTCGAGCCCGGCCAGGGAGGCGCCGACGATGACGACGTGGTCTGGCTGGCGTGGCTGGCTAGGCGGGCTAGCCGGGCTAGGCACGGCGGGCCCCGGGCGGCTCGACGGTCAGGGCCTTGACCGGGCAGGCGGCGGCCGCGCGGTCGATCCGCTCGCGCGCCTCGTCGGACGGGCCGGGGTCGTACATCAGCCCCTCCGGCCCGCTGAGGCGGAACACGTCGGGTGCCAGGAAGGCACACTGGGCATATCCCTGGCACACGGCCAGATCGACGACGACACGCATGGTTACCCCCCGTAGTTCCCGGGGGTCAGCGTAACAGCACCGGCAGTTCGGCCCCCGGTGCCGTCGATTGTGAGATTCTGCCAGGTCAGAGCAGTTTTTGGGAGGAAACAGGTGCGGCTCATCGTGGTCGGAGGCGGGATCATCGGTGCGGCTTGTGCATATACAGCGAGTAGTCAAGGCGCGCAGGTCACGCTGGTCGAGTCGGGCCGGGACGGGCAGGCCACCGCGGCGGGCGCGGGCATCATCTGCCCCTGGACCGAGTCCGGCGCGGACCCGGCCCGCTACGCGCTGGCCTGCGCGGCGGCCCGCGAGTACCCGGCGCTGATGGCCGAGCTGGCCGACCGGGGACAGCCGGACCTGTCCTACCGCCGGGTCGGGGCGCTGCTGCTGCCCGGCTCGGCCGAGCTGGCCCGGGACGCCCTGCGCCGCCTGGAGGAACGGCGCGCGGCCGCCCCGGAGATGGGCGCCGCGGCGATGCTCACCGGCGAGCAGGCCCGCGAGCTGTTCCCGCCGCTCGGGCCGCTGCCGGCCGCGGTCCACATCGAGGGCGCCGCCCGCGTCGACGGGCGGCGGGTCGCGGCCGCGCTGACCGAGGCGGCGGCCGGGCTGGGCGCCGTGCGGCTGACCGGGCAGGCTGAGCTGGTGCTGGGGGCCGGATCGGTGGCGGGCGTGCGGTTTGCCAGCGGCGAGCTGATCGAGGCCGACGCCGTCATCGCCGCGACCGGCGCCTGGACCGGCTCGTTCCTGGCCCCGGCCGGCCGGCCCGTGCCGGTGACCCCGGAGCGGGGCCAGATCACCCACATCTCGATGGCCCCCGCCGACACCAGCGCCTGGCCGGTCATCCTGCCCGGCGGCACCGGCCACTACCTGCTGGCCTTCGACGACTCGCGGGTCGTGGCCGGCGCCACCCGCGAGCCCGGCGCCGGGCTCGACTACCGGGTCACCCCGGCCGGCCTGGCCGAGGTGCTGCGCGAGGCCCTGGCCGTGGCCCCCGGCCTGGCCGCGGGCCGCGTCCTGGAGACCAGGGTCGGCTTCCGGCCCATGGCCGCCAGGCCGCTGCTGGGGCCGGTGCCCGGCGTCGCCGGGCTGTTCATCGCCACCGGCCTGGGCTCCACCGGCCTGACCATGGGCCCCTACGCCGGGTCGCTGGTGGCCCGTTCCGCGCTGGGCCAGGCGGTGCCGGCTGACCTGGCCCCGTTCGCCCTTTCGTGATTCCTTACAGCACGTCCTGGCGCAGCTGGGGGAACACCTTGGCCACCTTGCCCAGCAGGTAGTCGCCGTAGGTCCCGGTGAACGCCCGCAGGTCCTGGCCGTCCCACCGCCGCCGCCCGTCGTCACCCGCCGCCGCTCGGTCCGGCAGCGGCGGCACCTCGTCGGCGAACCCCGGGTCCAGGAAGAACGGGAACGACAGGCGGGCGTGGCCGGACCGGTTGCGCACGCGGTGCGGGGTGGACCGGTACCAGCCGCCGGTGAGCCGGTCCAGCATGTCCCCGATGTTGCACACGAACGTCCCTGGCAGCGGCGGGGCGTCGGTCCAGCCCGCCGGCGACCGGACCTGCAGGCCGCCGCTGTCGTCCTGGGCCAGCAGCGTGAGCAGCCCGTAGTCGGTGTGCTCGCCGACCCCCCAGCCGTCGTCCCCCGGCGGCGACGGCGGGTAGCTGAAGATCCGGAACAGCACCGTGGGGTCGGCGGTGTAGCCGGCCGCGAAGTACCCGGCGGGCAGGCCCAGGCCCAGGGCCACGCCGCGCAGCAGGGCCTGGCCCACCTCGGTCATCTTGTCGAGGTAGGCCAGGACCAGCGGCTGTAGGTCGGGCACCTGGGGCGGGAACAGGTTGGGCCCGTGCAACGGCGTGCCCGCCCGCGGGTCGTCCTCGGGCAGCTCGGTGCCGAAGTACAGGCCTTCCTTGCGGTCGGGCCGGCCGGAGGTGAGCTCGGCGCCCACCGGGAAGTACCCCCGCCAGGCCCGGCCGCCCCTGGCCATCTCGATCTCCATCTTGCCGGCCAGCGGCAGGGCGAAGAACTGGGCGGCGGCGGCCTCCAGCTTTGTCAGCAGGTCCTCAGGTACGCCGTGCCCGGTCACGTAGAAGAACCCGCGCTCCCGGCAGGCCGCCTGGATCTGCCCCGCGACACGCGCCACGTCGGCGGCACCGGCAGCGCCGCCCGCCACCCTCGCGCCGCGCGCCGGCCTCGCGCCGCCCGCCACCCTCGCGCTGCCCGCCGCCGCGGCGCCGGCGCCATCCGCCTCACCAGACATCAGCGGTCCCACGTCGATCACCGGCAGCGCGTCCGGCCCGCTGGCAAGCTCCACCCGCCCATCCTCCCTCACCCGGCGCGGCTTACGGGTTCGGGCAGGCCCGGAAGGTGAGGCTGGCGGTCGCCTTCCGCCGGGTCCCGCCGTCCGCGAATGTGACCCGGCCCGACAGGGTGTAGGACTTGCCCGCGGTCAGCGCCGCGCCGTTGAGCGTCCGGCCGTGGGCCTTGCCGCTCAGCAGGAGGGCGGTGGAGACGACGTGCCAGTGCCGGGCCGCCGTACCCCTGACGCTCAGCGTCACGGTCTCGGGCGGCAGGCATGACGCCGGGCCGGTGACGTGTGCCTGGTTACCGCCGACGCTGGCGGTCACGGTGCGCATCCGGGCCGCGAGCAGGACGGGCACGGCCAGCAACTTGTTCGCGACCTTGTCCTGGATCGACCAGATGACCCAGCCGCGCCCGCTGGGCCGGGTGGTGAGCTGCGGCGTCCCGTCCGCGAGGGTGCCGCCGGAGCCGAACCGGAAGACAGCGGCGTGCAGGGTGTCGGTCAGATTGGCCACGGCCAGGTCCTCACACTCCTCCGACACGTCGGCGCTGCGGCCGCTGGCGTCAGCCACCAGGTCGTGGCTGGCCGGAGCGCAGTTGTTCCGGTCGCCGGTGAGCTGCGGCCGGGAGAACGAGCCGCCGGAGAACCGGGATACCACGGGCCAGTAGTCGGCGTTGTTGACCGTGGCCACCAGGCGGATGCCCGACGTGGTGCGGACCAGGCCGATCCCGGCCCCGGCAGTCCACGTCCGGGCCACGGCGGCGAAGCGGGACCAGCCACGTCCGTTGTTAACAGCGTAGGAAGCCGGCACGGTGATCGCGCCGCCCTTCTGGATGCCGAGCACGGCGGTGCCGCCGCCGAACGCGATCCGGGCGTAGTTGACCGCGTACGGGGTCGTGAGATTGCTGGCGGCATGGCCGAGACCGGGACGGATCTGCAGGGCGTTAGGGCCGCTCTCGGTCGCGCTGATGACCCAGATGTCGCCCTGCGGGCTGAGCGCGGCATCGAGGAGAGTACCGAAGCTGGGCGCGGTGGCCTGGTCAGCGGCCGCCGACAGGGAGCCGTCCGGCTGCCGGGTGGCGGTGGCGATCTGGTCGCCGTTCGGGCCGCTCTCTGAGGCAGTCGTGGTGTGCTGCCAGACCAGCGTCACCTTCCCGCCCGGTGTGGCCAGCACGCGCAGGCCGGCCGCGGAGTCACCACCGAGCGACTTGGTGGCGGCGATGCCGCCCGCGCACCGGGCCGCGCCGCGCGGCAGCGTGCACAGGTAGATGGTGCGGTCGGACGTGGCGGTCTCGGCGTTGGCGATCCAGCCGATGAAGGTGGTGCCGGCCGCGTCGGTGGCGGCGTCATAGCCGCTGAGGTCGACGCGGGAGGCCAGCGTGATGGCCGGGCCGGTGCGGCCGGACCGGTTGGCGTGGGCGGCCGGGCGGGCTGGGGCGTCTCGGCTGGCCGGCGCGGCGCTGACCGCCGCGACCGGGCCGGCCAGGGCCAGGATGGAAGCGGCGCTGGTCGCCGCCACCAGCACTCGTCGGGATGAAGCAGGCACGCGGTTCTCCTCGGCAGCTAAGGGAAGACGGTTCTGCTGTTCAGCCCACCCCGGGTGCGTAATGTTTATGTAATGCGGGGGGCAAACCGGGACGTAGGCGCCCAGGCAGACGTGCGCGTGAACGTTCTGGGCGCGGTGTCGGTGACCGGCCCCGGTGGCACCATGACCGGAGCGGACCTGGGCGGCCGCCGGGCCCGGGTGGCCCTCGTCGCGCTCGCGCTGAGCGACGGGCCGCTGCCCGCCGCCCGGCTGGCCGACTTGGTCTGGGCCGGGACCGTCCCGGCCACGTGGCCGGCGGCGCTGCGCGGCGTGATCAGGGGCCTGCGGGCGGCGCTGGCCCGGATCGGCGCGGGCGGGCAGCAGGTCATCTTGACCACCTCGGTCGGCTACGCGCTGGCCCCCGGCGTCACGGTCGATGCCCGCGCCGTCCCGGCCGCGCTGCACCAGGCGGCCGGGCTGGCCGCCCAGGGCCGCCATCAGGCGGTGCTGACGGCGGCCGGCCCGGCCGCCGAGCTATCCGGGGACGCGCTGCTGCCCGGCGAGGACGAGGCATGGCTCGGACCGCACCGCCGAGAACTCGACGGAGCCGCGCTGCGCGCCCTTGAGCTGATCGCCGATGCGGCCGGTGAGCTAGGCGACCATCACCGCGCGACCGCCGCCGCGCAGCAGGCGGTCACCGCCCACCCGCTTGATGAGCGCGCCTACCGGGCGCTGATCCGGGCCCTCCACCGGGCCGGTGACCGGGCCGGGGTGGTGCTGGCCTACGACCGGTGCCGGGCCGAGCTGGCCGAGCAGCTCGGCGTCGATCCTGACCCCAGCACCGTGCGGGAGTACGTGGCTGCGCTCGGCGACCCGGGGCCCGAGCACGCGGCCCGGCTGCCCGCCGTCACCACGGCCTTCTTCGGCCGCGCGGCCGAGCTCGCCTGGCTGGCCGGGGCGCTGGCCACAGTCGGCCAGGTCACCGTGACCGGCCGGGGCGGGGTGGGCAAGTCCCGGCTGGCCGTCCAGGCCGCCGCCGCGGCCAGCTTCCCCGGCGGCCGGCTCTGGGTGCCGCTGGCCGCCGTCACGCAGGACGAGCTGGTTGCCTCCTCGGTGGCGCTGACCCTGGGGGTCGCGCCAGGTCCGGACGACGTGCTGCCCCGGCTGGCCGGCCGGCTGGCCCGGCTGGGCCGCACGCTGCTGATCCTGGATGGCTGCGAGGCGGTGGTCGACGGCGTCGCGTCGGCGGTGGCTGCGCTGCTGGAGTACTGCCCTCAGCTGTCGGTCCTGGTCACCAGCCGGGTCCCGCTGGCCGTGGAGGGCGAGCGGGTGCTGGTCCTGGCGCCGCTGCCCGAGTCTCCCGAGCTGCTGGCCGACCTGGTGCGGCGGGGCGGCGGCCAGCTCGCTGTCACCGGCCCGGCGGCACCATTCGTGGCCGAGCTGTGCCGCCGAAGCGGCGGCCTGCCACTGGCCCTGGAGCTGATCGCCGCCCAGCTCACCGCCATGTCACCGGCCGACCTGCTCGACCACCTGCCCGAGACGGCCGGCGACGGGCCGCTGCGGGCCATCGCGTCCAGTAGCTACGATCTGCTGGACCCCGACGAGGCGTTCATCTTCCGCTGGTTTGGCGTTCTCGACGGCCTGGTGGCACTGCCGCTGATCCGGGAGGTGGCGGCGGGCGGCCCGGTCGCACCGGTACGGATCGTCCGGGTGCTGCGCGAGCTGACCGCGCGCGGACTACTGACCGTCGACCAGTCCGGGCCGCGCTGGCGCTATCAGCAGGACGATGACCTGCATGCGTACGCGCGCGAGAAGCTGGCCGCGGCCGGGGAGGAGCCGGCCGCCCTGGACCGGCTGGCCCGGGCCGTGACCGGGCTGCTGCCCGACGACCCGCGCGCCGCGCCGGGCCCGTACCTGAGCCAGGTCACCGAGGTAAGGTCGAGCGTGCGGCTGGTACTCGGAGCGGCCACCGACGGTCGGCTGCCCCGAGAGCGGGGCCTCGAGCTCGCGTTCCGGCTGCACCGGTACTGGGCCGCGACCGATGTGACCGAGGGCCGGTTCTGGTTGTCCCGGCTGCTGGCCGCCCGCGACCCGGCGCCGTGGGCCGGCCGGGCCATGTACGCGCTGGGCTACCTGAGCTACTGGTCGGGGGATACCGAGGCGGCCGTCAGCGAGCTGCGGGCGGCCGTGACCGCCCTGGGCCAGCCCGATGAGTACACCGCCCGGGCGCTGATCTTCCTGGGCGGCCTGGCTGACGACCAGGATGACGGGGCCGCGGCCCTGGACTTCGTCCGCGACTCGATCACCGCGGCGGCCCCGTTCGGGACTGACCTCCAGGTCTCGGCGGCGACCGGAATGGGCTGCGTGCTGGCCGAGCGAGCCGACCCGGCGGCGGCGGGCTACGCCGCCGACGCGATCGAGCTGTGCCGCCGTGGCGGGACGGCCGAGCAGCTTGCGGCGACGCTGCCGACCGCGGCCATGATCTGCTGGCAAGTCGGGGACCTGGACTCGGCCCGCCGTTACATCGCCGAGGCCCAGCCCCTGCTGGCCGGGGCTCGCCGCATCGCTCGCGTGGTGCTCCTGTCGGCGGCCGCCGGGGTGGCGCTGGCCGACGGCGACCCGGATGCCGCCGTCGAGCTGGGCCAGAACGCGGCGCGCGACGCCAGCGAGCTCGGGATCGACCGTGAGCTCCCGCTGGCCCGGGCCATCGTGGCCCTCGCCCTGCTGGATCGGGCCGAGCTGGCCTCGGCCGCCCGGCAGGCCGCCGACGCCGTCACTGCCGCGCAGTCCCTGCCGTTCAGCTTCCCGCTGGCTATCCCCCTGGAGGCCGCCGCCCTGGTCATACTGTCCAGCGCCGGGCCGGACCTCAGCCCCGGCGAGCGGACCGCGCTCCGGCGCCGGGGCGCCGGGCTGCTCGCGGCGGCGGCCGCCATCCGGGCCAGGGGAGACCGGCCAGGCCCGCCCACGCTGCGGGCCGCCGTGGACCAGGCCACCGCGGGCCTGCCCGCGCCGCCCGAGGCGGGCCGGCCGGTTCCTGACCCGGCTCGCGCCGCCGGCCAGGCCCTGGACGTGCTGGCCGACCTCACCGTGCGGCTGACCCGCCGATAAGGAGCGCCTCAGGCGTAGCTGTGAGCCGCATCCGGGTAGCGCCCCGCCGCCACGTCCTCCGTGTACCGCCGCGCCGCGTCCAGCAGCGAGCCGCGCACATCCGCGTACTGACGGACGAACCGGGGCAGCCGACCCGCCGTCAGCCCGGCCAGGTCCGGCCAGACCAAGATCTGCGCGTCGCAGTCCGGCCCCGCGCCGATGCCCACCACCGGGATCCGCAGCGCCTGCGCCACCCGGCCGCCCAGCGCCGCAGGCACCGACTCCAGCACCACCGCGAACGTCCCGGCCCGCTCCAGTGCCAGCGCGTCGGCCAGCAGTTCCTCGCCCGCGTCGCCCCGGCCCTGCACCCGGCGCACGCCGCCCAGCACGTTGACGCTCTGCGGCGTCAGCCCCAGGTGCCCCATGACCGGGATGCCCGCCCCCACCAGCATGCTGACCTGCGGCAGCACCCGGCGGCCGCCCTCCAGCTTGACCGCCTGCGCGCCACCCTCCTTGAGGTGCCGCACCGCGCTGGCCAGCGCCACCTCCGGCCCGGCCTGATAACTGCCGAACGGCAGGTCGGCCACCACCAGCGCGGTCCGCGTCCCGCGCACCACGGCCTGGACCATCGGGATCAGGTGGTCCATGGTCACCGGCACCGTGTCCGGGTAGCCCAGGACCAGGTGCCCGCTGGTGTCGCCGACCAGCAGCGCGCGCACCCCGGCCTCCTCGAACACCCCCGCGGTCAAGGTGTCATAGCTGGTCAGCATGGTCCACCGCGCGCCGCGGTCGGTGGCCTCCTGCAGGTCGTGGATGGTGATCCGCCGGTCGGCCGGCCACCAGCCAGGCTCGGGCAGTTCGGGAGAATCGGGCATGACGTGTCCTTTCGGGTCGCCACCACTAATGGTTGGCGCCTGCCGCCATCATCTACCGAGCCCGGCCCCCCAGGGAATACCTATCCGCACGGTTTAGTTAAACGTTCAACGACATCGCGAAACGGACGGAGCACCGATGCAGTTCGGCATCTTCACCGTGGGCGACGTGACGACCGACCCGACCACCGGCCGCACGCCCACCGAGCATGAGCGGATCAAGGCCATGGTGGCCATCGCCCGCCAGGCCGAGGACGTCGGCCTGGACGTGTTCGCGACCGGGGAGCACCACAACCCCCCGTTCGTGCCGTCCTCACCCACCACCATGCTCGGCTACATCGCCGCCCAGACCAGCCGGCTGATCCTGTCCACCGCCACCACGCTGATCACCACCAGCGACCCGGTGAAGATCGCCGAGGACTTCGCCATGCTCCAGCACCTGGCCGACGGCCGGGTCGACCTGATGCTCGGCCGCGGCAACACCGGCCCGGTCTACCCCTGGTTCGGCCAGGACATCCGCAAGGGCATCGAGCTGGCCATCGAGAACTACCACCTGCTGCACCGGCTGTGGCGCGAGGACGTCGTCGACTGGGAGGGCGAGTTCCGCACCCCGCTGCAGGGCTTCACCTCGACCCCGCGCCCGCTGGACGGCGTGCCCCCGTTCGTGTGGCACGGCTCCATCCGCAGCCCCGAGATCGCCGAGCAGGCCGCCTACTACGGCGACGGGTTCTTCGCCAACCACATCTTCTGGCCCGCCGAGCACTTCCAGCGGCTGATCGGCTTCTACCGCGAGCGGTTCGCCCACTACGGGCACGGCACCCCCGAGCAGGCCATCGTCGGCCTCGGCGGCCAGGTGTTCATGCGCAAGAACTCCCAGGACGCGGTGCGCGAGTTCCGTCCCTACTTCGACAACGCCCCGGTC
>Ga0102924_1007167_pt1 | contig 10282 bp, 10 predicted proteins | sample PaiPotPPM11metaG_FD_80116 | JGI IMG/M metagenome (GOLD analysis project Ga0102924, IMG submission 80116) | Iron sulfur acid spring bacterial and archeal communities from Banff, Canada, to study Microbial Dark Matter (Phase II) - Paint Pots PPM... ...
CGCCGCGGCCGCGGCGGCGCTCATCGTTCCCCACCTTCCTTGTCACCGTCCTGGTACCAGTTGGCCTGCAGGCGGTACATACGGGCATATTCGCCGCCCTGCCGGAGCAACGCATCATGGCTGCCCTCCTCCACGCTGCGCCCCTGGCGCAGCACCACGACACGATCGGCCAGCCGCGCCGAGCCGAGCCGGTGGGAGATGAAGACAGCGCAGCGACCGGCCGCGGCCCGTGCGAACTGGCGGTAGACCTCCACCTCACCGCGCGGGTCGAGCGCGGCCGTCGGCTCGTCCAGGGCGACAATCTGGGCATCGCGCAGGTAGGCCCGAGCCAGCGCCAGCCGCTGCCACTGGCCGGAGGACAGGTCGGCCGCGCCCTCCAGCGCCTTCCCCAGCAAGGTCGAATAGCCGGACGGCAGCACATCGATGAAGGAGGCTGCGCCGCTGCGCTTGGCCGCCTCGACGATGCGCGGGTGCGTCGTCGAGGCGGGGATGCCGTCCGCAGGCAGCAAAGTGGCGTCGGCGTAGGCAATGTTCTCCACAACACTGGTCTGGTAGCGCATGAAGTCTTGGAACACGGCGGTTGCCTCGTTTCGCCAGGCGGACGGATCGAGGTCTGCCAGGTCGATGCCGTCGACGGTGATCCGCCCCCTGGTGGGACGGTAGAGACCCAGCAGGAGACGTACCAGCGTCGTCTTGCCGGCGCCGTTCTCGCCGACCAGCGCCACGTGCTCTCCCGGGCGCAGCACGAGGGCGACCCCGCGCAACACCGGCGAGCTGGACCCGGGATAGGTGAAGCCGACATCGTGGAAGCGGACGCCCTGCCGGATCGGCCGGGGAGGCCGGCGTCGCGGATGGTCCGGCGTCAGCTCCGTGGGCAGCGCCAGGAAGTCGCGCAAATGCTGCATGCGCACCCACTGATCGACGACGTAGTGCGCGTTGAAGGCGAGCGATTGCGTCAGCTCGCGGAAGCGGCTGATGCTGTAGAGCAGTGCCACCACGCCGCCGATGCTGATGCTGCCGCGCACGCCGAACGCCAGCAGGGCGATGACCGTGATGAAGCTGACGACCTCCTGCAGCGTCACGCTTCCCAGCTCGTACAGGGCCAGTTGGCGACGCGCCGCCTGCATGTCGTCCAGATAGCACTGGAAGACGGCCTGCCAGCGGCCGAGGAGATGTGCGCCCAGACCGAACAGGCGCAGCTCCGGCGCGGCCTCGCGGCCGAGCAGCAGGCCGGTCCAGTAGCCTAGCTCGCGCTTGAGCGGCGAGCTGCGATACTGCACCTGGGTGAACGCGCGGCTGAGCTGCGCGCCGACGTGGGCGCGAACGATGGCCGTGACCAGTAGGATGGCCGCCAGGAGCCAGTGGACGCTGGCGTAGAGCAGCAGCAGGCCGGCCAGACCGACCACCGTGCTCACCAGCGTCCCGATCTGCTGGATCAGGAAGATGAGCGAGCCGCCCAGCGCCTGCCGGCCAGTATCCAGCTTGGCGTAGTAGTCCGGCCGCTCGAAGGCGGCGAGCGGCAGGGCGAGCGCCTGGGCGTAGACCTGACGGCGCAGCCCCTCGTCCACGCGCTCTCTGGCGAGGCTGGAAAGGTAGATGCCGGAAGCGCGGAACGCCTGTTGCAGCAAGAAGGCGACCAGCAGCAGCGCGAGCCAGGGAACGGACGCCGAGAACGTCACGCGCTGGGCGCGGGTGACCGCGTTGATCAGCCCCTGCATCGCCCAGACCGCTAGCGGGGCCGCCGCGCCGACGGCGACGGCCTGAGCCAGTAGGAGACCGCCGGGCGCCGGTGCATAGCGGAGGAGCAGCCCGCCGCTGTAACGGAACGCGGAGGCGGCCGTGGACACGCCCGCTGCGATTCGCCGCGGTATCGACGCGATTGGTATGACTGGCACCGATGCTCTCCGTTCTGTGGCATTGCAGGGGACCAACAGGATCGCCGCGCAGGCAAGTAGCGCAACGGTGAGCGCTGCGTCCGGCCGCGGGGGCGGAGTATCGCCTCGCCGGAACTGACGAAGCCCAGTAGTGGCGGGCCGTCGTGACCTCGATCACGATGCGTGCGCTAGCGGTGGGAGTATAGCACCATGCAGCAGAGCCGGAAGCCAGTGGAAACGCGCACCAAGGAACGGCCGCGGCGGCGTACCGCGCCACCCACCGCCCTGCCGCGGTCCTCGACCGCGGCAAGGCGACGGACTCTCACGGAGCGGCCAGGGATGACGACAGAGGTTAGCATTGCGAGCGTCGTGCGCCTGCCCGGTCGCACGGCGCGCAACAGCGCGCAGAGTCGATGGATAGAATTCGCCCGGTTGAAGGCCCAACACGGGCAGGGGATAATGGAACCATGAATACCGCAACGACGATGCCCGGATCCCTCGCCCCTTGGGCGGAGATCGTACCGCACTTCGGCGCCGTCACGGTCGATATCCTGCTGACGTTACCGGACGACGGGTACCAGTACGAGGTGGTCGAGGGGGTGCTAGTCCGCATGGCCGGTAGCGGGTTCGAGGCGACGACCATCGGACAGACCATCTCCTTCATGCTGAATGTGCATGTACGGCCGCGGCGTCTGGGCATCGTCACCGGGGCCGACGGGGTGTACAGGTTCGCCGGCGCCGAGACCGGCCTGGTCCCCGACGTTGGCTATTGCGCTGCCGAGAAGCGGGCGCTGATCACGGACCGGCGCAAGCCGATCCCCTTCGCGCCGGACCTCGCGATCGAAGTCGCGTCGCCCGACCAGGGGCCGGGCGCCATGGCGGCGAAGGCGCGGACCTACTTAGACGGCGGGACACGCCTGGTCTGGGTGGCGTGGCCGGCGCGGCAACAGGTCGACGTGTGGCGCCACGATCATCCCTCCGGCCCGGCCATGACGCTCGGCGCGGGCGACGCGCTCGACGGGGAGGACGTCGTGCCCGGCTTCTCGCTCCCGGTGGCCGACGTATTCGCCGATCCGCTCGCCGAAGGCTAGCCTGCTAGGGTCCGCCGGGCATCGCTGGTCGGCTACTAAGCTGACGGATGTCTCTATCGTCCGGATGCCGCCCCGCCAAACGGCGGGACATTAGCCCTCGCGATACCAACGTTCGGCTGTGAGAAAGGCGAGCCCCAGATGGGTGCGCCACGTGCGACCGATCCGTGGTAACCGGCAGAGATCGGCAAGATAGGCATCTGCCCACTCCTCGCGGTTGGCGAGTCCAGTTGCCTTGTCCTGCGGAACCATCATTGCCTCTCCCATCAGCGTGTCTTCAGCGTCCCTCACTTCCTGACGCGGCGCCGTCGACGAAAGGGAACAGGTCGGAGGCGACCGCATGAGCAGGGGAGCGACATCCTTTGCCGAAGATACACTACACGAAGAGAGGCTGGGATGTATGCCTGAGGGCTTTCCGAGAGACCTCGATCTCGCAATTCGGCGGTTGATAAACCCAGACTTCCCGACGCCTACTCGCCAATTCACGGACATTACCCTCGTTCTTGAGCACGACCCCGCCGCGTTTCGGGCATTGGTCGAGCAAATGTGCCAGCCTTTCCGTGCCGAGCCACCGGACGCGTTGCTCTGCATCGAATCCTGCGGTTATCTCTTCGGTGCGCCAATGGCCCTCGAGCTGGCGCGCCCGATTGTCCTCGCCAGGCGCGCCGGCAAGCTGCCGCGCGCGACGTTGCGGCGTGCATACGAGTCGTCCGGGCGAGCAAGGGATCCGGAACGGACAATGGAGATACACGGCGGAGCGATTCTTCCTGGCAGTCATGTGCTCGTCGTGGATGACGTTCTCGCGACCGGGGGCACGGCGCTGGCGGCGCTGGACCTGGTCGAGCAGGCAGGAGGCGTCCCCAATGGGGTCAGTGTGGCCTTTGAGCTGGTGCGTTATCACGCTCGTCGGGAGATCGAGCGGCGCGGAGTGTTGCTCCAGTCGGCAATTCGGCTCTAGAGCCTGCTACGCACGTCGGATCGTTTGGGCGGGTAGCATAGCGGCGTTATGGAACGCACCTTCGCCTGGCTGGTGCGCTTCCGCCGCATGGCGCGCGCCTACGAGCGCCTGCCGGAAATGCGGACGAGGCTGCATTTCCTCACCTTCGCGATCTTGTTGCTCAGCGGCTTCATTCGCTTCATGACCGAAAGTGCATGACAGGCTCCAAGGAGGAGATGCATGGTGCAGGTAGTCCCACCCGGCCAGATCGTGATTTTGAACGGGACCCCGCGATCCGGGAAGTCCAGCATCGCCGCCGCGATCCAGGACACGTTCGAGGGCGTCTGGATGAACCTGGGGGTCGATCGGTTCAAGCAGATGACCCCGGGCCGCTACCAGCCCGGGCTCGGGCTGCGCCCCGGGGGCGAGCGCCCCGACCTCGAGCCTCTCGTTGTGATCTTGTACCGCGCCATGTACGAGGCCATTGCCGCGCACAGTCGCTTGGGGCCGAACGTCGTGGTGGATGTCGGGCACCATGACGCCTATTCCGTGCCAAGGGGGATTCTCCCCGCCTGTGCTCGGCAACTGACGGGCCTCCCGGCGTTGTTCGTGGGCGTGCGTTGTCCCATCGACGTGGTCATGGAACGGCGGCGCGCTACCTGGGGCGCCGGCAACGCCGACGACGGCTCGCCGCCAAACCCGGTGCGCTTGTGGCAGCAGGCCGTCCACGCGCCGGGAATCTATGACATGGAAGTCGACAGCTCGGTGCTCAGCCCAGAGGAGTGCGCCGGCGTGATCCGCCGGCGCCTCGACGACGGTCCGCTGCCATCGGCTTTCCAGCGCCTCGCGGCCATGGCCACGGGATAGGTCGCACACGCCGAAGTGGCGCGCCCTGCCCGGCGTTTAGGTGGCCGGTCGCCCCTCCGGCACGGAGTGGGTGATGGGCGAACCCTGATCCACGTGGCCGCTTACGGCCTGCTCGGCGCTGAGCGGCCGCCCGCCCTTGCGGATGTGCGCCAGCAAGCCACCGTCGACGAGGACCTCGCGCTCGCGAGGCGAGAAATCGGCGCGAAGGGTCAGCTCCCGCCCCGACTCGACGATGCGGCAGCGGACATCCTCGCGCCCTTCGGCCAGGGCGGCGCGCAGGTCGGGCAGCTCCCAGGTGTCGTCCTGGCGAGCCAGGAGGTAGTCGTCGTCGCGGGCGAAGGTCAGCGGCGGGATGCCCTGGGCGATCAAGTTGCGCCGGTGGATGCGGGCGAAGCTCTTGGCGACGACCGCTCGGACGCCGAGCTGCTTGGGCGCAAGCGCAGCGTGCTCGCGCGAGGAGCCCTGACCGTAGTTGTGGCCACCGACGATGAAGCCGCCGCCCTGCTCCCGCGCTCGCGTCGCGAAGCTGGGGTCGAGGCGTCGGAACACGAAGCTCGCCATCACCGGCACGTTGGACCGGAAGGCCATCACCTCCGCGCCGTCCGGCGAGAGGTCGCCCGTCGAGATGTCGTCACCGACCACGATCAGCACCGCTCCCTGCAACGCGGCCGGCAACGGGACCTGGGGCGGCGGTGGCTGGATGTTCGGCCCGCGGGGCAGCGCCATGGATCGCGCCTGCTCGGCTGGTGGCGGGGCCAGGATCTGCTGATCGTCTGTCCCCGGGCGGTAGGTCGGGGCGGGGAGGCCCGGCTCCTCGGGGCCGAGGTCGCGCGGATCGGTGATCACGCCGCACAGCGCCGTTGCCGCCGCCGTGGCCGGGCTGGACAGGTAGACCTGGTCCTTGATCGTGCCGCTGCGGCCGGGGAAGTTGCGGTTGAAGGTGCGCACCGAGACGGTGTTGGTCGGCGGCGCCTGCCCCATGCCGACACACGGGCCGCAAGCCGGCTCCAGCATCCGCGCTCCCGCCGAGATGAGGTCGCCGTACACGCCCGACCGAACGATGACGTCCAGGACTTGGCGCGAGCCGGGCGTGACCGTCATCACGAGGTTGGGGGCAATGACCCGGCCGCGCAACACGGCGGCGACGATGGCGAGGTCAGCAAAGCCGGAGTTGACTGAGGAGCCGATGCAGACCTGGGCGACCGGCGTCCCGGCGACCTCGCGCACCGGCACGACGTTGCCGGGACTGGAGGGCGCGGCGATCAGCGGCTCCAGACGGTCTAACTCGATCAGCTCGTGCTCGTCGTAGGCAGCCGCCGGGTCGGCGGCAAGGTCGAGCCAGTCGCCGGCCCGCTGCTGCTGCTCCAGCCACTCGTGGGTCCGCCCGTCGGACGGGAACAGGCCGGTGGTGGCCCCGGTTTCGACCAGCATGTTGCAGATGGTGGCCCGCTGGGCGACATCCAAGGTGGCGACGCCGGGGCCGTAGAACTCGAAGATGCGGCCCAACCCGTTGCGGACGCCCCGCCGTCGCAGCAGCTCCAGGACGACATCCTTGGCTTGCACCCAGGGCGCGAGGCGGCCGCGCAGCTCGACGCCCACGATCCTGGGCGACTCGAATTCGAAGGGGTGGCCGGCCATGCAGAGGGCCACGTCGAGGCCGCCGGCGCCGATCGCCAGCATGCCCAGGGCGCCGGAGGTGGTGGTGTGGCTATCGGCCCCGACCAGGATGGCGCCGGGACGGGCGAAGCGCTCGAAATGGACGTAATGGCAAATGCCGTTGCCCGGGCGCGAGAAGTGGAGCCCGTAGCGAGCGGCGAAGGCCTGCAAGAAGCGGTGGTCGTCCGGGTTCTTGAAGTCGAGCTGGAGCAGGTTGTGATCGACGTATTGCAGGGCGAGCGGCACGGCGACGCGCTCCAGGCTCAACTCCTCGAACTGGAGGCAGGCCATTGTCCCGGTTGTGTCTTGGAGCAAAGTCTGGTCCACCCTCACCGCGATCTCCGCGCCAGGAGCGAGCTCACCCCCCACCAGGTGCGACCTGAGGATCTTGCCGGTGACGTTATCGGGCATGGTAGAGCACCTCCCCGAGGGCAGACGCAGCGCTACGTCGAGTCGTGCCGCCGTCCGGCCGATCGCGCGGCCTGGGCGAGAGCAGACCTCGGACACCTGCGACGGTGACCTGTGGCCGCGCACCGCCTGCGGCGCGCTGCAAGAGCCGCCACCGTAGTGTACTCCATCCTGGGCAGCGAGTAGCGCCCCGACGACGGTTGTTTGCTGCCGCACGCTATGATTCCGTCGTCAGGGAGGTGCGCCACGGAGTTTGCAACACGCTATCGCCGCGAGCGGCGCGCCACGGAGCGCGGGCGTCCCGCCCGCCTCGCTTCGTGCCTATGTCGCTCGGTCGCCATCTTGCCAGCATGCCCGCCGTTGGTTGTGACCGGGCGGGCGGGACGCCCGCGCTCCGTGGCGCGCCGACAGGTCGGTGCAATACGGTGCGGCATATCCGTGGTCGGAGTCGGTGATAACAGTCATATGTCCGAATTCTGAATTGAGGTGGGATCGGTCGTGCCTGAACAATCTATGGGGACCACCAACCTGGAAGCCCAGCTTCCGGAGCGAATCAACGAGATATTGCTTGGCCAGGTGGCCGTGATAACAGGCTCGTCACGCGGCATCGGGCGAGCCATCGCCGTGCGGCTGGCCCAGGCGGGAGCCGACGTTGTGCTCAACCACCGTGCTACCCCTGAGGAGGCAGAGGTGGTGGCCGGGCGCGTCCGCTCCTTGCAGCGCCGCGCCCTCGTCGTGCAGGCGGACGTGGGGGAGGTAGACGGGGTCAACCGCTTGATCGGCGCTGCCCAGCAGCAGTTCGGTAAGGTAGACATCCTGGTCAACAATGCCGCGGCCCTGTCCATCCCTTCCTTGTTTGACATCACCCCGGAGGAGTTCGACCGCGTCATGGCCGTGAACGTGCGCGGGGTCCACCTGTGCTGTCGCGCCGTCTTGCCGGGTATGATCGAGCGGCGGGCCGGCGTCATCATCAACATCGCTTCCGGCTCCGGCAAGCATGGCGGCTGGGGTACCAACGCCAATACGACCTATGCCGCCAGCAAGGCTGCGGAGATCGCCTTCACCATGGCGCTGGCCAAGAACGTCACGCAATATGGCGTCCGCGTCAACTGCGTGGCGCCGGGACCGACCGATACGCACACCTATATAACCGGTGAGCCGCCGCGGGCGGACGCCTCCATCCCGGTCGGGCGACGCGGCTATCCCTACGAGGTCGCGGCGGCGGTGGCCTTCCTCTGCAGCCCCGAAGCCAGCTTCATCATCGGCCAGACCATCTGCGTCAACGGCGGCAACTGGATGCAGTGAGCAGCCGAGCGCTCACAGCGCCCAGGCGTCGCCATCGGGACCGAACGCCATCGACCGGGGCACGCCGTCGACGGTCAAGCGTGCATGCGCTCTCGCTTCGGACAAGAGCGACTCGGAGATCCACAGCTCGCTGAGCTCCAGCGTGTTCTTGATGCGCACTAGCCGCGCATTCTGCGGATCGGGCCGGGCGCAGGCACGCAGCGCGACCGCGATAGCTGCGCGGTCGGTGGGCAGCACGCTCGGCATCTTAGCACGCTGGACGCCGCCGACGCCCGAGGTGATGCCGTTGATGTAGGTCGCTTCCAGGTCCACCTTGCTGGCCAGACGCTGCGTGGTGACATCGGCCAGGCCGATGCCGACGGCGTTGCCGTGGCTGGCCTCGGTCAAGTCGAGCACCACCAGCGCCGTCACGTCCGGGCAGGTGAACTCCGGCTCCCCGTGGATCATCATGCGACCCAGGATGTTGGTGTCCATACCAGTGCCGCTGACGTTCTTGCCCATCTCGTCGACGATCAGCACGTCGATCTGGTCGAAGGGCAAGCTGGCCATCAGCCCTTTAGCCTCCCGCTGCAGCTCGACCTCGCGCGGCCCGCCGATCTGGTCGGCCGGCACCGCTTCGATGCGGGCCGTCCGCTCGTAGGCATTCTCCAGGATGGCCACGCCGCAGAGGAACTTGCCGGTCTGCTGCACCATGTACTGCGCCGCCGGGGCCAGCAGCGTGCGCAGCCCCTTGGTGCCGCGAGCGTGGATCTGCTCGGCGCCGCTGCGCTTGCCCAGCCCGATGGCACAAATCTTCGCCAACCCGCTCTCGATCTCCCCTTTGAAGTCTGTGTGCGGCTTGACTCGGTTGACCGGGATGATGGCATCGGCCTCGTAGGCGTTGCGGTCGATGTGGACGTCCAGTCCGCTGGGCAACCGGCCCAGCACCACCGTGTCCATGGACGAGCGGATGGGGCAGCCCAGCGCCTGCTCGGTCATGCCCAGGCTCTCCAGCATGCCGACCTGGCCCTCGGCGGTCGCGCCGCCGTGACTGCCCATCGCCGGCACCACAAACGGCTCGGCGCCGGCGCGACGCACCTCCGCTGCCACGGCGGCCAGAATCCGCGCGATCTGGTAGATGCCGCGACTCCCGCCGGTCAGCGCGACGCGCATCTGTGGGCGGATGCGGCCGGGCACGCCGAGGCGCTCCAGCTCCGATCGCACCGCCCCTTCGATGTCCTCCAGTGCCGGCGTCTCGAAACGCTGGTGTGCTTTCACCACACGCGGAAAGCTCGTCTCGATCCTGAGCGTCTGGATACCTTCAGCAACCAGCATGCCCGTCGCTCCTCACCTATGGCCCTCACTGTCGACCTCACCCCACCCTCCCTTCCTACCGTATCGGTGGGGATGGGGAGGGTGGGGTGAGGTCGACTCATACCCGCGCTCGCCAATCCTCCAGCACGTCCCGCAAACTCTCCTCGAACGGAATCATCGGCTTCCATCCCGTGGCTGAGCGAAGGCGAGCGGCATTGCAGACCAGCCGAGGCACGTCCGCCGGACGCAGACGAGACACCTCCTGCTGCACGTCCACGCGTACCGTGCTCAGGCCGATCAGCCCCTCCAGTACATCCGCCACCCGCCGCCCGGCTTCTGAGCCTACATTGTATACCTCGCCGGGCCGGCCACACTCCGCCGCCAGCACATAGGCGCGGACGATGTCGCGCACGTCGCTGAAGTCGCGCTCCGCCGTCAGGTCGCCGACCTCCACGACCGGAGGTCGCAGGCCACGCTCGATCTCGGCGATCTGACGGGCGAAGCTGGCAATAGCGAAGCGATCCGATTGCCCCGGCCCGACGTGATTGAAGGCACGTAACCGGACGATGCGCATGCCCCGGCCCATCGCGTACTGGTACGCCAGCAGGTCCTGGCCGGCCTTGCTCACCGCGTAGGGGCTGACGGGACGAAGCGGCACATCCTCCGAGATCGGGTTGTCCTCCGGTTGGACGAGGCCGTAGACCTCCGACGAGATGGCAACCACGATAACAGGGTCCAACTCTTCAGCCCGCACCGCTTCGAGCAGGTTGATCTGCCCGACCAGATTGTTGACGACGGTGCCGGCCGGATCGTCCCACGATTGCGGCACGGCCGACTGGGCCGCGAGGTGATAG
>Ga0102924_1007168_pt1 | contig 10279 bp, 5 predicted proteins | sample PaiPotPPM11metaG_FD_80116 | JGI IMG/M metagenome (GOLD analysis project Ga0102924, IMG submission 80116) | Iron sulfur acid spring bacterial and archeal communities from Banff, Canada, to study Microbial Dark Matter (Phase II) - Paint Pots PPM... ...
AGGATGGTGAAGCCGAGGACGTAGACGGCACCGGCGCACAGTCCCAGCAGCCCGATGCCGAACATGACCAGTGCCAGGTTGGACATGCAGGCGGCGAACAGCAGGGCCGCGCCGGCGCCGGCGACGGCGGCCACGAAGGTCCGGTCATGGCTGACCCGGCCGTGGGTCACGGAGAGCAGCAGGACGCCCGCCGCCGCACCCACGCCCAGAGCGAGCTCGAGCAGGCCGTACCCGGTGTCTCCCTTGTGGAGGATCGTGGAGGAGTAGGTGATCCCGAGCGGCACCACCATGCCCCCGCCGATCAGCGCCGTGCAGAACCCGATGATGACCGCCCGGACCCGATAGGTGCTGCCGATGTAGGACCAGCCCTGCTTGGCGTCGCGCCAAGTGGACGCCAGCGTGGCGGCGGCGATCGCCGCCCGTTGCTCAGCGGTTTTGCGCGGGAGCGGGAGGCGGGAGATCAGGAAGGCCGAGACGAGGAAGGTGGCGACGTCGAAGTCGATGGCCAGCGAGCTCCGGTTGAGATGTTGGATGGCGGAGGCGATCGCGGTCAGCGAGGTGAAGACCACCACCGCGGGCAGGATCGTCCCGTAGGCCGCGGCCAGCGAAGCGGAGTTGGCGGCGGCCAGCTGGTCGGGCCGCACCAGGTTGGGGACCGAGGCCTCCTTGGCCGGCGTCCACATGAGCGTGAGCAGCTCGAGGAGCACCGACGCCGCGAAGAGGCCGAGGATGCTGTGGACGAAGGGCAGGACCCCGATGAGGATCCCGCGCCCGATGTCGCAGACCACCATGACCTTCTTCCGGTCCCACCGGTCGAGGAGGGCGCTGGCGAAGGCACCGAAGAAGAAACCGGGGATCAGCCGGGCCGAGAGGACGATCCCCACAGCCACGTCCTTGTTGGACTGGTCGACGTGGGCGGCCAGTCCGATGACCGCCAGGAAGCCGATCCAGTCCCCCAACGAGGACACCAGCTGGGCCTTGAACAGGCGGCGGTAGGGCCCGGCGAACAGCTTGGACGGCTCGAGGTGGCCGACCTCGCTCAGGGCGTGGACGTACTTCTCGGCGGTCTCCTCGCCGACGGAGCGGTCACCCCGCGAGACCTCAGGAGTGGGGTCCGCCACCCCGTCAGGCTATCCCCGGGCGCGCACGCGACCGGGGACGCTGACGGCGTCACCCTTCGGCGCGGGCGGCTCCTCCGGCCTTCTTGGCCGCCTTCTCGGCGGTGGCCCCGGCCTTCGTGTCGGGAGCCCCGGTCTTCTTGGCGGTGACTCCGGACTTCTTGGTCCCCCCGGCCGCCTTCCTGGCGGCGCCACCCGCCGGCCGGCGCCCCCGCTTCTGGGGAGGTCCTGCCTCCCGCCGGGCCTGGAGGAGACCGGCGGCCCGCTCCGGGGTGACGTTGTCGGGGGTGTCGCCGGCCCGCGACGAGAGGGTGGCGTTGGTCTCCCCATCGGTCACGTAGGGCCCGAAACGGCCCTCCTTGACCACGATGGGCCGCCCGCTCACCGGGTCGGGCCCGAGCTCCTTCAGGGGCGGCTTGGCCACCGCCCCCCGGCCCCGCTTGGGCTGGGCGAGGACGGCCAGGGCTTCCTCCAACGTGATGGTCAACAGATCCTCCTCCGACGGGAGGGACCGGCTGTCGGCACCCTTCTTGATGTAGGGCCCGAACCGCCCGTTCTGGGCGACGATCTCCTGACCGTCCGCCGGATCGGTGCCGACCACGCGGGGCAGGCTCAGCAGCCGCAACGCCTGGTCCAGGGTCACCGTCTCGGGGCTCATGGACTTGAACAGCGAGGCGCGGGCCGGCTTCTCCTTCGAGCCCTCAGGCTGCTCGCCCCGCTGGACGTAGGCTCCGAAGCGGCCGGACCGGACGGTGACCTCCTCGCCGGTGGCGGGATCCGTCCCCAGCGCCCGGGGCCCCTGTGGAGCGGCCAGCAGCTCGACAGCACGCTCGAGGGTGAGCTCATCGGGAAGGAGGTCCTCGGGAAGGGATGCACGGTCGTCTCCCAGCTGCAGGTACGGGCCGTAGCGGCCCACCCGCACGACGATCTCGTTGCCGTCGGCGTCCGACCCGATGGGGATGGAGTTGACCTCGCGGGCGTCGATCTCGTCGAGCCGATCCGTCACCAGCGCCTTGAGCCCGCCGGCCGAGCCGTCGTCGCCGAAGTAGAAGTGCCGTAGCCACGGGACCCGTTCCTGGACGCGGCTGGCGATCTCGTCGAGGTCGTCCTCCAGGCGGGCGGTGAAGGCGTAGTCCACCAGGTCGGCGAAGTGGCGCTCGAGGAGGGCGACGACGGCGAACGCCGTCCACGACGGCACCAGGGCGGTGCCTTTCTTCCACACGTAGCCCCGGTCCTGGATGGTCCCGAGGATCGACGCGTAGGTCGAGGGGCGGCCGACTCCCAGCTCCTCGAGGGCCTTGATGAGGGTGGCCTCGGTGTACCGGGCGGGCGGGGCCGTGGCGTGGGACTTCGGCTCCAACTGCTGGACCGACACGCCGTCCCCCACCGCCATCGCCGGCAGCGGGCGCTCCTGGTCCTCGAGCTCGGCGTCGGGGTCGTCGGCCCCCTCGACATAGGCCCGGAGGAACCCGGGGAAGGTGATGACCTTCCCGCCGGTCGCGAACTCGGTGTCCTCGCCGGCCGTCGACGACCCGCCGAAGCGGACCTGGACGGTCTGGCCGCGGGCATCGGCCATCTGGGAGGCGATGGTCCGCTTCCAGATCAGGTCGTAGAGCCGGAACTCGTCCGGCCCGAGCTCAGGAGCCACCTGGTCCGGTGTCCGGAACCGCTCCCCGGCGGGGCGGACGGCCTCGTGGGCCTCCTGGGCGTTCTTGACCTTCTTGGTGTAGATCCGGGGGCTGGCCGGGACGTACTCGGGGCCGTACAGCGCCACTGCCTGGGAGCGGGCGGCGGCGAGGGCCGTCTCGGACAGTGTGGTGCTGTCCGTCCGCATGTAGGTGATGTAACCGCTCTCGTAGAGCCGCTGGGCGATCTGCATGGTGCGCCGGGCGTCGAACCGCAGCTTGCGGCTCGACTCCTGCTGCAGGGTCGAGGTCATGAACGGCGCCTGCGGGCGGGCGGCGTAGGGCTTCTCGTCGACCGAACGGACGGAGAGCTCGGCCCCGGCGAGGCGCTCGGTCAGCCCGCGGGCGGCCGCCTCGTCCAGGCGGACCACCGGTGCGGTGGTGGCGAGCGTCCCGTCGGGGTTGAAGTCCCGACCGGCCACCAGCCGGGTGCCGTCGACGGCGACCAGGCTGCCGGGGAAGGCCCGCTGGCCGCCGTCGGGACCGGCCCGGAACGTCCCCTCGATGTCCCACCACCCGGCCGAGCGGAAGGCCATGCGAGACCGCTCCCGCTCGACGACAATGCGCGTGGCCACGCTCTGCACCCGCCCGGCGGACAGGTTCGGCCCGACCTTGCGCCACAGGACGGGTGACACTTCGTAGCCGTACAGCCGATCCAGGATCCGCCGAGTCTCCTGGGCGTCGACCAGGGGCATGTCGAGGTCACGCCACTCGCGGACGGCCCGTTCGATCGCCGACGGCGTGATCTCGTGGAACACCATGCGCTTGACGGGGATGCGCGGGGAGAGGACCTCCAGGAGGTGCCAGGAGATCGCCTCGCCCTCCCGGTCCTCGTCGGTGGCGAGATACAGCTCGTCGGCGTCCTTCATCAGGGCCTTGAGCTTGCGGATCTGCTCCTTCTTGTCCTTGGGGACGACGTAGAGCGTCTTGAAGTCGTTGTCGGGGTCGACCCCATTGCGGGCCCAGGGCAGCCCCTTGTAGGCCTCGGGGACGTCGCCGGCCCCCCTGGGGAGGTCACGGACGTGCCCGTAGGAGGCCTCGACGACGTAGTCGTCGCCGAGGAACTTGGAGATGGTCCGGGCCTTGGCCGGGCTCTCCACGATCACCAAAGACTTGGGCACAGTGTTTCCACGGTTGACACCCGCGGGCCCTCCTGTCAAACCTGGCAGGAGGGGAACCCGGTCGAGGCCACCGGCCGTCTACCCTCGCGTAGGTGCACGCCCTCACCGCCACCCATCTGATCAACACGTACGGATTGTGGGGCCTGATCGCCATCATCTTCGCCGAGTCCGGCCTGTTCTTCGGCTTCTTCCTGCCCGGTGACTCGCTGCTGGTGACCGCCGGCATCCTCGCCTCCACCCACAAGGCCCACGACGTGCACCTCGACCTGGCGGCCGCACTCGTCGGCTGCTGCGTGGCGGCGGTGGCCGGCGACCAGGTCGGCTACGTGTTCGGGAACCGGGTCGGCCAGTCCCTGTTCACCCGCCCGGAGTCGCGGCTGTTCAAGCCCAAGTACGTCCAGCAGGCCCACACCTACCTCGACGAGCGGGGCGCCAAGATGATCGTCCTGGCCCGCTTCGTCCCGGCCGTCCGCACCTTCACACCCATCGTGGCCGGCGCCGGGCGCATGAAGTACCGCCTGTTCGTGCCCTACAACGTGGCCGGCGGGGTGGCCTGGGTGTGCGCCATGACGCTGCTCGGCTACACGGCGGGGAGCGCGGTCTCCAACATCGACGCCTACCTGGTCCCTGTGGTGCTCGTCGTCATCGTGCTGTCCTTGATCCCTGTCGGGCTCGAGATCCGGCGGGCCCGGGCCGAGAGCCGGGCCCGGCCCCCCGTCCAGCGCTGACGCCGTCCCGCTGACACCGTCCAAGGCTGCACAACGCCCAAAGGCGGGATTAGGCGTGTTGGCCCCGGGGAATACCTCCTATCAGCGACCGCCCAGGCGGTCGGGAAGCCATCCAACCTTGGAGGTCGAATCGTCATGGGCATCGGTGTCAGCATCTTCTTCATCGCCGTGGGCGCGATCCTGACGTTCGCCGTCAGCACGACCGTCAGCGGCATCAGCATCAGCACCGTGGGCGTCATCCTCATGCTGGTGGGAGGCCTCGGCCTGCTCTGGGCGCTCATCGCCATGGGCACGGCCAGGCGGACCGGCACCACGGTGGTGCACGACGAGTTCTGAACGCTGAAAAGGCCCGCCGTTTCCTTTTTAGGGAACGGCGGGCTTTTTCGCGTCCGCTATTTGCTCACACCCGGTCGGTGTCCGCGACCTCTTTGCGCTTGGCCCTCAGCTTGCGCACCAGGGTGGCGTCACCGGAGGAGTTCTCCAGGACGGTGTCGATGGCGGTGAGCAGGTCGACATCGGTCGTCGTCCGGGCATGCCCCCCGTTGCTGGCCTCGGCAACGTCGGCGTGGATGAGATCGCTGGGGGAGTCCGTGTCACCGGCCTGCTCGTAGCTGATAGAGATCTCGTCGCCGATGGCACCGCCGCTCCGCTTGGAGAAGGCGATGGCGATCACCAGGATCACCAGGCAGACGCCGGCGATCGAGAACCTCGCCGCCGAGTTGTTGCGCAGGCTGATCACGGCGGGCAGGAGCAGCAGGCTCACCAGGTTCATGACCTTGATGAGGGGGTTGAGCGCCGGCCCGGCGGTGTCCTTGAACGGGTCCCCGATGGTGTCGCCGATCACCGCCGCCTTGTGGGCGTCGGAGCCCTTGCCCCCCTCGTGACCGTCCTCGATGTACTTCTTGGCGTTGTCCCAGGCGCCCCCGGAGTTCGATAGGAAGTTGGCCATCAGCTGACCGGTGAGGATCACCGCCGCCAGGAAGGCCCCCAGGGCGAGGTAGGAGATGCCGAACCCGACGATGGCGGGGGTGAGCACGGCCAGGAGGGCAGGGGTTGCCAGCTCCCGCAGCGACGCCGCCGTGCAGATGTCGATCACCGCGGCGGTGTCGGGCTTCTCGGTGTAGTCCATGATCCCGGGGTGCTCGCGGAACTGCCGGCGAACCTCGTGGACCACGACGCCGGCTGAGCGGCCCACCGCCCGGATGGCGAGAGCCGAGAAGAGGAACGGCACGGCACCGCCGATGAGCATCCCGATGAAGATCTTGGGGTCGGCGACGTTGATCTGGGTGGCGAAGACGTTGTGGAACAGCTGCGACCCGGTCTGGGTGATGTGCAGCTGCTCACCGATCGTCTCCACGAAGCTGGCGAAGAGGGCCACGGCGGCGATCACCGCCGAGCCGATGGCGAAGCCTTTGGTGACCGCCTTGGTGGTGTTGCCCACGGCGTCGAGGTTGACCATGATCCGCTCGGGCTCGCCGCTGAACTCACCCGACATCTCGGCGATGCCGGCGGCGTTGTCCGATACCGGGCCGAAGGTGTCCTCGGACACGATCACCCCGGTGGTGGCCAGCATGCCCATGCCGGTGAGGGCCACCAGGTAGAGCGAGAACTCCAGGTTGCCGTGGCCCAGGGCCAAGGCAACCCCGAGGGCGACGGCGATCAGGAGGACGGCGTAGACGCTCGACTCCAGCCCCGAGCTGATCCCCGAGAGCACGGCCGTGGCGGGACCCGTACGGGTGGCCTCGGCGATCTCGTGGACAGGGGCGGTGTGGGTCGAGGTGAAGTACTCGGTCAGGTAGCTGAGGAGCTGGGCGAGCACCAGGCCGGCAGCGACGGCGCCGAAGCACTTCCAACCCTCGTTGCCATGGTGGTTGCCGACGTAGAGCAGGGCCACGGCGAGGGTTCCGGCCAGGGTCAGGGCCCCGGCGACCAGGAAGCCGCGCCGGATCGGGGCGAGGGCATTGGTCTCCCCCTCCCGGGCCTTGACCATCAGCACGCCGACGATGGACGCCAGCACCCCCATGGCCCGGGCGATGACCGGGAAGATGATGCCGAGCACCGGGTTCGCCCCGATCGAGTGGAAGGCGGCGACCCCGAGGATGATGGAGGCGACCAGCGTCACCTCGTAGGACTCGAACAGGTCGGCGGCCATGCCCGCGCAGTCGCCCACGTTGTCCCCGACGTTGTCGGCGATCGTCGCCGGGTTGCGGGGGTCGTCCTCGGGGATCCCCTGCTCGACCTTGCCCACCAGGTCGGCCCCGACGTCGGCGGCCTTGGTGAAGATCCCGCCGCCCACCCGGAGGAACAGGGCGAGGAGGGAGCCGCCGAACCCGAAGCCCACCAGGATCGTTGAGGCGTTGTTCTGGAAGACAGTGATGATGATGGTGGCGCCGAGGAGGCCCAGGCCCACCGTGAACATCCCGGCGATCCCCCCGGTGCGGAACGCCACCGACAGGGCCCGGGGCATGCTCTCGGACTTGGCGGCGGCGGCGGTGCGGACGTTGCCGCGAGTCGCCAGGGTCATGCCGATGAAGCCCGTCAGCCCGGACAGGAAACCGCCGGCGATGAAGGCCAGGGCCCGGTACAGGCCCGACGCCGCGAACGAGAGCGACGTGTGCCCGGTGGCGGAGTTCACCGTCTTGGTGGACGTGATGAACACGACCACGACCAAGGGGATGAGGATCACCACGATCGTCTTGAACTGACGCTTGAGGTAGGCGAGGGCACCGACCTGGATCTCGTGGGCGATTTCCTGCATCTTCGCCGTGCCCGCGTCCTCGGCCAGCACGCTGCGGGCGAGGGCGAACCCCACGGCGATGGCGAGCAGGGCGGTGACCCCGCTGGCCAACAGCCACAGCTTGTCGCTTCCGCGCAGGTGGAAGGCCTGGTACCCCCCTTCGGCGGCGAGGAGGTTGATCATGCCGACTGCTCCCTTCTGCTGTCGTCGTTGGCGGTGGATGGGTCGAGCTTCCGTACGTAGATCTGCTGGGCCACCCGCTGACTCACGGTGCGGTCGTGCCCGTCGACGCGCAGCACGATCGGCCCGTCGAAGGGGTGCTTCTCGACCACCTGGGTCAGCACGCCGGGGCGCAACCCCAGGTTGTAGAGGAAGGCGACCACCTCGACGTCGGTCGAGCCGGGCACCGCCACCACGGCGACGTCACCCGCCTCGAGGCTGTACAGCGGGGGCATCTCGGGGATGTCGGCCACCTCCGGCTCGGGGATCGGGAAGCCGTGCGGACAGGTGGTCGGCCGGTGGAGGGCGACGTAGAGGCGATCCTCCACCTCCTGGGGGAGGTCGTGCTCGATCGACCCGGCCAGCCGATCGGCCTCGTTCCAGGCGTAGCCGAGCATGTCGGAGAGGAACCGCTCGACGATCCGATGGCGGCGGATGCACGCCACCGCCGCCCGGCGGCCGGTCCCCGTCAGCTCCACCCCGCGGTAGGGGCGGTGGTCGGCGAACTGGCGATCGGCCAGGCGTTTGACCGTCGCCGTCACCGTGCCCGGGGACAGCCCGAGCGCCTCGGCGAGGGCACCCGTGTGGGCACCTTCGTCCGTTGCGTCCTCGGCCAGCCGGTTGGTCAACCGGTAGATGGCCTTGAGCGCCTCGCGCTCGGACCTCGTCAGGGGCGGTTCCATGGTTTGCCGGGCTGAGAACTTAGATTTCGGGGTCACAAAAGATCAAGCCCGGGGCGGGGGCCAGGATTCACCCCCCCCGTGTCAAACCCTGTAAACCATGCGAGCTGGGGTGATCGTCGCGGCGGTGGCCGCCACCGCCGCGCTGGCGCTGCCGGCCGCCGGGGCCCTGCCCTCGGCGTCGGCGCCAGGGGCATCGACCACGACGCCGGCCGGCATGCCCGACGACCTGCCACCCGCCGCCCTCCACCCGGAGCCGTCGCTGCCGGCACCCGCCGCCTGGCCCGGGCCAGAAGCCTTCCCCCGCACCTCGGGCACCGGCCGCCTCGACGCCGGGGGATTCTACTGGACGGACTGGATCTACGACGACCACGGCGCCATGGGGATCCCGGCCGTGCCCGGCGCCCCCGGCGGCGACCCTGCCGAGCAGGGCGTCCCGTCATTCGGGACCTACACCTACCCGCCCGGCCCGGCTCAGGCCAACGGGGCGGACATCTTCCGGGCGGGCGTGTTCCTCACCCGCCAGGCCACGGTGTGGCGGGTCGACTGGAACACGCTCGTCACCGCCACCGTCCCCGTCGCCGAGTGGGCGTTCTCCACCGGAGCCGGCTCGAGGACGGGGAGCGCCTGGCCGGCGGGCGCCGGCGTGCGTTCGCCAGGGATCGACCGGGCGCTGGTGGTGTCGAGCCGCGGCGCCCGGCTGATCGACGTGGCAAGCGGTGCCGAGCTCGCCCGCCTGCTGGTGACCGTCGACCTGGCCGCCAAGTCGTTCATCGTCACCGTGCCCCGCTCGGTCCTTCCCGTCGCCGGCACCTGGACCGTCCGCCTGGCCGCCGGGCTGGCCAACGCCGCCGGTGACGGGTTCGCCCCGCCCGGCGGGGGTGCCCTGCCGTCCCAGCCCGCTGTCTACAACGTCGCCTTCCGGGGCATCGGCCAGGAGTCGCCGGCCGACAACTTCTGGGACGACGACGCCCAGGCCCGGGCCCTGGCCGCCGGCGACGTCAGCGCCTTCTCGGCGGCGGTCGACTGGGCGGCGCTGGCGGCGCGGCGCACGACCCCCGAGGCAGCGCCCGCCGGTTGGAGCGACCGCTGGTACGTGTCGTCGATCAGCGAGGGGCAGGGCCGGCGCACCGACGCTGCCGCCCTCGCCGATGGCAAGCCGGCCTACTTCGGCACGGTCCAGCCCTACGCCGTCTACGTCCCGACCACCTACGACGGGACGAAGGCGGTCCCGCTGACGTTCCTCCTCCACTCCCTCACCCAGAACCAGAACCAGTACGCGGCGACCACGCCCAAGTTCGCCCAGCAGGCCTGCCAGGCCCGGGGATCGATCTGCGTGACCACGCTGGGCCGGGGGCCGTCCGGTTTCTACGCCAACGACGCCCAGCTCGACTTCTGGGAGGTGTGGCACGACGCGGCGTCGGCTTACCGGCTGGATCCCGAGCGCACCGTGCTCTCGGGCTACTCGATGGGTGGGATCGGGACGTACGCCCTCGCCGAGGCCCATCCCGACCTCTTCGGGCGGGCGGTCGGGCTGGCCGGTGCGACCGCCGGCAACAGCCGGCTCCTCGAGAACCTGCGGTGGATCCCCACCTACCTAGCGGGCGGGGCGGCCGACGAGCTGGTGCCGGTGAGCGACGAGGTGGCCATGGCCCAGGGGCTCGACGCCCTCGGCTACCGCTACCGCTGGCTGCTCTACCCCGCCGAGGACCACGTGGCCTTCGAGCTCCAGGATGGCTTCAGCGACGCCGCCACCTACATGGGCACGGGCGCCCGCGTCACCCGGCCCGGCCGGATCACCTTCCGCTGGAACGACTCCGCCAACAACCCGGCCTACGGCTACGGCGTGACCGGTGACTACTGGTTGCGGAACCTCGCCGCCCGGTCGGCCGGTCCCGACGCGGTCATCGACGCCACCTCGAGCGCCGACCCGGACCCGGCCGTCACCGACGTGCGCACCCACTCGCCCGACGTCCCCGGAGACCCGACGC
>Ga0102924_1007170_pt1 | contig 10279 bp, 5 predicted proteins | sample PaiPotPPM11metaG_FD_80116 | JGI IMG/M metagenome (GOLD analysis project Ga0102924, IMG submission 80116) | Iron sulfur acid spring bacterial and archeal communities from Banff, Canada, to study Microbial Dark Matter (Phase II) - Paint Pots PPM... ...
GGGCGGTAGTACGATGACGCAACAGTTGATCAAGAATCTTGTGGTGGGTAACGAGACCAATATCACGGGTAAGCTGCAAGAGATCGTTCTCACGCTTGATATCAATAGCCATTACAGCAAAAAAGATATTATGGAGATGTATCTTAATAGCATCTTCTATGGCAATCAGGCCTACGGTATCGATGCGGCTGCGACCATCTACTTTGGTCTGACCGATCAACCTGGCAGAGACGCCGCAGCGCAACTCGATCTCGCGCAGTCGGCAGTGCTCGCGGGTATCCCAAGCTCGCCCTCACGCTATAATCCTTACGAGCATCCAGTGGCAGCACGCAATCGCTTCATAACCGTGCTCGATCTGATGGTGCGTGATGGCTACATTTCACGTGCACAGGCCCAGGATGCGGCAGTAGAGTACAACAAACCCAATTTCTTTAAAGGTCCACCTGCTTCCCCCAATCTCGCTCCACATTTCACGGAATATGTGATCCGCCAGATGGAGAAGCAGTTCCATATGACCCGCCAGCAGCTTTCACGCTCAGGGATGGATGTTACAACGACGCTCGATCTCAATCTGCAAAACCAGGTACAGAAGATCGCCCAGCACCATATCGCTGATCTGGTCGGGCACAATGTGACGAACGCTGCTGAGGTGATCATAGACTTCCATACGGGAGCAATCAAGACACTCCTGGGAAGTCTGGATTACAATGATCAGGCGATCGATGGCAAGTTCGATGTAGCCTCACAGGGCTTCCGGCAGCCTGGCTCTTCGTTCAAGCCATATGTCTATGCGACAGCGCTACAGCAAGGAGCCTCACCGTCGCAACCGATCGATGACGTCCCACTGAACATTGTGATGCCCCCGGGCTCTACACCACCGGTCTATCAGCCAAAGAACTACGATCTGCGCTACCACGGGCATGTGACGATACGTTGTGCCCTGCAAAACTCGTTGAACGTTCCGGCAGTGAAGACGCTAGAACATGTCGGTGTGGCGCACGCGATGGCAACGGCTACGAAGATGGGTATCACCCATACGGAGGGTACACCGGGTCTCTCAATGGTACTGGGCGGTCTGGATGTAAATCTCCTGGAGCATACGTCGGCGTTCGGGACCTTCGCGGATGGTGGCGTCCGTGTGCCTCCATACGCGATTGAGAAGGTGGTCACTACCTACAATAATCAGGTCTATACCCATCAACTCGTCGCCGGTCAGCAGGTGCTCACGCCACAGATCGCGTTTATCATGACGGATATCCTGAGTGATAACAATTCGCGGCTCCCAGAGTTTTTCAATTGCAATGACCTCCAACTCTACTCTCATTCACAGGATGACTGCTATATGGGAGATCGCGGCACGGTACGGCCTGCGGCTGCCAAGACCGGTACAACCAACGACTTCCGTGACAACTGGACGATGGGCTATACCACTGACTTTGTGATGGGCGTCTGGGTCGGTAATGATGATAATACGCCGATGTTGAATGTCAGTGGTATCGATGGTGCCGCACCGATCTGGCATGAGTCGATGCTCGCTGCGGAACAGGGCCATCCCATCCATGACTTCACCAATCCAGGTGGGATAGAACGCATGGGTGTCATCTATCCCGATGGCTTACAAACGACAGACTGGTTCCTGCCAGGGACCTATCCAGGCTATAACCATAACCACAATCCGTCGCAGGCTAATCCAGCAGTTCAGTTTGCACCGACAGCCTTCTATGCACATGGTCATACTGGTCACCACTACCATCATCTTGAGACAATCAATCACCAACCGGCCTCGACACACGATGCACTGACCTTCGGTGGTCATCCTTACTGCAGTAACTTTAACTTTGTCTCACCGACCATGAGCGTCAATCGTGCCATCTGGTAATCTGCCACCGGCATGGTGAGCAGCAGAACAGTCCTGCTCACCATGCCCATCCCTCATACCCATAGCAACGCTCTCATCCTTATGCATAAAAAAAGAGCCCACTATCGCCTTAATATCGATACAGGCATGATATCGATGTATAATTATTTATAGATAATTGCTTCTTTCAAACTTACTTATCTTTGCTTTCTATTGCCAAAAAAAGTTACCATCTCTTCTTCTGTAGCGTTACTATTTACAGATAGCCGTTCATGTAAATGGCTGTGCTTCATATAGATACGTTCCATCATTGCCTTAACCGGTATCGTGTAAACGCTCATGTGAACATGTTAGAGCATATTTTCCCTGCTCTCTAGTTTCAGTAGCATCAATACGCGCTATCAGAGATGCTAGCCAGAGGATCATGTCATTTTTTAATGAAAGTGTGGTCACATATAGAGGATATAGTATTCCTCTATATATACAGCTCTACGCAGAAAAGCCGTTCATTATCAACGCGGTAGATAGGCTGCACTTCTCTATAATGAATGTAGCTACGTGCACTCATTTGCAATTATCCTTGTCCATCACACCACTGTTGCGTCACACAGGCAGGTTGTAGAAAGAGGTTGTGGTTATGCAGACCGACCAGCACATAGGAGAGACGCCTCCTCCAGAAGACATGTCTCAGGCAAGCCAGGCAGGCGCGTTGACTACAATGCCTGCGCATAGAAGCCCGGCAACGTTACCTGAGCATAGCCAGGCCGCGCTATCACAGCGTTTGAATGATGTCCCGGCCCCAGTTGATCCAGGATTGCTTTATTCTGCATCGCACAATCCTACACATCCCAGAGGTTGGCGGATACGTCGCCATATGAAGCGGAGACGACTGCATAGGACAATGCAGAGGATGTACGCAGCCGAGCGCACCGGTACACATACGATGATTCCGCTGGCCGCTACGTTCTTTTCAATCTTGCTCACACTGGTCATTGTCTTTGTCTCAGTGGCAAGCTTTATCGATGCAACACACGAGAAATATGGCGATGCGTCGGTCACCCTGGAGGATATTCTGCCGAAGGACAACTTGAAGATCTACGATGCTACCGGTAATGTTATCTATCAGATGACCGACGAAGGACTACAGACCAGTCTGCCACTCTCGAAGATCTCGCCCAATCTGGCACATGCAGAGATCGCGATCGAGGATCAGAACTTTTATAAGAACGCAGGCTACGATATCAGCGGTATCGTACGTGCCGCCATCGCGAATATGACTGTGGGGCATGTCGTCTCTGGTGGTAGTACCATCACACAGCAAATTATCAAAAACGCTATCGTTGGCAACCAGACCACGGCGCTCCGTAAGTTGCAAGAGATTATCCTGGCACCAGAGGTCACACGCCACTATACAAAAAATCAGATCCTTGAGATGTACCTGAATACGACCTTCTATGGTGAGCAGGCCTATGGAGCGGAGGCAGCAGCATTTACTTATTATGGTCTGCACGATACGCCCACGAAGACGGCCGCGCAACAACTGGATATCGCACAGGCCGCAATGCTGGCCGGTATCCCCAGTTCGCCAATCGCACGTGATCCATTCCTGCATCCACAGGCGGCACATACGCGCGTCGCCGAGGTACTACAACAGATGTATGTGCAGGGCTATATTAGCGCATATGAGCGCGACTCTGCTATCCTGGAGACACAACAACCCGACTTCCTGAATCCTGGTGTTATTAATAATCGCCTGGCACCACACTACGCAAGCTATACGCTACGTGAACTGGCCAACGATCTCCATGTGAGGATTACAGACCTCTCACGCACCGGGCTGCACGTCTATACATCACTTGACCTGAACCTGCAAAACAACGTCCTGAAGGACGCACAGAAGCATATCGCAGAGATGTCCAGGAGCCATAATATGTCCAATGCAGCGGTCGTCGTGATCGATAACCATACCGGTGCTATTCGCACTATTGTTGGTAATATCGATCCCAGCAACCCGACCTATGGCGACTTCGACGTTGCGACACAGGGCTATCGCCAACCGGGTTCGTCATTCAAACCCTACATCTATGCAACGGCCTTCAATATGGGGATCAGCCCGGGGCAGACCGTACTGGATGGACCCCTGGTCGTCGGTTTCTGTTGCGGTCTGCCACCCTACATACCGCATAACTACGATCTGCACTATCATGGGTACGTCAGCTATCGTTACGCCCTGCAGAACTCGTTTAACATACCGGCCGTCAAGCTGCTTATGCGGGTTGGGGTTGACCAGGCGCTACAGACGGCCCAGACAATGGGTCTCACGACCTACACCGGCACACCTAACTATACTATGGTCCTTGGCTCGCTCGGCGTCCGCCTGCTAGACAATACAGCCGCCTATAGTACCTTCGCCACTGGCGGCATCCGCATCCCACCCCATGCCATCAGCTATGTCAGAGACCAGGCAGGCAAGGTCATCTTCCGCGCGCCGACGACCGGTAAGCGAGTCCTGAGCAAGGCCGCAGCGTTTATGATCACCAACGTACTGAGTGACAACCAGTCGCGTGTCTTCGAGTTCGGTAAATGTAGTTCGCTCCTGATCTATCCGAACACCGAGAAGCAGTGTTACGCAGGCGACCCAGGGCCGATCCGTCCATCAGCAGCCAAGACCGGAACCTCCAACGACTTTCGTGATAACTGGACGATGGGCTATACCACCGACTACACAGTCGGCGTCTGGGCTGGCAATAACGACAACTCAGCGATGGTCAATGTCACCGGCGTCGACGGTGCTGGTCCCATCTGGCACGACACCATGCTTATGGCAGAACAGGGACATCCTATCCACGACTTCCCTGGTCCCCCCAGCAACGTCGTACGCCGTACCGTGACCTATCCTGGCCAAAGGACCACCGACTGGTACATCAACACCAGACATTGATCGTACCCATACCCATACGTGTGCCCATACCTGACACAGGATTTTCCGTCAGGTAGCGCTACACGCAAAGGCCACCAACACACAATTGTCTCTGTGTTGGTGGCCTTTTTCTGGTTCAGTTCGGCTTCGCACGTATGAAGCGGCAGCTATTGTACCGGTTCCCGACTATATTCGGCCAGGAAGGATTGGTACCAGCGTCCACTATCTTTGATAATACGACGCTGGGTAGGATAGTCAACATAGACAACACCGAAGCGTTTGCTATAGCCGCGCTCCCACTCGTAGTTATCCATTAATGACCAGACGAAATAGCCGCGTAGCGGGGCACCACGTTTCAATGCCGCACTGACAGCAGTGAGATAGTCGCGCAAGTATTCGACACGCTGGACATCATGGATGTGCTCACCCCCATCCCACTGGTCAGCAAAAGCTGAGCCATTTTCAGTGACGTAGAGATTCTGCACTCCGTATTCATCATGCAGACGTACCAGAAGGTCGGTCAGCGATTGTGGATTGACCTCCCAATCCATCTCAGTGTAGATCGCACCCGGAACATTGACGGTCCTTACCTCATCAGCCAGAACCGGTGTTGGAGAGCCAACAACGACATTGCGAGTATAGTTGTTGACACCCATAAAGTCGATTGGCGTAGAGATGATCTCCATGTCACCTTCTGCGATCAGCGGTGGCACCAACTGCATAGCCTCAAAGAAGCCAGCGGGATAGTTGCCACGTGTGACGGGTTCGAGGAACCAGCGGTTCGAGAACATATCGGCAAGTGCGGTATCACGAACCGTCTCCGGTCGATCGTCGGCAGGATAGACAGGCGTAAAGTTCAGGACGATACCGACGCGTGATGTGACAGGTGTGCTCTCACGAATACGGGCAACTGCGAGGCCATGCCCCAGCAGGAGATGATGGGCTGCGTTCACCGCCGTCTGGCGATCTTTGATGCCGGGAGCATGTACGCCGTTACCATAGCCCAGATAGGCTGCGCACCATGGCTCGTTCAGAGTCATCCAATCCTGTACACGGTCACCCAACCGACGCGCAACAAGCTCGGCGTAATCAGCAAAGCGATAGGCGGTCTCGCGCTTCGTCCAGCCGCCAGCGTCTTGCAAGCTCTGCGGCAGATCCCAGTGATAAAGTGTCGCAAAGGGACGGATACCTTTTGCTAGCAAGGTATCAACCATGCGATCATAAAAGTCCAGACCCTTCTCGTTGACTGTACCGCTCCCGTTGGGCAGGATACGCGGCCAGGCGAGCGAGAAGCGATAGGCAGCCAGACCGATCTCGGATAGGATATCCAGGTCAGCGGACATACGGTGATAGTGGTCAATCGTCACAGCACCGTTCTCACCGTTTAATATCTTGCCCGGGGTCGCGGCAAATGTATCCCAGATAGACACCCCACGTCCATCTTCATTGACCGCGCCCTCGATCTGATAAGAGGCAGTTGCAGCGCCCCAGAGAAAGCCCGTAGGGAATGTTCTAGAAAGTTCGACATCCGGCGATGACAATACGGCAATCTCATTTGTATTTCTATTGCTCATGAGTTCTTCCTGTCTAGTCCCCCATGGGTTGTGATGTACCATTGACGGTGCCGGTCCTGCTGATCGGTGGCATGACCGGTATCGAACCCTTAGTAGTTGCGGTTGCTGTCCCCTCACCGTACAGGAAACAGTTCGTCCAATGTCCATTCCCAAGATCTGTACGACCCGGGAAGCGCTCTTTACAGATGGGCATCGCATGTGGGCAGCGAGGATGGAAGCGACAACCGGTTGGAGGCGTGATTAAACTTGGGATCTCACCACGTGCCGGCAACTTCTCATGATTCTTGCCATCAGGACCGATGCGGTCGGGGTCCGGTGCGGCGGAGAGCAACAGTTGCGTATATGGATGCTTCGCATCCTGAATGACCTCTTCGCTTGGTCCACCTTCAACCATCTGACCTGCGTAGAGGACCAGCGTATCCTCCGCGAAATAGCGTGCACTGGCGATGTCATGCGTAATGAAGAGGATCGCGATACGCTCCTGGTTTTTCAAGCGTAGCAACAGGTTCAAGATATCCAGGCGGATCGAGACGTCGAGCATCGAAACGGGCTCGTCAGCCAGCAGTACGTCAGGACGTACGGCCAGAGCACGTGCGATAGCAACGCGCTGACGCTGACCACCACTCAACTGATGCGGCAGCTTCTCGATAAACTGCTCAGCCGGAGTCAGGTTGACGCGGCGCAGCAGGTCCAATACCTGCTCCTGCTCTTCGTTGCGATTATGGGCATAGCCATAGATGCGCAGAGGGCGGCTCAAATGATAGCGTAGATCATGAATCGGGTTCAACGAAGAGAACGGATCCTGAAAGATCATCTGGACATGGCGACGATACTCACGCAGCGTCGCATCCTTGAAGGGCTTCTCATTAAAAAGAATATTGCCACTCGTTGGATCGTACAAACGGGACAGGACACGGGCAATCGTCGACTTACCACTACCGCTCTCCCCCACCAGCGCAGTTGCACGACCGGGATACAGCGCGAACGAGGCATCGTCAACAGCATGAACCGCATGTGCCTTCACAAAAGGATTAGCATTGTGGATCGGGAAGTCCTTACGCAGATGCTCAATCTTGAGGGCAGTCGCTGCGTTCTGAGCCAGATCAGGTTGGTTTATAACGCTCATCGAGAGATACTCCCTTCGGCTAGGGCCTCATAGCTGGCCGCAATCTCCTCAGTTTCGGGGATACGCTGGCTAAACTCACGATTATAGAGATGGCAGGCAACCTGCTGCCGATCGCCAGGGGTCGCAAGTTGTAGCGCAGGAACAATGGTACTACAGGGGCCAAAGGCCAGTGGACAGCGTGGGTTAAACGCACAACTCGGTGGCAACGTGCGAAGGTCCGGCGGTGCACCCGGGATACCAGCGATCTTGCGCTGCTCACCGTGCAGAGTCGGGAAGGCATGCAGCAGACCATAGCTATAGGGATGGCGCGGATGCTTATAGATATCGTAGCTCGTCGCCTTCTCTATCATCTGGCCGGCATACATAATCGCGATATTGTCAGAGAGTTCTAACAGGAGCGAGAGATCGTGCGTAATAAAGATCAGCGCAGTATTAAACTCTTTACAGAGCGAGCTAATCAGCTCAAGGATTTCACGCTGCACTACCACATCCAGAGCGGTCGTCGGCTCGTCCATAATAATCAGCTCTGGACGCAAGGCCATCGCGATTGCAATCACCACACGCTGGCGCATCCCGCCACTCAGTTCGTGCGGATAGCTCTTCAAGCGATCAGGAGCAATATTGACCAGATCGAGCAACTCAATGGCGCGCTTAGTATAGTAGTCGCGCCCTTTACCCGGCCAGTGTGTCTTCAAGACATCAATGATCTGTGAACCAACCGAGAGGACGGGATTCAAGGCATTCATCGCGCTCTGGAAAACGACCGAGAGCTCATTCCAGCGGAACGCACGCAGTTGCCGCTGCGTGAGAGAAAGCACATCGACACCACCATCGACAACCGGTAGATTGTGCATATGTGTAAGCGCGCTCTCAGCGCGATCTCGTGGATAGTAGATAACCTCACCAGCAGTTGTGATAGCCGGTGGGCGCAGCAAGCGAGCGACACCGAAAGCGAGCGTCGACTTTCCACAGCCACTTTCACCGGCCAGGCCCAGGATCTCACCACGTTTCAGTGTAAAGCTTACATCTTTGACAGCATGGACGGTGCCGTTATCGGCCTCGTAATCAACATTGAGTCCACGCACATCCAACAAAAGTTCAGTCTCTGAGAATACAGACATATTATGCTACCACCTTCCTGCTTTTTTTCTGCCATTTGGACTGTGTACGTAGTGCTGGATTCGCTAAAGCATCAATACCAAAATTGACGCAGCTCAGACCAGTACAAAGGAGAGCAACACATAAGCCAGCCGGCACGAACTCCCACCACTCTCCACCCAGAAGCGCATTGTGTTGCTGCGCCCAGTAGAGAACAGTGCCCCAGCTTGCGACACTGGTATTACCCAGACCAAGAAACTCAAGTGCGACCTCAGCGAGAGCCGCATAGATAAAGGTACCAACAAAGCTAGAGGCAACAATCGCAATCTCGTTGGGTAGAATTTCAGTAAAAACGATGCGACCTAGCCCCTCACCTGTCGTACGCGCAGCCGTCACAAACTCACGGTTACGCATCGAAAGCGTTTGTGCACGTAGCACACGTGCACCCCACGACCAACCGGTAACCAGCAGTACTACGATAATCGTCGCAGTCCCGTGAACCGCGAAGGACGCGATCACGATTGCCAGTGGCATTCCTGGCAGGATCAAGAAGATATTAGTGATCAGAGACAGGATGTCATCCACCCAACCACCACAATAGCCAGCAACCAGGCCAACCACCATCGCGAGAACCGTCGCGCCAGCGGCAGCGGAAAAGCTCGTCAGGAGCGAGATACGAGCACCATTCACAATACGCGAGAAGATGTCCTGACCCTCTTGCGTTGTGCCCAACAGGTGATGGATCGAAGGGGCCTGACTCAGATCATTGGTCAGAATGTCCGGACTGATCGTAATAAAGAACGGACCAATCAGCGCAACCAGGACAAAGAAGGCAATAATACAGATGCCAACAGTCATCCCTGCATTCGCCGTAAATACACCCCAGAGCAGGTTCAAGAAACCTCGCTTCCTGTCTGGTACCAGCGCAACCGCAGCGTTGGTATGTCCAGGAGTCATGGTCTCGGTATGTGCATTCTGCATTTCTTTTTAGCCCCTTTCATGCCGCACGCGCGGGTCGAGGAATAAATAGGCTATTTCAGAGAGGAGGGTAGCTAGCAAGATGGTGACAGCAATACACAGGAAGATCCCCTCGATCAGATTATAGTCGAGGTAGCTGATCGCCTTATAGAGGACAAAACCGATGCCAGGGTAAGAGAAGACCATCTCCGTCAGCAGAGAACCAGCAACGACATACCCCAGAGCCAGACTAAAACCGGTAACGCTTGGCAGAATGGCATTGCGAGCAGCGTACATCAACATAACACGTCGATTAGAGAGACCCTTCGCACGCGCCATCAATACATAGTCCTCAGAGATTGTCGTCAGCATTGAGTTACGGATGCCCAGCAACCAACCTGAGAACGAACTGATCACAATAGTAAGAGCAGGCAGGATAGCATGCAGTAAGACGCTAGCAACGTATTCCCAGCTAAAGCCTTGCAGATCCATAAAATCTATATTGTAGGGATCAAAACCATAGCCACTAGGCAACCAGGCCAGATTCGTAGCGAAGATATAGATCAGGCCCAGAGCCAACCAGAAGTATGGGATAGAGGAGAGGAACGTGGTCACCGGCACAGCGATTGAATCCAAAGCACTGCCGCGATTCCAGGCTGCGACAATACCGAGCAGTGTACCGAGCATAAAACTAATAATCGTCGAGACACCAACCAGGCCAAGCGTCCATGGCAGTGCATGCGTGA
>Ga0102924_1007173_pt1 | contig 10276 bp, 8 predicted proteins | sample PaiPotPPM11metaG_FD_80116 | JGI IMG/M metagenome (GOLD analysis project Ga0102924, IMG submission 80116) | Iron sulfur acid spring bacterial and archeal communities from Banff, Canada, to study Microbial Dark Matter (Phase II) - Paint Pots PPM... ...
CGAACGGGGTCAGCGTGCGGGTCTGGAAGTAGCGGACCAGGAACCGCACCGAGACATAGGCCCCGACGCCGGACAGGATGCTGCCCACCAGCACCTGCCCGCGTATCCCGTTGCCGAGGGGGCCGAACAGGTCGCCGACCTTGAGCGCGCCCGCCGCCAAGATCACTGGCGTCGAGAGCAGGAACGAGAACCGCGCCGCGTCCTGGCGGGACAGGCCGCGGAACATCCCGGTCACCATCACGACCCCGTCCCGGCTGATGCCGGCCAGCAGCGCCAAGATCTGGCTCGACCCGATGATCACGGCCTCGACGTAGCCCAGCGCGGTCAGCCGGGCGTCGGCCTGGATCGCGCGGGCGGCCTCCTGCTGGCGGACGGCCCGCTGGCCCGAGGCGTGCATCGCGACCGGGTGCCCGGCAGCCGGCGGCCCGCCCAGGGCGGCGGCGCCCCCGCCCGTGCCCGGGGACACCGCGTCGGCCACCACGGGGTCGGCCACCACGGGGTCGGCCACCACGGGGGCGTCGAAGGGAGCCTCGGCGGCCCGGGCCCGGGGCGCCGCGCGGGCGCCAGACCGCTCGGCCGCCTCGACCTCCGCGTCCGCCGCCTTCGACTTGCGGGTCCGGAACTTCTCCCCGGTGAACAGGATGACGCCGTTGATCATAAGGAAGATCGCAGCCCGGATCGGCACACCGAACAGCACCCGGAACGTGTGCTCGAACACCAGCCCGACCAGCCCGACCGGAATCGTGGCCACGATGACCATCCAGGCCAGCCGCTGGTCGACGGTCTCGATCTCCCGGTCACGGATCGAGGTGAAGAAGCCGCCGATGATCCGGACCCAGTCCCGCCAGAAGTAGATCAGCAGCGCGATCGCGGTCGCGACGTGCAGCCCGACGATGAAGGCGAGATAAGGCGACTCCGACTTGGCCACGTTCAGGTCGGTGGCCCAGCTTCCGCCGATCAGCGCGGGGATTAGCACGTTGTGGCCGAGGCTGGACACCGGGAACAGCTCGGTCACGCCCTGGATGAGGCCCACGACCGAGGCCTCGAGATAGGTCATGTGCGACATGGCAGCCCTTCGCTTCGCAGGCAGCGTCTCGCCCTGCGCCAGTCAGAATATTCATGCCGAACGGATCTTGCGTGCCGACTCCCCGCACCGGGGCACATCGCTCCCGGAGGCCGGCGGAGGCGGCCGGCCGGGGCCGGGCATTCGCCGCCCCGACATAACCACGCTGCCGGACTTTTCCATTGGGGGGTGTCCCCGGTCACGACCGGACCGGAGAATGAAGGGCGCATCTCGCCCGATTCGCCCGAGGAGAGGTAAATCAGATGCGCAAGTCCGTGCTTCTGGCAGCCACGACAGCTGCCACGGCCATGCTGGTCATGACGCCCCTGGCGGCGTCTGCGGCCACCACCGACGTGCTGACCACCGTCAAGGTCGGCGGGACCAACGTGGCGGTCGGCGCCCATTTGGCCGCCGGGCTCAAAGACCGGCACCAAGGCTACGTTCAAGAACAGCGAAGGCACCGTCACGTGCACGAAGTCGAGCATCGCCGAGAGCGTGACCGCCAACCCGGCTAAGCCCGGCACCGCGACGTTGTCGATGACCGGGCAGAGCTTCAGCGGCTGCACGGTGAGCACCAGCGGCATAACGGTGAAGAGCGTGGCGGCGTACAAGCTGCCGTTCAAGACCACGGTCAGCGACGCCAAGGGCCTGCCCGTCACGGTGACCAAGCCCGGCGCGGTGGTCACCGTGAGCGCGCTGGGCACCACGATCACGTGCACGTACCAGGCGCCGAAGATCAGCGGTACCGCCTCGAACACCGGCTCGTCGGTCGCGTTCGCAAACCAGACGTTCACTCTGGTCAGCGGGGGCAGCCTCTGCCCCTCCAGCGGGACCCTGTCGGTGACGTACGCCCCGTTGGCCGACACCAGCGTCAAGGGCGACCCGCACGTCTTCGTGAACTGACCCCCCGGCGAGTCCCTCCCTCCGGGGCGGGCTCGCGGGCCTGGGATTAACGAACGCGGGCGCGCGGCCCGTCCGGCCGCGCGCCCGCCCCATTCGTTCGAAGTCTTGAATGTCTAGCGCTTGCCGGGGATCGCGGGCGTGTCGCTGGCGCCGCGCGGCCGGCGGGTGATCTTGGAACCGAGCCAGACCAGCGGGTCGTACTTGCGCCCGGCCACGCGCTCCTTCATCGGGATGAGCGCGTTGTCGGTGATCTTGATGTTCTCCGGGCAGACCTCGGTGCAGCACTTGGTGATGTTGCAGTAGCCGAGGCCGAAGTCGTCCTGGGCGATCTCGCGGCGGTCGGCGGTGTCCGCGGGGTGCATCTCCAGCTCGGAGATCCGCATCAGGAACCTGGGGCCGGCGAACGGGCGCTCGTTCTCCGGGTGGTCACGGATCACGTGGCAGACGTTCTGGCACAGATAGCACTCGATGCACTTGCGGAACTCCTGCGAGCGCTGCACGTCAACCTGTTGCATGCGGAACTCGCCCGGCTTGACCGCGGGGTCGGGGGTGAACGACGGGATCTCCCGCGCCTTCGCGTAGTTGAACGAGACGTCGGTGACCAGGTCCCGGATCACCGGGAAGGTCCGCAGCGGCGTGATCGTGATCGTCTCGTCGGGCGCGAACAGCGACATCCGGGTCATGCAGGCCAGCCGCGGGCGCCCGTTGATCTCCATCGAGCAGGAGCCGCACTTGCCGGCCTTGCAGTTCCACCGGACCGCGAGGTCGCCCGTCTGGGTGGCCTGCAGCCGGTGCAGCACGTCGAGGACGACCTCGCCCTCGTTGGCCTCGACCTGGTAGTCGGTCAGGCTGCCCTGTCCGGCGTCCCCGCGCCAGACCTTGAGCGCTACCTTCTCGCCCATTAGCTCGTCTTCTCCTCGGGCGGTAGTTCCGCATCGGTGTAGTACTTCTTCAGCTCGTCCCGGTCGAACAGGGCGAGCAGGTCCGCGCGCATCGGGACCATCGGCTGCTTGCGGAGCGACACCCGGTCGCCGTCCAGCGCGGCGATCAGGTTGACCTTGCGCCACTCGGGCGACATGGCCGGGAAGTCGTCGCGGGTGTGGCCGCCGCGGCTCTCCTGGCGCTCCAGCGCCGCCTGGGCCACGCAGTCCGCGATCAGCATGATGTTGCGCAGGTCGAGGGCCACGTGCCAGCCGGGGTTGTAGGCCCGGCCGCCCTCGGAGCTGACGTTGGCCGCCCGCGCCCGGAGCTTCTCCAGCTCGGCCAGCGCGGCCTTGATCTCGTCTTCCTTGCGGATGATGCCGACCAGGTCGCTCATGGTCTGCTGGACCTCGGCGTGCACCGTGTAGGGGTTCTCGCCGCCGGACCGCTCCAGCGGCGCGAGGGCCTCGGCCCGGGCGGCCTCGAGTTCGGCGTCGCTGGCCCGCGGGCGGCCCTGGCCCAGGGAGTCCAGGTACTCCACCGCGCCCATCCCGGCCCGGCGGCCGAAGACCAGCAGGTCGGACAGGGAGTTGCCGCCGAGCCGGTTGGAGCCGTGCATGCCGCCGGACACCTCGCCCGCGGCGAACAGGCCGGGCACGATCGACGCCGCGGTGTCGGGCTCGACCTCTACCCCGCCCATCACGTAGTGCTGGGCCGGGCCGACCTCCATCGGCTCCTTGGTGATGTCGACGTCGGCCAGCTCCTTGAACTGGTGGTACATCGACGGCAGCCGGCGCAGGATCTCCTCGGCCGGGCGCCGCGAGGCGATGTCGAGGAACACGCCGCCGTGCGGCGACCCGCGCCCGGCCTTGACCTCAGCGTTGTTGGCCCGGGCGACCTCGTCGCGGGGCAGCAGCTCGGGCGGACGCCGGTTGTGGTCCGGGTCGGTGTACCAGCGGTCGGCCTCCTCCTCGGTCTCCGCGTACTGGGCCCGGAACACGTCCGGCACGTAGTTGAACATGTACCGCTTGCCCTCGGAGTTCTTCAGCACGCCGCCGTCGCCGCGGACCGACTCGGTGACCAGCAGTCCGCGCACCGAGATCGGCCAGACCATGTGCGTGGGGTGGAACTGCACGAACTCCATGTTCATCAGCGTGGCCCCGGCCAGCAGCGCGAGCGCGTGGCCGTCGCCGGTGTACTCCCAGGAGTTGGAGCTGACCTTGAAGGTCTTGCCGATCCCGCCGGTGGCCAGGACCACGGCCGGCGCCTCGAACAGCACGAACTGCCCGGTCTCGCGGATGTAGCCGAACGCGCCCGCGATCCGTTCGCCGTCCTTCATCAGCTCGGTGATCGTGGTCTCCGCGAAGACCTTGATCATCGCCTCCGGGTCGCCGAGGGTCTTGGCGTCCTCCTGCTGGAGCGCCACGACCTGCTGCTGGAGGGTGCGGATCATCTCCAGGCCGGTCCGGTCGCCCACGTGGGCCAGCCGCGGGTACTCGTGCCCGCCGAAGTTCCGCTGGCTGATCTTGCCGCCGGAGGTGCGGTCGAACAGCGCGCCCCAGGCCTCGAGCTCGTAGACCCGGTCGGGGGCCTCCTTGGCGTGCAGCTCGGCCATCCGCCAGTTGTTCAGGAACTTGCCGCCGCGCATGGTGTCGCGGAAGTGCACCATCCAGTTGTCGTTCGGGTTCATGTTGCCCATGGCCGCGGCGCAGCCGCCCTCGGCCATGACCGTGTGCGCCTTGCCGAACAGCGACTTGGATATGACCGCGGTCCGCTTGCCGGCCAGCCGGGCCTCGATGGCCGCGCGCAGCCCCGAGCCACCCGCGCCGACCACTACCACGTCGTATGGGAGTCGTTCGATGTCAGTCATTGTCGTGCCTGCCTTGTGCCTGGCTCATCGTCAGTTGAAAATCCTCGGGTCGCTGAACACCCCGGCGGCGACGAGCCAGATGTAGAGATCGGTGAGCATAAGCGTGCCCAGCGTGGTCCACGCGAGCTGCATGTGACGCGCGTTCAGCTTGGAAACCTGGGTCCATATCCAGTAGCGGGCCGGGTGCTTCGAGAAGTTCTTCAGCCGGCCGCCGGTGATGTGCCGGCAGGAATGACATGAAAGCGTGTAGGCCCAGAGCAGCGCCACGTTGGCCAGCATGATCAGCGTGCCGAGGCCCAGGCCGAAACTGCCGTTCGGGCCGCGGAAGGCCTGGATCACGTCGTAGGTGTTCAGCACCGAGATCAGCAGCACCATGTAGAAGAAGAACCGGTGCAGATTCTGCATGATCAGCGGGAACCTGGTCTCGCCGGTGTAGCGGCGGTGCGGCTCGCGCACCGCGCAGGCGGCGGGGGCACGCCAGAAGGCCCGGTAGTAGGCCCTCCGGTAGTAGTAGCAGGAGAGCCGGAAACCGAGCACGAACGGCAGCGACACCAGCGCGTACGGGATGATCGGCGGCACCGCCGGGAACCACTGGCCCAGGCTGCTCGAGCCGGGCGCGCACTCGCCGCTGATGCACGGCGAGTAGAACGGCGTCAGGTAGTGGTACTGCGGCACCCAGTACCAGCGGCCGATGAACACGTGCACTGTGGCGTAGGTCACCCAGATGGTCAGCAGCGTGGCCGTGATGGCCGGGGCTCGCCACCAGGGATCCTTGCGCAGCGTCGGTTCGGTGATCTGCGCCCTGGTCTTGGCCGGCGCTACTGGTGCCTGCGTCATCGACGTCTCCGCCCTGGGACTTGCCGGGATCGCTTCGCGATGCGGCACGCACCTCGTCCGGTGGGCGCATGCCCCGCGATGCCGTGAGAACCCTATTCCACTGAATACCACTTCCGCGCCGCGGGGCGGGGCTGCGACCGTGTGACTCTCACTACACCTTGCGCACTCGCGATCACTGCGTTATGGGCCGGGATTTACCCGGCGCGCAGCGGGCGGCCGGGCCGCTAATCCGCCCGGGCCGCTAATCCGCCCGGGCCGCTAATCCGCCCGGGCCACGCCGAGCCGGCGCACTCGGTCAAGCGGCACGGCGTGCCTGACGTGCCCGCGGAACCCGGTGGTGGTCTCCGCCATGAACAGCGAGTTGAGAATGGTCCGGCTCGCTTCCGGGGTCCGGGGGGACGGGGACGCCGAGCACGGTCAGGGTGCCGCCGAAGTTGGCCTGGACGAGGACGCCGATCGTGACCGGCGGGCCGGCGGCGCCGCGGTCGACGAGCCGGGACGACGTGCCGATGCCGGCCTTGAACCCGAGGGCACTGGTCCCGGTGCCGGCGCCGACGGCGCCCTCGGCGACCGGCCCGGGTGCGGCCCCCGTCCAGCGCGGCCAGGACGTGCCGCTCGGTGACGGGGCGGCGGCGGATATCGGACATCCTCCCGCGTCGGCGAACGCGTCGGGCACGATCGCGGTGACCCCGGTCCGGATGTCGCTGCCCTCGACCAGCGTCGTGTGCCCCACCCGCACGCCGGGCAGGTCGGTGATCGCGTTGCCCGCGCCGGTCGGCCGCGTGCCGCAGACGATGCCCGGGTCCCGCGCGCGAGCCTGGCTCACCGCCCGCCCCCCGCCGGGCGGCCGAGCGCGCTGAGCAGGAAATCGGCCTGGAGCCGCAGCATGTTCGCGGACGCCGGCTCGTGCGCGGTCATGTGCGTGATCCCGGCCAGCGGCAGCACCGAGTGCGGCCGCCCCGCGGCGAGCAGGGCCGACGACAGCCGCAGCGTGTGCGCGACGAACACGTTGTCGTCGGCGAGCCCGTGGACCAGCAGGAGCGGCCGGGTCAGCCGGGGTGCGTCGGCCAGCAGCGAGGTGACCTCGTAGGCGGCCGGGTTCTGGTCGGGATGCCCGAGGTAGCGCTCGGTGGCGTGCGTGTCGTAGAGCCGCCAGTCGGTGACCGGGGCGCCCGCGACCGCGGCGTGCACGGCATCGGGGCGGCGCAGCACGGCCATCGCGGACAGGTACCCGCCGAACGACCAGCCGCGGATCCCGACCCGGCCCAGGTCCAGGTCCGGGCACCGGGCGGCGGCGGCGTGCAGCGCCTCGACCTGGTCTTCCAGCACGGGCGTGGCCAGGTCACCGGCCACCGTGCGCTCCCACGCCGGGCCGCGGCCGGGCGAGCCCCGCCCGTCGGCCACCACCACGGCGAAGCCCTGCTCGGCGAACCACTGTGAGGTCAGGAAGGCCGCCCGGCTGGCCAGCACCTCCTGATGATGCGGGCCGCCGTACGGGCAGAGCAGCACCGGCAGCCGCGCCGAGCCCGGCTGGTGCCAGGACGGCAGCAGGATCGCGGTGCGGAGCGCGCGTTCCCCGGCGGCGAAGATGTCGGGCCTGGGCTCGGGCAGCAGCGGAGGCTCCGCGTGCGAGGCGATCCGCGCGGCCTGCGTGGCCGCCGGGCCCTCGCCGCGGCTGACCCGCACGGTGAGGTCGCTGGACTGCAGGTCCCGGGAGGCGGTGACCGTCGTCCCCCCGGCCCGGACGCCGCCCGAGATCCCGGGCGGCCCGCCGCCCACGCGGGACAGGCCGGCCGGGCCGTAGGTCCACAGCTCGATCTCGGTGGGCTCTGCGGCCGAGGCCGCGAACAGGACGGTATCGCCGTCGACGCTCAGGATCTCCCTGACCTGCAAGGTGGGCGGGGTGACCGGCTCGGCGCGGCCCGCGGCGAGTTCCCCGTCCGCGGCGACCAGCAGCCGGCGCGCCCCGTCCGCGTCGGTGGTCCAGACGATCCGGCCGCCGGCGGTCCGGGCCGGCACGCCGGGCACGATCTCCACCCAGTGCGGGTCGGTCTCCACGCGGAGGACGCTGGTCGCCCCCGTGGCCGGGTTTACGGCCAGAACGCGCACCTCCCGCTGGTCCCGGGTCTGCACCACGATCAGCGGGCCGGAAGCACCGTCCCAGCACGCGGCGGCGACGTAGGGAAACGCGGCCCGGTCCCACTCGACCGGGACCGGGTCACTACCCAGGCGGGCCAGCCAGAGCGTGACGTCGGCGTTCGGCGTCCCCGCCTGCGGGTAGCGCACCAGCCGGGCGGGCCGGCCCGGGTTCGCCGGGTCGGCGATGTACCAGCGCCGCAGCGGCCGGTTGTCCACCCGCGCGGCGAGCAGCGTGGTGGCGTCCGGGGACCACCAGTAGCCGCGATGGCGGCCCATCTCCTCGCCGGCCACGAATTCGGCCAGCCCGAACGTAACCTCCCCGTCCGGTTCCGGCTCTTCGGCGTCCGGGCCTGCTCCCGGGCCCGCGACGACCCGGTCCTGGCCGCTGGCCAGGTCAAGGACCCGGAGCGCGCCCTGGTGCGCGTAGCCGACCCGCCGCCCCGTGGGGTCGGGCCTCGGATCGGCCGCCGGGGTCATCGTGCCCAGCTCACGGACCGGCGGGGGCGCTCCGCCCGGCGGGCTCGCTCCGTCGGGCGGGCTCGCAGTGTCGGGCGGCGGCCCGGCCAGGTCCGCTGCGTACACGCGGCCGGCCAGCTCGAACACGGCGGTGGTCAGGTCCGCGTCGGTGGCGAACGCGACGATGCCCGAGGCCCATTCGCGCGAGCGCTCCCGGCGCGCCTTCTCCGCGGGATCCGGTTCGCCGCCGCCGATCTCGGCCGGGTCGGCCAGGAGGCGTTCCCGGCCGCCGGCCACGTCGAGCACCCACAGGCAGGTGACCGGGTCGCTGCCGCCGCGCGACCGCAGGAACGCGACCCGGCCGCCGTCGGGCGAGACCTGGAACGACCTCGGGACGCCGAGCGTGAACCGCTGGGTCCGGGCGAGCTGCTCGGGAAAGCTCTCGGACACGGGCCAGATCCTTCCGGGAACGAGTGTCGCGGCCCGCCGGCGGTTCGCCGGCGGCCGGTTCCTTCATAGCGGGACGGCCGGGTCGGCCTCGGCACCGGGCCGCGCCAGCACGTGGCTAGGCTCGCCCCTATGAGCGCACCAGATGGCGGGCACCGGATGCTGCTCGTGCACGCTCACCCCGACGACGAGTCGATCGGCACCGGGGCGACGATGGCCAAGTACGCCGCCGAAGGGGCCGGGGTGACCCTGGTCACCTGCACCCTCGGCGAGCTCGGCGAGATCATTCCCGATGATCTCAAGCATCTGGCGGCCGACGCCGACGGCGGGCTAGGCCAGTACCGGATCGGCGAGCTGGCCGCGGCCTGCCAGGCGCTCGGCGTTACCGATCATCGCTTCCTCGGCGGACCCGGACGGTGGCGCGACTCGGGGATGATGGGCCTGCCCAGTAACGACGCGCCCGGCTGCTTCTGGCAGGCCGACGTGGACGAGGCGGCTGGTGAGCTGCTGAGCGTGATCCGCGAGGTCCGGCCGCAGGTCATGATCAGCTACGACGACAACGGCTTCTACGGCCACCCCGACCACATCCAGGCCCACCGGGTAGCGTGGCGGGCATTCGAGCTGGCCGGCGGCACGGTGGCCAAGTTCTACGCGACCGCCGTGCCGCGGTCGGTTCTGGCCGCCGGCATCGAGGCCCTGCGCGGCCGCGAGCCCGCCGGGAACACCCCGGGGGGCGGGCCCGACTTCACCCAGGTGGAGTCCGTCGATGACCTCCCGTTCGGGGTCCCCGACGAGGTCGTGACGACCGAGATCGACGCGACCGCCTACCTGGACCAGAAGGTGGCCGCGATGCGGGCGCACGCCACCCAGATCGCCGTGGACAGCCCGTTCTTCGCGTTCTCCGACAACGTGGGCCAGCGCGCGTTCGGGCGCGAGTACTACACGCTGCTGGCTGGCCCGCGCGGGCCCGGCGGCGGGCCGCTGGGCCGGGAGAGCGACCTTTTCGCCGGAATTGGCTAGCCCGGCGCCGCCCGGCGCGCGGCCCCGTTCCCGGCGCGCGGCGCCCGGCTACGGCCCCGGCGCGGGACGGCCCCGGCGCGCGGGGCCTGGCGCCGACGCGTGGGGCTCGGCGTGTGGGGCCCGGCCCTGGCGCGTGGCAGCCGGCCCCGGTCCCGGCGCGCGGCGCCCGGCCCCGGTCCCGGCGTGTGGCGCCCGGCCCCGGCCCCGGCGCTCTGGCCAATTCTGCCCTTATGTCCGGTTCCGTAAGCCGCCCTGGCCGCCGTGCCAGTCGGCTGGCCCCTTGACCGGTTTCCGGCCGGACCCAATTGGGTTTCCGGCCGGAGCCGTAACCGATGTTCCATGATCGTGGTTGATTGGTGGCGATAGTTGCAACCGATCCACCACGATCATGGACGGCAGCCGGACGGGCGGCTGTCGGCGGCCCCGGGCGCGCGGGAGGCGTCATCCGGCCCGACGCCAGCCGGGCAACGGGACAGCGTTCAACTTTGCTGGCACCCTGAGGGTTATTCAGGGAGCCCCGATAATAGTAAGTAATAGGCCACACGCTGTCGGTGTGTCTACGTGAATAGAGGCTCGTTCCTCGAAAGAATTGGGTTACCACACTCAATTCAAAGAAACGA
>Ga0102924_1007179_pt1 | contig 10270 bp, 14 predicted proteins | sample PaiPotPPM11metaG_FD_80116 | JGI IMG/M metagenome (GOLD analysis project Ga0102924, IMG submission 80116) | Iron sulfur acid spring bacterial and archeal communities from Banff, Canada, to study Microbial Dark Matter (Phase II) - Paint Pots PPM... ...
AGCGTGGCCACGCTGGCCATCGGCGAAACGATGACCAGGCCCATGCCGATTCCCCAGCCGAGGATCGCGATCCGGTAGTCGCGGACTGTTTTGAGGAAAACGTTCCTAAGCCACATGGCCGGCCTCCGTGGCCCGTGGGCTGTCCGCTTCGTAATAGCGGAGGAAGATGTCCTCCAGGCTGGGCTCAACGCTCGTCAGTGACACCACGGGGTAACGTGCCGCGGCCTTGATTACCGCGTCGGCCGGTCCCTGCATGGAGAGGTGCACCCCGTGACCGTGATCAAGCGGCTTGGCATCGATCACACCATCAAGTGTCTTGAAGGTCTCCGTCGGTACGGCGTTGGCGAATGTGATCGTCATCTCGTAGCGCTTGATCGCCTTGACCTCGGCCACGTCACCGATGCGCACGAGACGCCCATCGCGAATGATGCCAACCGTGGTGCAGGTCTTCTCGACCTCGCTCAAGACGTGCGACGATAGGAAGACTGTGCGCCCTTCGTGGCGAGCTTCGAGAAGCATGCGGTCGAATTCCTGCTGGTTGAGGGGATCGAGGCTGCTCGTCGGTTCGTCGAGGATCAGGACGCGCGGGCGGTGCATGAAGGCCTGGATGAGAACGACCTTGCGCTTGTTGCCCGTCGAGTACTGCCGGAACTTACGGCTGGTGTCGAGCTCGAAGCGCTGGATCAACTGCTTGAGGTACGACTGGTCGACACCGCCGCGCAGATGCGCGAAGTACTCGAGGATCTGGCCGCCGGTCAGGTTGGGATCAAGCGCGGGCTCGCCGGGCATGTAGCCGATGAGACGCTTGATCTCCACGGATCGCTTCCAGCAGTCGAGCCCCGCGATTCGCGCGGAGCCGGCGTCGGGGTGCAGCAGCGCCATCAGCAACCGGATGGTGGTGGTCTTCCCTGCGCCGTTCGGGCCGAGGAAGCCGAAGACCTCGCCCTCTTCGACCTGGAAGGAGACGTCACTGATACCGCGTTTACTACCGTATCGCTTGGTCAGTCGTTCCGCCTCGATGATGGCCGCCACCTCTGTCCCCCTTTTAGTTGAACCAGAAACGCAGTGTCGGCTCATCCATGAGCGTCAGCGACCCTTTCGGAATACCCAGGATTCGTTCAAACGCCTCGGTAAATGACGCGACCGTGCGCTGCACCATCTCGAAGCTGATGGTCCCGGCACGGCGGTCGATGAAGAGGTTGACCGCCCGGTCCTGGAAGCCCTGCATCAGCAATATCAAGACCATCGCCGTCTCGTCGGGCGAGACTCCCGAGAATGCTCCCTCGTGGACGCCCTGGTCGACGACGGCGGAGAGGAGCGGAACCATGCGGTGTAGCGTCATCCGGCGGAGCTTCTCGCGGACAATCGCGTTGCCGTCGGAGTTCCAGACCTCGGTGATCGCCAGAACCAGGCCTTTCTGCTGGGCTTTCCAGGTGACGATGCCGGCGACGAGCCGTTCCAGCTTGCGAAGGGCCGGCAGATTACAGTCACCAAGAATCGGAGCAAGCGACGTGATCGCGCCTTCCGCGAAGCGTTCCACCACAGCCTCCAGCAGCGCCGGCTTTGAATCGAAGTAGTGGTAGAACGCGCCCTTTGACACTTCGAGCTCGTCCAGAACGTCCTGGACGCTCATCGCCTCGTAACCCTTCGTTTGGACAAGGCGCTGAGCCACATCCAGGAATGCCTCCCGACGCACTGTATGCAGGGTCGCATTCACGGTACGGGCCACGCTCGGACTATACCGGACCGACGGTCGGTTTATTTATCGATGCAGGCCTGCGGAAGGTCTTCGAGCGCATTAACCGAAGCAACCTGTTTTTAATAGCCAGGGAGGGACCAACACATATGCCCACAGCAAAGCAACTGACGGTGTCGGTTGAAAATCGGCCGGGAATGCTCGGAGAGGTAGGCTCCGCGCTCGGGGCCAAGAAGGTCAATGTCGTGGCGTTCATGGCCACGGTCGATGACAATCGGGGCATTATCCGGATGGTCGTAGACAGGCGGGCGGCGGCAAAAAGAGTTTTTGCGCAGCATGGCTGGGAAACGGCGGAAGAGCAGATTTTGGAAGTCGCACTTCCCGACAAACCCGGCAGCCTGGGGGGGATCGCCCACAAGCTGCGCGAAGCCAGCGTCAATATCCAATATGCGTACGCTGGTTTGGGACCGAGCGCTCGGCGCGTTAACGTCTATTTTGGCGTCTCAGATTTGAAGATCGCGTTGATCGCTGTTCGCTGAGCCCGATTTACCGGAGGACAGGATTACGTCAACCCTGTTCTCCGGAGGCGCAGTCTACGACGTGGTGCGGCGCTCGACTCGATTACTTAGGCTGAACCGCAGGACTCCAAAGCTGCCGGCGATCCCAGCGATCAGCGCCAGCACCCAGGGGAAACCTCCCTCAGGCGCCCCGCCGCCCGTCTGCGCCAGCGTGGAGGTGGTCGATGTGGTCGTCGTGCCGGTTGTGCTGCTTGTGCCGGTTGCGTTGCATGGACCGACGGGCAAATCAATGCGATTGCTGTCTAAGGTCACGGCGCCGTTCCGTGCGAGGGCCCGCCCCGGAAGAATGGTCGCGCCCGTCACCATCGTGATCGAGGTCAGGGCAACAATGGTTCCCTTGAACTGCGTACCCGATCCGAGCGTCGCCGAGCTGCCGACCTTCCAGTAGACGCCACACCCTTGCGCGCCGTTGGTGACAAGAACTCGCGAGTTGCTTGCCGTTGTTAGCGTGCTGCCCATCTGGAAGATGAAGATCCCGTTGCCGCTCAGCGTGAGCGTCCCCGTGAGTTGTGCCGACGAGGAGAAGGTGTACACGCCAGGCGTGAGGGTCTTGCCTCCCAGATCGAGGCCGGTCATGCTGCGAGTCGCCCTCCAGCTCGCCAGATCGTTGTAGGTGGTCACGAGATCGGTTTTGGCTTGCCGCGCCACGGCATTGGTCTTTTGCTTGCTCGTTGCACTCCCTGGTGGGAACCCGGTCACTGCGCTACCCGGACTCAACCCGATTGCGCCATGAATCACGCTTGACCCGGTGTTCGTGATCGTACTGCCGGCAAGCACGGCGAAACTTGTCGCCGTCGACAACCGTGGTTGGGTGGCGGCCAACGCCGCGGTTGGCCATAAGCCGAGGGCGAAAGCTGAGACGACAATCGAAAGCGCGATCACAGGCCGCTGGATCTTGTTCATTGACTTGTCCGCTCCCTTGAGTCCTGGTGGTCAGAAATACGCCGCGCCTATGGACGCCGCGACATTGCAGAGGGACTCAGAGGCGAACGCTACATCGAGGGTCTAAGGATTTGCCGGTGAGTTGCTGTCAGAATACCACCAAATGTGTCTACTGTACAGCGAGCGTGCTCAGCAGGAGGACACCGTTGGCCCAGTACTCGCCCGTCGAGCTGAGCGGCCTCAGGTCCCACGTGTTGCCGGCGTACGGCAGAAGGTCGGTGGTGACGATGCGGCTCCCGTCCAAAAGATCGCCGGGGCTCAGCTCACCGATTCGCCGACCGTCCCCGGTGGGATGGCCTGGCGAGGCGACCACCGCGCGTCCGTCAGCGAGCACGACGCGGACAACTCGGTGGCCGAACGGTGCGGGCGTGTGGCCAACAGCGGCGATAGGCCGGGCAACTCGACGGCCGGCGTCGATTGTCCAGACGAGCATGCCGGGCGTGAGTTGGGTCACAGGAACCTCGCCATTCGGGGTCGCGATCCGGGTGCCAGCAGCCAGGCAGATCGGGCACCCGTACCGGCCGGGAAACGGCGTCGGATCATGGTTTTCGAGCGAGATCGTGCCGTGTGAATCGATGGTTCCCACGACGTGTTCCGGCGAAGGCCTGGCCGCGATGTAATCGAACCGGAACCGCGGGCCATCAGCCGGGAGCCACAACGCCTCGAGTACCTGGACCTGCTGCACGATTCGGCGGTCATCGTCCGCGGTCAGATGCGCCGCGTCCAGTTTCTCGTGGCGGACAATTGCGTCAAAGGTGGCGGCGTCCTGAGACCGCAACGCGGCGACGTCTTGCGCCGCCTCGCCATCCAACGGCATGCGGACCACAGGCGGTCCGCAGAACAGGGGCCGTCCGATCGTGTCGATCAACCGGTACTTCAGATCGGGAGTCGTGAGCGGCTGGTTGCCCCCGCCGTACTTGACCGAACCGCACGCGGTCAGGACAAGCAGGAGCAGGGCAACGATCGCACGGCGCACACCATTAAGACGCCGCCGGTGCGAAAAGGTTCCCATAGCGTTCTCGAGCCTCCGACGCGCTCGTCAGTCTGGGCACCTTCGTGGATGACGCCGACGCTGGGGCGGCGGACTCCACTGGAGACGCCTGAGAGGTGGCGCAGGCGGCCAGGATCAAGGTCACCGCGAGAGCGGTTGAACCGGATCGATCTCGACGCCGGCAATGGTTGAGAGACTAGCCGAGCGGTGCCGATTATGTGCACGGCGCGCCGGTTCGCCATATCATGGGCGCCATGCAAGGTGTGAATTGGCTCTGGTGGATCATCATCGGCGGTATCGCGGGTGCGCTCGCTGGACGAGTCGTCAGAGGGCGCGGGTTCGGGATCATCGTCGACATCATCGTCGGAATCGTCGGCGCCTTCATCGGCGGATGGATCATCAGCGGCCTCCTCAAAATCGAAGGGAGCGGGATTCTCTTCAGTTTCATCGTCGCCTTTATCGGCGCCTGCATCTTGCTCTGGGTGCTGCGCCTGGTCGCCAAGCGTGGATAACTACTAATGCAGCCAGGGGGCTACCGGGCCGGGCCACGCGACGTTCAATGCCACGCTCGGTCACATAAAGGCTTCAGCCAGGCTCGTTTTGAGCTTGTTGCATTTTTATTTGCAACTCGAGTTATGATGCCGCTGTGAAACGAACCCCGAGATACATCCTCGCCATTACCGTCGTAGCTCTTATCGTCGGATCAAACTCGATAGCCGCGCTGGCGGCCCTTCAGCCAAGGCTGGGAACGGCCACGAGCTTCGCGGTTCTAGCGGCGGCGGGGATCACCAACTCTGGTGCGACCACAATCACTGGTGATGTGGGGACGTTTCCCACGACGTCAGAAACTGGATTTGCCGGTCCTGCTCCCAACACCGTGACGCTCGCGCCCGGGTCTGTGAACCACGCGGGCGACGCGGTCACGCAGGGGGCCAGAACCGCCGAGGTGACCGCCTACAACGACCTGGCTAACCAGACGCCCTGTACCGTCTTTGGTACCAACCCCGGGAGTCTCGATGGCCGGACCCTCATCCCGGGCTGCTATAAGTTCACCTCGTCGGCCATCCTCAACGTTGGCCAGACGCTCACCCTCAGCGGGTTTGGCGTCTACGTCTTCCAGATCGGGAGCGCGCTCACCATTGGGAACGGCACAACGGTGGCCCTTATCAACAACGCTCAAGCCTGCGGTGTCTACTGGCAGGTCACGAGTTCGGCGACCATCGGGACGACCGCCAACTTTCAGGGAACCCTGATCGCTGGCTCCAGCATCAGTCTCAACACCGGAGCAATCTGGACCGGCCGAGCTCTGGCTGGAGCTCTAGCCCCGTCCGGGGCCGTGACCATGCTGAGCAACACCATTACCAGGCCGGCCGCCAACTGCGCCGGGCTCAGCACGGTCGTCGCCGGGGCGCCCAGCGGTGGCGGCGGTCCTTTACAGGGCGACAGTTTCCCATGGATGCTGGCGCTCGTCGCTGGTGTCCTAGCCAGCGCGGGAGCCGTGAGCTTGGGCCTGACGATCCGAGGCCACCGAAGCATCCGGTAGTAGTCTGGTCGACGGGAAGGTAGGGGCGACTGCAATGCTGTCGGCACGCCACGGCTCGCCCGGACGGCTTACCGCCGCGCTGATGGCGGCAACCGTCCTGGCTGCCTGCGGAAATGCCCAGGCGAGCGAGGGCCAGCCGGCTCTCCACTCGTCTCCAGCGGCAACGACCTCGGCGCAACCAGACCGCGCCCAACCGGCCTCGGCTCAATCCGCCAACCAGCTCCTTGCCCAGGCGCCGCTGGTCGACCCGAGCATTGATCTTCGGACCGGGCCGGTGGAGGTGCCAGTTGAGCTGCGGATTCCCTCACTCCGGATCAGCGCCGCGGTGCTTGGTGTGGGGCTCACCCCCAAGAACCTGATGGACACGCCGACGGGTTCCGCCAACGATCCGGTCTGGCGCAAAGTGTTCTGGTATCGGGGTGGCGGCATCCCGGGTGACGCGACCACGGCCACGATCGCCGGTCACGTCGATGATGTCCTGGGCCGGCCCGCCATCTTCGCCCGCCTTAAGGAGCTCCGTCCAGGCGACTCCGTCGTTGTCCACAACACGCGTACCGACGTCGATATTGAGTTCGTGGTAACCGGGACCGTCGTCTACACGCTCAAGCAGACCCTCGATCACGCGGTTCTTTCGCGGATCTACGGTTCCGGACCGGCCGACGGCCAGGGACCGCAGCCGTCGGCTGATGGCCTCGCCCACCTGACGCTGATGACGTGCGCCGGACACTGGGTCAAGGGCTGGGGCACGTTCGACCAGCGTCTGGCCGTTTACGCCGTGAGCCTCCCATCGCCGCTTGCGCCTGGCCGAACCTCACCGCATCAGAAGTCGTAATCGCGCTTTCGCCTACAGAAAGAAGGCGTTGCCGGATGCCGTAGACCGCCACCGTGCCTCCGCCGGCACCCAACGCCGCCGCGATCAGGCCCCCGAAGGCGAGAAGCACCTGTCGAGTGGCGATCCCGTATGCGATGGCGCCCAATCCTGGAATACCCAGGGCGACGACGACGGCCACGGCGAGCCAGATGGTGGCCGGCGTGACCCAGGTCGTCCGCAAGGAGAGCCCGCCGGGTCGAGACCACATCAGCGCCATGAAGCGATCTGCCACGGGCAGCAAGCGCAGTTGCCAGGGATCAAGCGGCGGCACGTCCTTCGGAACTCGCGTCCAGGGATAGCTGATAAGAGAGCAACGCTCTGGGAGGCCGCGGCTTTCCGAACTGGTGGCGGCGAGCAGAAACATTAGTACGCGCCTGATTGATTCGGCCACCCGCCGCTCATAGAATCCGCGCGCAAGGATGCTGGCTCCTGTTCATCGACTGATCGCCCCGATTCTGGCCATGGCGTTGAGCTCGTGCGGCATCAGCCAGGCCGTAACACCGGCGCGCACCTCCACCCCGCATCCAACACCGAGCCCGGTCAGCTCGCCAACGGCGACGGCTGCGCCGCACGTCACCGTCGTCGACGCAGGCTACGTGGCCGCCGAGCTGGGTGGCGTCGAGGAGGGAATCCGCCTTCCGGATACACCCGCGCAGGAATATCTCAGCCTTGGACGGCGCCAGCAAAGTGCCTACCATCTGCTCGCCGCCCATCAGGATTGGGTCCCAGCCGTGCTTGCCGCGGTGCCGGCCTCGGTTCGCGCCGCGGTCCAGGCCAACATAAGCGCCGCGCAGCAGATCGATGATCTGAACGGCGCCAGCAGTGCGCTGCCTCACTGGCGAATCATCGCGCCGCCCGCGCCCGACGTCCTGCTCGGCTATTACCGCGAAGCCCAACAGGCCTACGGAATCTCGTGGCAATATCTCGCCGCCATCAACCTGATCGAAACCAACATGGGCCGCATCCAGGGGTTGAGCTCGGCGGGCGCGCAGGGGCCGATGCAGTTCATGCCGGCGACCTGGGCCAGCTATGGCAACGGCGACGTCAACAATCCGCACGACGCGGTCCTTGCCGCGGGACGCTACCTGCAAGCGCACGGCGCTCCGTCGAACATGACCCGGGCGATCTACGCCTACAACCCGAGCATGCTGTATGTGCGAGCCGTCCAGCTCTATGCGCAACAGATGTTCGCCAACGAGCGGGCCTTCCTCGCGTACTACAACTGGGAGGTCTACGTCCAGACGAAGAGTGGCGAGGTGCTCCTCCCGGAAGGTTTCACCGGCTAGCCGACTCTCGCCGGCGACGTCAATACCCGCGCGAAGAACCCGAAGGTCCGCTGCAGCGCCTCGTCGATGGCGGCCTTGTGCTCGGTCGCCCCATAGCGCAGAAATCCATGCGGTGCGCCAGGATAGGTGACGATTTCCTTGTCCGTCCTCAGCGCGGCCTCAAATTGCGCGACCTCGTCTGCCGTAATGCCCGGGTCCGCGCCCCCGAAAATTCCCAGTAACGGGATCCGGATCTCGGTAGCAAGCTGTAGCGGCGAGAGACGCCCGGGCTCCGCCTGCAAGTGTCCGTAATAGCCGACCACGCCGGCCAGCCCGCGCACGCGCGCGGCCGACACGTAGGCGAGGCGCCCTCCCATGCAGAATCCCCAGCACGCCACCCGCGCGGCGCCTCGCGCCTGCAGATCGTCGACGGCCGTCTGCATGTCGGCCAGGAACCGCTCATCGGAGAGCCGCCGGGCTCGCTCCACGGCCCGGGCCATCGCCTCGGGCTTGGTGCCGGTTCGCTCAGGCGCCCGCATCGACGTCGGCAGGTCACCCTGACGCCCGAAGAAATCGACCAGGGCCGCGACGTGGCCGTGTTTGGTGATGCGCCGGGCGAGATCCTTATAGAAGTCGGTGTAACCCCAGATATCGTGGATGATCAGGACGGCGCCGCGCCGGAAACCGGTCCCCGGCAGAGCCACGAACTCTCGCAAACCGGCACCGTCGCCGGAGCGTAAGGTTCGCTCCTCCTCTTTGACCGCGGCCGCGGGGCGCGGTCCATCATCGTCGCCAGGCGCAGTACACATGCGGCCAGTCTAAGCGCGAACGAATTCGGCGACCCGGTCCATCGCCGCCTCGATCACCGGCAGCAGGCCGTGGCCCACCCCCGGAAAGGTGACCAGCTGTCCCTTGCGCAACAGGCGGACCGACGAGCGCAGCAGGTCAACTCGCGCGAACGGATCGGACTCTCCCGAGAGCAGTAGTACCGGGCAATCGATCCTCGGCCAATGCTCGGTGCGAAGGTCTTCGGGATGGCCGGGACGATGCAGCGGGTAACTCAGAAGGATGAGCGCCGCGTAACGTACCTCGACCGCCGCCATGCTGGACACCCGACCCCCGTACGAATGCCCACCGGCGATCGCGCCAGCAGGGACCTTCTCGATGAACACGGGCACCGCGCGCTCGGCCTTGGACTTTGGCAAATCGATGGCCGACGCGGTCAGCTTGCGTGCCTGCAGCGCCTTGACGTACGGCCGCATGCTGGTCGCGTCCCCCGACGCGCCGTGGGCGAGGTAGATGGCTGGAACATTGGATACCCGTGGCGGCACCCACTAACATTAGTGTCGCGAGTCATGGCACGCGTCCTGCTCGTCGAAGACGAGCCCAATATCGCGACGATCATCGTCTTCAAGCTGGAGCGGGAAGGGCACCAGGTGCACTGGGAAGCCAGCGCCATTGCCGTGCCGGCCGCCGCGGATGCGACCCAGCCGGAGCTCGTCCTGCTGGACTCGAGCCTGCCGGATGGCGATCCGTTTATCCTCCTCAGCATGCTCGCCCCGCGCAGCCCGGTGGTCATGATGACCGAGTTCCGTGACACCGTTACCCCACAACGTGCCCGGATGGCCGGCGCGGTGGCCACCGTCGAGAAGCCGTTCAAGCCAACCCAACTGGCCCGGCTGGTGGCGCAGCTGGTGCCGGCCACGGCCGCGGGCCGGCCATGATGACCGTCCTGGCCCGCAAGCAGGGCGCCGCCCTCGTGATCCGCGACCGTGCCCTGGGCATCTTCACAGACAAGGGCTTCACCCCCGTCGATTTCAAGGTGGAACTCGCCATGAAGCTGGCCAGCCGGCTGAAATACACGCCGGTGCTCCCGGCCCAGGAGATGGAGGAGCCCGAGCTGCTGCGGTTCCTCACCGAATAAGCCGAGCGTAAGAGCGGTCGGTGGCGAACGTTGTTCTGATCACCATGACTCCCGAAGTCGAGCGCCTGGTCGACAGCGGCCGGCAGGCAGAGGTGGAGGGTAACGTCCGCGAAGCGCTGGTCCGCTTCGAGGCCGCTGTCAAGCTGACTGCCGACGACGCCGAACCGCGACTGCGGCTGGGGGCGCTCTGCCATCGGCTCCGCGATTACTCGCGGGCTCGCCAGGCGCTGGACGAGGCGAGTCGCCTCGACCCGGACGATGCGCAGGTCGCCTTCCGACTGGGCTTGACCTGCGATGCGCTCGGTGATCGGGAGCAGGCGCGGACCGCGTTCGCCCGCTCCATGATGCTCGCGCCGACCGCCTGGCAGACCTGGTTCCTGATCGGCCGGGACCACCGTCAACTGGGCCACGCCGAGGTGGCGCGGCTCGCCTACCGCCGCGCCACCTCGGCGTGGCCCAG
>Ga0102924_1007180_pt1 | contig 10270 bp, 8 predicted proteins | sample PaiPotPPM11metaG_FD_80116 | JGI IMG/M metagenome (GOLD analysis project Ga0102924, IMG submission 80116) | Iron sulfur acid spring bacterial and archeal communities from Banff, Canada, to study Microbial Dark Matter (Phase II) - Paint Pots PPM... ...
CGGGTTCTTGGCAGGCTCACGCAGTTCGACGTCGGTCTTGCAATCGGCGAAGCCGCCCTGGCCGTTGTCGACGTGGGAGGCGACGGTGTAGACGCCGGGGGCCAGGCCGGTGGTGTCGAGCGTCGCGGTGTTCTGCGACTGGTCGAGTTTGCCGCCGGTGGTGGTCCAGGTGTAGGTGTAGGGGTAGCCGGTGGGCGAGACCGTGCCGGTAAAGTGCACGGCGGTGCCGGGGGCGACCGTGGTGGCATCGGCGCTGCAAGTCAGGCTGGGCGTAGGCGGAAGAACCGGAGCGGGTTCAGTCCCGCCAAAGCGGAACAGAATGCCCGACGAGATGCGAATGTCGTTCTGCCGCATCCGTTGTCCCACCACGGAGGTCGGGTCCTTGAAGCGGGTCATGGCGTATTCCGCCTGAATCAGCCGCAGGACCACCAGGCGATCGAGATTGATGTCGAGTCCACCGCCGGCGGTCATGGTGAACGACGTCTCGCTGGGTAGCGGCACGCAGCCCACGCCGGAGCAGTTATTGAGGGTCACGCGACTGGCACGCACGCCCCCGAACAGGGCTTGGACAAAGGGCGTGAACCGGTCGGTCCGCCAAGAAATGCGGGGACCAGCCATGAACGTGAAAACCGTCCCCTTGGCGTCCACCACGCCACCCGTAGGCGGCGCACCCGGACCAAACTTGTTGGCACGGTAGGCGCCGAAGTCCCCCACCAATCCCAGGTAACGATTGGCGTTGATCGCAATCGACGTGCTGCCTCCCGACAGGTACGCGATGCGATTGCGGACGTTGCCCCGCGGAATGGAGCTGAAATCCGAGTAGCCCAGGAACAGTTCAGCGCGCGGATACCACGCGCCGGTACTGAGCGACTGGGTGGCCGGGGCCGACTGCGCGGCCGCTGCCGGGGCGGCCTTCGCCGCGCTACCGGGAGCCACACGGGAAATCGCCGCTTTCTCTTTCTTCCCTGCGGCGGCTGCTTTGGCGCTGTCGTCCGCACGCAGTGCCGGTACGAGTGAACACGCGACCGTCATTGTGGCAACAAATCTTAAACCTAAGCTCATCGCGACCTCCTGATTTCTGGCTGCCGGCTGAAGGATGGTTCCCACCCTTCAGCCTTCGCCCGCAGCTCGTCCTGCATTGACACCGCTTGACACCGAAGGCTTCGGGCCTTACGGAGCAGGTACGTTAATGACGGTGTTCACCATCGTGACCGGACCGGTCAGGACCAACGCTCGACCGTTCAACACGGTCAGCACGACATTTCCAGCGGTGGAGAACGAGACTCCCGCTTGCGCCATGATGGTCCCCACCATGGTGCCGCCCCCTGCGCCGTTGATCGTCGCGGCGCTGCCGATGTGCCAGTACACATTCTTGGCTTGCGCCCCGTTGATCAGGATGACGCTGCGGGCGCCGGTCGGGCCGGCCACCCCACCCGTCAGCGAGGTCGCCGCCTGGAACACCCAAACCGCGTTGGGGTTCCCTTGCGCGTCGAGCGTCAGGTTCCCGTTCGTGATTGCGAAGGTACCCGGAGCCGACTGGTAGACGCCCGGGGGCAGTGTCAACCCGCCCAGCTCGCCGGCCTGCGCCGGAACGGTGGGCGGCATTTGCGCCGGGGACGTGGCGTTGAAAGCCGCCAGTGTGTCGGCTGCCGCCTGCGTGGCGACGGCCATGGTCGCCGCCGTTCCCTCGGTGGGGCACGTGACGGTGGGCGGCGGCGGCGCCGTGTAGATCTTGCCGTTGACCGCACCGATATTCAGGGGCGTCTCGGTGTAAGTGCAGCCCGGCCCCGCGTCGTGGAACCCGGTGATCAGAGTCGAAGCCCCGGTGGTTCCGATGTCACCGTTAATCACGGTCAGGGTTCCCTGGTTGGTAATCCCCGCGCCGCCCCCGAAGCTGCCGAAGGTCGAGGCGGTGCCAAGATTCACCGCCGGAGCGACCACGGCCGCGGTCGTGAAGCTCCACGGGTTGGGTGCCACGCCGGGCGCCAGCGGATTGCCGGCCAAGTCGGCCGCCCCGTTGGTGACCGTGGCCGAATAGGTGGTATTCGCCGCCAAGTTGCTGGCCGGCGTAAAGGTTGCAATATTGTTGATGGCGTCGTACTTCACCGTCCCCGTCACGCTCGCCCCACCCGGACCGTTCAACTGGAAGGTGGCCGTCGTGATCGTGAGCGGATCCATCGGCTTGCTGAACGTGGCGTTCACCGTCGCGTTCACGGCAACATTGCCGGCGCCGTTGGCGGGATTGGTGGAGATAATGGTCGGCTTGGTGGTGTCCGGAGCCGGCGCCGTGGTAAAGGTCCACGGGTTCGGTACCAGGCCCGCCCCCAACGTATTCCCTGCCAAGTCCTTGGCTCCGGTGGTGACGGTGGCCGTGTAGAGCGTATTGGCCAGCAGTGCACTGGTGGGTGTGAAGGTCGCCGTGTTGGCGATGGCCGCGTAGGAAACCAGCCCCGGGACCGCCGTTCCCCCAGGTCCGGTCAAGGTAAAGGTCGTGGCGTTGATCGTCGTCGGGTCCATGGCCTTGCTGAACGTTGCGGTGACCGCCTGGTTGACCGGTACCCCGGTAGCGCCATTGGTGGGGATCGTCGAAATAATGGTCGGCTTGGTGGTGTCCGGCGTGGCGCCGGTGGTGAACGACCATGTGTAGTTGCTGGCCAGCGGCGTCCCGGCAAGGTCCTTCGCGCCGGTGGTGATGGTCGCAACGTAAGTGGTCACGGCCGCCAGTGGGGCGGTCGGCGAGAAGGTCGCCACCGAGCCGGCGACGACGTAGGTCACGGTCCCCGGCACGGCAACCCCGCCCGGTCCCGTCAAGGTGAAGGTCGTGGCGTTGATGGTCGCGGGATCCATCGCCTCGTTGAAGGTGGCGGAGATCTTCTGATTCGTCGGTACCCCGGTGGCGTTGTTGGCCGGAATGGTCGCAATCACCTGCGGGGTGATCGGCGGCGGGCCCGTCTTGAACGTCCACACATAATTAGCCGCCAGATGCGCCCCCGCGGTGTTGGCGACGGCGGTGGTGATGGTGGCCGTATAAACCGTATTGACCGCCAGATTGCTGGACGGCGTCAAGGTGGCGCCCGACCCGGCGCAGGAGATGGTGCCTGCCACCGGGGTGCCCGACGGTCCGGCCACGGTAAACGACGTGCTCGTGATGGTGGCGCAGTTCATCGCCTGGCTGAAGGTGGCGGAGATCGGCTGGGTAACCAGCACCCCGGTCGCGTTGTTGGCCGGCACGGTGGCGATCACCGTCGGCGCCGGCGCCGTGGCGAAGCTCCATCCATAGTTACTGCCCAGCGGATCGCCTTCGGTGTCCGTGATTCCGGTGGTCAGCGTAGCCGTATAGGTCGCCGCCGGGGCGAGAAGGGCGGTGGGGGTAAAGGTGGCGGTTGAGCCCGAACAACCCACCGTTCCCGCCACGGCCGTGCCGCCCGGTCCTGCCACCGTGAAGGTCGTCGCCGAGACCGTGGCGCAGTTCAAGGCCTCGCCGAAGGTGGCGCTCAGTTGCTGATTGACCGGCACACCGGTGGCGCCATTGGTGGGCACCGTGGAGGTGACCGAGAGCGTCGGCGCAATGGTGAACCCCACCGCGTTGGTGGTCGTGCCCGCGCTCGTGACGCTGATATTGGCGCCCCCTGGCGTGGCGTTCCCTGGGATGGCAAAGGTCGCCGTGATCTGCGTGCTGCTGGCCACGGTCGTGTTGGTGACGGTAATCGGCGCCCCATTGACGTTAACCGTGGCGCCGCTCGAGAAGCCCGTTCCGGTCAGCGTGACCGCCAAGGTCTGCCCTTGGTAGCCCCGATTCGGAGTAATCGCCGTCAACGTCGGGGGAATGATGCCCCGCTCCCGACCGCATCCGGCCACAAAGACAACCAGCAGGAGTGGCATTAACCACAGTTTGTTAACTTTCCGTGTGCCCATGTGTGGCCTCTCTTCTTTGAGTGACATCGCAAAATTCCTTCTCGGTACGGTGGCCGTCGCGAGCCAGAATCAGCCCTGAAGCCGCACCTTGGTAGGGTGCGGCAGGCCGATGTCAGACTTTTGCGACGGTCCCCGCGAACGGGTTTACCGAGAGACACTGCTGAGATGCACTACACCGAATTTTTAGCTGCCTGCACTACAAAAATTGCATCGCGTTCTTTTTTTACCCGAGCATGGACTTGGGCACATCGGCTCTCTCCCCGCCATCCTCCGCTCCATTTCGTCCCCCCAACGGTCCCCCTAACTTATTGACAAATAGACCATAAGACGTGTTTATTGAACTTGGCCAAGCACGTCCACAAACCCAACTAACGTTGGATCTGCCCCCCTTTTCCCGTCTTTCCGCCACCCCCGGCCGGCTCCGCTCCCTTCCGATCCCTTTTTGCTACCCTTCTTCCGGCATGACCATCCGCTGGATCCACGACCACACCCTGCCGGCCGAAGCACTGGTGGAGTTCCAACTGGAGTTCGCGCGGCACTGCCTCGACAACACCCAGGAATTGATCCGCTTTATGGACCAAAAGGCGGGCTACCTGTTGACCGCGGTCGGCGTCTTGACCGCGGCCGTCGGCACCCTGGCCGGATGGGTCTTCAACAACCATCTCTTCAGCCACCACCCGGGGGGGCTGGCGATCACCGTGGGCAGCCTGACGCTGATCTATGCCTTGCTGGCCTTCGTCGTGATCTACCTCGCGACGCGGGTTTTTGCGGCCCGTCCCCATACCCTGCGCCCCGACAGTCCGGCGCCGGGGCTCTTGTTCCCGCTTATCTTGCTACAGCGTTTTCAGGACAACGAAGACCTCTATCTGGAGAAGCTGCTCAACAGCACGCCCCGGGATCTGCTGCACGACTACGCCAACTCCATGCTCGAAACCTCGAACATCTACCGCGCCAAGCAAGCCCTCATCAATCGTTCGGTGCACTGCTTCAAGGGTCTTTGCGTGGTCTGGCTACTGACCGTACTGGGCCTGTTGCTGGTTCCCTATCTGGTTCACGCCTGAGGCCGTGGCGTGCACCCCCGGCTCAGTTGCGCCCCGGCGCGCCGCAACGGGCTACAGTAGGCGGTGAGGCGCCTCCGCCGTCGCACTCGGCAGGCCGCACCGCCAACCACCCGAAGGATCCGGCATGAAACCCACCCTGCGCTTGGCATTGACAACTCTGGTACTAGGCTGGGCCGCGTGCTGCCACGCCCAAGCCGCCGCTTCCGGCCCCCTCGCGTCCCCTCATGGGGCGTCTGCCCGAAGGGTCACCTTCAACCCCGCCACCGACAGTCACGGATACTTGGCGCTGCCCCGCGGTCCCGGACGACACCCCGCCATCATTGCCATTCAGGAGTGGTGGGGCCTCAATGACTGGGTCCGGGCGCAGGCCGACCAGCTGGCGGCCGCCGGCTATGTCGTGCTGGCTCCCGATCTCTACCATGGAAAGTCGGCCGACACACCGCAGGGCGCCATGGCGCTGGTGCAGGCCTTCGACCGCCAACGCGGACTGCAGGACCTACAGGCGGCTTACGCCTACCTCCACCGGCGCCGCGATGTTGGGGACATCGGAGTGATCGGCTGGTGTTTTGGCGGCGGGCTGTCTGCGGCGCTGGCCGAGCAACAACCCGGGCTGAAAGCCTGCGTGGTGTACTACGGCGAGGTGCCCGGTGACGTCGCCACCGCCGCCCGCATCCACGCCCCCGTTCTGGGCAACTTTGGCGGCGCCGACCGCAGCATCACCCCCGACAAGGTCAAGGCGTTTGAGCAGGCCATGCAGCAGGCGGGACGCCCCGCCGACGTCAAGATTTATCCCGGCATGCCGCACGCCTTTGCCGGCTCACGCGCCACCGCTCCCGAACAGATCGCGGCCGCCCGCGACGCATGGGCGCGCACCCTGGCCTTCCTGCACGCCCACCTTGGCCGGCAGTGAACCCCCGCCACACCGGCGCTTTTCAGGCCATAATCGCTGAGCATGACCCTCGTCGAGCGCATTGCCTTGGACATGACCGCGGCCATGAAGGCCCGGGAGGAACTCCGCCTCTCGACCCTGCGGATGGTTAAAACCGCCCTCAAAATGAAGGAGGTCGACAAGCGACAGCCGCTGACCGATGCGGAAGCCATGCAGGTGCTCGTCACCCAGATCAAGCAACGTGAGGACGCGGCGCAACAGTTCCAAGACGGCGGACGCGCCGAGCTGGCGGCCAAGGAACGGGCGGAGATCGTCATCATCAACGCCTACCTGCCGCAGCTGGCCACCCCCGAGCAGGTCGAAGCCGCCGTCAGCGCCGCCATGGCCCAGACCGGCGCCACCAGCTCCAAAGACATGGGCGCCGTCATGAAGGCCACCCTGACCCACCTCCAAGCCACCGGCGCACGCCCCGATGGCAAGCTGGTCAGTGAGACGGTAAAAAAACGGCTGGGCGCCGGCAACTGACAGATCCCGGTCGCGCCGCGACCCCATCGTCGCGGCGCGCTCCAAATCCCTTGTGCTAGCATCAAAATTCGCCGCTCGGGGGCGCCGCGCCGACCTCTCCCAACGCTTCCGGACGGGCTGGCTGGAACCCGTCCAACCCGGCCCTGGCCGCTGATCCGCCATCCCCCCATGCCAGTCACCATGCGTGCTCTCGTGAAACCGCAGGCCGCCCCCGGGGCGGAGGTGCAGCAGGTGCCGGTGCCCGAGATCGGGCCCAGCGACGTCCTGGTACGGGTACGCCTCGCCGCCGTCTGCGGGACCGATCTGCACATCTACAGTTGGGATCAGTGGTCGCAGCAGCGCATCAAACCGCCGCTGGTCTTCGGGCACGAGTTCTGCGGCACCGTCGAGCGGGTGGGCGCCCTGGTCACCGCCGTCAAGCCCGGGGACTACGTCTCCGCCGAGATGCATATCGCCTGCGGCAAGTGTTTCCAGTGCCGCACCGGCGAGGCGCACATCTGCCAGTCGGTGCGCATCCTGGGCGTGGACGACAGCGGCTGTTTCGCCGAGTTCGTCCGCATCCCGGAGTCGAACATCTGGCATCTCGACTCCGCCATTCCGCCCGAGTACGCCGCCATCCTCGACCCCTTGGGCAACGCCGTGCACACCGTCCTGGCGGGACCGATCGCGGGCCGCACCGTGGCGGTGATCGGCTGCGGTCCCATCGGCCTGATGGCCATCGCGGTGTGCCGCGCCTCCGGGGCGGGCACCATCTTCGCCTTGGAAGTGAACGATCATCGCCGCACGCTCGCCGAACGCATGCAGGCCGACGTGGTGGTCGACCCGCGCGATCACGCCGCCCTGGCCGCCATGCGGCAACGTCTCGCGGCCGACGGCGTCGACGTGGCCTTGGAGTTCTCCGGCAATCCCGACGGGGTGCGCTCGGCGCTCGCCCTGGTGCGGCGCGGTGGGCGCGTCACGCTGCTCGGCATCCCGGCCAAACCGGTGGAGTTGGACCTCGCGCGCGATGTCATCTTCAAGGGCGTCACCGTCCAGGGCATCAACGGCCGCCGCATGTACGAGACTTGGTACCAGATGGAAGCCCTGCTGCGCGACGGACGGGTCAACCTCGACCCCCTGTTCACCGACCGGCTCCCGCTGGCGGACTTCAAACACGGCATGGACCGGCTGCGCAGCGGCGAGGCTTGCAAGGTGTTGTTTGTCCCCGGCAACGACCGCTGAGCTCGGCGGCGACCTCGCTCCGCCGCACACGTCACGTACCAGGAGCCCCAGGATGCCCCGTCCCCAGCTTGACTACCTCGCCGACGAGATGACCGCCCTCGCCGCCAAGGGCCTGCACTTCGAACTGCGCGTCTTGCAGGGCGAGCAGCGTCCGCGGGCCGTGTTCGACGGGCGCTCCGTCATCAACCTCAGCTCCAACAACTACCTCGGCCTCACCACCCACCCCAAGTTGCGCCAGGCCGCCCTGCAGGCCATTGAGCGCTACGGGGTGGGCTCGGGGGCGGTGCGCACCATCTCGGGAACCATGGACCTGCACATGGATCTCGAACGGCAGATCGCCGCCTTCAAACACACCGAGGCGGCGGTGGTGTTCCAGAGCGGCTTCACCGCCAACTCGGGGACGGTGAGTGCCATCCTGGGCCGCGAGGACTACATCATCAGCGACCAACTCAACCACGCCAGCATCATTGACGGCGCCCGCCTGTCGCGCGCCACCATCAAGGTCTTTCCCCACAAGGACGTGGCCGCGGCCGAACAAATCCTGCGCGAGCTGGCGCCCCTGCCGGGTCGCAAGCTGCTTATCACCGACGGCGTCTTCAGCATGGACGGCGACATCGCCCCCCTTCCCGCCCTCTGTGACATTGCCGAGCGCCACGGCGCCATCATGATGGTCGACGATGCCCACGCCTCCGGCGTCCTGGGTCGCCAGGGCCGCGGCACGGTGGACCACTTCCAGTTGCATGGCCGGGTGGACATCCAGGTGGGAACCCTCTCGAAGGCCATCGGCGCCTTGGGCGGCTACGTCTGTGGACGTCGCGAGCTGATCGACTTCCTCTACCATCGCGGCCGCCCGTTTCTGTTCTCCACCTCGCACCCGCCCTCCGTGGCCGCCACCTGTCAAGCCGCCTTTCATGTCCTCGCGGAGGAGCCGCAACACATGGAACGCCTCTGGGACAATACCCGCTACTTCAAGGCCGCCCTGCAACAGCTGGGTTTCGATACCGGCCTCAGCGAGACGCCGATTACCCCGATCATGGTGGGCGCCAGCCGCCGGGCGATGGAGTTCTCCCGCGCCCTCTTCGAACAGGGTCTGTTCGCCACCGCCGTGGCCCATCCCACCGTCCCGGAAGGTTCGGCGCGCCTGCGCACCATCGTCACCGCCACCCACAGCCGCGCCGATCTCGATGAAGCCCTGGGCATCTTGGAGCGGGTGGGACGCGGCATGAACATTCTGTCTTGACCCCGCCGCGGGAATAAGTTGCTCCGCAGGGCAATTATTAGGTTTACTGAAGGCGCCCTCCCTTCAGGCGCCGCATGCACCACACCGTCAACTTCGCCTACGCCTTCCTCGCCGGCCTGCTGTCGTTCCTCTCGCCCTGCGTGCTCCCCTTGGTCCCGGGCTACATCTCGATGCTCTCCGGGACGGCCGGCATCGCCGACGAAGACCCGAGTGGCCCGGGCGCGGCGAGCGGCCTGCTGCGCAACTCCCTGCTCTTCGTCCTCGGATTTTCCATCGTGTTTGTCGCCCTAGGGGCCGCCGCCACCTCGGTCGGCCAGGTGCTGCGCAGCCACCAGGCGTTGCTCAGCGAGATCAGCGGCCTGGTGGTCATCCTCTTCGGACTGCACCTCATCGGTGTGATCCGCATCAAGGCCCTCTATGCCGACAAGCGGGTCCGCAACAATCGCATGTCGGCGGCCGGCATCGGACCCTTCCTGATCGGCTTCGCCTTCGCTTTTGGTTGGACGCCCTGCATCGGCCCCATCCTGGCCACCATCCTGCTGCTCGCCGCCCAGGAGGGCACGGTGCGCCAAGGCGTCCTGATGCTGGTGGTTTACTCGCTGGGTCTGGCCGTCCCGTTTCTTCTCACCGCCCTGGCCTTGGAGCGCTTCGCCCGCTTTTACAAGGGCTTTCGCCGCCATCTGCATACCGTCGAGGTGGTCTCCGGCGTGCTGCTGGTGGCCATCGGCGTGTTGCTGCTGACCCACCGCCTCACCATCATCTCGTCCTATTTGGCACGCCTCCCGGTCTTTAATAAACTGATCCTGTAGTCGAGTTCCCCATGACAGAAGCTCCCTCCACCCCGCCGCCTGCCGCCGGCAAACCCGGCAATTGGATCGTCATCGGCGTGGTGCTCATCGCCGGTCTGATCTACATCGCCAAGAACCGACGCGATGCTGCCAACCAGCGCCCCGCCAACCAGAACGCGGCCGGCGAGATCCTGCTCCCGGCCGACAACCCGCGCCTCGCCGGTCTCCCGGCCGCCGATTTCACCCTGAAGCAACTGGACGGCACCCCGATTCATCTGGCCGAATTGAAGGGCAAGGCGGTGGTGCTGGATTTTTGGGCCTCCTGGTGCGGTCCCTGCAAGATCGAAATGCCGTGGTGGTCCGACTTGCAAAACAAATATCGCGCCCAGGGGTTGGTGATCTTGGGGGTCTCCGAGGACGACAGCGACGGTGACGTCAAGAATTACCTGCAGGCCCACCCGGTCAGCTACCAGGTGGTGCTCGATCACGGCGCCCTCACCAACACCTACGGCGCCCCGGAAGGCCTGCCGACCACGTTATTCATCAAACGGGACGGCACCTTCGCCGCCCGGGTGTTGGGGCTCGAAGATCGCGATGAACTGGAAAAACATGTCAAGGATCTGCTCTAAAC
>Ga0102924_1007183_pt1 | contig 10267 bp, 9 predicted proteins | sample PaiPotPPM11metaG_FD_80116 | JGI IMG/M metagenome (GOLD analysis project Ga0102924, IMG submission 80116) | Iron sulfur acid spring bacterial and archeal communities from Banff, Canada, to study Microbial Dark Matter (Phase II) - Paint Pots PPM... ...
GTGTAAGATTTTAGCCGGAAGCCATTTCATGCCTGCCCTGATTCTCGACGGAACGAAGATCGCGCAAGAGATCCGCAACGAAGTGACTGCGGAAGTCAAAACTATGGCAGCAGCTGGGGTGCGTCCCGGCTTGGCCGTGGTGCTGGTGGGCCACAACCCTGCCTCGGAAATTTACGTTCGCGGCAAAGTTAAAGCCTGCGAAGAAGTGGGGCTCTACAGCGAGAAGTTGGCGCCTCCCGAGTCGGTGACGACTGCTGAACTACTCGCCCTCATCGAGGATCTGAACCGGCGGCAGGAGATTGACGGCATTTTGGTGCAGCTGCCGCTGCCAGCACAGGTGGACTCTAAGAAGGTGCTCCTGGCGGTCGATCCGGCGAAAGACGTCGACGGCTTTCATCCCATGAATGTCGGATTTCTTTCCACGCAGCGGCCCGGTTTGGTGCCCTGCACGCCCGCGGGAGTGATCGAGATTCTGAAGCGCAGCAACGTTCCGGTCGCTGGCCGGGAAGCGGTAGTCGTGGGACGCAGCGATATTGTTGGCAAGCCCGCGGCTATGCTCCTGCTGAATGCCAACGCTACGGTGACCGTATGCCATTCGAAAACTCACGACCTGCCGGGCGTCTGCCGCCGTGCCGATATTCTGGTGGCTGCCATCGGACGGGCAGGCATGATTACGCGGGACTACGTGAAGCCGGGTGCTACCGTCATTGACGTCGGCATGAACACGGTGACCGACGCGGCCGAGTTCCACAAGTTTTTCGCGGGGAATCTCAAACGGGAAGAGACCTTCCGCAAGAAAGGCTCGACCCTGGTTGGAGATGTGCATCCCGAGGTTGCGGAAGTTGCCGGGGCGCTCACGCCTGTCCCAGGAGGCGTCGGCCCGCTGACGATTGCCATGCTGATGTTCAACACGGTGAAAGCGGCCAAGATGCGGCGGGCCAGCCGCGTGCCGGAGCAGTCGCGGGTGTGAGCCGATAATCTCCTCCGAGCACTCCGAGTCCACAGAGAAAAACTCTCTAAAGGTCTTCTCTGCGAACTCTGCGTGCTCAGCGGTATGAATCTTTTAATTGTGTCGGAGACTCAATGCTGAAAGTCGGCCTTACGGGCGGTATTGCCGCAGGGAAGTCGGCAGTCGGAGAAATGTTCGTAGCCTTAGGGGCGCATCTGGTCCAGGCGGACCGCATTGCGCATTCGCTGATGCGGCCCGGAGAAGCGGTCTATAACGAAGTTGTCCGGCACTTTGGACGCGAAATTCTCAATTCCGATGGCAGCCTGAATCGTGCCAGATTGGCCGAGGCAGCTTTCGGTCCGCCGGGAGCGCCCGCCAGCAATCGCCCGTCGCGCATCGACGAGCTCAACCGCATTGTCCATCCGGCGGTGATTCGCAGCCAGGATGAGTGGATGCGGGAGATTGGCTCGCAAGATCCTCACGCGGTAGCGATTGTCGAGGCCGCGCTGATTCTTGAGGCTGGAGCCGCCGATCACTTCGATTGGCTGGTGGTCGTAACCTGCAATGCCGAACAGCGTGCGGAGCGTTTTGCGGCGCGCCATAAGCTTGACCTCGAAAGTGCGCGCAGGGAGGTGGAACGACGCATGGCCGCCCAACTTCCTGACGAGGAAAAGATCAAGGCTGCCGATTATGTCATCGACAATTCCGGCTCGCTCGAGCAAACCCGCAGCAAGGTCAACGAGGTTTGGGAGCAATTACGCGTGGTTGCGTAAGTTCTCTCAGCGGCGTCGCCCACTGCACTTTCGGTTCCCCGATAAGATGCCTGATCCCGCGCCAATTGTTTAAAATCATCCAGGGACCTTTCTGAGTAAAAAATTCGTATTTAATAGTGGTTGGGAAATGCCGGCTGGTTCCGGCCGGTGGTTAAGATCGGAGCAGGTGATCGAGTATGAAATTTGTGCGGCCTTTGATTCTTGCAGTGGCTATTGCCGGGGCATTCTTTTACTTCACAACCTGGCGATCCAATCCGGCGGGCGAGTTGCACCCCACCAGTTGGTTCGCGCACCCGGACCAGGTGGAGATTACCGAGGCGGCTCCCGGGGAAATGCTCGACGGAGAAGAGCAGAACAACATCTCCGTTTATAAGAAGAATATTCCCTCGGTGGTGAATGTTACGTCGCGGGCGATGACTTTTGACTTCTTCTACGGCCTGGTGCCGCAGGAAGGACAAGGCTCGGGATTTGTCATCGATAAAGAAGGACACATCCTCACCAATTACCACGTCATCGCCGATGCGCGGCAGGTGGAAGTCACCATGCACAACCGCAAGAAGTACAAGGCGACGGTGGTAGGCACCGATCCTCCCCACGACCTCGCCGTAATCCAGATCAAGGCGCCCGATCTGGTACCGGCAGTTTTGGGGGATTCGCGCAATCTCCAGGTCGGCCAGAAAGTCTATGCGATTGGCAACCCATTTGGCCTTGCAGGCACAATGACCCGTGGAATTGTCAGCTCTATCCGCCCGGTGCGAGAACCGGACGGCGCCATGATTGACGAAGCGATCCAGACCGACGCTGCGATCAATCCCGGCAACTCCGGCGGTCCGCTCATGAACTGGCACGGGGAAGTGATTGGCATCAACACCATGATTCTCTCCAACGTCGGGCAGAATGCGGGCATTGGATTCGCGATTCCAATCAACACGGCAAAAGCTGTTCTGAACGATCTCATGACGCTAGGTCGCGTAAAGCGCCCGGCGCTGGGAGTGCGGACGATTCCGATCAGTCCGGAACTGGCGGACGAAATTGGCCTGCCCGCCGACTATGGATTGCTGATCATCCAGGTCGTCCCGGGAGGCTCTGCCGATCTGGCAGGCCTGCGCGCCGGCACGGAGCGCGCCTACCTCGGAAATATTCCGATTATGCTTGGAGGGGACCTGATCATCGCGATCGATGATCAAAAGGTCGATAACGAGCAAGACCTCACCCAGATGATGAACGATCACCGCGCTGGAGATACGGTGAAGATCACGATTTTCCGAGGCAAGAAGAAGATGGATGTCACAGTTTCTTTGGGCGAGGCGCGACAGCAAGTGTAAAGCGTACGCCTGCCGGTTCTCGGCCAATTTTTTTGGTCTGCTAACTGCGCTTGAGCTTTGCGAGTTTCCGTTATACGCTTGTCCACCTGCCTATGACTGCTGTCCTCTAATGAGCGCCTGCTTTCTCTGAGCGTCGTACGCGATTGCGTGCGCACTGCGCTTCAGCCTTGTGTTGCTTCAATTTCAGAAAGGACATTCCCATGCAATTCGTGGATAAGGCATTCGCCCGCCGTCTGGAATCGTGCGAGGAGATGCCGCAGGTGTTTTACGCACGCGTGTTTCAGAAGACGCGGCCCGAAATCGGCGCAGCCGAGGAAGAAATTTGCGGCGGTCACATGATTTTTGCCGGGCTTGGTTCGCCCATCGGAAGGGCGGCCGGCGCTGGGTTAGATCGTCCGTTCACAGCCGAAGACCTCGATCGAGTCGAGAAGTTCTACCGCGAGCGCAACGCTCCCTCGCAAGTTGACCTTACTCCGATGCACGGGCCCGAGGTATTCGAACTGTTCAAGGAACGGGGATACGGCATCGCGGAATTAAACAATGTCCTCTATCGGAAACTGGATAGCAAAGAGGCGTTCCCCGCCCCGCCGATCGATTGCGAGATCCGTCGGTCCTATCGGGAGGAGGCTGAAGTCACGGGAACGATCGTCGAAAGCGCGTTCTTTCCTGACGGTGCCCCCGAAGCGTTTCGTGGGTTGATCACCCCGCTCTACCAAATGGAACATGCGCTGGCTTTCGTTGCCACCGTCGATGGCAAATCTGTGGCGTGCGGCGCCGGGCTGGTCATTCCGGAGTACAGAATCTTTGCTCTATGCGGCGCCGGTACGCTCACGGATTTTCGCGGACGTGGCCTGCAGACCGCGTTGTTGCGGGCCCGGATGGCGGCTGCTGTCCAGGCCGGTTGCGAATATGCGGTCGTCGTGACCCAGGGCGGCACGACTTCGCAGCACAACGCCGAGCGGCTCGGCTTTCGCGTGGCGTACAGCAAGGTGACTGTGATCAAACAAATGGTCTCATAGTGGGACCCTTATAGGCGCCAGAAGTTGTGTGTCGTTGCGAAGCTGGCGCCTCTGATTGCATAGTTAGAGGATGGGTCAGGAACTCTTTACGCTGCAAGGCCGGCACATCCGGCTGGAGCCCTTGGATTCAGCTCACGTCGACGGATTGGCGGCCGCGGCCGCTTCCGATCCGTCACTTTACCGCTGGAGTCCGGTTCCACAGAGCAAGGGTGCGGCTGCCGCCTACGTCGAAACCGCGCTCGCCTGGAGGGATGCGGGCAGCGCCGTACCGTTCGCCATCGTCCGCGCGGGCGACGGCGTTGTCATCGGATCGACGCGCTTCTGGAATATCGAGCGATGGGCGTGGCCGCAAGCGCACCCGATGCACGGGCGCGACGTTCCGGACGCCTGCGAAATCGGTTACACGTGGCTGGCAAGTTCTGCCCTTCGAACAGCCGCGAATACCGAGGCCAAGCTCCTTATGCTGCGGCACGCGTTCGAAGTCTGGCAGGTGCTGCGCGTTTGTTTTCACACCGACGTCCGCAATCAGCGCTCGCGCGCAGCGCTGGAGCGGATCGGCGGGCAGTTCGAGGGCATTCTCCGCGCTCACCGCATGGCCGCCGACTTTATTCCGCGCGACTCTGTCCGCTATTCGATTGTGGCTGCAGAGTGGCCGGGTGTGAAACAGCGATTGATTCAACTGGCAGAGCGTCGAACGGACCGGACCTAAGTATTCTCAAGTTCCGGGACGCGACTCTAGTGTCCGATTACCTTCGGCTCCAGGCCATATGCTTTCACCCATGAATCATAAGTCTGCTGCGTGGCGGGCCATTGAAAGCAGAGGCCGTACCCGTCGGGATCGCGGAACCACAGCTGCCTCATGCCGTATGGCGCAATTTTGGGCGGATTCAAAGTCACTTCGTGGACTTGCAGATGTTGGTAGGCCGCGTCGAGATCTTCGCACCCGAAGAACAGGCAGGTATCTTCATGCGCGGCGACCCGTGCCGGGTCTGGACTCGGGGGACGCTGGTCGGCCTCATACGCCGTGTTAAGCATCACCTCGGCGCCGTTCAATTTGAGAAGCGCAAAATTGCAATCGTCCCGGGGCTGAGATGTGCTGACAACCTCGAAGCCAAGCACGTCCCGGTAGAAGCGAATTGCCGTTGGCATGTCAAACACTTGCAGCAGCGGAGCGACGCCGTGAATGTCCATGGCCGTTCAACCTCAGTCATGGCGGGAGAATATATACACCAGAAGTCAAACTGCCGTCCAAGCGCTGTCCGCGACGCAGGGCTCATCAATGGGAGCCATGAAGGATTAGAAATTTCAGCAGACAAACGACTGAACATCGCGGTATGTCGAGCCTTCGTGGCTTTCTTTTCAGACGGCTGCTTCGGCGAAGAATTCAGCAATTTCCAGAATTTCGTCACCGGTCAAACGCAAGTCGCCAGCGCGCATCACGCCTTCCGCTTGTTTCGCATTGCGTGCTCCGACGATGGCTCCCGTGACTGCTGGATTGCGCAGCACCCATGCCACCGCGACCTCACCGGCCGAGCGGTCATGACGCTTGGCGATCTGCTGTAATCGATCGACCAGCGCCAGATTGCGGGAGAGATTCGGTTCGTTGAAGTCCGGATTTCCTTTGCGCCAGTCATCCGTGGGCAGCGTGGCGATCCGCTCGCGCGTCATGGCTCCGGTCAACAGCCCCGAAGCCATCGGCGAGTAAACAATTACTCCAATATGTTCTCGCTGGCAGAAAGGAAGGAGTTCACCTTCCACTTCGCGATGGACCAGCGAGTAAGGCGGCTGCAGCGAAGTAACCGGCGCAATTGCACTGGCCCGGCGGAGTTGCTGCACGTTGAAATTGGAAACTCCAATCCACCGCACTTTTCCTTCCCGCTTAAGCTCGGCCATCGTGCTCCAGCCCTCTTCGAGATCGGCAGAGTCCGGATCGGGCGGCCAGTGAATCTGGTAGAGATCGATCACGTCGACGCCGAGGCGGCGCAAGCTATTTTCCACTTCGCTCCGAATCGAATCGGCCTTCAGAACTTTTTGCACCTGCCCCCGGTCATCCCAGCGCAGGCCGCACTTCGTGAAAACATAAGGCCGCGGACCCGACCAGCTTTTCAACGCCCGAGCGACCACTTCTTCCGAGTGCCCTAGGCCGTACACGGCGGCTGTGTCGATCCAGTTCACGCCCAGTTCCAGGGCCCGGTGAATCGCGGCAATCGAGTCATTGTCGTCCTGCGATCCCCATGCGAACTGCCAGCCCGAACCGCCAATCGCCCACGCGCCATAACCAACCGGAGTAATGTGGAGATCTGAGTTGCCAAGAGTGCGGGTTTCCATGGATAAGAATCTCCCTTGCGGCTTTCGATTCATCGAAGCGAAATCCGATTCACGGAAGCTTGTAAAGATTTTTGAAGATTTGACCATTTTCAGTTCGCTCCGCTAGTTTCGACTCAGCTCGATCGGAGGGAACCGGCGATGGATGTGGATGACCTTCGGAAGTACTGCCTGGCCTTTCCGGAGGCCACCGAGAATCTGCAGTGGGGCGATGATCTCTGTTTCAAGATTTCCGGCAAGATCTTCGCAATCGTGGGGTTGGACAGCCGCCAACTCTGTTTCAAGTGCTTGCCTGAAACATTCGCAGAATTGATTGAGCGCGAGGGCATCCGTCCGGCACCTTATGTCGGTCGTTATAAATGGGTGATGCTCGACCGTCTGGACGCGCTGCGACGGGACGAACTGGAGGACTTGATTCGTCAGTCTTATGAGATGGTCGCGGCCAAGGCTCCGCGCCAGAGTGCCGAGGCGCCAGCCCGAGGGGAACCGCCAGCTTCTGCGAAGAGAACGAAGATGAAAACGAGAAAGAAGTCGGCTGGCCTTGGCAAGAAAAAGAAGCGCTAGGTGCACTATCTCGACAACGGGCATGGTCTCGCTCGATTTGACTATGTCTAGTTCGCTCGGCTAGCCTCAAGGGTCTCTTCGATTTTCCGTCGTCCGCAATCCGGCATGCGATTTCCGCGTAAATCATTGATTTTGCTCTCGCTGTTGGTTTGGACGCTTGCGCCCTGGGGCAGGGCGTCGACCGCTCCGGCGCGCGCCCGGCACGTAATGGTCGTCAGCGTTCATCCGCTAGCGGCCCGCGCTGGGGTCGAGATCATGCGAGTCGGCGGTAATGCCGTTGATGCCGCCGTCGCCACCGGATTCGCTCTGGCTGTCGTGCATTCTCCGGCGGGCAATATAGGGGGCGGCGGATTCATGCTGATCCGCATGGCGAACGGCAAAACCCACTTCCTGGACTACCGTGAAAAAGCGCCTGCCGCCGCGACGCGCGACATGTACCTGGACGCGCAGGGCAATGTCATCGAGGGAGCTAGCGAAGTCGGTTACAAGTCGATCGCTGTGCCCGGATCGGTCGCGGGGCTGACCTACGCCGAGCAAAAATACGGCAAGCTGACGCTCAAGCAGGTCATGGCCCCAGCGATTAAGCTCGCGCGCGACGGTTTTGCCCTGACCTGGGGCGAGGCCGCCGACATGCACGACTCCTTCCTGGCAAAATTCCCCGAGTCGCGACGCGTCTTTCAGCGTGGTGGAGACTACTATAAGCCGGGCGAGGTTTTCCGCCAGCCCGATCTGGCCCGTACGCTGGAACGCATCGCCGCCACCCCGGATGACTTCTATCACGGCACACTGGCCCGCGAACTTGCCGCAGCCATGCAAAAGGGCGGCGGCCTGATCACCGCCGACGACCTGGCGCACTACGAAGTCAAAGAGCGCGAGCCCGTCCGTGGCACGTATCGCGGATACGAAGTGATCAGCGCGCCTCCACCATCTTCGGGCGGTACCGTTTTGATCGAATCGCTCAACATCCTGGAAGGTTACGATCTGGCCAAGATGCAGAGCCGTTCGGCTGAGTCCATTCACTTTACCGTCGAGGCCTTCCGGCGGGCCTTTCTCGATCGCTCTGAATTTATGGGCGACCCGGATTTCGCCAAGATTCCCGTTGCCCAGCTTCTCGACAAAAAATATGCAGCTGCTTGGCGCGACACGATCGAGGCGGATCATGCCACGCCCAGCACGGAATTAAAGCGCCCTGCAGTCTTCAGCGAACTGGAGCAGTACGCCGAAACGCACCCGCCGGCAACGGCTCCGCATGAAGGAAATCACACCACGCACTATTCCGTCGTTGACGCCGAGGGAAATGCGGTCTCCGTAACCACAACGATTAACGACTGGTTCGGGTCACGCGTCACGGCTGACGGACTGGGCTTTCTGCTCAACGATGAGATGGATGACTTCTCCGCGAAGCCGGGCGTGCCGAACGCCGATGGCCTGATTCAGGGCGCGGCGAATGCCATCGGCCCCGGCAAGCGGCCCCTTTCGTCGATGACCCCGACCATTGTCGTGCACGACGGCAAAACCGTGATGGTGCTGGGTTCGCCCGGAAGTTCGAAAATCATCACCACCGTTGCCAATGTATTGATGGGCGTGGTCGACTACCAAATGAATCTGCAGGAAGCGGTGAATGCTCCGCGATTTCACCAGCAATGGCTGCCCGATGTGGTCAATGTCGAAAAGTGGTTCTCTCCCGACACATTGAATATTCTGCAAAAGATGGGCTACCAGATTCAGATTGGCTTGGGGGAGGGCGAGGGTGCGTCGCCCTATTGGAGCGACGCCGAGTGCATCGCCATCGACGAAAAAACGGGGGACCGGCTGGGAGCGACCGATGGACGCAATAGCAACGGGAAGGCCGTGGGATACTAATAGGAATACTGATTGTTGATCTGTGAGGGCTAAACAGAATCCTGGTTTCAATCAGCAATCACATATTAGCAATCGACAATTGCTAGGAAACGCATGCAAAGAGCCGTCTCAACCTATCTATTTGTAAAAGAGCGTCTCCATCCCGGCATTCTCGACGGGCTGGTGCGCAGCGGCGTGCAGGCGGTCGAAATCTTTGCTGCCCGCCAGCATCTCGATTACGCCAACCGCAAGGCACACGTGAAGGAAATTGCCGACTGGTTCCGCGGCAACGGCGTCCCGCTGAATTCGGTGCACTCCCCTCTCTATGCGGACTACGAGTGGGGCCGCGCCGGGGCTCCGCCAGTCAACGTTGCTTCGATCGATCGTGCCAGCCGCATCGAAGCCATGGACGAGATCAAGCGTGCTTTGGAAATTGCCGAGCAGATTCCATTCCGCTTTCTGATCCAGCACCTGGGAACCACCAACGAGGATTTCAGCGAGAAGAAATTCGAAGCGGCCATGACCTCGATCGAGCACCTGCGGGCTTTTGCCAAACCGTTGGGCGTGCGCATTCTGCTCGAGAACATCCCCAACGAGCTCTCGACACCAGACCGGTTGGTGGAGTTGATTCGTCAATCGCACTTCGATGACGTTGGAGTGTGCTTCGACTTTGGCCACGCGCACATGATGGGCTCCGTCAGCGAAGGCTTTGAAATCCTGCGCAACCACATCTGCTCCACGCACGTTCACGACAATGCCAAAGATAAGGATTCGCACCTGTGGCCAGGGCAGGGAACGATTGACTGGAAACAAGCCATCGAGTTGCTGCGTTCGGCGCCCCAAAAGCCGCCTCTGCTGCTGGAACTGGCGGAAGACGAGAAAGTGAATTCGCTCGAAAAGCTGGGCGAGACGTTCGATAAGCTGGAAAGTGCGTAAGGCTCTACCACCGAGTTCGCAGAGATCGCCAAGAAGAAAAAGAAACGGTTGTTCTCAGCGTTCTCGGCGTGCTCGGCGGTAAATCGATTGAATTATGTCCACAACCACGACCATTGCAGAAATCGGCAAGCACGAAGGCCAGACAGTCACCATCCGCGGCTGGCTCTATAACCTGCGCGAGAGCGGCAAGCTGTTGTTCCCCCAATTTCGCGACGGGTCGGGAATCATTCAAGGCGTCGTGCCAAAGAATGCGGTGCCACCGGAAGTATTCGACGCCATCAAAACGCTTACCCAGGAATCGAGCGTGATCGTCGAAGGCAAAGTCCGCGCCGATAAGCGCGCCCACGGCGGCTACGAACTCGATGTCGCCAACGTGCAAGTCGTGCAGCGCGTGCCGGAGAATTCGCCGTATCCCATTACTCCCAAAGAGCACGGCACCGATTTCCTCATGGAGCATCGCCATCTTTGGGTACGCTCGCAACGCCAGGCAGCGATCCTGCGCGTGCGTGCGGAGATCATCAAAGCGGCGCGCGA
>Ga0102924_1007185_pt1 | contig 10266 bp, 9 predicted proteins | sample PaiPotPPM11metaG_FD_80116 | JGI IMG/M metagenome (GOLD analysis project Ga0102924, IMG submission 80116) | Iron sulfur acid spring bacterial and archeal communities from Banff, Canada, to study Microbial Dark Matter (Phase II) - Paint Pots PPM... ...
CGCGATTGATGATCATCAATCGCGCGCCGTTACGCTTGGCCAACAAGGGAAATCCAGCCGCCGGCCAGACCACGAGCGAGGAGCCGATCGACAGAAATAGATCGCATGACAGCGTGAGTTCTTCCGCGCGCCGCATTGCGGAATCGGGCATCGCCTGCCCGAAAGAGATGGTCGCAGTCTTGACGTAGCCGCCGCAGTCCGTGCAGTCCGGAGCGCAACCGTTGCCCGCTTCCATCCGCGCCCGCACCCATGCGAGCTCGTAACGCTTGGCGCAGTCGAGGCACCGAGCGTAGGTCGTATTGCCGTGCAGTTCGACGACGTGTTCGGCCGCGATGCCCGAGGCTTGATGCAGATTGTCGATGTTCTGCGTGACCAGCGCCGGCACCTTGCCGGCGCGATAGAGGCTGGCGAGCGCGTGGTGGCCGCGTCCGGGCTGCGCCGCCGTCAGCTGCTCGTTCATGGCAAAGCGCCGCCGCCAGGATTCGTTGCGCGCGTCCTGGCTTGCCAGGAATTCGTCGAACGGAATCGGCTGGTACTTGGTCCAGATCCCGCCCGGCGAGCGGAAATCGGGAATGCCGCATTCCGTGGAGATGCCGGCGCCGGTGAACGGCACGATCACCTCGGCCGCCTGCACCATCTCGCGCAGACGCGCCGCCGGTCGCTCAAGGTCGCGCATGATCATCGTTCGCACCTCCCGCGGCCCTATCATACCTAGTAAGAAGGGAACGGTATCCCCACCCAGCGGAGGTCTGACCATGCGGTATCTGCACACTATGCTGCGCGTGCGCAATCTCGACGCGGCTCTCGACTTTTACTGCAACAAGCTCGGGCTTACGGAAGTGCGCCGGCGGATCGACGAAAAGAACAAGTATACGCTCGTGTTCCTGGCGGCGGCGGGCGATGGCGAGCTTGTCGGCAAGGGCGCGGACGGCCGCGGCGCCCCCACGGTCGAACTCACCTACAACTGGAACGCCGAGGACTACGGCGAAGCGCGCTATTTCGGCCATCTCGCCTACGAGGTCGACGACATTTACGCGCTGTGCGCCAAGCTCATGCAGGCCGGAGTCACCATCAACCGTCCGCCGCGCGACGGCATGATGGCGTTCGTGCGCTCGCCCGACCGGCATTCGATCGAGCTGTTGCAGAAAGGCGCAGCGCTGGCGCCGAAGGAGCCGTGGGTCTCGATGCCCAATACCGGGCATTGGTGAAGCGTCGGCGCCGCCCGCGGCTTGCTTGCCGCTTGCGGCAAACCTCTCTATATCTCGCGCTCCTTGCACGTCGCGCTCACTTCGCGCGCTCCGCGCCCTTCGTCTAGCGGTCCAGGACATCGCCCTTTCACGGCGGAAACACGGGTTCGATTCCCGTAGGGCGCGCCAATGATTTCAATGGTTTAGCTGCGTGACCCGGTGAGCCTGGTCCCTGTAGAACTAATGATCGACCAAGGATCGCCGGGTTACTCTTTGTTGTTATCCGACGCTCTTCGCAAAACAGCGAAGGATCACCACATAACTCGCGTTGGCCGGTTCGTGTCGTCCAAAGGCATTCGGAGATGAAGGAAGTGGCAACCCTCAACTGCTCCTAAAAGGCCGCGCCCCTTGTGGTGGGGCGCGGCGGCTTGGGAGATACAAACATGCCGCTCTCTGAAGACGACCTGCTTGAGGCGTCGATAACGATCAAGCAGTTCTGCGTTCTTGAAAACCTGTCGCCAGCGTCCTTCTACAAAATGCGGAAGCTTGGCTTCGGCCCTGCCGAATTGGTGGTACCCGGCACCGAAATCATTCGTATCACGCCGAAAGCGCACCGCGAATGGCGCGCCATGCTCGAACAGCGGAGCCGCACCAAGGAGGCCGAGCTAGAGCGCAAGCGTCGCGCCGACCAACGTCGCACGGCAGGCAAGACCGCTGCCGCGTCGCCGTTGCATATCAGCCAGCGCAACAAGGCTGCCGCGCCGCGTGCATCGCGGACATCTGGACGTCGGCGGTGAACCGTGGCGCGAAAAACAACGGCCCCCGGCGCTGGCGACGCCGAGGACCGAAAGGCTTCGTCTCGAACTGAACGCGGCCTTTCTAATCAATACGCCAGCGCTAGTCCAGAAACGCGCGCCATCGACGACATCCGTGTCGTCGACCGGCATCGCTGCGACCGAGGCGACATCGACGCGCTCGCCGAAAGCATCGCCGTGCCGTCCGACCGCATGCGCAAGCTCCGCCCCGAGAAGGTCAACGAGCTTGCCGAGTCAATCGCGGCGCTGTTCGCGCGCGAGGCGCGCCCCGGCTGGGATTCGTGGGGCAACGAGGTGCCCCAAGCGTCGGAGGCCGCAGAATGACCTCCGTGCGCGAGAACTTGTCCAACACGAGCCAGACCTCCGAGGTCGAGGCCAGCGGGGGAAAGCTGCACCGCCTGCCACAACTGACCGCCGCGCCTGTCACAGCGACGGTCTATTTCACCGAGGGAAAGAAGGACGCCGAGGCGCTCGCCAGACTCGACTTCGTGGCCAGCACCGCAGGCGGAGGCGCAGCCGCACCTTGGGACAATGCCCTCACACCCTATTTCAAGGATCGCCGCGTCGTCATTCTGCCGGGCGCCGATAAAGTCGGCCGCGCGCACGCACAGAAAGTCGCAAAGGCGCTGAACGGCGTCGCGGCGTCAGTGAAAGTCGTCGACCTGTATCCCGATCGCCGCGACGGCAGTGACGTTTCAGACTGGTTGCAGCACGACCCGTCCGGGGCGCGGCTAGCGAAGCTGGTGAAGGCCGCGCCCTTGTGGGAGCCGCGCGCAGACGGAGGGCAGGATGACGGCAAGACCGAGAGTCACAGTGACACGAGCGCTGGCGACACCAGCGGCAGCGCCGACGATTTGCCAGCGACCCCTCTCAAGAAGAAGCAAGCGGACGTGCTGATCGAGCTGGCGGATGCTGTCGATCTGTTCCACACGCCGACGCGCGATGCCTATGCCGACATCATAAAAACAGACCACCGCGAGACATATCGCGTCCGCTCGAAGCCGTTCCGCTCTTGGCTCGCCCACCGCTATTACGAGGCTACAAAGGGCGCGCCTAACTCTGAGGCCATGCAGTCGGCGCTCGGTGTGATCGAGGCGCGCGCACTGTTCGACGGCCCCGAGATCGCCGTGCATGTGCGCGTCGCCGGGCATGCGGGCAAGCTCTATCTCGATCTCGCGGATCAGAAGTGGCGAGCGGTTGAGATCGACGCCGACGGGTGGCGGGTGATCGCGTCGCCGCCTGTTCGCTTCCGCCGCGCGTCCGGCATGCTCGCATTGCCGGAGCCGGTAAGCGGCGGCTCGATCAACGCGCTGCGGCCCCTGATCAATGTTCGCAAGGGCACGGACGGCGATGCCGACTTCGTTCTCGTCGTCGCTTGGCTGCTCGCTGCTCTGCGCGACGTCGGTCCCTATCCGGTGCTCGGCCTGTCGGGCGAACAGGGTGTGGCCAAGTCAATGATGAGCCGCTTTTTGCGGGCGCTCATCGATCCCAACACCGCGCCGCTGCGCGCGTTGCCTCGCGAGGATCGTGATCTATTCATCGCCGCGAACAACGGGCATGTGCTCGGCTTCGACAACGCGTCCGGCATACCGCCGTGGATTTCGGACACGCTTTGCCGTCTTGCCACCGGCGGCGGCTTCTCGGTGCGGCAGCTCTACACCGACGACAGCGAGATGCTGTTCGACGCTATGCGCCCGGCGATCCTCAACGGCATAGAGGACGTCGCCACGCGGCCCGATCTCGCCGATCGCGCGATCCTGCTCACGCTCGAATCGATCCCCGAGGCCGACCGACGGTCCGAGCGAGAGCTATGGGCCGCGTTCGATAGAGAGCGGCCACGAATACTCGGCGCGCTGCTCGACGCGGTGGCTTACGGGCTCAAACGGCTTCCGCACGTCCGGCTCGATCGCCTGCCACGCATGGCTGACTTCGCGGTGTGGATCGCGGCCTGCGAGACGGCGCTGTGGAAAGCGGGCACGTTCGCGGATGCGTACGAGAGCAACCGAGAGGCGGCCGTCGCCACCACGATCGAGGCCGATCCGGTCGCCTCGGCGCTGTTGGCTTTGATGGATACCCGCGACACCTGTTGGGCCGGGACAGCGACCGAATTGTTGGGCGTGCTCGCGGTCCACGTCCCCGAGACCCAGCGGCGGGGCAAGGGCTGGCCCGCCCAACCCAACCTCCTCACCGGAAGGTTGCGGCGGATGGCCCCAGCCATGCGCAAGATCGGCATCATGATCGAAAGCGACCGCGAACGGGATCGGAAGCGAGCCCGCATGATCCAGATCAGAAAGACCCGACCAGAAAATAGGGGTAGTTCATCGTCCGCATCGTCCGCATCATCCGCACCCAACGATATCAAAGACCTACAGCAGACGATCACGGACGAGCCATCGTCCGCATCATCGTCCGACGACCCGGGGCCGCCGCTCGCGGACGATGACGCGGACGATCAAGGGCGAGACACCGTCCGCCATAACCCATTGAAAACAAAGGCATCGGACGATGCGGACGATCATCTGCCTCTTTATTCTGCCACGCCCCCACGGTGCGCCCAATGTGGCGGTCCGCTCGACGACACCGAGTCGCGTTGCTGGATCGGTGGTGTGCACGTCTGGCTGCACCCCGGATGCCAGCTGCCCTATATCGCGCGGTCCGAGGCCCAAGCCGAGAACGATCCGCGGTGAGGTACAGGCCCGACTACCCCCGGCGTGATCAAGTCCCGGAGGTCCCCTCCTCGATCCGCGAGATCATGAGCGATCCCACGTTCGAACTCGGCGTCGCTGACGTCCGTGCCGGACGGTCGCGTCGCCCCGCCTACGACTTATGGCCCGAGATCAACGATCAATGGGCATACGAGCGCGGCCGCATGTGGGCCTTGCTCACACCACGAGACGTCCAACTGAAACGCGACGGCAAGATAACAAATGAAGCGATCTCGTGGTACGCGCGGCACGAGATCGAGATCATTTGACGGCGTAAGAAGGCTCGACGGTTCGGCGCCGGTCATCCGTTGAGGCCTCGACTGCGAAGGTGTAGACGCCGGGGGGCATGCTCGCCCCGATCACCTGTCCGGCCTGCCAGCATCGCGGTCTCGTCAGTGGTCAAATACTGCCGCGCGTGCTGCGCTGCTGCGGCCTCGCCCACTGGGTGGTGCTCGCCAGGGTTGCCCGTTCTCGCCGGTCGCGGCCCGACGCCGACGCCCGAGGAGGCGGGCATACGAGGACGGCGCGGCTCCGGGTCGTCGCTCCGCACGCTTTGATCGACGCCTGGCGTCGAAACCCCTCAGCAAGCCCGAACCCCTCAGCAAGCCCGGCTTGCTGGTGCCGGTTTTCGCCGGGGCCCTCGCGGCTGTAGTGCATAAACCTTGCGTCCGGCTGCACGTCTTATACACTACGCCGATGTATGTTCGCTGGCAGTCTCGCAGGCGCCGCACGTCGGCGTACGGTCCCTGGGAAGAGGGGGACATCCATTGGCGCGCGATCCTGGTCGAGAACACGCGCGCCGACGGCAAGCCGCGCCAGAAGCACATTGCCTATCTTGTCGGGTTTACCGAGAGCCGCATCAAGATCGCCGTCCAACGGTGTTACCTGTGGGACGCGGTCTCGGCGCGTCTCGATGATCTCGGCAATCGGATCACGGCCGCCGATCGAGAGCGGATCGAGGCGGCGATCGCAGAGAAGGTGCCGCGTCCGACGGTCGCCGAATACAAGGATGAGGCTCGCCGAAGCGTGCAGGAGTACGGTTGGAAGTGGCTGACGGAGCGACACCGCGCGGTCCTACAGGACGAAGCGGAGCGCTGGCAGAACAGTGAAGGCGATCTGGCTGCGAGGATAGCGGCGCGGCGTCTGGGGTGACCAACTCATCCGGCTAAGCGAAAGCTAGGCAAGCCCCCTCTCAACATTGCCCATAGACCAGAGACGGCCTCATCGTCGTCTTCGCGGAGGAGCGCGTCGACCTCACACAGCGCGTCGGGGCGACACGTCTTTGATACGCGCCGCCGGTCTTCATCATTGAGAACGCAACGCACCTCAGATTCGTCAGCACGAGAGAATGACGTCGCGAGAAAGCCTTGGCATAGCCCACGTGAGGTGGTCGAGCCTGAGTCGCGTTTGATAGGCTCAGCCGTGGCCACTGATGAGGCTGCGAGTAGTGCAAGCGCGATAGACAACACACGCTTCATTGATCTCTCCTGGCTGCGCGTCCTCGTATCCCTTAACCGCGTCAACGGCGAGGGCTAAGCCAACGTCCAACATACTGTGGAGATGGAGCCGCTACGGTGTGGTTGCCACCACCATCGTGCCCGGATTACTGATCCGCCCAAGCAACATTTAGCCAATGCTGCACTGCTTGGAAACTACATCGCCGTGCACCTTTCGCGTGCTGGCGAAGGAATTGCAGTCCGAGTCGCTGAGTGGCCGGGTGAGGCGAAGCCGGACGACGTCGAAGTAATGATAGGTCGAAGTCGCGGCCTCGATTGGATCAGGATTTTCAGACGTTTGTCGCGATCATGCCGCCTTCCTCGCATGATCTGATTCGTCGCCTTCCGAATCCCATCCTTCGCGAGCACAGCGAGAGAATAGTTCCAGCTTGCGCCCGTAGTCATACATGTCTTCAATGATGGCGTAGAACTCTTGCGGCTTCTCCGAATGTTTGGCGCTGCGTTTGATGCTTTGCACCGAGTCCACCAGCTTAGGGATGTCGGGCTTGCAGGAACCTTTGGTGGCGATTAACAGAAGTTCGTGCCGCACGGAGTTGTAGAACCCCATATTGTGCCGAACCTTGTCCCAGGCGAACGATGCCTTGTATTGGAACCCCCAAGCACGGATGATCCGGAAGCACCGTTCAAGCAACGGCGAGGTGACCCAGATAAACAGAACGGCGTTATCGTCGGTAAGCTCCTTGACGGTCTTGTTGCCGTCGCCGGGATGATAGTCGCAGAGTTGCTTGTCGTCTAAGCACTCGTAGTGCCGCTCAGCATGACCATACTCATCGGCTTGATTGAGGCCGTGATACTTCCAGGGCGGATCGGCGTAGGGATGCGGTAAGTGCCCTCAAGCGGCTTCGGTTTCGCCGCCTCGATCCGGGCGTTGTAGTCCGATTTCTTGGCTACTCGGACGGCGGTGCGCACATCGGCACCACTGGCGATGGCCTCGACGGCGGTCTTGCGCGCGCTCTCGGGTAACGCGACTAGCTTCTTGGCTTCCGTGAGCTTCACTGTACCGGCGAGCACCATTTTGGCGACGTTCTTGTCGGCCTTCTTGATCTCGGCGGCATGGCGCAGCTTCTGATCGGGGATATTCCTTTCCTTGGCGACGGCGGTGCGGGTGCGGTTGGGCTTTGACCGCTTCTGTTTCCTTGTCAGCTTTTCTGAGTGTGTAGAATCCACACACTCAGAGCGTCTTGCTGCTTTAGCTGCTCTGGCAATCTCCCGCTGTTTTATTACTGCTATCTTCGACCGCCGCTCTACAAGGTCTTGAGCGACCATAGCGCGCTTGTCGTCGTCAAGGTTGCGGCGACCGAGCTGCCGCTCGTCGATCCACGCCATGGCATGATCGCGGCTCTCGAACTGGACCTGCGTGATCTCAAACTCGAAGCCGTGTTTCTGGCAAATGTTGTAACGGCTGTGGCCGTCTACCAAGACGCCGTTCCATATGGTCAGCGGCTCTTGGCAACCGTCGCGGCAAATGTTTGCCTCAAGCTGCTTGAACTCGTTGGGCAGCAAGGGCGGAATGAGCGATTGGAATTCGCTATCGATAGTGATGGGCTCGCGACTCAGTGAGTTGTCGCGAAGCGGCGTTGAGGCGCCGTCGGTCCGGTGGCACTGATCGACGTTCGGGGCGGCATCACAAACAGTGCGCGGCGGTGCAGCGCTTAGTGCTCCGTCGTCGACGGGGCTTTCAGGGTTCTTGGGCATATCCAACCGATGATGATCGGCGCCCGGCAGGAGGCCGGGCGCAACGATCTTCTCGGTTGGGTTTCCCTATTCACCTGATGGGTTCCGGAGCGCACGCAGCCCACTTATGCCCCGGTAGACTAAAGCGCAATGGATGGAAGCCATTCGCAGTCAAGGTTTCCGCACACTTGCTTGTTTCGGTAGTTTCATCTGGTTGACATGCTCATGGACATTGAATCTTCCAAGGCGGCCGGTGGCTGGCTTCCGCACCCCATCCAAAAAACTCTGCTTCCCCTCAACGACCTCACCCGGCTCGCCCAGGTTGCAAACATGCCGCCTGAATGACTGTTGTGATACCCGACTCATGATCGTCTCACCGCCTCTACACAGCGGAAACATCAACGGCGGCAAACGGCTATATATCCATAAACATCGCCGGCGCGCGTCGCCGCGGACGCGCGCTTTCTATGCCCCGCGCCTTCCGGAAGTGACTTTGTAGCCGGCCGCTTCGCGGTCCCACGTCTCCGCCGTGACGCCGCGCTCACGCAGCTTGTACTTGGTGACTTTGCCGTTCTCGGTCACCGGCAGAGCATCAACGAATTGCAGGTAGCGCGGCACCGCGAAATAGGGCATGCGCGGCTGACAGAAATCGAGGAGCTCGGCGTAACTGACCTGTGCGCCCGGCCGCAGCACCAAGGCCGCCATCACTTCCTCCTCGGCAAGCTCGGAGCTGACCGGGAACACCGCCGCATTCTCGACCTGCGGATGGCTCACCAGCACCTGCTCGACTTCGAAGGAGGAAATGTTCTCGCCGCGGCGGCGGATGGCGTCCTTCATGCGGTCGATGAAGCGATAGTAGCCGTCGCCCTCGCGCACGACGCGGTCGCCGGTGTGGAACCAGAGATTGCGCCAGGCCTCCACGGTCTTTTCCGGCATGCCGAAATAGCCGGTGGCAAAGGCGAAAGGCTCGTCCGCGCGCAACACCAGTTCTCCCGCCTCGCCGTCGGCGACCTCATTGTCGTGCGCATCGACGACACGGGCGGCAAAGCCTGACAACAGCCGCCCCATCGCGCCTGGCCGCTGTTCGCTAAGCGGCGCCCCCACAATGCAGTTCGTTTCGGTCGAGCCGTAGCCGTCGACGAGGCCGATGCCGAAGCGTTCCGTGAACTGTCGGTGAAAATGGGCAGGCACTGCCGGCGCCAGCGCGACACGGACGCGGTGGCCGCGGTCAGCGGCGCCCGGCGTCTGCGCCAGCAGGATCGGGACCATGGCGCCGAGCACGTAGGTCACCGTCGCCTCGTGCCGCGCCAGCGCCGGCATAAATGCCGACGCCGAGAAGCGCGGCTCGACGATGAGCGCCGCTCCGTTGAGGAGCGCCTGATAGAAGCTGTTGAGTGCGTTGGTGTGGAAGAGCGGAAGCGTCGTCAGCAGTACGTCGTTCTCGCGGATGCCGAGAAGCCGCGACGTGTAGACGCCCCACCAGAAGTATTGGGCGTGCGGGCAGCAGACGCCCTTCGAGAGGCCGGTCGTGCCGGAGGTATAGAGAATCGCGAGCGTGTCGCCCGGCTCGACCGGATGCGGCGGCACGCGCATTCCCGGCTCCGGAAACGGAGCCGATTTGAACCGCGGCGGATCGCCCGCCTCGCCCTGGCCCACCAGCCACACTGCCTCGACGGCGATCCCCGAGCGGTCCAGCGCAGCAAGCACGGGCATCAGCTCACGCTCGATCACGAGGAGCCGGGCGCCGCAATTGCCGAGAATGTGCGCGAGCTGCGCCCCTCGCGAGGCGGTATTGATGGGAACGGCGATTGCGCCCAGCCAAGCGCAGCCGAGGAAGGTCAACAGCATTTCCGGGCGGTTGCCGCACATGATGGCGACGCGATCGCCGGCCTTGACGCCGACGCCGGCGAGCGCCCCGGCGTAGCCCGCGGCGGTCGCCAAGGTGTCGGTATAGGTCAGCGCCCTGCCCCCGATCGTCACGAGGCGGCGCCCGGCGTAACGCTCGGCCTGGCGCGCGAGCATCTTCGGCAGTGTGCGTTCGGATGGTGCAAAGAGCCCGGCCAGCGGGGGCGAACCGGTTGGGTCGTGATCTTGCGCGCTCGCGGGCACTGACATCGGCAGTGACATGGCCAATCACATGGGCGCCGATATCGGCGCGGACATTGGCGCGGACCTCTCACCGCAGGATTGCGTTACCAGAAAGCGGTCCGTTCGTTTAGGCTTAAATATCAGAACCGACGGCGTACGTTCCGATGGCGAGTCGGCCATGGCGGCGGGAGACGAGATGACCGCGGATAGCCAGATCGAGGTCGTGCTGCAGCGTTCCGGCCTGACCTTTATTGTTCCGCCCGACAAGAGCATTCTGCAG
>Ga0102924_1007186_pt1 | contig 10266 bp, 4 predicted proteins | sample PaiPotPPM11metaG_FD_80116 | JGI IMG/M metagenome (GOLD analysis project Ga0102924, IMG submission 80116) | Iron sulfur acid spring bacterial and archeal communities from Banff, Canada, to study Microbial Dark Matter (Phase II) - Paint Pots PPM... ...
CGACCCCCAGGGCCGAGTCGCCGAGCGCCAGCGGACAAGAATCTCCCGCAAACCCGACACCTGGCACTACGAGTGGGACCCCGACGACCGCCTGACCTCCGTCACCACCCCAGACGGCGCCACATGGCGCTACAAGTACGACCCCTTCGGCCGGCGCATCGCTAAGGGGCACCTCTCAGCTAACGGGGACGAGACGGACCGAACCGATTTCACCTGGGACGGTCCGCTCCTAGTGGAGCAAGCGGCTACCCACACCGGGGCGGACCAGCAGTCGGTCCTCACCTGGACCTACGAGCCCGGCACCTTCACCCCGCTCACCCAGGCCGAACACGCATCCCTCCGCGACGCTCCCCAAGCCGAGATCGACCAGCGCTTCTACGCGATCATCACCGACCTGGTAGGCACCCCCACCGAGCTAACCGCCGCCGACGGCACCGTATCCGGCCACCAACTCCAGACCCTCTGGGGCGGCACCACCTGGACCTCCGACGGCGCCCAGACCCCGCTCCGCTTTCCCGGCCAATACGAAGATCAAGAAACGGGCCTCCACTACAACAACCAGCGCTACTACGACCCAGTCAGCGGCAGCTATCTAACCCTCGACCCCTTGGGCTTGGCCCACACCCCTAACCCGCACGCCTATGTAACCAACCCCCAGGTCTTCGCTGACCCGCTCGGCCTCATGGCCTGCGATCGTGTCAACCCATATACGGTGCGCTTCTCGCAGAAGGGCGCGTCTCCGATTTTCTCGGACGGCAGGACTATCGACGAAACAGTAGCTAACCTGGTAAACGGAGACACAAAGGCTATTGATCTCCCGCCTATGAGACTCGTTGAACGGAATGGGAACCTGTACACACTAGATAATCGGCGCCTTGTCGCCTTCCAAAAAGCTGGCTTGACCGAGGTTCCGTACCGGATGGCCACTCCAAGGGAAATCAGGTATGAGAGCTGGAAGTTTGACCCTAAGACAGATGGCCTGTCAATTCGCATAAGGAGGGGTGGCGGTATATGGACGAATCCGACACAGGGAACCCGGTAGCCGAGACATGGAGTATAGATTCCCCAGCGCGGCTGTCAGAGTACCTGATGCGGCTGTCCGAGCAGGCCAGGGATGGCATGATACCGGTGGAGAATAGGTCCTCTGTCGACCTGATCGAAGCCGCAGGTGACTGGGTGGAGGGAATCGAAGGATTCCTCGCGGCCCGCGGGAAGGACATTGCCGACCTGTCTCCCTGGGCGGCGGTTGCCATGGCTTTCTCGGCCGGACTCATCTATGAATAGTCCTGCGCTCGCTCAGTCCGCCACCGCCAGCTGGACCAGTGTCTGGGCGCCGGTGGATGCCAAGTAGCCACACCCCGCTGGACGGGTGAAGTACTGGTCGGGTTCCAGGGTCATGTTCAGCAGGCGGGCGTCGGCGCGCTTGGCGGGGGTTAGCAGGAGGCGGTGGCCGCTTGCCAGGGCCTCCTGGGTGGGCTTGGCGATGGACCTGCGCTGGCCGCCCAGGATCGGGGTCGCGTCGGCGGCGATGATAAGGGCCCGGCGGCCGAACGACGACGGGTGGGCGATCTCGTCGAGCAGGGTGGGGGACTCGGCGAATTTCTCCTTGGTGGCCTGGATGGTGATGCGGTCGGCGTCGTCGAGCAGGACCGCGTAGCGGCTGTTGCCGAAGGGTTCCGCGGCCGCGCGCAGCGCTGCGTCGTCGACCGACGCGGCGGTGATGACCTGGATGCCGTCGGCGTCGGCCAGCATCTCGGCCAGCGGGGAGCGTGGCGGGGCGACGGCGACGACGTCGATGCCGTTCCAGCTCAGCAGCTTGGCCAGGGTGGCGATCGCGGTGGTGCGGCCGGAGCCGGGCGGGCCGGAGATGAGCATCAGGTGCGGGCCCGCGTCGAACAGGTCGATGCCGATCGTGGCGACGTCCGGACCGCCGACGCCGAGGGGAATCCAGGACGGTGATGGCCGCGGCGAGGGCAGCGTGAGCGACTCGACGCTGATCCGGGACGGCAGGGACGGGAACCGCCTGGGCAGTCGGCTCGGGTCCAGGGTGGCGGGGTCGTAGGCGGCCGACACGCTGGCGGCGAGTTCGGCGGGGGTCGCCTCGGGCTGGCAGATCTGGACGTGCCGGCCACTGCCGGCGTCGATGGCCCGGCCGGGCATCGACGGCGGGCTCGTCATGCCTGCGCGCATGCTGAGGCGGCGGGTGTCCTCGTTCGGGAAGGGCAGCACTAGGCGCTGGTTGCAGAGCGCCGGGACTTTCCCGCTGAGCAGGTCCTGGCCGCCGACCGGGATGACGTGCACGCCCAGTGGCGCGCCGACGGCCATGATCTCCCGCAGCGTCGGGCCGAGGCTGACGTCGGCGAGCGCGGGGTTCGATCGGCTCTCGAACTGCTCCCAGCCGTCGACGATCACGACGATGACCGGGTTGTCCCGCCCGCCGGGATCGAACCGGGTCGCCGCGCGGCGCTGGGTCTCCGTATCGAGCCAGCCGACCAGGCGGCGGACACGGTCGGGCTCGGCGGGAGAGAAGACCCCGCCGCAGTGCGGCAGCGCTTTGTACTCGGCAACGCCTGCGGGCTGGTGCTCAACGACGTAGAGGTGGACCTGATCGGCCCGGAACCGGGTGCTGAGGCTGGTGATGAGGGCGCGGGCGAACGTGGTGCGGCCCGACTGCGGGCCGCCGGCCACCATGAGCCGGTCCGTCCCGGCCAGGTCGAAGCAGTAAGCCGGCTGGGCTTGCCGGTCGGGCAGGTCCGCGAGGCCGAACGGGACACCGTTTGGGGGTGGCGGTTCGGTCTGGTGCTCGGCCAGCCGCTCAAGCAGGACGCATGCCGGCAGCGCGGGTAGCAGGGTGCGGTAGGGCGCGGTGACCCGGATGTGGCGGGCCGCGTCCTCGATCGCCTTGATGACCAACGCCTGGTCGGTTGCGTCCCCGCCGCTCTGTGTCGCGGCGGCGGGGCGTTCGATTCCCAGGTCGGCCCACGCCAGGGGCCTGACGGTCAGGTGGCTGCCGCTCACGGCGGGCGGCGGGTCGCCTAGGTAGCCGGACTGGAACGCGTGGGGCGTGCGGGTCGCGTCCTTCGTACAAAGGATCATGCCGCGGCCGCGCAGCGAGCCGGGGATGGCGGCGGCGTCCGGGGCGCCGAGCACCTCTACGCTTTCCGCGGGTTCGTTTTGCCGGAGGCTGATCCGCAAGTCGATGTTGTTCTTCAGCTCGGGTGACAGCTTGCCCTGCATCGCCTGGGTGGCGAGCACGAGGTGGACACCGAGCGAGCGTCCCTTGGCCGCGACCTTCACCAGCTCCTTGAGGAAGTCAGGCGAGGTTTCGAGCACGCGGGCGAACTCGTCGAAGATCATGACGACGCGGGGCAGTGGCGGCAGCGCGGGCTGGGTCTCGCGGGCACGCCAGTAGTAGTCGATCTCCGCGCCGTAGCGGGCGAGGATCGCCTCCCTGCGGTTCATCTCCGCGCGCACGGAGGCGAGCACGCGGGCCGCGTCGGCCTCGTCGAAGGTGTCGGCCGCCGTCTCGCCGACAGACAGGATGAGCGCGGTGACGTGCGGGCAGTTCTCGAACGGCAGGAACGCGCCGCCGCCCTTGAAGTCGACGAGCACCAGGTTGAGTTCGTCCGGCCGGTTGGCGAGCAGCAAGGTGGTGACCAGGGTCTGCAGCAGGATGCTCTTGCCCGCGCCCGGGGCGCCGGCGAGCATCGTGTGCGGCCCCTGGGCCGCGAGGTCCACGGTCACCGGCCCGGACGCGTCGGCGCCGAGCACCACGCGAGTAACCGGTCCCTCCCGCCTGCCGCTCCACAGTGCGAGAATGTCCTGCGCGCTCGGCACCCCGATGCCGAGCAGGTCGAGCAGCCGCACGGGATACGGGATCGCGCTCTCCGTGGCGGCGGGCATGCGGTCCTGCATCGGGCTGAGCGCCCGGGCAACTTGCTCCGCCCGCGCCTGGTCCATGGCGTCGGGTACGCCGGTCACCGGCTCGGAGTCTGGGGTGCGGATCAGCCGCAGGCCGTCGGCGGTCAGCTCGCACACGCCCCGGCATTCGGCCATGCCCTGGCTATCGGCACACACCACATACACGCCAGCCTCGGGACCGAGCCGGAGGATGTCCCTGATGCCCGGCAGGTTCCGCAGGGCGAGCGCGCCGTCGATCACCACGACGACATCCCCGCCGAACCCGGCACCGGACTGCGCCGGGGCTTGGCCGGCGCGATCGGCCATCCGAGCGGTGATGAGCCGCCTGAGCTCGCCGATGCGGGCGGCGCGGCTGGCGTCGGTGTTTCCGATCAGGCACGGCACCTCGGTCGTGCTGCCCCCGTCCAGGTGCGGCAGCCAGCGCGCCCAGCCGATGTCGGCGGCCCCGGCATCGAGGCCGCCCGCGTCGCCGGACGTGAGTAGGACGAGCCGTAGGTCGTCGGGCGAGCGCAGCGTCGCGAGTTGGACGATCAGCCAGCGCAGCAGGGCCGTCGCCGGCTCGCCGGTGCCGATCACGCCGAGGACCCCGGTCTCCCGCAGGTCGACCGTGACCGGGACGCCGTGCAGGGCTGGCATTTCGAAGCCATCGCCGGGCGAGCCGCGCAGCCGGATCGACGGCGCCTGGTCGGTCACGCCGACCCGCAGCGCCAGGCCGTTGGGTGACCGCGCGTCCCGGGGCCACAGGTCGGACCGCGCGCCGGCCGCCATCGCGGTGATCTCCATGGGCCCCGGGGCAAGCAAGTGGCGGATGCGATCCTCGTCCGCGACGAGGCCGGCGAGTTGCTCGCCCGCGGCCGCGCGGGCCTTGACGATGGCGCGCTTCTCCTTTCTGCGCCCGTGGCCTTCAACGGCGTACGACACGAATCCCGCGCCCGGCCCGGCCAGGCTGCCAAGCAGCAGCACCGGACTATGCGAGCCCGAGCCAAGGAACATCGCCGGCCCGGCGGCGAGGCCGACCAGCCCCGTCGTCAGCATCGCGGTGAAGCTCCGCGGGACCGGCTCCTGCGGCGGTGCGTCCACGTCCCGCACCGGGATTGCCGGGGCCGCCGCGAAGACACGGTCGAACTCCAGCCGCCCGCCCGCGGTCTGAGCTACTCGCAGCTCCTGTTTCCCGCCGGCCGCCCAGCTGAGCTTGTCGTTGCCGATCCGCACTACGCTGCTCTCGTCGAGCCGCGTGGGCGCGGTCACCCGAACCCCGCTCACCCACGTCCCGTTGCGTGATCCGGCGTCCGAGATCGCCGCCGTGCCATCGGCGGACACCTCAACCAGCGCATGCCTGCGGGACACGTCGTTGTCCCACAGGCACACCTCCGACTCGGCGGCCCGGCCGACGAAGTAGCGGCCCGGCCGCAGCGCCAGACCGAAGCCCGCGTCGGGGCCCCCGACGACATGCAAAGTACCCGCGGCGGCGCCGCGCACGGGCTGGTAGTCCGGCCCGGGACCGCCGACGCTCAGCACCGCGCCAGGCAGGAGCGGGCTATTGGCCAGCGTCGCGCGCGGGTCGAGGGCCGTCGCCCCGACAAAGCAATCGTGTCTCTCTGGATTCAGGGAAAGTGATTTCAGCAACTCGCCAACGGAGTCATCCGGCGAACCAATTACCTCAATGTCTTCAGTTTCCCGTGAGTCCACGTCTTGCACCGTCAGTCTCAGAATCACCGTGCTACGCATTTCTTCATCGGGTTTGGCTTTTCTGGTCGCCAGCCTAGTAAGCCAATCTCTAGTTTGCTAACAAAATCGCCAGAACCTCTCATAGACTGCTAATGCGCGCTTTCCCCGCAAAGATCATTAACGGGGCAGGAAAGATCTATGTCGGAAAGCTGGGACGGACGGGAACGGCTGATCGCAGGCCGCTTCCTGCTGCTGCGCGAACTCGGCCGGGGCGGGATGGGCACGGTATGGCTCGCCGCCGATGAGACCCTCGGCCGTCAGGTGGCGATCAAGGAGCTGCGCCCGCCCCGTGGACTGGCGGGCGCGGACCTGGAGGCCCAGCGGCAGCGCGCGCTGCGGGAGGCGCGCAGCGCCGCGCGGATCCAGCACTCCAACGCGGTTATTCTCTACGAGGTCTTCCCGGCAGGCGCCGGCGACGAGGCTGCCTACCTGATCATGGAGTTCGTTGAGGGGCCCACGCTCGGTCAGCTGATCGCACGCGAGGGCCCCCGGCCGGCCGCGCGCGTGGCCAACTACGGCCTCCAGTTGCTCGATGTCCTTGAAGCGGCGCACGCACTCGGCATCGTGCACCGGGACGTTAAGCCGGGCAACATCCTGATCGCGGCCGGGGACCAGGTAAAGCTGGCCGACTTCGGGATCGCGCACACCGCCGGGACCGCCGGACTGGCGCGCGGCGAGTTCGTCGGCACATACGCCTACATGGCGCCCGAACTGTTCGACCACGCCCCCGTCACGCCGGCGGCGGACCTGTGGTCGCTCGGCGCGACGCTTTACGTCGCGGTCGAGGGACGCGGCCCGTTCGACGGCGAGAGCACCGCTGCCGTGCTGGATGCCATCCGGGTGGCGGACCTTCCGGTGCCACACTGCGAGCCGCACCTCGCCGCCGCGATCCAAGGCCTGCTGCGGCGTGGTCCCCGTGAACGCGCCAGCGCCGCTGAAGCGCGCGTCCACCTGGAACAGGTGCCAGGGATGCGCTCACGGACCGGCCCGTCCCCCCGCCCGCACCGCAGGTGGGACCCGGACGCTCCTACCGGACGCCACACGGACGGCTGGCCAACAGTTCCCCCGGTGCCGACGCCTCCCCCGACAGACACTGACCGGGCTCGCCGAGGCCGCGCCCGCTGGGCGGCCGTCGCCGGCGTCGTCCTGCTGGCGGCCGCCGGCACGGTAGCGGCGGTCCTCGCTACGCGCTCAAGCCCGCCCAGCCCGATCATCATCGACAGCCGGGGCAGCACCACAACGGCCGATAGCGCCACCGCCAATCGTGGCCCGACCGGCAAGGCGTCCACCGTAAGCTCCGGCCCGGCCACCGCCGTATCGTCCGCGACCACCCGACCGTCCTCGGCATCGCCTCCCGCCACCGTGCCCCAGACAACCGCCCCGGCTGTCGCACCCGCGAGCGTCGGTAGCGCCGCGACATCGCCATGCGCGACCCATGACCTGACGGCGACGCTCGGTCCGTACAACCCCAACGCCGGGAACATAGACCAGGTCATCGACTTCACGAACGTCTCCGGCGCCCCCTGCTCGCTGTACGGGTTCCCCGGCGTGGCGCTCACCACCGGGATGAGGCCGTCGGCTCAGGTCGGGGCGGCGGCGGACAGAACATCGTCGGCGCCATCGCTCGTGACGCTTGCTTCCGGGGGGACCGCGAACGCGCAGCTCAAGATCGTGGACGCGGGGAACTACCCAACCTGCTCGCCCGTTGCCACTTCTTACCTGCAGATCTACCTGCCGGGCCAGACGGCCGCGACTTACCTGCCTTTCACCTCCACGGGATGCCGGTCCGCCGCGGCGCAACTTCTTTTCATCAGCGTCGTGCAGCAAGGGGCAGGCACGGCAGGCGTCTGAGTCATCAGGCCGGCCGCGTGGCGATGCGCGTGTGGCGCCCGGCTTCCTCGATCGCCGCGATGACCAGGTCCAGGTCGGTCGGGCCCGCGCCCCGTACTCTGGCCGCTGGGCGCGCGGTTCCCAGGTCGGCCCACGCCAGGGGCGTGACGGTCAGCCGGCCGCCGCGGGCGGCGGCCGGAGGGTCACCTAGGTAGCCGGACTGGAACAGGCGGGGTGCGCGGGGCTCGTCCCGCGCGGACATGAGCAGGCCGCGGCCGCGCGGCGACCAGGGGATCGTGATCGCGTCCGGGGTACCGAGCACCGCGACGCTGTCCGCCGCTTCGTCCTGCCGCAGGCTGATCCGCAGGTCGAAAGCGTCCCGCAGCTCGGGCGACAGCGCGCGCCGCGGCGACCGGGTGGCGAGCACCAGGTGCACGCCGACCGGGCGGTGCCTGCCCACGATCTCCACCAGGTCCTCGAGGAACGCCGGCGAAATGCCGGACCCGTCGGCCAACTCGTCGAAGATCAGCACGAGCCTGGGCAGCGGCGGCAGGGCCGGCTGCAGCCCGCGGGCGCGCCAGTAGAGGTCGATGTCGCCGCCGTAGCGGTACAGCATCGCCTCCCTGCGGTCTATCTCGGCGCGGACCTCGGCGGCCACCGGCTCGCCCCCGGACCGGATCAGCGCGGTGACGTGCGGGCAGTGCTGGAACGGCAGGAAGGCGCCGCCGTCGGCCGCGTCGACGAGGACCAGGTTGAGCTCGTCGGGCCGGTTGGCCAGCAGTAGCCCGGTGACCAGGGTCTGCAGCAGCACGCTCTTGCCCGCGCCCGCGGCGCCGGCGAGCAGCGTGTGCGGCCCCTGGACCGCGAGGTCCACGGCGACCGGTCCCGACGCGTCGGCGCCGAGAACCACCCGCGTGGCAGGCCCCGGCCGCTTGCCGCTCCACAGGGCGAGGATGTCCTGGGCGCTTGGCACCCCGATGCCGAGCAGGCCGAGTAGCCGCACCGGGTCGGGGATCGCCGTCTCCGCCGCGGGCGCGCGGTCCCGCATCGGCGCGAGCGCCCGGGCGACCCGCTCCGCCAGCGCCCGGCCCATGCCGTCGGGCACCCCGGTCTCCGGCTCGCCGTCCGCGCCGGTCACCAGCCGCAGGCCGTCGGCGGACAGCTCGCACCACCCACGGCACTCGGCCAGGCCGGCCTCGCCGGCGCACAGCAGGTACACGCCGGCCTCGGGACCGGACTGGAGGATGTCCCGCATGCCCGGCAGGTTCCGCAGGGCGGGCAGGTCGTCGGTCACCACGACGACGTCACCGCCGAACCCGGCGCCCGGCCGGGCAGGCGGCCGGCTGCCGCGCGCGTCGATCCGGGCCAAGATGAGCTTCCCGAGCTCGTCGAGCCGGGCGGCGCGGCTCGCGTCGGTGTTCCCGATCAGGCACCGCGAGTCCGTGGCGCCGCTACCGTCCAGGTGCGGCAGCCAGCGCGCCCAGCCGAGGCCTGCGTCCGGGTCTTCGCCGTCGGCGGTGAGCAGCACGATCCGCAGGTCGCGGGGCGACCGCAGGGCCGCGAGCTGGACGATCAGCCAGCGCAGCAGCGCCGCCGCGGGTTCGCCGCCGCCGGACACGCAGAACCGCCCCGTCTCCCGCAGGTCGAAGGTGACGGGAACGCTCCGCAGGTCCGGCACGGGCAGGTCATCGGCGGGCGTCCCCCGCAGCCGCACCGACGGCGGCCGGTCGGTCGTGCCGACCCGCAGCACCAGCCCGCCTGGCGCCACCGGATCCCTCGACCACAGATCGGGCCGCGCCCCCGCCGCCATCGCGGTGACCTCCGCGGGCCCGGGGGCGAGCAGACGGCGGACCCGCTCCTCCTCCGCGACGCCGGCGGCGAGCCGCTCGCGGGCCGCCGCCCTGGCTTCGGCGATGGCGCGCCGCCGCTTCGCTCCACCGCGAAACACGAGCAGGGGCACGGCCAGGCCCCGCGGCGCGGGCTGCGGCGGCGGCGCGTCCACCTCCTGCGCGATGATCGCCGGCGGGGCGGCGGTTACCCGGTCGAATTCCAGCCTCCCGTCGGCGGTTTGCCGCACGCGCAGGGTTCGCGCGGCCCCCGGCGCCCAGCAAAGCGCGTCGTTGCCGAGCCGCACCACGCTGCCGTCGTCGAGCACGGTGGGCGCCTCGATTCGCTCACCGTCCACCCACGTGCCGTTCCGCGATCCGGCGTCCGAGATGACCGCGAGCCCTTCCGCGAACACCTCGACCAGCGCGTGCGTGCGGGACACGTCCACGTCCGGCAGGTACACGTGCGCGTCCGGGGCCCGGCCGACGAAGTAACGGCCCGGCCGGAGCGCCACGCCGAAGCCGGCGTCCGGCCCGGCGATGACGTGCAAGGTCCCCGTCGCGGCACCGCGTACGGGATGGTAGTCGGGACCCGCGCCGCCGACGCTGACCACCGCGCCGGGCAGCAGCGGGCTGCCCGCGAACCTGGCCGCCGGGTCGAGCAGCGCGGCCCCGACGAAACAGGCATCCCCCTGCGACACTCCAGGGAGCACGCTGAGCAGCGTGCCCACCCAGTCATCAGGCGACGCGTTCAGCTCAAAGTCCCCGATTTCCCGTGAATTAATATTCTGAACAGTAAGCCGCAAAATCACCGCACTACGCGTTTCTGTGTGGTGTCAAATTCCCCGCATGCCAGCGTAGTTGATGGAATCATGAATTTTGCTAACGTTTCGCGATAATTTCCGCGGCTAAGTAATGCGCCCGATTAACATAAAGATCGCTATTGCACAGAGAAATGCTC
>Ga0102924_1007188_pt1 | contig 10266 bp, 10 predicted proteins | sample PaiPotPPM11metaG_FD_80116 | JGI IMG/M metagenome (GOLD analysis project Ga0102924, IMG submission 80116) | Iron sulfur acid spring bacterial and archeal communities from Banff, Canada, to study Microbial Dark Matter (Phase II) - Paint Pots PPM... ...
TCAGAATCCTGCCACACGACACGCCGAGAACTCACTTTATTTTGACGTGTTGCCATAGCGCCACCTCTGACCCGCAATCATGATAGGCACCCGGCCTCGGGCGGCGCTTTGCGGGTAAACGGGGGAAATGTCCACCCTGCTTGGTGCCTGTGCCGACACCCGGCCCGCTTTTGACCCTCAATCATGACCCGCGACCCCGGCAATTCATCCGCGGACGCCCGCCGCGCAAAACGGGCTGCTGAACGGCGTGCGAACGCTTGCTGACGTACACCCAGACCTTTGTCGAAAATCCTCGGGATAGCGTTGAACACCGCCTCCAGGCGGCCTTTTCTTGAAGGTGAGGGGACAATTCTCCACGCGGCAGCCGACTCGTGCATTTTTCAGTTACCCGAGGACCGGCCTGGGGTCCAACGAGTCTGACTCCGTCGTTCAGGCCGACCAGACCCCGGGATTCTGGTCCACTATCGGATTCGGCGCCCTCGACCCGGAACTGCCGACCCGGGTGCTGGAGTACATGCATGTTGAATAGCATCCTTCGGCTTCGCCGACTCAGGGCGGACCGCAGGCCCGCTGTTTCGCACTAGCCGACAGTGCCGTCGCCGAACTGATTCGCCGCCAGGCGCAGGAGACGGTGATCGCATTCGGTGAGGAACTGCAGGATGAGCCCCCGAACGGGGATGCCCTTTGACGCCTACCAGGCGGCCACCATGGTCCTGGACGCGGCCACGTCGCTGGCCGATCTCGCCGGGGTTAATCAACGGGATCGGCGTCGCCCCCGACTATTACATCCCCCGCACCGCCCAGGACCTCGCCACCGGCCGTTACCCCGACATCGCCAAGGCACTCGCGCTGCTCAAGGCCTGAACCCGGCTTTCAGTCAGGAGAGCGGGGACCGGGGCGGAAGGGACCGACCCGGAAGATGGCCAGGTTGATGACGACGATGGCGAACCAGATGACGAGGATCGGCCAGGCTCCCTCTTCGTGGCCCAGGGTGACGCCCGACGTGATCGCGCCGATCACCATGGAACCGAAGGCCAGGAAGGTCTGCTGCCAGGAGACCGGGCTGCCGGAGTGAGTGGCACGCCGGAGCCGCGTGTCCTGGCTGCCCGCGAAATCGGCCGCTGGCTGGCCGGCGCCCTGGTATCGGGAGATGCGCTCGTCGACGCGACGGTCGACCTCGGCGCCGATCCGCTCGACCAGGCCCGCCGCTATCGCGTCGTCATATCCGCCGCCGAGGTCGTGGTATGCCCCGACCGACGCGGCGATTTCCTGTTCCTTGCCCGTATTCAACACCGGTCCAACGCTACGGAGTGGCGGGCGGTCAGCCAATAAGGGCAACATCCCAAATCGAGGTGGGGCTAGCCCTACCCGACATCACCGGCCAGTGCCTATTCTTATGCGCACCTGGTTCCTTGGAGACGCCTGATGCCCGATGACATTACGCTGACCGAGTGGGCCCGCCGGCGGCTGCACCGCTCTTCGGAAGTAGCGCGCTACGACCGTGGCCTGGTCCCGGCCCCAGTCCCTGCGGTAGTCCGCTTGTGGCGGGCGCTGACCCACTCTCGGCGGTGGAACCGGCGCGCCGCTTTGCCGCGCTGCCAGCACTGCGGCTACCTCATCGCCCAGGCCGCCGCCTCGCCGACCGGCTGGACGCACGGCCCGCACTGGAAGGGCATCCGCTGCCCGGGCGACGTCACGGGTGCGGAGCCCCGGATGAGGTGGACGTCTGGCCGTTGACTCCGGACCAGCATGCCCTTCCGACCGGCCGGCGTGCGTTGATCAGGCCGCGAGCCCGCCGAGCCAGTTCTGCCACGCCTCGGCCTCGGTCGAGGGGTCGCGGTCGTCGAAGTAGTGCGCGGTCGCGAAGACCATGTCGTTGTAGCCGTGGATCAGCATGTACATCGCGTCGTCGGTACGCATGCCCACGAAGCTCGGCGAGACCACGAACTCCACTGTGCCGTCGACCGGCTCGATCCCGGGCACGCTGAGCCGCGCCCGCTGACCGTCCGCCGCGTCCACGCCGACGCCGACCGCCGCCGTCATGGCCGCCCAGGAGTCCTTGGTGACCGGCCCCGGCAGGAACAGCGAGTTCTTCGCGGTGCGGGGCGCGAAGTGCTTCAGGTAGACGGCGAGCTTCGTCATGTAGGCGCGGTCGCCGGTGGACAGGCCGTTGTATTCGGCCTCCCAGTCCTCGCCGAGGAGACCACTGTGTGCAACGCGGACCACCGCGCCGCCGCCGTCGCGCGACTCGATGAGCCACTCGAAGGCGGTGAACGTGCCGTCCGGGTTCTGGTCCTCCTGCGTCGCGTAGCGGTGACCGGGTTCCCAGATCGTGATACTGGCCGTGGATACCTGGCCGAACATCTCGAACGTGCTGGTCTTGCTGGCGCTGTCGATTTCGGTGCGCCCCATGAGCCAGGAATCGACTCCCGGCCCCGACGTAATCGCCGCCCACACCTCGTCGGGCGTGGCGTCGACCGTGAACTCGTTGCGTATCTCGAATGGATGCGTCATGACTGGTTCTGCTCCTCGGCTGGCTGGTCGGCGTCTTCGGTGATGCTCGGGTGGACCGCGACGATCACGCGGTGCGGCCGACCAGTTTCGGTCTGGTATTTGCTGATAAGTCCGGTGAGCGCGTCCGTGAGCTCACCCACGAAGGCGGCACGGTCAGCCGGCTTGGCGAACCGAACTTCGGCATCGAGCCCGAACGTGGCGAGCGGCTTGCCGGCCCGCGCCGCCCCGTTGATGAGCGCGCCCGTCTCCCGAACGAGCCGCGCAGCGAGCGCGAGCAGCCAGCGCGCGGACAGCCGGTCGGGCGAAAGGGCCGGATCGGGCGCGACCGCGGCGAGCGCGGCCGGCGAGATCACATAGGCCGCGGCGGAAGCCCGCACGACCCGCTCGGTCATGTTGCCCTTGCGACGCTCCTCGACCAACTGCACGAGGCCGTGCTGCTCAAGGGTCCGGACGTGGTAGTTGACCTTCTGCCGAGCAAGCCCAAGCCGCGCCGCGAGCGTGGTCGCGGTGTGCGGCTCGGCCAGTTCCGCGAGCATCCGCGTCCGGATCGGATCGAGCGAGACCTCCGCGGCGGCGGCATCCTCGATCACTGCGACATCTTGCATGCCGTAACCCTGTCACGGACAATTATTCTTGTCAAGACTGCAAAAGCTGTCTGGACAGTATCTTCTTTCTACGCTCGTCTCAAGAACCTTGCCAGCAAGCACAAGGCCGTCTCCCCCTGCCGCGAGCGCGCCCTACTCACCGAGGACGACCTCCGGGAGGTCGTCACCGAGGACAACCTCGGGGAGGCCATGGTGGTAGGCAGAGCGTTCAGACCATGGAATCCGCCTGATCCGGCCGTCCTGTCCGACAATGGTCAGCACGCTGTCCGGGGTTTTTCCGGCGAGGCAGTCGGCGAACCAGTCGGCGATGTACGTGATTTCGTTGACGAACTTCGGCGGCTTATCCATGTTGTGGCGTTCGCCCTGGAGAAGCATCAACTCCTTCGGCGCCGAGATGTCGTCGATGAGGGCGAAGGTCGTCTCCAGCGCGGTGAGCTCGTCATCCTCACCGCCGATCGCCAGGAAAGGACAACGGATTTTCCCGCCTAGCCCCTCGACGGTAATCAGGTCGGGAGCGGCCTGGTCGAAGGCGTCCTCGTCTTCGTACCCGGCCATGTACATGAATCGCGTCTTGAACGTCGGAGATGCCTCTGCGAAGGCCGCGGGGCTGCCCTGTTCTTGGAGCAGGTAGACCACGGCACAGGCCTTGACGCGGTCGCTGTTGCCTGCCGCTGCTTGCGTCGCCCACATCGACCCCATGCTGACCCCGCGGACGGCGATGCGGGACGCGTCGATCTCCGGCTGGCCTTCCAGCCAGTCCAGCGCGACCGCGGTGGCGGCCGGGAAGTCACCGGGCCGGACCCAGATCTCGCGCACCGTGCAGCTGGCCTGCCCGGGGCCGTCGAACATGAGCACCGCCAGGCCCCGCTCCAGCAGGGCGTCGCCGTACATGGCGACCAGCATTTCCTTCGTCGAGTCCATCCCGCCGATGCTGATCACGCAGCCCACGGGGTGCTCCGCACTGGCGCCGGGCGGCAGATGGAGCCAGCCGGGAAGGGACCCCTCGCCCCACGGCAGCTCCACTTGCCGGACCGGGTGGCCGGCGACCCGGGCGTACGCGGCGTAGGCGGCGTTCTTGAGCGACTCGAGGCGACGGTTCTCCTCGTTGTTCTCGAAGATCGGCCACTGCGCCTGGCCGAACAAGATGCTGGCGATGAAGCTGTGCTCGCGCTCGCTGACATCGTGACCGGCGGCCCGGGCGGCCTCCGCGCGCCGCATCCGGGCTACCCCGGCGGCCGCGAACTCCCTTGCGATGTCATCGAACTTGTTGACCCGGCTGCGGACCCGTTCGAAATCCGGCAGGGCAAGAACCCCGCACGGCGCCACCGAATACCCGATGCGCCCCTGATCCCATTCCAGCCCGAGGCTCTGGATGACAGCGTCGAGCAGCCAGCGCTGCTCGGCAAAGCGGCGCACGCGTCGAGTCGCTCGAGGAGAGAGACTGGTCATGGCCAATACCTCCTGTAGATGTGAACACACCTGCTGCTGACAGGGACGTGCCAGCCACCCAACGCCGATAGCGTTTACCGGCACCTCCTTCGCCGTGTGGTTGTCCATCGTCGCCGTGCCTCCGGTGAAATGCCGTCACCGGATGTTGGTGATTTACCGGAACCGGGGAGCGAGCTGGAAGCCCGCCAGGCAATAGACTGCCGGCAACGGCGCAACTGGAGGCGACGTGGCTGGCGACGTGGGAGCGGTGCCGATCCTGGCCGTCGCCAGCGGCAAGGGCGGGGTCGGCAAGACCACCGTCGCGGTCAACCTGGCGCTGGCCCTCAGCGCGGCGGGCAGGCGGGTCGGCCTTGTCGACGCGGACTTGTACGGGCCGGACATCCCGCGGATGATGGGGCTGCGCCGACTGGCCACCGCCTCAAGCGTGACGGTGTACGCCGCGGGCGGTAGCCGAGGAGCCCGGCTGGAAGCGGTCGACCGTTACGGCATCCAGCTGGCCTCCGCGGGGTTCCTGATCGGAGCGAACCAGGCCCTCGGGCTGCACGCCGACCTCGCCCAGGCCATCGTGTCACGGCTCATCGCCCAGACCGCCTGGGGCCAGGATACGGATTGCCTCGTGGTCGACCTGCCGCCAGGGACCGCCGACATCCAGCAACTGGTCTTCGGCCAGCGCGGACGAAAGGTCATCGTCGTCGTGGTCGTCACTCCCCAAGTGGTGGCACACCAGGACGTCCGCAGGCTCATCGCCGACCTCGGCCGGCGCCCGGCGCTCGCCGTCGGCGGAATAGAGAACATGGCGGGCTTCACCTGCCCGTGCTGCGGGACCACCACGCCGCTGTTCCCCGCGGCCCCGGACGGCGAGAGCATCTGGGCGCAGGTGAGCAAGCTGGCCTCCATCCCGTTCAGCCCCAAGGCCGCCGCCGACGCGGACCAGGGGCGCCCCGTCATGCTCACTCGCAGCGTCACCGAACAGGTAGCAGCCTACGAATCCGCCGCCGCCCAGCTCCAGCACTACCTCGACGCCGGAGAATCACCGGCCTGAGGGCTCGCCGGCTCCGGGCTGCGGCACGGCAGTTCATCATCCGGTGCCGCGCTAGTGGTTATGACGGAAACCCGCGCCGCAGGCGGATATCAGCGCGCAGCCGATCACCCGTTCTACTCCGCGAAGATGGCTTTCATGACTGATGCGTCGAGCGGGGACGGCGGCGGGGTTCCCCTGTTCGCGAGCGCGGCGATGGCTGACTGGCGCTCGATGTCCAGCGCGATCATGGAGCTGTAGCCACCGGTCATGCCGTTGTGCCAGCTGACTCGCCTGCCGTCGCGCAGCGCGTGGTGCCAGCCGAGGCCCATCTCCTCTCGGGGGCCGAGCACCGCGTGCGTCGCAAGGGCCAATGGCGCCGACTCGGCGACCGCGGTGCCCTGCGGCCGCAGGCACGCGTTCAGCAGCTTCGTCATGTCGGTGGCGGTAGAGTACAGGCCGCCCGCCGCAGCCATGGGGCCGAGGTGCCAGGGCGGGACCTTCCGTCCGTTGCTGTAACCCTGAACAGGCCTGGCATCGAAGCTTGTAGCCGTCATGGCGAGTGGCCGACAGATCCGCTCCTCGACCAGTCGCTCGTAGGGAACCTGAGCGGCCTCACCGAGGAGATGGCCGAGCAGCGCCGCGCCGAAGTTAGAGTACGCGTACGGCTGGCCGCCAGGTGCCGTCGCCAGCGACCGGCGGGCCTCCCGCAGGAAGCTGCTCTTGGGATACCACGCGTAGGGGTTACGCGGGCGCAGTAGTGCGTACCTCAGCATCCCAGGCGGCAGGCGCGACAGCCCCGACGTATGGGTAGCCAGCTCAACCAGGGTGACCGGCCCCGGTGAAGCCCCTGATAGGTAGTCCGTTCCGGGATCGGAGAGCTTCACTTCACCCCGAGCGGCCGAATCGGCAAGCAGCAGACCAGTGAACGCCTTAGTCACCGACCCGATCTGGAACACGCTGTCCGCGTCTACGCCCCCGAACCCGCCGCTGCGCACGTCGGTGCCGGCCACAACGGCGAAAGCGACCGAGGCAACCTCCCCGCGCTCGACAAGGGCCGAAAGCTGCGAGACGACTGCCTCGACGATGTCAGGCATGACCGCGATCGGCCGCGACGATACTCATGGTGACACCCTAGGCTCAACGCAAGGCTTCTTGCGCACCTCAGATCCTCGATGCGAGACGAGGGGGTTTCGGCAGCGGATAGTTCGCGTCCCCGGCGCGGAGCCCCTCGATTGCGAGGGCCGCGAACCGGCGCGCGGCCGCGGCCCGGTCTTGGGAGGGGACGGTCGCAAGCCCCCGCCCGGCAAGCAGCACGAGCATGAAGTCATCAAGCACGAAGTCGGCCCGCAGTCCTCCGGCCGCGATGGCCCTGCGGCTGATCGCGGCAATCTCCCTGGTCAATGCCGAACGGTGCGCGGCGAAGTCGATCGCGCCCGGGTACTCCGCCATGAACGCGTCGGTGAAGCCCTGGTTACGCGCGTTTAGCACGGCGACTCCCTCGATGACGCTGCAGAACCCGCGCCATGGGTCGGGATCCGAGGCGGCCTCGCGGACGATCGCGCTGCAGGCACCGAGCTCGTCCGTGAACGCTTCCAGCACGAGGTCCTGCTTCGTCGCGAACCGCCGGTAGAGGGTCGCCGGCCCGACTCCGGCCCGCCGCGCGATCTGGCGCATCGTGACGCCGAGTCCCGATTCAGCGAATAGCTCACGGGCTGCTTCGAGGACGCGATCACGGTTGTCTTGCGCATCGGAACGGAGCACGTGAGGCAATGTCTCGGTCATTCCTCTCACTCTAGCCAAGTGGACGGGGGCGTCCATTAGCGTCTGACCGCAGGCAACAGCCCGTCACTAACGATCAGGAGGAACGACATGCGCGCAGTGACCATCCGCGCCTTCGGCAACCCAGACGGCATGGACGTCGTCGACCGGCCCGCGCCGGCCCCGGCAGCCGACGAGGTGGTGATCCGCACGGAGGCGATCGGAGTCGGCGGCGTCGACGCGGTGATCCGCCGCGGCACGCTCGGCGGATACGGATTCCCGGTCGGGATGATCCCGGGCAGCGAGGTCGCCGGCATCGTCACCGCGGCCGGCGAAGGCGTAGACGGTGCCTGGATCGGCCGCCGGGTCTGGGCGTTCACGGGCACCGGCGGCGGGTACGTCGAGGAAGCAGTCGCCCGGACGGAAGACATCGTGGAGCTTCCCGCGGGACTGCCCTCCGCCGACGCCGTCACGCTCGGCAGCGCGGCACCGGTCGCGCACTTCGCGTATGAGCACGCGCATCTGCACGCGGGCGAGACCGTGCTGGTACGCGGCGCGGCGGGAAGCATCGGCATCGCGGCCGTCGAACTCGCGGCACGCGCCGGAGCCGCGGCGGTGGCCGTCACGACCTCGTCTGCCGAACGAGGGAAGCGGCTCCAGTCACTCGGGGCGACGCACGTACTCGACCGCGCGGGCGCCGGCGACGAGTCGGCTCCGGACGTGTTCGACGTGATCATCGACATCGTTGGCGGGCCTGACCTGCCGTCGTTCATTCAGCGGCTCGCGCCGAACGGCCGACTGGTCGCGGTCGGCGTCGTCGGCGGGTACCCGCCTGCGGACTTCGGCATGGCGATCCTGGGTGCGTTCCAGCGCTCGATCTCATTCGGCACGCTGAGCCTCGACACCGTTCCCCGGGCGGAACTCGCCCGCGTCCGGACGGAGCAGTTCGCCGCCGCCGTCCGGGGAGAAATCCACCCGGTCGTGCACGACATTATGCCGCTCGACGCCGCCGCGGACGCCCACCGCCGCATGGACGCGGGCGAAGTGCTCGGTCGCATCGTGCTCACACCCTGACGACGAGTTACCGACCGCCTGGCAGGCTGGCATCGCAAGGCTCGTTCGGGACCTCCCGCCAGTCGGCAACCTTGTGCCCCGGCGAAGCACGCAGCGAACCGCAGGAGCTCGAGCGCGGTCGGATGCGCCAGGCTCATCGCCGTCAGTAGAGGTCCGTCGTTCTCCATGGCGTCAGTCTTGCTCCTCCAGTAACTGGAGGAGCAAATCCCCGGCACCCGGCAGCCTCGGTCCAGGGAATCCACCAGGCAGCCCATCCGCGAGAACGTAATCGGCAGCACCCGGACCTGCCGGCCGGCGGCAGCGCGCCTCCGCCCTAGTCCAATACCTGTACAAGATGATCGCGTAAAGTCGCTGGGAAAACCTCAATCGATGGGCATAAGGGTTTAATTATGTTTTCGGCGGGCGGGTACCCGCAGCGCCACTACCACCCGGCGTCCGCCCGAAGCCCGGTACCGTGCAGTTGCACGGTACCGGGCTTCGCGGTCTTTAATTCCTGGGGTGGCTTACTTGAGGGCTTGCCCGCGTTCGGCGGTGTCATACTCCCTGTTCGCGGCCTAGCTCCAGGGGTTATCCTCAGCCAGAAATCCGAGCGTGTCGAGAGGGGAACTAGGGTTGCATGCCCCGGCCGTCGCCGTACCCGACCCGTTGTCAGCAACGCACGGATATCCAGCGGCCGCGTCCTAGCTCTGGAGCAGGTACATACCGTTGCCCCACCTGGGATCTGTTTTCACGAAGATAAACTTCCATTCGAGATCGCTGGACGGCGTGCCATTGCACACAGTTACATTTTGCATGTAGACGTCGTGATGAGTAGCATCCAGGGCCAGGCAGGGGGCCTCTCCATTGGACGCAAAGTACGTTTCGTCAAACAATACAAAGGTGTCACTGCTGCCGAGCACAAGCGCGGGGCAGAACAGGTCTCCCTTGGATACAGCGAAGTGAAGGATGTTGTCGGTGGTGTCTATGTAGGCGAACGGAGAATAACCACTGGAGTCGACCTCATTTGGGTAGAAATCGTAGCAGTGGTACTGGTCAATGCCTGCGGCTGACTGGACGGAGCGCGTAGCGGCTTGGGCGCCGACGGTGGTGCCGAGGGAAGCGGCTATCATGACGAGCCCGCCTATCAGGGCGAGCCCTGTCCTGGTTCTCCTGTGCATACGTGACGTTCCTTTCCCGAGTGCCGATTTCCTGCGCGCGGCAGCAAGTGAAGGCTGGCATGGATGCGTCCACGAGCCGCCGCCGGTGACGGGAAAGGCGACGGCAAGCCAAAGCACCCCGAACCACATGGCGGTCTTCTGACCCCGACACCATCCTCACCGCCACGGACAAGCACATATTATTAACTGATTATTATAAAATTTCTATATGGGCAGAACTTGCTCGACGGGTCCCGGCACAATGCCGAGGGCTTTAACGGTTGGGGCGTCAATGCGACTTTCCCGGTTGTGGTGACGGAGGGTAGCTGCTGATTTCGGATGTGCCGGTGACGGCCGGTGGTGCGGGGCTTCTCGGACGGAGGGCCGGCGGCCGTCGCCCTGGCCGCCGCTCATCGACGGTCGGTCCAGGCGCTGGTCCTGTACGGCACGTCGCCGCGCCGCCCGCCGGGCTGGGTGATGCGGCAGCTGCGGGCGATGGCGGGGAATGGGGTCACGGTGACTCGCTGGGGACGTTCACCCCGACGCTGGCCGGCGAGCCGGCACGCCAGCCGCTTTTGTCATACCCCCTAGTACTACAGCAGCATTTCGTTGTAAATTGCTTGTCTTCGCTGGTAGTGGCTGGTTTTGGCGCGGTGTTGGTGACGCCTTCGCCAGGTGGACCAGGCCCAGGTCGCGGTGCGGTCGGGGA
>Ga0102924_1007194_pt1 | contig 10258 bp, 13 predicted proteins | sample PaiPotPPM11metaG_FD_80116 | JGI IMG/M metagenome (GOLD analysis project Ga0102924, IMG submission 80116) | Iron sulfur acid spring bacterial and archeal communities from Banff, Canada, to study Microbial Dark Matter (Phase II) - Paint Pots PPM... ...
ATCGGGCTCCTCCTCTTTGGACGCCACCGAGAGGATCGCGGCGAGCCCGCTACCCATGCCCTTCTGCCGATCAGCCACGGGCGGCCACCTCCTTTGCCAGTTCGAAATACGCGTCAGCCCCGCTGCTGTGCGGGTCGTGGTGAATCACCGGCTTTCCATAACTCGGCGCCTCGCCTACGCGGACGTTGCGCGGGATCACCGTGTCGAACACGAGGTCCGGGAAGTGCTGGCGGACCTCACGCTCCACGTCCTGGGCGAGCCGGGTCCGGCCGTCGTACATCGTCAGGAGCATTCCCGCAACGGTGAGGCGAGGGTTGAGCTCACGCTGTACTAGAGACAGAGTGTCGAGCAGTCCGGCCAGGCCCTCGAGAGCGAAATACTCCGCCTGGACGGGTACGATCACACGGTCGGCGGCGACCAGGGCGTTGATCGTCAGCGGCCCGAGCGAGGGGGGACAGTCCAGCAGCGTGAACGCGTAGCGATCCCGCACGCCGCCGAGCGCATCGCGCAACTTGGTGGCGGAGCCGTCGATGCGGGGGAGCTCGACGTTGGCGCCGGCCAGGTCGGGGCCTGCGGGCACGAGCCACAGCCGCTCGATCGAGGTCTGGACGATCACCTCGGAGAGAGGAAGGTCGTCCACCAGGACGTCGTAGATCGTCTTGGGCGCGTCCTTTCCGACTCCGAGACCGATCGTGGCGTTGCATTGGGGGTCGATGTCGAGGAGCAGCGTGTCGTATCCGGCCTCGGCCACGCACGCGGACAGGTTGACGGCGGTCGTCGTCTTCCCGACGCCGCCCTTCTGGTTGGCGACCGCGTAGATCGTGCCCATCGCCTGGAAGCTAGCGGCGGGCGCGGTCAGATGCGTGGTCCCGTCCTGGCCGCCCTGGCCCCCCGGTCCGCCCGCCTCCCAGCGGCCGTTTGAGCGCTGTGCCGGGACGTCGCGGGAACCGCCCTGGGGTGTCCATAACCTTCGACATGAGGTGGAGGTGTCGGTCCGCGGCACCCGGGAACGGACCGACCCGGAAGACCTCGTGGCGGTCCAGCCCGAGGACTGCGGCCGCCCTGTCGGCGACGGCTTCCGCGGCCTGGTCCCGGCGGCCGCGCCAGGCGACGAGGACTCCGCCTACCTTTAGCAGTGGAGCGGCGTATTCCGCACCACCTCGAGCGAGGCCAGCGCCCTCGCCGTGGCGACGTCGAAGCGCGCCAGCCCGTCCGGCCACCCCTCGGCCCGCGCCTGCACGACCGCGACGTTGCCGATCCCGGCTCGGTCTGCTGCCGCCCGGATGAACTGGCATTTCCGGGCGTTGCTCTCGAGCAGGACGAACCGCGCCTGCGGCCGCGCGACGGCCAGGGCGAGGCCCGGAAACCCGGCGCCCGAGCCGATGTCGACGGCACTCTGAAACCTCTGAAGGGCGGGTTGCTCGAGCGCCACCAGCGAGTCGGCGACGTGCTGGTTGAGCACTTCCAGCGGCGCCCGAACCGAGGTGGGCGGATGGGCATGCTCCGTGACGGCCCGGATGAGCTCGATCAGCTGATCCCGCGCGCGGCTGTCGAGCCCGTATCGCTCGCCGAGCTCTGCCGTGGCCAGCCGCAGCCGATCGTAGCTTCGATCAGCGGTCATCTACCTCGCTCCTGGGGTCCACCGAGTCGCGGCGCAGACGGGCCCGCTCGCGCTCGATGTACGCCGAGTAGCGCTCGCGCATGACCTCGAGGCGCGCCGAGGCATGCTCATCGAGCGAGGCCACGAGATCGGCGTCCAGGAGCGGGAGAACATCTTGCACCAGCGCCCGGCCGCGGGCCATCCACTGGTAGTAGCTACGACCCCCGTGGTGGTAGGGCCCGTACAGCCGCGTGCTGGGAAAGCGCTCGGTGAGCCATTCGAAGATCGCCCGATGGCGCACGTGCATGCGCAGCGTGACCTGCGGCTGGCGGCCATCCCCGCCGAACGACCCCTCTCCGATCAGCAGGCCCAGGAAGATCCCGCGGTCGAGGTCCGAGAGCTCCGCCACCCGCCGGGTTCTACCTCAGCCGTGTTTCACCGTCAAGAAAAACGTGAAACGGGTCCGGCGTCGGCGGGGCGGGCGCCGGGTCAATCCACCAGCGGGGCCACGATCAGGCGGCGATCGGGCTCCTGGCCCTCGCTGTAGGTCTCGACGTCGTGGCGCGACTTCAGGTGCTCATGGACGACCTTGCGCTCGAGGGCGCTCATGGCTTCGAGCGCGACGGGACGGCAATCGTGGATCGCCGTCTCGGCAGCCTGGTCGGCCGCGGCACGCAGGGCCACGGCGCGGCGCTCCCGATAACCGGCGGCGTCGACCACGATCCGCACGGGCTCCTGGGTCCGGCGAAAGGCGATCCGGTAGGCGACGTGCTGGATCGCATCGATCGTCTGCCCGTGGCGGCCTATCAGCAGGCCCAGGTCATCGCCCAGGAACTCGCCGACCACGCCGTCCTGTTGTTCGTCCACTCGGACCCGGGCGCCCACGCCGACGCCCTCGGCGATGTGCTCCATGACCTCGCGCACGCATTCGGCGGCTTCCTCCACCGTCCCGGCCACGACTAGCGCCTCCGACCCGACCGCTTCTTCTTCTTACGCGGCGGGGGTGGGGGTGCTGTCTCCCGGCGAGACCGCGCGCCGGCGCCGACCGCGGCCGGCTCCTTGTCCTCGCTCTTGCTTCGTCCTCGCAGTAGGCCGGCCAGCCCGCCGCCCGCGCCGGCGCCGTTGGGGCCCGGATCGCGCGGCGTGCCGCCACCGCCACCGCCTGCCCCCCCCTCGGCGGGAGGACTCCCGCCGAGGGCCGTGGCCACGGCCGGTCTCAGCGGCCCGACCGACCGTCGCACGACGTACTGCTGGAGGATTGTCCACAGGTTCGTGGTGATCCAGTAGGTGATCAGCCCGGCCGGGAAGCTGATCACGATCACCACAAAGAACAGGGGCATGAGCAGCATGATCTGGCGCTGCGTCTTGTCCATCGTCGCGCTCGACATCATCAGGCTCGAGACGAGCTGGGAGCCCACGTAGAGGACGAGCAGGACGACCAGCGTAAGGCCGGTGGCCTTGTTGGTCAGGTCGCTGATGAACAGGAACCCGGCGCCCGAGTGGGGAAGGTGTGCGTACTGTGAGTTGCTGCAGTACGTCGTCTGCCCGGCGGCCACCTTCAGCGTGACGTGGTGCAGGGCCGCGTAGTTCGTCTGGAAGGCGTGCTGAACTTGCGGGCAGATATCCGGCCTCAGGTTCTTCCTGAGCATGTAGAAGAGGCCGATGAACACCGGGAGCTGCGCGACCAGTGGCAGGCAGGAGGCGAACGGGTTGACGTTGTTCTCCTTGTAGAACTTCATCACCTCCTGCTGCTGGCGCTGCTTGTCCTCCTTGTACTTGTTCTGAATCGCCTTCAGCTCAGGCGCCAGCTGCTGGAGCTTCTGCATCGAGTGGAACTGCTTGAGTGTGAGCGGGATCAGCAGCGCCCGGATGGCCACGGTGAGCAGCACGATCGACCAGCCCCAGGAGATCCCTCCGGTGCTGTGGAAGAACTTGAGCACCGCCTCGAAGACATCGATCAGCGGCTGGAAGATGTTGGCTGTGACGAGCATCATGAGGCGCCCTGGGCCGGGACCCTCGATCTGAAGAGCCGCTGGTTCTCGGGAGGATCGACGCCTCCACGGCTCCAGGGGTTGCAGCGCAGCAAGCGCCAGCCGGCCAGCACGAGCCCGCGGAGTATGCCGAATTGCTCGACTGCCTGCGCGGCGTACTCCGAGCACGACGGGTAGTAGCGGCAGCGCGATCCGAACACGGGGCTGATCAGCCGCTGGTAGACGCGGATGGGGGCCACGACGGCTCGGCCAAGCGCCGTCATGTGCGCTGTGGCTGCTCTGCCGGAGCGCGCTCTCCCGAGGCCCGGGCCAGCAGGCCGGCCAGCGCGGCTCTGATTCCCTCGAGCCCCTCGCGTTCCGCGAGCGTCCTGGCCTCCGCGCGGGCCACGACCACCGCGTCGGTGCCCACCGGCAGACTCTCGCTCTCCGTGTCGAACGCCTCGCGGATCAGCCGCTTGACGTGATTGCGCTGAACTGCGTCGCCCACCTTTCGTGAGACCGATAGCCCCAGCCGAGGTGGCTCCTCCGACTCGCGCGGGAAGACGTAGAGCACGAGCTCACGGCAGGCGTGCGACCGGCCCTGGCGAAAGACACGATCAAAGTCCGCACTGCGGGACAGCCTCGGGCGTCCCGGGCCACGGCGAGCACCGGCCCGCCCGCTCATCAGACCGTCAATCGTGCGCGGCCCTTGTCCCGGCGGCGCTTGAGCGTCAGGCGACCGGCGCGGGTGCTCATGCGGGCACGGAACCCGTGGGTTCGAGCGCGCTTGCGCTTCTTTGGCTGGTACGTGCGTTTCATGACTCGGTGGTTCCGGGCGGGTCAGGCCAGTATACGCAGCCCCTCTCCGGCCTCTCGGACCGAGCCCGGAGGAGAATTCTTCGCGCTTTGCGCCAACACCTCCCGGACCCCTCTGGCGCTCTGCCGGACGCTGGTATATTCGCCGCGCCGGCGCCGGTTGCCGGCACTCTCGCGAATGTCCGGCCAGAACACTCCTGTGGAGGAGGCGCTTGTCGCTGCTCGAGAACCCCGAACCGTCATCGGCGTGGAACGAGATCCGCGCTGAGCTGCGCAGAGCGCTTGGCCAGTCCACCTACGAGATCTGGATCGCGCCCCTCGAGGTCAGAGCCCTGGACCGGGGGCGGCTGCTTCTCCAGGGGCCGCCGGCCACCCAGTCCTGGATAGCCAAGCGCTTCGGGCCGGTTCTCGACCGCTGCGCGCAGGCCGTACTCGGGGATGGGGCGCGGGTATCGCTCGATAGCGCTCCCGCTCGGCCGCGGCCCAGCCAGGCAGGCGGGCCGTCACCCGAGGCCGAGGCCTCCCTGGTAACCCTCAACCCGAGGTACAGCTTCGACCAGTTCGTGATCGGGGATGGCAATCGCCTCGCCCACGCGGCCGCCCTGGCCGTCGCCGAGCTCCCCGGTCAGGCTTACACCCCCCTGTTCCTCTACGCCCCTCCTGGGCTGGGGAAGACCCACCTCCTCCACGCCATCGGCAACTACCTGACGACTTTCGGAGGCGCCCAGGTCCGCTACACGACCGCCGAGGCCTTCACCAACCACTTCATCCGGTCTCTCGGCACACATTCCGTGGGGCACTTCAAGCGCCTCTACCGCGATGCGGATGTCCTGCTCATCGACGATGTGCAGTTTCTGGCCAGCAAGGCGAGGACCGAAGAGGAGTTCTTCCACACTTTCAACGCCCTGTATGAGACTGGCCGCCAGCTCGTACTCACGGCCGACCGCCTCCCCTCGGCCCTAAAGGGGCTCGAGGAACGTCTCCGCGAGCGCTTCGAGGCCGGCCTGGTGGCCGACATCCGGCCCCCGGATCTCCTGACTCGCATGGCGATCCTGCGCAAGCGGGCCCTGCTTGACGCGATCTCCATTGACGACGACGGCGTGCTCGAGTTGATCGCCAGGCGCGTGACCGACAATGTGCGCTCTTTGGAAGGCGCGCTGATACGCGTCGTGGCCTACCACTCCCTGACCGGCCGCCAGATCGACGGAGAGCTCACCAACCGCGTGCTCGACAGCGTCTGTCCACAGATTTCAACAAAGCCGCTCTCGATCACCTCGATCCAGGCCGAGGTGGCGGCGCGCTTCGGCCTGACCACAGCCGAGCTCGTGTCGGCCAGCCGGGCCGCCGCGGTCAGCTGGCCGCGCCAGCTGGCCATCTACCTGGCTCGTGAGCTGACGGCCTCTTCGCTCCAGGACATCGGTGACGCCTTCGGAGGGCGCAACCACGCCACGGTCCTGCACGCCTGTAAGCGCGTGGTCGAGCGGATCCGCGGGGACATGCAGGCCGCCGGCGAGCTTGAGGAGCTGAGCGACAGCCTTTCGGCCTCGGCGTGACGACCGCGGCTGTTGACAGACTCCGGCTGGAGTGCGCCCATAACTATCCCGCTAGCTGCGAGTGAAGCCGCACTTCTCCACATGCATTGTTCGCCTACCACTACTGAATCCCTCCTAAGGTAATCGCCGTGAAGATCTCCCTCGGACGCGAGCCACTCCTCAACCAGCTACAGACGGTCAGCCGCGTCGCCTCCACACGGAGCGCCATCCAGGCGCTCTCGGGGGTGCAGATCGTCGCCACGCCGGAGGGCTGCGAGCTGCGAGCGACCGACATGGACGTGAGTCTGCGCGTTCCCGTCGGCGCCGAGGTGGTGCGCGAGGGCATAGTCGTCCTTCCTGCGCGCCTTCTACTCGATGTGGTCCGCGCCCTGCCCGCCTCACAGGTCAGCGTCGAGCTGCGTCCGGCCGAGCAGGATGTCGAGTTGATCTCGGGGAATGCGACCTTCCACATACGCACCCTGCGTGCGGAGGACTTCCCGCCCTTCCCCGACCCTGGGTCGGGTGCGGCAGTTTCGCTTCCGGCCGAGGTGTTCGTGACCACCGCGCTCAAAGTGGCCGGATCGGCTTCCCGAGACGAGACCCGGCCTGTCCTGACGGGGATCCTGGTCAGTGCCGGCGAGCGAGACCTGCGCATGGTGGCCACCGATTCCTACCGGCTGAGCGTCAAAGAGACTCCACTCCAAGCGCCGCTCAGCGAGGGCTTCGAGGTCAACGTGCCGGCCCGGGCCTTGCAGGAGCTGGCGCGCGTGGCCGCAGGCGGCGAGGACCACGAACTCCGGATCAGTGTGCTTCAGAACCAGGTTGTTTTTGAGCTGGGCGGTGTCACGCTCTCCTCGAGGCTCATCGACGGCCAGTTCCCCAACTACCGCCAGCTGCTACCCGACAGCTTCGAGCACGAGCTTCGTATCTCGGCCGGCGAGCTCACCGAGGTCGTTCGCCGGATCAGCCTGCTCGCGCAGAAGAACGCGCCGCTGCGGCTCGCCTTCAACCCGGGCGAGCTGATCGTCTCCGCTCAGACACCCGACATCGGCGAGGCCTCCGAGGCACTGCCAGTCTCCTTCCAGGGTGAGCCGCTCGAGATCGGCTTCAATCCCGACTTTCTGCGCGATGGGCTCGAGGCGATCGAGGAAGGCGACGTCCTCCTGAAGCTGATCAGCCCGCTGCGACCCGGGCTGCTCGAGTCCGCCGACGGCACCGGGTTTCAGTACCTGATCATGCCAATCCGGCTCAACGTGTAGGCGGCGCCCGGTCTGGACTGGAGGTGAGCTGATGCGCGTGCTGGAGCTCACGGTGCGTGACTTCCGCAGCTACGAGAGCGAGCGCGTCTTGTTCGGCGAATCGCTGACGGTCCTCTCCGGGCCCAACGGGGCCGGGAAGACGAACCTCCTCGAGGCGCTGTACTACGGGTGCACTGGCCGCTCGTGCCGCACGACCAACGAGCGCGAACTCGTGCGTTTCGGAGCTGGCGCCACCCGCGTGGTCGTGACCTCACTGGGCGAGGACGGCCAGCATGAGACGTCGGTGGGCTTCGCGCCCGGTCAGCCCAAGCGCCTAGTCGTCGACGGCGCCGCGGTGGAGCGGCTGCTCGACGCCCCGGTGCGTCCCCTGGTCGGCGTTTTCCTTCCCGACCGCCTGGAGCTGGTCAAGGGCGCGCCGGCGCTTCGGCGCGCCCATCTGGACCAGGTCGTGGCCGCGCTCTGGCCGGCCCGGGTCCAGCAGCGGCGAGCCTACGCCCAGGCCCTTGCCCAGCGCAACGCCCTGATCGCCCGCATCCGCGCCGGCGCCGGGTCCCGGGCCTGGCTTGAGGCCTGGGACTCGCAGTTGGCCAGTGCGGGAATCGAGCTGATGGCCGACCGCCAGAACGCCACAGACGCGGTCGCGACGGCCTGCCGTGCGCTCGCCGAGGAGCTGGGCGTGCAGGATTCCGTGAGCGTGGCCTACCAGCCCCGGTCCCGCGCCCAGGACGCCGATCAGCTGGCGGCTGAGCTGGCCGAGCGTGTCGACCAGGATCTCACGCGCGGCTTCACCGGCCACGGTCCCCACCGGGACGAGCTGGCCCTCAAGCTCGGTGGCCGCGAGCTGCGGGCGTACGGCTCGCAGGGCCAGCAGCGAATCGCCCTCCTGGCCCTGCTGCTGGCCGAGCGTCAGGCGATCGCCGATCGCCGGGACGCCCCCCCGATCATGCTCCTCGACGACGTGATGAGCGAGCTCGACCGGCCCCGTCGCCAGGCGCTGGTGGAGCTCCTACGAGACGGGGGCCAGTCAGTCATCACGACGACCGAGCTCGAGCATGTTCCCGGGGCCCACGAACCGGACGTGGTGCGCCTGTCGCTCGCCGCGGGTCGCGTACTCGAGGCGACGGCGGCCGGGGGCCTGGCGTGAGCCACCGACGCCGGAGTCCGCGCCCGCTCGAACTGGCACTGGGTGAGGTCCGGGGCCGGCTGGCCCCGGAGACCGTTCTCGCTGCGGTTCAGGCCTCCTGGGGGGAGGCTGTCGGCGCCATGATCGCCGCCCAGGCCACGCCGACCTCCGAGCGCGCAGGCGTGGTCACCGTCTCGTGTGCGGCCTCGGTTTGGGCCCAGGAGCTGGATCTGATGGGACCCGAGATCGTCGCTCGACTCAACGAGCTGGTCGGCGGGCAGCCTGTGGTCAGGCTGCGGTGCGTAACGGATTCCTCGCCTCGCTGAGGCGCCCCCCTCGGCCAGGCTGGGCACCATCGTCCAATCTGTAGCGTTTCTGTCACCGAAGAGGCGCAATTTTGAGTAAGCGTTCAGTCCCTTGGCTCAGGTGAGTGTGGGGAGGGGGTCGCCGCGGGCGTGGGCGGTGAGCAGTTGGCGCATGTAGGCGAACATGGAGCGGGCTTGGAGTCGGCAGGTGACCGAGGCCGAGAGGGCGCGTTCGATGAATCGTTCTCCGTCCTCGGATTGGGTGCCGTGGGAGAGCTTGCGGTAGATGACCGGTCCGCGGAGCGCTCGCTCGGCGGGGTTGTTGGTCGGCTCGACGCCTTCGATGGTCACGAACGTGAACAGCGCGGGCCAGATCTTGAGCAGGTTGTTGGCGAACCGGCGGTGCAGTCGGGTGCGCTTGCTGTTGCGTGCGGCGTGCTCGACCAGCGCCCGTAGCTCGGCCTGGATCGGGGCCATCTCTGAGATCAGCCGGGCGCGGTCCTGGTGTTCTTCGAAGGCGTGCCAGGTCTTGAACAGCCGCTTGGTCAGCGCCAGGCCGGCGGTGCCGAACTCCTTCTGCTCGGCGAGCCCCTCGGAGTGCTTGAAGAAGTCGCGCTTGAGGTGCTCCCAGCACGCCTGGCGTGACGCTGGGTCGATGTGGTCATACGCCCACCAGCCGTCCGAGCCGAGGATCCCGCCGAAGTTCTTGCCGATCAGCTCCTGGAGCCGGTCGCGGTGGCGGTCCTCGCAGATCCGGAAGATCGCCGCCTCGGGTGTGGCGGCGGTCCACATCGTGCGCGGATCGTGGCTGGTGAACCAGCCGGTCTCATCGACGTTGAGCGCCGGCGATGAGAGCACCTCCTCCACCAGCCGTTCGTGCGGGTCTGCCAATGCAGCCGACGCGCGCTGGCAGATCGCATCGACCGCCCCGACCGACATCCTGAGCCCGAACAGATCCCACGCCAGCTCCGACATGTCGCGGCGCGAGACACGGTTACGGGCGGTCAGCGTCACCACCGCCGCCTGCAAGCCCGTGCCGAACGGCGAGCCGGCGATCTCCTCGGGCAGCTCGGCCGTCGTCTTGTCGCCACAACCCGGGCAGCGCAACCGGTGCGTGCGATGCTCGAACAGCAGCACGGCGATCGGCGGCAGCTCCGCGACCTGGTGGCGCCCGAACCGCCGGCCGGGCTGGCGCTCATCCTCGCCGAACTCGCGCCCGCAGCCGCCACACGCATCCGGATAGTGATCGACGATCTCATCGACCTGATCCTCCGGCGCCAGCTTGCGACCAGAACCTCTGTGCCCGGGCTGGGCGCCCGGCTTGCGCTCCCCCTCCCGCTTGGACCACGCCTTCGCCCGCTTGCGCGCCTCCGCCCGGCGCTCCGCCCGCGTCTTCGGTGGATCCTGCGAAGGCGGACTCGACGAATTACGCGAGTCCCTGCGCGACTGCTCCTCCAGCCGCCTGATCCGCTCCTCCAGCTGCTCACACCGCACCCCGAGCCGCTCCACCGACCCCGCCAACTCGAGGATCACCTCAACACAACGCTCCCGCCCCGAGTCATAGATCGCCTCCGCCTCCGAGCGGTCCATACCCCCAAGATTCGCCGTCCCCACAAGCGATCCTTGTTATGGAGACCCACGACTGAACGCTTA
>Ga0102924_1007195_pt1 | contig 10258 bp, 6 predicted proteins | sample PaiPotPPM11metaG_FD_80116 | JGI IMG/M metagenome (GOLD analysis project Ga0102924, IMG submission 80116) | Iron sulfur acid spring bacterial and archeal communities from Banff, Canada, to study Microbial Dark Matter (Phase II) - Paint Pots PPM... ...
ACGAGAGATCGAGCCCGTCGAGCCGTCGGTGTACGCGCGGTTCGCGCTCGCCTGGCAGGGCGTCGCCAGCCCTCGTCGCGGCACCGATGCGCTCGTCGACGCGCTGAGCCAGCTGCAGGGAGCAGCGATCCCGGCATCGGTGCTCGAGTCCGACGTGCTGCCCAGCCGGGTCGACGGCTACCGGCCCGCGATGCTCGACGAGCTGTGCGCCAGCGGCGACATCGTCTGGGTCGGCGCGGGCGCCACCGGAGCCGCCGACGGTCGCGTCGTGCTCTGCTTCCGAGACCAGGCGCACCTGCTCGCGCCGGCGGCCGCCGAGCCCCCCTCGGGCGCGGTGGCCGACGCGCTTCGGGAGCACCTCGAGCGGGCCGGGGCCTCGTTCTGGCCCGAGCTCCTGCGCGCCGCGGGCGAGGCCGACGAGCGCGTCGTCCTCGACGCGCTGTGGGAGCTGGCCTGGGCCGGCATCGTCACGAACGACGGCGTGGGCGCCCTCCGAGCGCGCCTGGCCGGTCGACCGCGCGCACCGCGGGGTCGGCCCCGACCCGGGCACCTCACCCGGCTGGGGCCGCCGGCCGCCGCGGGGCGCTGGTCGCTCGTGCCGACCAGCCTGGGCGTCGCGCCGAGCACGACCGAGCTGACGATGGCGCGGGCGCGCCAGCTCCTCGAGCGCCACGGCGTCGTCACCCGCGAGGCCGTGCGGGCCGAGGGCTGGCCAGGCGGGTTCGCGGCCGTCTACCCGGCCTTCCGGGCGATGGAGGAAGCCGGCAAGGCTCGGCGCGGCTACTTCGTCGCCGGGCTCGGCGCCGCGCAGTTCGCGCTCCCCGGCGCCGCCGACCGGCTCCGAGGGGAGCGCGCCACCGATGCGCCGCCGGTCGTCGTCGCCGCCACCGATCCCGCCCAGCTGTACGGCGCCGCGCTCCCGTGGCCCGAGACCGCGGGGCGGCCGGTGCGGGTACCGGGCGCGCTCGTCGCCCTGCACGCGGGCGAGCCGGTGGCGTACCTCGAGCGCGGGGCGCGGCGGCTGCTCACCTTCGGCGCCGACCCCAGCGTGTGGATCGAGGCGCTCACCGACCTGGTGAAGAACGGTCGCCTCCGCGCGCTCACGCTGGAGCGGGTCGACGACGTCTCGACGCGGGAATCGCCCGCCGCCACCACGCTTCGGTCGGCCGGGTTCGTCGACGCCTACCGCGGGCTGCGGTTCGGGCCGTAGACCAGGACGCTCTCGGGGCGTTCGGCATGGGCCGTAGCCTCGTGGCATGCCCGAGGGCGACACCATCACCCGCGCGGCGCGGAACCTGCAGGCCGTGCTGGCGGGACACCGGTTGGTTCGTTTCGAGGCGCCCCGGATGGTCGGCCGTCCGCCGCGGCCCGGCACGACGGTGCTCTCCGTCGAGGCGCGCGGCAAGCATCTGCTCGTGCACTTCAGCGACGGTCGTGCGCTGCACACGCACATGCGCATGACCGGTAGCTGGCACCTATACCGGGGTGATGAGCCGTGGCGGCGCCCGCACGCCCGGGCCAGCGTCGTGCTCGAGGTCGAGGACGGCACCGTCGCGGTGTGCTTCTCGGCGCCAACCGTCGAGCTGATGGATCCAGGTCGGACGCTTCGCCGCACCGTCCTCGACGCGCTCGGTCCCGACCTCTGCCGGGCCGACGTCGACCTCGACGACGCGAACCGCCGCCTGGCCCGGCTCGAACCGTCCACCGAGATCGGGGTGGCGCTCCTCGACCAGCGGGTCGCGGCCGGAATCGGCAATGTCTACAAGAGCGAGGTCTGCTTCGCGTGCCGCGTCGACCCCGGTCGCCGGCTCGCCGAGCTGGACGACGCGACGCGACGCGAGCTGCTCGAGACCGCCGCCAAGCTGCTGCAAGCCAACCTCGACTCGCCCCGCCGCACCACCGTGCCGGGCGGGCTCGCCGTGTACGGGCGGGCCGGCGCGGCCTGCCGGCGCTGTGGCACGACCATCCGCCGCCGGCGCCAGGGCGACCAGGCCCGCTCCACCTACTGGTGCCCGACCTGCCAGCCGCGCGGCCGGTAGCCGCCGCCGAGCAACGCGGCGCACGCGTCGACGGCTCGTCGTCGCCGGCGGCGCGAGCGAGGCGCGCGCCGCAACCTCGCGGCTGGCGAAGGACTTCAGCCATGGCGACGGCGAGGCGTCGCGCCGATGGCTAGATGAAGTGACACTCCAGCCTGACGCGCCCGAGACCTGGCCGCGGGGAGCCGTCCGACCGACGCCCGACCCGTGGTGGCGGGTTGACCGGCGCCGCGGATCTGCCTCCGTACAATGGGTGGGCGCTGGTGGACCGAATATCAGCGATGGTGGACCGAATATCAGGTGGTAGCCGTCCGTGAAGCTGGTTCGTCGCCTCAGCGCCGCCGCCCTCGCGGCGGCCACCGTCACCGCGCTTGCCGGCGCGGCCGACGCGAGCCCCAGTTCGTCCACCTCCACGACGACCACGAGCACCGCACCGCCGACGCCCAGCACAACGGCGACCGCTCCCGCGCCGCCCGCCCAGTCGGGCCAAGTCCAGCCCGCGACCCAGCCGGTCGCTGGCCAGTACATCGTCACGCTGAAGGACGAGACGCCGAGCCACGTTCCCGCCGAGACCTACGACCTGACCGCCAAGCACGGCGGCTCCGTCTTCGCCGTCTATCAACACGCTCTCCGAGGTTTCGCCACCCGCATGTCGCCAGCCCAGGCAAGCGCCATGGCCCAGGACCCGAACGTGGCGACCGTCCATGAGGACGGCGTCGTCCATGTCGCGACCACCCAGTCGCCCGCCCCCTCCTGGGGCCTCGACCGCATCGACCAGCACAACCTGCCGCTCGACAACGCCTACCACTACGGCGGCGACGGCACCGGCGTCCACGCCTACGTCCTCGACACCGGCATCCAGAACGTCCCTGACTTCAGCGGGCGGCTCACCTTCGGTCAGGACTTCGTGGGAGGCCAGTCGCAACTGTCTGACTGCTACGGGCACGGCACCCACGTCGCCGGAACACTCGGTGGCAGCACCTACGGGGTTGCCAAGCAGGTCCAGCTCGTCGAGGTCCGTGTCCTGGACTGCACCGGCAGCGCATCCGACGCGACGGTTATCCAAGGCATCGACTGGGTCACGGCCGACGTCCAGAACAACCCCAGCCACCTACCCGCGGTAGCCAACCTGAGCCTCGGCGGCCCTCAGGATCCAAACCTCGACCAAGCCGTCCAGAACTCGGTCGCAGCGAAGGTGACGTACGCCATCGCAGCCGGTAACAGCACGGGCGACGCCTGCGCCGCCTCACCCTCTGACACCGGCGGGACCAACGGGACCTCCATCACTGCCGCCGCCAGTGACAGCAACGACACGCAGGCGTCGTTCTCGAACTTCGGAGCCTGCGTCGACCTGTACGCGCCCGGCGTGAGCATCACCTCTGACGGCACGAACACCGGGACGTCCTTCCTGTGCCCAAACGCCACCTGCATCCTGAGCGGCACCTCGATGGCCGCCCCGCATGTCGCCGGCACCGCGGCCGTCTACCTGAGCGCCCACCCGGCGGCGACGCCCGCGCAGGTGAAGAACGTGATCGATATCGACGCGACGCCGAACAAGATCTCCAACGCCACCTCGGGCACGCCCAACCGGCTCGACTACACCGGGCCCGGGGCCCCGTCGCTGACCGCGAGCGGGGGCGCCACCAACGGGACCGTCCAGCTGTCCTGGTCGGCGCCGGCCGATGGCGGTTCGCCGATCACCGGCTACAAGATCTACCGGGGCAACAGCAGCGGCACCGAGACGCTGCTGACCTCGGTCGGCGCGGCGCCGACGACCTACACCGACTCGAGCTTCACGTGCGGCGGCACCTACTTCTACCAGGTGGCCGCGGTCACGGTCGTCGACGAGACCCGGTCCGGCGACCAAAGCGCCTCGCCGACCAACCTGCAAACAGCACCCTGCGCGCCAGCGTTGTCCGCCGTCGCGGGGTCGCGGGTCGTCCACTTGTCTTGGGTCCCGGGCCCTAACGGCGGCTCGGCGCTCGTCAACTTCAAGGTCTACCGCGGGACGAGTAGCGGGAGCGAGACCCTGCTCACCACCCTGGGACCGACCGTCACGAGCTACGACGACGTCGGGTTGACGAACGGCAACCAGCTCTTCTACCAAGTGACGGCGGTCAACGGCTCGTCGGAGAGCCCAAAGTCCACCGAGCGCTCCGCGACCCCGAACGTGGTCACGTGGGAGTTCGCGCTCGGGCTCGACCACGCGGTCTGGACCCAACAGTTCGTGAACGGGGCGTGGGGCGGCTGGCAGTCGCTTGGCGGGTACCTCACCACGAACATCGCGACCGTGTCCACGTCAGCGGGCGTCTCGATCTACGCCCGCGGCGGCGACGGGTCGCTGTGGTACGACCAATACAACGGGTCGTGGTCGGGTTGGCAGTCGCTCGGCGGCGCGATCTACTCGAACCCGGCGGCGGTCGCCGATTCGTCAGGCACGTGGTTGTTCATACGCGGGCCCGGGAATGCGATCTGGGACCAACACTTCACGAGCGGATCGTGGTCAGGCTGGCAGAGCCTCGGTGGCGCCACCAGCGGTAACCCGGCGGCCGTAACCGACTCGACCGGGATCTGGCTGATGGCGAACGGCCCCGGGAATGCCATCTGGGACCGGCACTTCACGGGTGCCTCCTGGTCCGGTTGGCAGAGCCTGGGCGGCGTGCTCAGCTCCGATCCGGCGCTCACCGCCGGGCCATCGGGGACGTTCCTCTTCGGACTCGGCTCCGACAACTCCCTGTGGACCCAGCAATACAACAGTGGATCCGGATCGTGGTCCGGGTGGGCGGCCCACGGCGGCTACATCTCCTCGGCGCTGTTCGCAAGCGAAGGAGCCGGCGGCGCGTTCGTGTTCGGCCTCGGCGGGGACAACTCGCTGTGGTATCAGCAGTTCAACGGCTCGTGGTCGGCCTGGCAGCCGCTCGGCGGGGCCATCAGCTCGGATCCGACCACCGTGGCCGACGCGTCCGGAATCTGGGTCGTGGCCCGCGGACCCGGGAACGCGCCCTGGTACCGGCACCTCACTGGTGGCTCCTGGTCGGGGTGGCAGACCCTGGGCGGCCAGGTCCTCACCGACTCAGCCCTTGTAGTCGGCTAGGCCAACACGAGCCTGGCACGCGCGCTATGGCAACGACGCGACGCCGGCGCGCAGCCGCGAGCACGATCGCTCGGGCCACTCGACCGGGCCCAAATCGGCGGATCGGTCAGAGGACGGCGAACGCGGACGCCGCGACGAGCAGCTCCTCGGCCGGCTCAGCGTCACCCTCGACGGTGTGTACGAGCTCGCCGGGCTCGATGCGCTCCGCAGCGAGGAGGCACCAGTCGACGACGTCGGTGGTGAGCGTCACATCCGGCGAGCCGAGCGTCGGTGGTCCCGCGACGTCGAGCGGCACCAGCCACTCGCCGCCGCCGTCGCCGGTGAGCACGACCCGGGCCGTGTGGCCGGGGCGGGTCCGGCCAGTGAGCTGCAGCGCGGCCGGCAGGGTCTGCATCGAGAGCTCAGCCATGAGGTGGACCTCGGCACCGGACGGCGGCGCGGCCGGGCGGCCGCGGACCTTGCGCAGGTCGTCGCGGTGGACCCAGTTCTCGAACGACCGGGCCACGAGCGCGTCGTCCCGGCTCATCGGCAGGCCCAGCCACTCGACGTCGGCCTCCTGGCTCGTCGGGTCGGCGGCCCAGGCCTGGACCGCGTCGACGGCCCGTCGCCACGCTGCGACCACGTCGGCGTACGGGCGGGCCTCGTAGCGCTCGACGAAGCGCGCCGTGCGCTCCTCGATGTCGGGCGAGTCGATGTCCTCGACCGGACGGCCGACCGACTGGGCGAGCAGGCTCTCCTGGGCCGCCACGTGCACGACGAGCTCGCGGGCCGTGAGGCCGTTCGGGGTCCGCAGGTCGTGGTCGGCTGCGTCGAGGTCATCGAACTCGCGGGCCACCCGGTCCGCTTCGGCGCGGTAGAGGCGGGCGGCCGCGTCGCCCGACGTCGCGGCCCGGACCTGCTCGAAGACCATCGACCGCAGCCGCGGCGGCGGCTCCATCGCCTCGGCGGCGCCGATCCACGCCGCCGCGTCGGCGAGGCGCGCCGCTTCGCGGGCGAGCTCGGGCCGCCGGCGCAGCAGCGCCTCGACCGCCGCGGCCTCGTCGGGGTCGCACGCGTCGAGCGCGTACGCGGGGAGCAGCTCGACGAGGAGGTCGTCGGAGCGGTGGATGGTCATGTCGCGAACTCCGAGGCTTCGGGCTCCAGCACGGCCGCGACGCGTCGCAGGCCGAGGCGGAGCCGGGACTTGGCGGTGCCCTCCGGGATGTCCAGCTCGTCCGCCACCTCGCGGTAGGTGCGGCCGCCGAAGTAGGCGAGCTCGATCGCCTCCCGCTGCTCGGGCGGCAGCACGCCGAGCGCGGCGCGCACCCGCTCCGCGGTCACCAGCGCGGTGGCGAGCTCCTCGACGTCGGGCACCGTGACCCGGCAGGCGGCGTCGCGTTCGGAGCGGCGCCGGCGCGCCTCCTCCCGCCGCACGTAGTCGACCGCTCGCCGGTGGGCGAGGGTCCCGAGCCAGGTGCGCAGCGCACCCCGCTCGGGGTCGAACACCTCGGGCCGTTCCCACAGGTAGACGAACACCTCTTGGCTGACGTCCTCGGCGCCCCGCTGCTCGCCGATGACCCGCAGCGCGAGGCCGTACACGAACGACGAGTACTGGTCGTACACCTCGCCCAGCGCGGCTTCGTCCCCGCCGCGCAGGCGCCGCCCGATCTCGGCTTCCCAGCCACTCGGGACCGCTCGCGCCGCCCCGTCCCCGGCCTGCTGCGAGCTCACCAGCGACTCCACCGATCCTCCTTCGGCGCCGGCCAGTGTCGCGGATCACCGACCCCGCCGCCGCTGCGCTCATCCGACCCGCTCGGCGGCACCGAACCGGTCGTAGATTGCGGCGCCGGGGACCCGGCAGAAAGGGCGTCCGACATGGCCGACGGCTTCGACCTCGTCATCGTGGGGATGGGCTCGGGCGGGATGGTGGCCGCCGAGTTCGCGGCCACGCTCGGCCTCAAGGTCGCGGTCGCGGAGCGGGGCCGGATCGGCGGGGACTGCCTGTGGACGGGCTGCGTGCCGAGCAAGGCGCTCATCGCGTCCGGGAAGATCGCCTACCACATGCGCCACGCCGACCAGTGGGGCATCGAGCCGGCGCCGCCCACCGTCGACCGATCGCGGGTGTGGGACCGCATCCGGTCGGTGCAGCAGCAAGTCGCGTCGACCGACGACAACCCCGACCGCTACCGGGAGATGGGCGTCGAGATCGTCGCCGGCCACGCCCGGCTCACCGGCCCGACGTCGGTGACCGTCAAGGGAGAGGACGGCGAGCGCGAGCTGACGACCCGCTACGTGCTGCTCTGCACCGGGAGCCGGCCCGCGGTGCCGCCGATCGAGGGTCTCGAGGAGGGCGGCTTCGTCACCAGCGAGTCGCTGTTCGAGCTCACGCACGTGCCGGCCAGCTTCGTGAACATCGGCGGCGGCCCCATCGCGGTGGAGATGGTGCAGGGCTTCACCCGGCTCGGGATCCCGACCACGCTGCTGCAGAAGGGCCCCCGCATCCTGCCCCGCGACGAGCCGGTCCTCGTCGACAAGCTGGTCGAGCACCTGCAGCACGAGGGCGTCGACCTGCGCTTCAACGTCGAGACCCAGCGCGTCACCCGCGAGGGCACCAAGAAGGTCGTGCACGGCACCCAGGACGGGAAGCCGAAGACCTGGGAGGCCGACGAGATCCTCGTCGCGGTCGGCCGGCGCCCGAACGTCGAGAACCTCGGCCTGGAGGAGCTCGGCATCGAGACCGGGCCCAAGGGCGTGGTCGTCGACAACCGAGGCCGGACCAGCGTGAAGACGGTCTATGCCTGCGGGGACATCGCGGGCCGCTTCCTCTTCACCCACTCGGCCGCCTACGAGGGCGTCCGCGCCGTGCGCGACATGTTCATCGTCGGCACCGGCAAGGTGGTCGCCAGCGTCCCGTGGTGCACGTTCACCGACCCCGAGCTCGCCCACGCTGGCCTCACCGAGGCCGAGGCTCGGGAGCAGCACAAGGGCGACGTCGAGGTGTGGCACCAGGACCTGATCCACAACGACCGGGCCCGGGCCGACGGCGCCACCGACGGCGCGATCGTCGCCATCACCCATAAGAAGCGCATCGTGGGCGCCCACATCCTCGCCCCCGCCGCCGGCGAGATGATCCACGAGTTCGCGCTCGCCATCGAGCAGGACGTGAGCCTGAGCAACCTGGCCCAGTTCATGCACGTGTACCCGACCCTGTCGACGTCGGTCGGCCAGCTGGCCGGCGAGGCCGCGTTCGAGAAGGCCGAGAAGTACCGGTGGCTGGTCAAGCGATAGGGAACGCTTGACCGTCCAGCGGCTCGACGCCTCCCGGTTCGGCTTCGACAGCCGCTGCTTCGTCTGCGACGACTCGAACCCGCGGGGTCTCCAAGTCCCGTTCTTCGAGGACACCGACGCCGGGCTCGTATTCGCCGACTTCGAGCTGGCGGCCGAGTTCTCGGGCGCGCCGACGCTCGTGCACGGCGGCGTCACCCTGGCCCTCATCGACGAGGCGATGAGCTGGGCGACGATCGCCCTCGCTAGCACGTTCGCCTACACCGGTGAGACCACCACCCGGTTCGAGTGGCCGGTGCGGGTGGGCCGCCCCTACCGGGTCGAGGCCCGGGTCGTCGACCGCGGCGAGCGCCGGATCACGACCGAGGCCGCGGTGCTCGACGCCAAGCAGCGGGCGTGCGTGCGCGCGACGGCGGCCATGGTCGTCCTCGACCCCGAGCAGGGGGCCCAGGCCATCGGCCAGCCGGTCACGGGCGAGGACGCCTCCTACCCTGCGGGAGCGGCGCCGGCCGGGCTGACGGGTCCAGCGGGGGCGGCCAGGTTCAGAAACTCGGCGGACCCGCCGAAAACACCCGTGGCCATGGAGCAGTTCGCGGAGACGCTGGCAGCCGCCCAGATCGGCGCCGAGTGGGCCGTCGCGGACCTGTGGACCGAGCTGCACCCGCCGCTGCTGCGCTTCCTCCGGGGACTGCACCCGGGATTCGCCGAGGACGTCGAATCCGAGACCTGGATCCGGATCGCCGGCGGGCTGCGCCGCTTCGAGGGCACCGAGGCCGACTTCCGCGCCTGGGCGTTCACGATCGCCCGGAACCGGCTCATCGACTGGTGCCGACGCGACCGCCGGCAGGCCTCGACACCGGTCGAGGACGACGAGCTGGCCGCCCTCCCCGGCTCTGACGACCCCGCCGCGGCGGCGGCGGAGGCGCTCGGGCTCGAGGCCTCGCTGGCCCTGATCCGGACCCTGCCGCCGGACCAGGCCGAGGTCATCCTGCTGCGAGTCCTCGGCGGCCTCGACGTGACTCGGGTGGCCGGGATCGTCGGGAAGCGCCCGGGCACGGTCCGGGTGCTGCAGCACCGGGGCCTTCGACGCCTGGCGGCCGAGGTCGGGGCGCCGGCCGAGCTGGCGAGCGAGCCGGTGGCGTCGTGATGCCGACCGCCTCCCTCCGACGTCGGCGCTGGGACCCGCTGGCGCTCGACGGGCACACCGAGGACCGGCTGCTCCTCGGGCTGCTCGAGCCGGCGGACGCCCCGCCGCGCTACCGGCACGTCGCGTCGACGATCCAGCAGCTGCGGTCTGACGCCACCGAGCGTGAGCGCGCCCCCGGGCCCGACGTCGTGCCGAGGCTGGCCGCGGCGGTGGCCGCCGCGCCGGTCGAAGAGGACCGGATCGTGGCCCGGCGCCCCGGACGCGCGTCGCGACGGCTCCAACTGCTGGCCCTCACCTGCGTTGCCTCGCTCGGTCTGACGACCGGCCTCGGGCTCGCGGGCGCGCTGCCCGACGGTCCCCAGCAGGTCGTCGGATCGCTGCTCGACGGCGTCGGCCTCGGGCCGCCGACCCCAAGCCCGTCCAGTCCCGCGAAGTCGCACCCGTCGCCCGGGCCGTCGACGGCCAAGACCTCGACGCCGGCCGACGACACGCCGGGCGCGACGAGCCCGACGACGGGCGCCCCCGGGTCCGGCCCGCTGGTGGGCGGCGCGCCGGGCACCCCGAGCGGTGGTCCGAGCGGCGTGGCGCCGCCGGGGACCCCGGGTGGCGGCGGGCAGAACCCGCCGCGCGGCGGGAACGGAAACGGGAACGGCAACGCGGGCGGCAACGGGAACGCGGGCGGGAACGGCAACGGCAACGCGGGCGGGAACGGCAACG
>Ga0102924_1007197_pt1 | contig 10257 bp, 10 predicted proteins | sample PaiPotPPM11metaG_FD_80116 | JGI IMG/M metagenome (GOLD analysis project Ga0102924, IMG submission 80116) | Iron sulfur acid spring bacterial and archeal communities from Banff, Canada, to study Microbial Dark Matter (Phase II) - Paint Pots PPM... ...
CTACAAACGCTAGGCAGATATCCTCGCCCTGTGAAAGATGTTTTACACTCCTTGTGCGGAGGTACATGTGTCGTCCATTCGCGCGATTTTCTGGGACGTCGGCGGCGTTCTACTCACCAATGCCTGGGACCACACGCAACGCACGGAAGCGCTCAAGCGATTTCAACTCGACGAGCGAGAGTTCCATGATCGCCACGAAATGGTCGTGTCCTCATTCGAGCGCGGCAAAATTACGTTAGAAGAGTATCTCGACCGCACGGTTTTCTATCGACCACGGTCATTTTCTCGTGAGGAATTTCGCGACTATATGGTCTCGCTTTCGCAGCCCTATCCTGATGTGCTGCAGTTCGCCCAATCTTTGACTGACTCCGGCAAATACCTGATGGCGACCATCAATAATGAATCGCGCGAGCTAAATTATTACCGCATGGACAAATTCGGCCTGCGCAACATTTTCCGTCTCTTCTTTAGTTCATGTTTCGTCGGACTTCGCAAGCCGGAGCGCGACATTTACCGCTTGGCTCTTGAGACCACGCAGATTCCCGCTGAAGAATGTTGCTTTGTCGACGACCGCCCGCTCAACCTCGAATGTGCCGCCCAGCTAGGCATGCACACCATTGAAATGGACAACCTGGATCAGCTGCACTCTGACCTGGCGAAACTGGGAGTGACTCCGGGCGCAAGCTAAAGTAGGCCGCCGCGTGAGTTGCGCGTCGAGCTTTAAGGATTTTTCCGCGGCACGCTGCTCGTCTTTACGACCGCGTTCGCCGGAATATCGGATTCGAGGGTGCTCAGGGCAAGATCACTCGACCAGCAATCCGCAACCAGCTTCCATCCGCCGTTGCTCTGCTTCTGCAGAACCCAGAGATACTTGCCGCGCTCTTCACGCCGTTTGCCCGACGAGCTCGGAATCAGGGCCTTGCAGCGTCCGGCTTCATACGCCAAATCGCCGGCAACCTCCACGCGCATCGGGTCAATCTCCACCTCTCCCAATCCGGCATCGAGCGCGCCGAAGAAAAACTCCCGCACCGCTGCAGCCCCGCGAATTGTCGGGTAATTCGACCTCAGTACTAACGCGTCGGAAACATACAGATCGAGCAAGTCGTCGAGATGCTTGGTATTGCACGCAAGAACCCATTCCTGGGTAATCGCACGCACCGAAGCTTCGGCGCGACTCATGTCTCCCCGCAACGCCATCGTGGAAGACCGTAACTTGTCTTCTCTGGCTATCTCCCGCCCTGATTCAGCCGCTCGCGGATACATTCCGCCCTCTTGCGCTCCGGGAAAATAGTGATGGTGATAGTGGTGATGGTAGTGATGAGTTTCGTTTCCGGTAGGCTGCGTCGCCGGTGGCCTCATCGCAGGATCGGGAAACGGATCGGCAGGAACCGCCAGCGCAGTGGAAGCCCGTGTATCACCCGCTGCAGCATGGCCGGAAGCCGGCTTGTCCGCTCGCGCAACCGCCACTCCACACATAGCGCAGAATTTGTTTCCATCGCGATTGCGATAACCACAAACCTTGCACGCTATCGTGTTGGGTTCGTGTGCGAGTTCCTGCGCGATGTGGCTGGATGCGTTTTCAACATCGGACTCGTCGGCAAAACGTTGGGCCGCCTCGAACGCCGCGTCAACCTTATCTGGGGTCATTTTTGGACGCCCCGACTGCAAACTGCGAAAAAATTCCTCGATGTCAGACGTGCCCGCAGGCGTATCCGCAGGAGGAACGTATGGGGCGCTTTTTTTTTCTTTTTTATCCGCCAATTCAGTCACCTGCTGAGAATTCTAGCCCAGCGGCTTCGTCGGACGCTATCGGTTGGAAAATTCGGTAGTGGGCTGTTTTGAATTTCTCCGCACGATACACCCAGACGTTTTGCTAATTGTTCGCTTTATGTCGCAAAGGGAAAAGCTGCAAATTCCTGCAATGGGAAAACCAATCTGTAAAAACTTTCGTCCTATCACTGTCTGTGCTTGACCACGTGCTAGAATTGGCGTCCAATTTCAGTAGGTGCCTCCACCTACCTCAGCTTCCCCCAAGGAGCGAGGATATGGATCAAAGCCCGAAAATGCGATTCCTGTCGATAGCAACGGTCATCGTTGTAGTGTGTCTCGCGCTACCCGTATATGGGCAGCAGTCAGCCAATCAGCAACCTCCAAAACCAGAAGAAAAGACCGCCGTCATCCGCTTTTTTAGCGATGTGAATCCGGGAACAATTGGCATTCTTTTGCAGACAGTAGATAACCAGTTCAAAGCTGGCACGAGAAAGTTTGTAATTCTAATGTCGTCCGGAGGCGGGGACGTATTGAGCGGCTTCATGGCTTACAACTATCTCAAGGGGCTCCCAATTGAAATAACGACGTTCAACGTTGGTAATGTTGATTCGTCTGCGTCGATCATCTACTGCGCTGGAGCTAAAAGATACGCCGTTCCAGAAGCCCGATTCATTATTCATGAGGTATCGTTGACGATCACCGCGAACGGCCCCGGCATGATCAATATCGACTTGCCGTCACTAGAAGCACAATTATCCCTACTTAAGGGGCAGGAATCTTCAATTGCCAAAATCCTAGCGACGACTGTCGGCAAGCCTGAATCGGATGCGCAAGCGCGAATACATGCTCAAGCTGCGTTGTCGTCCGACGAAGCGAAAAAGTGGGGCCTTGTACAAGACATTCGGACACAGCTATTTGATCCCAACAACTCTAACTTGGTGCTTGCGATCCCTCCGCCTTCTATACCTGGACAGAGCCAACCCCCAACCGTTCCGACAGTGCCGCAGTACTCGTATGCAGGTGGGGGCTCGTCGAACTGAAGTGTCTGCTCAGGCTGCGACTATAACTGTTTTTTGATCCAACAGCCCAACCAATTCCGCCACACTCCAAGCGTGATCCGTTAAGCCCGCTTCCATCGCGGGTGTCACCCGTAGCGTCTGATGAGTGCGGCAGAAATTGTAATAGGCATGGTAGATCGCAACCATGTGACAGTGGTTCTCAAATTTCTTTGAGAAGGCATTCGTCAACCGCGTGAATCGCCGTACACCCATCCGCAGATTTAAGTTCTGCCGCTCTACATAGCTGGTAGAGATGTGGTTTCGATCAGGATTGCCGCTTAGGATGCCTGTGCGCGTGCCGATGCAAGCGGCGGGGCTGTAGCGCGTATCAGGGCGGTCAGAAGGTGCGCCGTACAGCTTTATCAGCATCGCGTAATCCACGTCCATTCCGAATGCACCTTCGACTGCCTCAGCATAGGCCCTGTGGCCATCGGTCGTGATCTGAATGCGCGTGGTCACACGCGACGCTAAATCCTCCATAAACTTGCAGGCCCAAGATGCATCCCGCTCTCCGCATAGGTACGAGATAATCAGCTTGGAATCCGCGTCAATCGCCGTCCAAGTCCAAACGCTGCCCGCGCCCGTTCCTTCCTTCTCGGCGGGGACGTTCTTCTCCTTTGCGTAACAGAACGACCAAATTTCATCGCACTGTACTCGCTGTGTCTTTACTCCGCGAACCATTGAATTGTGGAATGCCGCGCACGAGGTTCCCATGTCGCCAATAAGCTTGAGAACTGCATCCTTGCTCACGCCCACCATGCGGCAAGTGGAGCGGACGCTGTTCCCCTCTACAAGAGATCGGACAATCTGTGCGCGGCGTTCAATGCTCAAGCGATTCATGACTATTATTATGCTTGAGCGATCAAGTACTGTCAAGAAATATTTACCGATTTATTGACTTTACCAACTCACACGGAAGCCCTACTCCAATCGGATAGCGATCAGATTCCGCTGCCCGCCTCTGTTCTTCTTCGCCGGATACAACCAAAATATCTCCTTTAATATCAATCACTTCGCATACACACCACTGACCACCATTAACGCAGGCTAGTGCTGTCTGTCCTATCTTCATGGCAATCCTCCTTGAAGGATCATACATAACGTCGGTATACGTACAAATTTCTGTCGTTGTTGGTAAAACTTGTGGTATAACGTTACCAGAAGTAAAGGAGCTGCCTCGATGCCCGACAAAAACGGTAAAACAACTCTCCCTTATGTCCCGTTCAAAACCTTCAACGCAACGCTTGACTCGTTCGCGGGTTTCCTTCCCGACCGAATCGACACAAGCATCTGGACTTCGTATTCCGGTGGAATGCGGAGTCAGCTTCTCTCCGCGTACAAGTTCTTCGGCCTCGTCAATGAAGATGGGAGCCACAACGCGGAATTGAAAAAACTGGCCGACGCCAAAGACGACCGAGGGCCATTGCTTCGGGAAATCATGAAGCGCAGCTATGGCGAGCTGCTGAAGTTGGATTTGTCAAAAGCCACTCCCAGCAGCTTCGATGCTGAAATGCGAAAGATTGGCGGTCTTGAAGGAGACACACATCGAAAGGCTATCGCATTCTTTTTATCAGCCGCGAAATTTTCGGGGATTCCTTTATCTCCGCTGATCGTCGCGCGTGGCGGATTATCTACCACCAGAACCAAGAGCACGCCGCGACCTAAGCGAGAAGGCGACGGAGCGAAGCCTCCGTCACTGAATTCTCCGGGAGCCAATCTTGGGGTATCGGTCAAGACTGTGACTCTAGAAAACGGGATCACATTGACTCTAACGGCAAGCGCCGACGTTTTCAGCATGACCAAGTCTGATCGGCAATGGGTTCTTGGGGTGCTGGATCTGTTGGACAAATACGAAGAGGATCATCCACACGAGGAAGGCGATGATGAGGAAGCCGTTGAATAAGTTTTCGTCGCGAGACGGAAACGCCCTGACTGGTCAGAGTCAGGGCGATTCTTGCTGTAAGAAGGGAGAAGCGCATGAAAATTAGCACAAGGCGCTCTCTCAGTCGTCTGGTGATAACGATTCGCATCGGCGGCATCGTTATCACTATTGATATACCACCATAGGGCGCAAGCCCTAAATAGCTAATGAGCCGGGGGTCGCAGAGCTAATCCTCAACCTCCGGCTGTCATTGTAAATCGTTTTGTTGCTTTTCCCAACGTTTTTTGGCGGCATTCTTGGCGATCGCGGTCCTTTTCCTTGCAGAGAGCGCTAGGGCGCGAGCAGGTCCACCCTTTTTGCCGCCAAGTTTTCCTAGAGCGACAGCAGCCGGATTCTTGTCCTTTGGTGCTGGCTTGGCTAGTTCTTCTCCAATCGTTTGCTCGAATACGCGGAGAGCATTTTGCGCGAAATCTTTGCTTGACCGTTTAGGCATAGCGCAATCATGCCACACTTGACCTACCAATTACGATAGCCTCAGATTTCAAAACCGCCCACTACCGAAAATTCGATCTTGCCCTCGGTCTCGGTGGGAACGCCGTTGCAGGTTGCCGGCCGATATCTCCAGGTACGCACGGTCTGCAGAACGCGGCGGTCGCCAGCCAAGCCGGCGCTCTCGAGGATCAGCGGACTGTGCACGCGACCATCGGTGCCAATAATGAAGCTGACTTTGACTTTCCGCCCACTAGCCGCGGGCGTGAGCAAGGGATCCGGCGTGGTCAGGGCTTGCGGCGGTTGGACGTCGGCGCATGCCGGCCGCGAGCTGATGTGCGGCACGTCTACGTACTGCGAAGCGCGTCTCAATGTGCTTGCCACCTGGCGTTCGCGCTGATCCAGGGTTGCGGAACGCAAGGTCGGAATAGTCGTCGTCTCTGCGGAAGCGAGCACACACGGCAATACAAAAAGAATTGCGGGCCAGATGCGGCGGAACATTAAATTCCCCTGTCTCAGGAGCAGCTGTATGACTCTGGCGTAGCGCCGCAACTTGCTGACCATCCGCGATTTACGCATCTGACGTATTTTCAGCATCTTACGGTCATCGTCTTAGGAATATGTTTATGAAGATGAAATCGGTTGCATAAGATTAGAGTTTAGCGATTCTTCACAAATCCCAGGACCGCACGCCTTACGACGCTGTGCGCAGAACTATTAGGGTAATTTCAGGCGGGCACCGGAAGCGTGCTGCGACTCGAACTGTGCCAATTCCGGCAGTCGTATACAGTTTGAGATTGCCAACTTTGTATAAGCCCCAGACATATTTTTTCCCGAGATCAGGCAGGAATAAAGGGGAAATCAACGGCAGTCTCACCTGCCCCCCATGAGAATGACCGGAGAGCTGCAATTCCACGGGGTAACGGGCGACATAGTCGGCATAATCCGGCTCGTGTGCCAGTAAAACTGTAGGCTCGCCCGGGGGAATGTCGTGGAGAGTTGCAGGCATGTCTGCGGATCCTCCCAGCACATCGTCCACACCACTCAGCCAGAACCTGCCACCATTTTTCTCGATGGGCACCGATCGGTTCGCGAGCACTTGAATTCCTTCCGCACGAAGCGCGCTGATCACCCGTCCGGGGTCGGAAAATACGTCGTGGTTTCCCATCACAGCCCACACACCGTGTGGTGCCTTGAGTTGTCCCAGCAGCTGCGCGCAAGGTTCCGCGGCGCAGGCCGCCTTGACGGGATCGCCGAGTAATGGCACCGAAACGAAATCGCCATTCAGCGCAATCAGATCCGGAGCGAGACTTTTCACCATCTCGACCGACGTTCTTATGGGATGGACAGAGAAATAAGGGTCATAGTGGAAGTCGCTCAGCAATGCGATCGTAAAACCGTCGAGGCGGGACGGCCAACGCCGCAGCGCGATTTCATGATGAACGACCACGGGCCGATCTGGCTCGATGATGAACGCGTCGACGCCTAGCGCCGCTACGCCGCCCGTAGCCGCCAGCCGGATAAACTTTCGCCTGTTGATGGGAAGAAAAGACAATCGTTCTTGAGCTTACTGCAGAGCTATCTGGGACCAGTTCGCACAATTCAGGATAACCCGCGGCCCGGAAATCAGGATAGTGGGCCGCAGGTTCTGGATTTAGAAGCTGAACGTTGCCTGCAGGTCGAGACGGCGGTTGGCGGCCGAGCCCGGGGAGAATGGCCCTCCCTGCAGCGCGTTGGAAACGCCGAAGTATCTTGAACCCAGAACCCCTCCCGGACTGGCGACGTTCACGTTATTAAACGCATTCCGCACACTTATACCGAGCATCAGGTTATAACGCCGATCGGAGTTTGACGATATCGTCATGGGGCCGCCACCTCCGAAGAGCGGTCCGCCGCGTCGGCCACCCCCACCCCCTCCCGGACCTCCGGGTCCACCCTGGCCTCCTTGACCATTGGTAGCCTTAGCCTTGGGACCGAAACCAAACGTCTTGGTCAGACGCAAGTTCATGACGAAATGGTTTGGCCCCGTGCCGTAGTTGATCGGCAGGAGCGTCCCGGTTGAGCCCGTAACGTCGAACGTGCCCAACGGAGTGCAGTAGATGGGTGAGCCGGTGGCGTTCTGCACGTTCGGACAGGTCGCATTCGAAACCAGTCCTGGACGATTGTTGTATTGCGAATCTCCATTCAAATCGAGCGGTGAGACGATGTTGTAAGGCGAACCTGAACTTACCACCATAAACGGGCTCAGCCGGAATAAGTAAGGGAAGGCGATGCTACCCCCGAGAAAAAGCCGGTTTCTGACATCAAAGGTCGCGCGTCCATAATCCTCACTAATGTCGTATGAATTTGTGGGAAAGGTGTTGACCCCGGAAGTTTCACTATTGGCGTAGTTCAACGAATAGTAGCCGAACATCTGCACCTTCGAGCCGACCCTTACGTTCGAAATCACCATGAGTTGGTTTTGCTTGAAGTTAGCTTCTGAGACGTAACGATAAAGATTGCTCGTGGGAATCACGCAGTTCGGATAGCAGGGTGTCCCAGGGTATGGCGCGTTCGCGTTGATGGTGAGGAACTGATCGAAGCCGCGCGAGTTCAAGTAATTCACCGTAAGCGTCGCTGCTTTGGTCACCTGACGTTCCACGCTGATCGCACTTTGCACCGTGTACGGGGCGTGCAGTCTCGGGCTGATTTGATAAGTTGTAGAAGCGACCGCCGGAGGAGGACCGCAATTCGTGACAGCGGTGGTAAGAGGCACATCAAGGCCGGAGAAGCACGTCGGATTCGTGACCACGAACTGCTCCTGTGTGATGCCGTTCAGGCGCTCCGCCTGTAACAAATTGGCCACTTGAAAGCGATCGTAAAAAATTCCTGCTCCGCCGCGGATCACTACTTTGGGTGGACCGGATCTGCCTCCCACCCCCCAGGCGAATCCCAAACGGGGAGCCCAGTCGTTGTGATCGTGAATCGCGTTTTGCGCCTCGAATCGAAGTCCCAGGCTAAGTGTGATATTGGGACGCACCCGCCAGTCATCCTGGAAATACGGTTCGAAGTCATAGTAGTTGACGCTGGCATTGGGCGAACCGGTGGTGACTGAGAGCTGGGTGGGTGCGGAGTTAAGGTATGCAGAAAAACTGGGAAAGATAAATTCGCCATTGAATCCCGAGGTCGAATAGTCCGAGTCTTGCGTGGCACGCACCCGCGCGCCAAATTTCATGGTGTGATTGCCTTGGATCAAGGAAGTGTAGTTTTGTAATTCGTAACTATTCTGCAGATCGTTGAGATTCCCCTCATTGTTGCCGCCGCCCAAAAAATTGCCCAGGACGCTTACCGCCGGGTTTGTACTTTGCGGCGTTTGGACGTTGTTGTCGCGGTTGTATTGGAAGCGCGTCTCGTTGACGATCTTCGTGCCAAACACTTGGGTGTCGCTGATTTGTACGGTATCTTCCGTGCTCTTCGAGTAATACGACTGGGTTGGCAGGCTGAACTGGTTGGTTAAATTGCCAGACTCGGTATCGCGGTAATACTGGTAGCGCGCTGTAAGAGTATTGTTTTTCGTGAGGGCCCAATCCAGGCGCGGACCAAGGTTGGTGCGCTGGCGCGGGTTCGCAATCGAACTGGCAAAGGTTCCGCCGGTGGTAGGATCCGTGGCGTTAATGGCGGACACATCACTGATATCGCGTCGGTCGATATTGAAGAAAAATGACGCCTTCTTATTTATCGGACCGCCAATGTTGCCGTTGAACTGAGTCGAGTAGTAAGGCGGAATGCTGGTTACAAAAGGATTGGGCGAGTTCCACGGGGAATCGTTGCCGTCAGCAAAAACCTGTCCGTGGAATTTGTCAGTACCGGGCTTGGTAAAGATTTCAATGCGGCCGTAGCCCAGTTTGTCGTACTCGGACGAAAACGGATTCTGATTAATACGAATTTCACGAATCGATGACTTAGGCGGAAGTTGACCAGCTGTAAATCCATCGATGTACATCTGCCCACCATTGGGTCCCGCCGAAGGTCCGGCCAGAGCCTGCAGGTCTGATTCGAGTTCGTCGGGATCGTCCGGAAGAGCCTCCAACTCTTTCCCCGAAATGGTGATGGCGCCAGCGTTGCTGTTGGGATTGACGTTGATCGTTGGCGCCGTGTCTGAGACGCTTATCTTCTGCGTTTCGACTTCAATGGTCAGCGTCACATTCATGCGCAACGCTTGATCTGCAATCACCACATTGTCATTCTCGAAAAGGGTGAAGCCAGTGGCGGCCACCGTCAGCGTATACTTACCCGCCGGTAAACTCTTGAACTCATAGAAGCCCTGCGGGTTGCTTTGGATCACGACCGGCGATCCGGTGGCGGGAGTCATAATCACGCTGGCGCCGGAAATTGCCGCACCTGAGGGATCCGTCACCTGCCCATGTAAACCTCCCGTAGCCTGCTGCGCAAAACTACCCAGGGCCGACGCTGCAAATAAGAGCAGTACGAACACGATGCTGAGATACTTCTCGACCTTCATCTTCTGTCTTCCATTTCTAACGATGTATGAGTTGCGGAAATAAATTTTGGTTACGCAGGGCGTACTACTGCGATGCGTCCCCGCCCGGAGCGCCGCCCAGACTCCAGGGCGTCAGCATCATCGCCTGGCCAGCATTCGGCGCAGCCTGGAGGATCGGTTCGACTCCGCTCAGCAGCGTGATCGCTGTACTGCTCGCTGCGGTTCCTTCCGTTGCTACGATCAAGACCGCATCGCCCTTGTGCAGATCCGCCACCGTGACCGCCGGCATGCGGCTTAGCATTTGCTGAAAGTCCGGCGCTCCGCCCGGCCGCCGGCTCATGCCTCCATTCGCGTTGCCATTCGCCGAACCTGCAGTCGCTGTCGCATCAGCCGGAGCCCCGGATTGCGCTCCATTGCCAACGGGCGGCGTCGAGGCCGCGGCACCAGTTCCTCCTGGCGGTCCAGCAGCCGCTCCGCCTTTCAAACGCATCGCGATCCTTTGCGCAAATTCCGGCGGAAGTTTGTGAAGCTGCGCCTCCGGCGTCATTTTCACCATCACAGATTTCTTGCTCAACAAA
>Ga0102924_1007199_pt1 | contig 10256 bp, 7 predicted proteins | sample PaiPotPPM11metaG_FD_80116 | JGI IMG/M metagenome (GOLD analysis project Ga0102924, IMG submission 80116) | Iron sulfur acid spring bacterial and archeal communities from Banff, Canada, to study Microbial Dark Matter (Phase II) - Paint Pots PPM... ...
GTCTTCGGCAGAGGTGGCGAAGAGGCCATAGCCCTCAGCGCGGCAGGCATTCCTTTTGAAGTGGTGCCTGGTGTGAGTTCGGCGATAGCTGTCCCGGCCTATGCGGGCATCCCTGTTACGCAGCGCGAGTACGCGGGTTCGGTCACTATTGTGACAGGGCATGAGCAGCAAACGCAGGCTCCGGCGGCGGTCAACTGGGAGGCGCTGGCAAAAACGGGTGGTACGCTGGTCATTTTGATGGGCGTCGAAGCTCTTTTCCAGATCACCCGGCGCTTGCTCGATGGAGGTCTTGAACCCGATACGGCGGCGGCGGTTATCGAGCAGGGAACACTGCCCCAACAGCGTGTCGTGAAAGGCACGCTATCAAATATCGCACAACGTGCCATAGCTGAGAGCATCCAATCCCCCGCTATTACCGTGATTGGCGCTGTGGTTGCTCTCAGCGATGCGCTTGACTGGTTTGACGCGCTTTCCCCCCGGCGCGCTGAGGAGCTTGCAATGCTTTCAAGCGATTTTGGAGAGTCAAGAGAAGTTTTTCGCAGAAAGGTTCCAGAGGTCATCCAATGAGACTGCTACTCAGTTCCATTTCAACAAAACATTCAACCCTCAAAAAGCACTGGTCTGAAACGGGCCAGGTGGCTTCATGCCCCCTGACGGTGCTGGGGAGTATTGAGAAGCCTAAGGAAGACACCGGCGGTCTCCTGTGTCTCATTGATGATTTTGGCTTTTTCCAAAAAACGGTCGATCTAAAAATGGCGGCAGGTATGGTCAACGCTGAAAACGGCGTATTGATTACGACTTTTGACAGTATTCACGAGGCCGATGCCGACCTGGGAACGCTCAAGCGAGATGTCGTCAGTTCTCCTCTTTTTAATGCGCTGCACTCCATCTCGCGTACTGAACGTGGTTATCTCGTAGCAAGCACAGGATTGGACCTGCTGCTGGAATTCAACCGCAGGGGCGATATCCTGTGGAGCTGGTGGGCCACCGATCACGGCTTTGAGTTCACACCCACCGGCAGCCGCAGGGAGCTGGACAAATTCGCCGATTACCGCGCTGTCCAATTCGGGACGCTCGCGCAGACGACGCATATCAATTCGGCGGCGGAGTTGCCCGGCGGGCGCGTGCTGGCGTCGCTCTTTCACCAGGGCATGGTGATCGCTATCGATCGCGAAAGCGGCGACTGGCAATCCGTGCTAGAAGGCTTAGACCATCCACACGCCGTGCGCATCCTGGACAAAAGCCATTTCACGGTAGCGGATACCGTGCATGGCAAAGCGCTGCTGGTGCGTATTGACGAACAGAGCGGGCGAGGCATTGTCGAGGAAGCCATCGACGCTGGAACAAGCTGGTTACAGGATTGCCGGTATGATGCGGAGTACAATTCGTGGATTCTGGTGGATGGCAAGCATTCACGCCTGATCTTGCGGGGCAGCCGTTCGGGCGACAAAAGCATTGCCCAGATTGATCTCGATCCAGAATGGCGTCTCTACGAGGCACATGTCATGTAGTGCGCGGTGCAGTTTCCAGGGCGGGACAAGCCCCAGAGGCGTTCACTGAAGAACTGCTGTCATCCTGAGCGCAGCGAAGAAACTCTCGCGGGCGCAGCTTCTTCGCTGCACTCAGGATGACAGCAGGCGAGCGGGACGACCTCATGCGAAAGAAGACAGGTGACTGCCATCAATGGTCTCCTGACCGGATAACGCCGATACGTTCGAGATCGCTTAATAATGCCTGTATATCTTGCTCGTTTTTCGCCACCAGGCGCGCTAATTCTTGCACGGTCCGCTGCCCATTGATGAGGAGAAAGAGCTGCCGGTGCGAGCGCGAAAGCCGTTTTTGCGCGATCTCGCGTAGTGCTGCTTCCAGAGGCTGTGTTGGATGGAAGATAATGGATTCCGGAGGAGGTGGAGGAGGCGGTCTCCTCTCCCAGCTTGAACCGGAAACGGGCGGGAGCGGCCCCGATTGCTTTTTGGCGGGCGGAGTTGGTATGCTCGATTGGAGGTCTCTGGTGATAGGGCGCGTATTGCTAGTACCTGCCGGAGGCATAACGTTGAGTGGCTGCGTTTGCCTGTTATCGAATGGAGCGAAAGTATAGCGGCACTGGCCCCAGGTACTCAACCAGTTTAAGGCAACTTCCCCGCTGCGCTTGCCAACGATCGTTTGTGCAATCTGGCCGTTCACAAAGACAATAGTACCCTCCTCAAGGGCGCTGCCTTCTCCGCGCCTGACGGTAAGCACGCCATTCCTCTGAGCCATCTGGATCGATTGTATTACGCCAACCAGGCGGTCAGTCGCCGTTTCTTGTTGCGACATGAGACCACTCCATCAAGCTGCCAGCGATGCCCATACAAATATACACACGGATGCCTGAGTACGAAACGGCCATAACGAGGGACGATGTTGCTCATTGCGTGAAACGAGTTGGATTGAATCGAAGTATATCATTATATCCGGCAAATTATTTGAACAGAACCGTACATTAGTACTTTTGGGGCATAAAAAGGGAGAAAAATCTACTTTGTGAGCGTAACATGTTGAAATACATGCAACTTGTAGTAGTATTAATTTGATGCGTTTTGTTGATGTGAGGTAGGGCAACCCCCACAATAACTCGCCCCTATCCTGTGCTATTTCACCAATCAGGGTCATCAGGGAATCATGGAAAACGAAGAGTTAGATTTTAACGGAGCAGATAACGAAGAAACGGGCAGCGACGAACTGCTCGCGGATGATAATCTGCGCCTGCCGGATAGCGCGAATGTGCTGGTGCGCGTACACGCTGTACGCGCCTGGCTCGCGCGCCAGCATGACGAGGCGGCTATCGAGGCAGGTACGGCGGCGCTGACCTTGCAGCAGGCCATGAGCAATGCCGTCGAGGAAACGCGCCCGCGCCGCCGCGCCCCTCAACCACCCGATACGACCCTGACTCAACAGCAACTGGCAGACGCTCGCCAGCGCATAGAGGCAATTGAAGAGGCGCAGGCGCTTCTGGAAGACTATATTGCGCATACCAACGGCGAACGTGTCCTGGTCGAATATTACCTGGCAGTAGAGCAGCTTATCATCGACAACGGGTATGCGCTTTCCGGTGAGAACCCCATTCAGCATACTCCCTGGCTCGATGCGATGCTTGAAGTCATGCAACGTGTCGAGCATGTAGGCACGCCGCAGGAAGAGTAGCTATGAGAACGACACCGACGAACTACTACTCAGATCTAAGATGAGGCTTGACAGGTTGACGGGCGAATCTACAGGAAAATCGATAAAGCCGGTGAAGATTTGATTGGGCAAAACATTGGGCGACATATTGACCAGCTTTGGCGCGATTAGCTGCCCATTCGCCAGTTGCAAACGCGCGATAGCGGCGTAGTCAATGCCGACGGGGGATAGTTGCCCTTTCTCGGTCTGCGCTGTGAGATGAACACGAATGGTGTAAACGCCGCTGCGCTTGCGATCGTCGGAAAACTTGCTGGCCTGCAGCGCACTGGCAACGGTGATGTAGACATGGTTGTAGTCAGCGCCGCGATTCACGTTTAGCGAACCGAGAAGGTTGGTGACAGTGGGCGTAGCTGGTATGGTGTCCGCCGTAATGTTATTCGAGTCACCTTCGGACGGCGCGAAAAAGGCGAAGACTACCGCGACGCCTATGATTACCAGAGCAATGATAACTTTTGCCCTGTGCGACAGCCGGGGCCGTTTTTTTACTGGCCCTGGCGATTGAACTTCTGCTGGTGATGACATGTTGCTCATAGGCTCCTGGTCAGACTCGTTACCAGGACATATTATAGCAGATCAAAGGAATCATAGCATCTGACATAGTGCAATTTAGAAAATGGAGATCCCAGGCTCAGGCTGATTCTCTTGCTAACCAAAATCATCCATGCTAATATGCGGAAAACATGTGGAAAGGGCGCTCAATAGCATGGCAAAGAAAACGGCTGATGAAGCCTCGCAAGAGCAACAACAACCCTATGACAATCTCCTGAAATCACTCTTAGAAGGCCAGGAGAAGCAGATGCTTCCCTACTTTGTGCCAGGTGTTGAGTATGTGGAAACGCTTAATGTGGAAGTCGTCAGAACCCCATTGCGAGTCGATCGTGTCTACCTGTTCAGGCACAAAGGACGAAAAAAGATTGCACATTTGGAGTTCGAGTCCGGGCCAAACAATGATATGGCCGCTCGCTTGCTCGACTATCATACCTACCTGTATCGCAAGTATAAAAAGCTGCCCGTCATATCGATGATCGTGTATCCTTTCCCCACGAGAATGGCCGAGTCGCCCTTGCGAGAAGTTGATGAAGACGGGGAGATCCTGACCTTCTACTTCAAAATCTTTCCCCTGTGGCAATTGCAAGCTAAGCTGTATGTGAATGAACATGCTGTCGTCATGTATGCTTTATTACCAACCATGGAAGGAGCCAACGCGCCTTTGCTTCACAAAGCCATCGATGAGATGGTAGAATATTACAAAGGCAATGATACAAAGTTAGCACAGGAACTTAGATGGATGGGTATTGTATTACGGAGAGTCAAGACTATGCCGCGCGAAGACAAACACGAGATTGAGGAGCGATTAAACATGTGGGACGACTTAATGGAAAAAGACCCCAAGATGAGAAAAATCCGCAAAGAGAGCGAGACTAAGGGATTAGCTGAGGGTTTACGAACAGCAGTGATTACTGCCGTTAGAATACGATTTCCCGGCTTGACCGAATTGGCTCAGCAAAAAGTAGACGGTATTAGTAAACCGGCTAAACTTAATCTACTCCTCGATCAAATTGCTGACGCGCCTGATGAGGATGCTGTACGCTCGCTGCTTGATTTGGTCGCAGCATAACCCGGAACGTTATTCGACCAATTTAGGATAGTCGTCAGATGTTCGCAGGCAGGAATGGAGAGCGACAAAGCATAGGCACCCCAGGTGTCATCTTGCTTTGTCGCTCTCCATTTTATTTACGGTTGTGGCAAAAAGTTCTGAGCGCCGAAATCCGCGCCGAGGACATCTTTAGAGGATGCGCCCATCCAGCGGTCGAGGACGGTGGCGTAGATGGAGCGGAAATCGACGGTGTATTTCAGGTTGCCGTTCTGGTCGAGGCTGCTCAGGCTGGGCGGCTCGCCAAAGATACCCCTGTTGATAGGAGTGCCCAGTACGAACAGGGGCGCAGCAGTGCCGTGATCGGTTCCCAGGCTGCCGTTTTCTTCGACGCGGCGACCGAACTCCGACCAGGTCATGATAACCACGTTATCGGCTTTGCCGTGCGCGGCGAGGTCGTTGTAAAAAGCCGCGAGGCCGTTAGCGAGCGTGGTCATCAAGGCGTCGTGGGTTACAGACTGACCGGCGTGCGTATCGAAGCCGCCCAGTGTGACGTAGCCGACACGCAGGCCCAGGTCTTGCACGATGGCCTCGGCCAGAATTTTGAGTCCGGCGGCGAATGGCCCGTTGGGATAGGTCACGGCCGCATGATAGGTGGCATCGGCCTGGCGCAACTGGCGCGAACCATCCTGCGCGCTCAGAGCGGTGGTATCGAGCAGGGCCGCGTATGGAGCCGTTTTGGGATAGGAATTGTAGAGATTCATGAGCGCCTGCAAGCGCGCATTGCCGCCGTCGCCGTCGGCAGGATCGGGCGCGATGGCATAGGATTTGACGCTGGCAACGGTTGGCACCTGTGTGCTGATGGATTGCAGCGCCTGCGCGGTTTGCACGCCAATATCGAGCGACTTAAAGGGGTGCCCCTGCTGGTCAACCAGCCCGGCCACCAGTTTGCCCAGCCATCCTTCGCTGCCATTGCCGCTCAAGTCCAGCGTCTGCCAGATGTCCATGGCCTGGAAGTGCGAAAGGCTCTGGTTGGGATAGCCCACGCCTTCGACAATCGCCAGGTGACCGGCATCCCACAATTTCTTTAAGGGAGCAAGATTGGGATGCAACCCCAGGCGCGTATCGAGCGTCAGGATCTTTGACTGTGCTATACCCAGCGTGGGGCGCAGCTTTATGTAAAGCGGATCGGTATAAGGCACAACCGTATTGAGTCCATCGTTGCCGCCCGCCATCTGCACGACGATCAAGGTGCGATCAGTGGCGGTCTGCGCGATATGCGAGCCATCCAAGGATTGCGCCATAGCCGAGGCAACGCCGCGACTGAAGATGGTGGGCATAATCACACCGGCTGAAACCGCTAACATGCCATCTTTTATCATTGCTCTGCGTGAGAGTTTCATAAGAAATGCTCCTTTTATCTTCGCCCGGCATTCGTACAGAAATGCGGGCCGGTCCTTTTAATTGAGATGATATTCAGGCGCTGCCATCATCAGGTAGAGTGTGCCGCGCACGCGATTGATGGGATAGCTCTGGCCGCCACTCAATGTGACGCGGGTTGCGCTTCTACCGCTATCGCTGGCCGCGAAGTAGTTAATCAACTGGGTTCTGCGGTCGCTATCGAGCGTACCGTCATACAGGAACGAGGCGAAGTAATCGACAAAGTTTTCAGGCGAAGCGATTTTGTTAGAAGTAATGATATTTTGCAGGTCTACCGGCGGCGTTGATCCCGCGCGCGACGCTGTGCCGCGCACTAAAAGCAGATCAAGGTAGTTGAGGCGCGTCATCCAGGTGCCGCTATTGAGCCACAGCGAGCTGACCTTATCCCCTGGCCAGCCGGCGACATTGGGCGGATCAAACAACGTTTGCCCCATCAGGGTTGTGATTTGAGGCAGGCCGGTTCCATCGCCTTGCGTACCCAGCAGCGAACGGTACGCGCCGACGGTGAACTCCACGGGTGACTTGACGCGGGCGCGGTACGCCTGAGTTGATGAGAACTGAGGCGAGAGGAGCAGGGTGCGCATGACCGCGCCCATATTGTGACCACTCTGCACGTAGCTATCGGCCAGCGGCTGTAAATCCGCCGCCGAAGGATTTTCATATACGAAGAAAGTGAAAAGCTTGCGCGCAATAAAAGTGGGGGTAGCCGGGTGGTTGGCAAGAATCTTGATGACATCCTTGTAATCCAGGTTGCCGGTATGCCCCAGGTAGACTTTAGTCAGGTTGTTGTGGTCGGCGGGATAGTATTGAGATGTGAGACCGCGTACATGCCAACCCGTCAGCGCGGCAGCCCCTTCAGAGACATCCACCTGCGAATAGTGACCCAGGCCAATCGTGAATAGCTCCATCAGTTCGCGAGCGTAGTTCTCGTTGGGCGCAGTTCTGCGGCTCCTGGTCAGGTCGAGGTAGAACAACATAGCAGGATCGCTGGTAATACCCAACATGATGTTATCGAAGGTGTCGAAGGCATGGGCGCGCAAGAAGTTGTTCTGGATAATCATGCGCATATAGGCGTTTTTGCCGCCAACCTTGCGAAAGCTGCTGGTGAGGACGCCATGCCAGAAGAGCGTCATTTTCTCCAAAAGAGGGCGCTGCGTCCAGGCCATGCGCAACAACCACCAGCGCTGCTGATCGAGGGGCGAGTTGAGGTTGAGGTTCAGCGCTTTCAGGCGGTTCTCCATGGCGTCATCGGGTACCTGCTGGTAGTTGAGCAGGCGATCTACGGCGCCGGTATAGCCCAGGTTCCGGTAAAGGGTTAGCTCGTCAGAAGTGGCCCCGAATCCAGCGCGCCGCAACAGGTGTCCTATCTGCACCTCGCTTGCCATCGGGCCATGAGTCGCGCTGCTCAATCCACTGTGTGAAATCCATTGTTCCAGCGCCACGCCGCCTGCCGCCGCCGCTACGCCAATGCCACCCAGCGCGGCGATGCCCGCGAGCGACTTGCCCATAAACCTGCGGCGCGAAGGCACGCGCCCGGTATGAGGGCTGGCAGGCGCTGACGGCGCGGTTGCAGGCTGCGCGCCTACAGTTGGCTCACCCGCGTCTGCTTGATAATCAGGCGCTTGATAGAATGAACCTCGCGGCTCGGTTGGTTGGTCAGAGAATGGCGAATCCATATATAGTTGCTCCCGCGTATGTTATTTTCATCTATTCGTGACCTATGAACATTCCATTTCGTCTTAGTGCGTGATACCAGTCATGAGAGATAGCCTCTGGACATCATTGTACCAGACAAACGTCAAGAATTTCTCAAGACACTCTCTCTATTTCCTCAACGGTGTTGAAATGGGGTATCGGATGCGATGGATCAGGCGCAAGGGGGCGGACGCGATGAGGCGGACGCGATCAATCGCGTCCCTACAGATGCCGTTGAATTTCACAAAAGTCGAGCAACATTCCGTTATCCTGAGGAACCTGTTGTATGTAAATGCGCATGAAAATAACCATCGAACGCTCAGAAGACCGAGACATTGTAGCATCGCAAGACAGAGCGCATTCGGGTAAGCAGAAACGTCCTCCTGGCGCAACGCCTTCCCGTTTATTTTATGTTGCCCGCATGCTCATTGCGATGGTGGCTGCCGTCCTGTTTTTGGATGCTGCTCTAACGCTGCGCGATCTCTGGTTTCATGATGCGCTACTGACGCAAATGGGAGCGTGGCCCGTCTTGCCTGCGTTGCTGGTATTTCCTGGCCGGGCGCTGCTTCCCCACCTGCCATTCCAATATGCCACCATGACGCCCGGACTGATGGATGGCTGGTTTGACATTGCGATGCTGTTTGTGGCTTTTCTGGCAGTTTTTGCGGTCTACTTGCTGGCCTTGCGGGGCCTGCCTGGCTCTGTTTCCTGGCGCTTCGTCAAGCGTTCGACATTGTTGATCGGCTGCCTGTATGTGCTGATCCCTGTTGTCACATCGCCAGACCTCTTTTCATACATCGGCTATGCGCGTATGGCCGTGCTTCACAACCTCAATCCCCTGACCACTCTCCCTACGGCTATACGAAGCGATCCCGTCTACAGATACATCTTCTGGGTAGATCAGCCCTCGGCATATGGCCCTACCTGGGCCATCGTTACCAGCTTTTTGCAATGGCTGCTTGCCCTCTTCAGGAATACTTACATCATGCCGATGGTGCTGGCACTACGCATAACAGGCCTGGTCATGCACCTGATCTCAACACGCCTGGTATGGCTGATCTCCGGCCAGTTGCAGCAAATCAACGGACAACCCGTGCTGGCAACGCGCAAACGCATCCGCGCCACGCTGGCCTTTGCCTGGAATCCCCTGCTGCTCTTCGAGGCCTGTGTCAACGCGCATAACGATGCGATGCTCGTAGTCTTCGTGTTGCTCATGATCTGGGTGCTGGCGAAGGAGAAGATTCGGAAAATGCAGATTGATGGACACCACATCAAGATGACCGAATCGCCTGGAGGGACGAGGGCGGCGCAAGCGCCCCCGCCCATCCTCTCCACATCCCCCGCCCCTACGGTGGACATCCTGACGGGATCAGGTAGGGGCGGGAGTGGCTGGGAAGGGAGGTGGGGGCGCTTGCGCCGCCCTCGTCTCTTTGCCGCCGCTTTATCAACAGGCAACAAGTTTTTACTCGATCTTAGAATCTCGCTTGCGCCAACCTTTGAACTTCTGATTCGTCCGCTCAAGAGGATACTAGCGCGCATACCGCTTGATGGGCGCGCGCCGGTAGCAGCAGCGTGTTTGCTGGCACTGGGGACATGTTTGAAGATCAATGTCGTGCTGCTCTTTCCGGCGCTGCTTTGCTATATCTGGATGCAGGCGCCTGCGAACCAGCGCTTAAAGCAGGCAGGCGCGACCATTGCGAGTTATGCAGCGGTAATTGTGCTGTTCTACGCTCCTTTCTGGCAAGGGGGAGCCATTTTCAATGTATTTCGGGTGAATCCGGCCACCTATCGCACAATCAATACATTCGCTGATTTCCTGGCGCATAGCTATAATAGCATCGCCGGTTTGTTTGGCAATCTATCGGGCGCACCGGTCGGCTCACCCGCCGAGCATTTTATGCACACGTTCAGCACAGGTATTTTTGTGCTGCTCTACCTCGTTATGCTCTGGCGTATGGTACGCGCCCCCTGGAAATTTCGCTCGCTACACGGACTAGTTTACTGGATGGCGGTGACATGGATCGTGTATTGCGCGATTGGTTCGCCCTGGTTCTGGCCCTGGTACCTTGTCACATTCTTCGGGCTATTCGCGCTTCTCGAAGCTTCAGATGCAGAGACGCCGGGCGAAAACTCGCGCGAAATCTTCCCCTGGCGGCTCTGGCTCATGCGCACACCCTGGGCCGCGCGCCTGTTCAGCTTCAGTATGCTGACGCTCTACTGCCTGATTACGGGTCCATCGCGCAGTTTCGTGCAAGGGTTGCCGGGCTTCCAGTGGTCGGATTTCGCCGGAGCGTGGGCATGGGTA
>Ga0102924_1007200_pt1 | contig 10255 bp, 8 predicted proteins | sample PaiPotPPM11metaG_FD_80116 | JGI IMG/M metagenome (GOLD analysis project Ga0102924, IMG submission 80116) | Iron sulfur acid spring bacterial and archeal communities from Banff, Canada, to study Microbial Dark Matter (Phase II) - Paint Pots PPM... ...
GCGCGGCAGGCCCGCTCCGCGCGGGCGGGGCTGGCGCGGGATCACGATATCGCCGGGCCGCCAGCGCGAGCTGAGCGGCCGCCGGGCGTTCACGATCTCCTCGCGGTCACCGGTCATGGGATTGTCGTCGGCGGGCTCGGCCACCACCGGAGCGTCACCCGGCGCCACGACCGCGGCCGAGGCCCGCAGCAGGCTGGCCACGTTGGCCGGGGCGGCGCGCAGCCGCCGCGCCCTGGCCGCCAGCGAGGTGTCGGCGCGGGCCGCGCCGGGCTCGGTGCCGCCGGCGGCGAGCCGCTGGCGCTCGGCGTTGACCAGCGAGAAGGGGTCGCCGAGCTCGGACAGCAGCTTGAGCACGTCCGCGGTCTGGGTCCGTCCCACGGCGCGCGTGTTCTGCTCGATGAAGTCACGGGTGCGGGCCAGGAACGCCCGCCGCTCGTCCGCGGAGAGCCGACCTCGCGCAGCAACCGACACGCGATTCAGGTAGTCGCGGATCAGTTGTTCCGTCGGGGGGTTCATGGCCCCGATAATCCCCCTTCTCGCCCCCCTTGTGGAGCCGGCACGCTGGAAATTCCCCGTTAAGGCGGCCTATACACGGAGGAGATGCCAAAAGGCGGCCCCGGTACGAAACCGGGACCGCCTCCTGTGGTTACGGCTGGACTAGAAGTCCATGTCACCGCCGCCCGGAGCGGCCGGAGCCTTCTCCTTCTCGGGCTTCTCCGCGATCACTGCCTCGGTGGTGAGGAACAGCGCCGCAATGGAGGCCGCGTTCTGCAGGGCAGAGCGCGTGACCTTCGCGGGGTCGATGATGCCGGCCTTGAACATGTCGACGTACTCACCGTTGGCCGCGTTCAGGCCCTGACCCGCCGGGAGCGACCGGACCTTCTCCGCCACGACGCCGCCCTCGAGGCCGGCGTTGATGGCGATCTGCTTGAGCGGCTCGTCGAGCGCCCGGCGCACGATCTGCGCCCCGGTCGCCTCGTCGCCGGCCAGCTCGAGCTTCTCGAACGCCTGCTGCCCGGCCTGGAGCAGGGCCACGCCGCCACCGGCGACGACACCCTCCTCGACCGCGGCCTTGGCGTTGCGCACCGCGTCCTCGATGCGGTGCTTGCGCTCCTTCAGCTCGACCTCGGTCGCCGCGCCGGCCTTGATGACGGCCACGCCGCCGGCCAGCTTGGCCAGCCGCTCCTGCAGCTTCTCGCGGTCATAGTCGGAGTCGGTGTTCTCGATCTCGGCCCGGATCTGGTTCACCCGGCCCTGGATCTGCTCGGCGTCGCCCGCACCGTCGACGATCGTGGTCTCGTCCTTGGTGATGGTGACCTTGCGAGCCCGGCCCAGCAGGTCCAGGTCCGCGTTCTCCAGCTTGAGGCCGACTTCCTCGCTGATGACCTGGCCACCGGTCAGGATGGCGATGTCGCCCAGCATGGCCTTGCGGCGGTCACCGAACCCGGGCGCCTTCACCGCGGCGGACTTGAACAGGCCGCGGATCTTGTTGACCACCAGGGTGGCCAGCGCCTCGCCCTCGACGTCCTCGGCGATGATGACCAGGGGCTTGCCGGACTGCACGACCTTGTCGAGCAGCGGGAGCAGGTCCTTGTTGGCCGACACCTTGGAGTTGACGATGAGGATGTAGGGGTCCTCCAGGACCGCTTCCATGCGCTCAGGGTCAGTCACGAAGTAGTGCGAGATGTAGCCCTTGTCGAAGCGCATGCCCTCGGTGAGCTCAAGCTCGAGGCCGAAGGTGTTGCTCTCCTCGACGGTGATGACGCCTTCCTTGCCGACCTTGTCCATCGCCTCGGCGATCATGTCGCCGATCGCGGTGTCCGCGGCGGAGATGGAGGCGGTGGAAGCGATCTGCTCCTTGGTCTCCACGTCCTTGGCGAGCTTGGACAGCTCCTCGCTCACCCGCTCCACGGCCGACTCGATGCCGCGCTTGAGCGACATCGGGTTAGCCCCCGCGGCGACATTGCGCAGGCCCTCGCGGACCAGCGCCTGGGCCAGCACCGTGGCGGTGGTGGTACCGTCACCGGCGACGTCATCGGTCTTCTTGGCGACTTCCTTGACGAGCTCCGCGCCGATCTTCTCCCACGGGTCCTCGAGCTCGATCTCCTTGGCGATGGACACACCATCGTTGGTGATCGTGGGGGCGCCCCACTTCTTCTCAAGAACCACGTTACGGCCCTTAGGGCCGAGGGTTACCTTCACGGCGTCAGCGAGCTGGTTCATACCGCGCTCGAGGCCGCGCCGGGCCTCCTCATTGAACGCGATCATCTTCGCTGCCATAGGCTTCCAGTCCTCCTAGGAACTTCTGCCTTGCAGGTCGATCGGGCCGATGCCCGCGACGGACGGCGGGGCCAGCGGACATTCCCTTCCTGCCGCCGGCTCAGCCTCATCGCCCGATAACGCCACTGCCTTGTCACTCTCACCCCGAGAGTGCCAACGCCCTGTTTAGCACTCTCGGGGTGAGAGTGCAAGCGGAGGGTCCCCGTCGGCGGCATTTATGCAGGTCAGGCGAATATGCCCGAACCGCCCGAAGGGCCGGTGCTGCCCTCGATGCGGTGCCGGGCGTGCGGTCCTGGAGAAGCCCGAAGGCCCGGCGCCACACTCGGAGCGGCGCCGGGCCTTCGTGATATGTCAGAGGTCCTACACGGCCCGCACGGCCTCAGCCTGCGGCCCGCGGTCGCTCTGCGTAATCTCGAACTCCACCCGCTGGCCCTCTTCGAGGGTGCGGTAGCCATCCGACTGGATAGCCGAGAAATGGACGAACACGTCCCTGCCATTGTCGACCGCGATAAAGCCGTAGCCCTTGTCCGCGTTGAACCACTTGACGGTGCCCTGAGCCATCCTGATAACTCCCTAACTTTTGCTCGGGCTGCGAGTCCCGCCCTTGCTACGCGGGAGCCCGTTGATCGCGGCACAGGCCAGGCATCGCGAAAGCTCAGCTGCCGCTCACGCCGTACCAACAACTGCGACCGGTGAAGACTTTACATCGTGCCGTGCGTCACTGCGCCCACTTGCGCCCCTAAATCAGCGTCCGTGCCGCCCGTGCACCATGCCACCAAGTCTCGAGCCCGGAGCAGGTCAGCCTCCCGCGACCGCCGGGATCACCGACACCTGAACGCCCGAGGGCACCTCGGTGTCCAAACCCTGGGCGAGCCGCACGTCCTCGTCCCCGACATAGACGTTGACGAATCGCCGCAGCTTCCCGGCATCGTCCAGGATCCGGCCGCTGAGTCCGGGATAAGAAACGTCCAGCCCGGTGATGACTTCGCGCAGGGTTCCCGGCTCGGTGGCCACCTCGGCCGCCCCGTCGGTGTAACTGCGCAGAATGGTGGGGATCCGGACTGACACGCTCATGACTGCTCTCCCGCTGGGGTGGTGGTAGTGGCCAGGGCCTCGTGGGCGGCGAACGCCTCCAGGGTGGGCCGGATGGGCTGGACCGGGGCGATGGTCGGGGCCACGGCGTCCAGCGTCTTGAGGCCGTCGCCGGAGTTGATGATGACCGTCTCGGCATCCGGGTCGAGCTGGCCCGCGGCCAGCAGCTTGCGCAGCACGGCCAGGGTGACCCCGCCCGCGGTCTCGGCGAAGATGCCCTCGGTCGCGGCCAGCAGCCGGATCGCGTCGACCAGCTCGGCGTCGGTCACCGCGGCCACCGCCCCGCCGGTGCGCCGGACCACGTCCAGCACGTACGGGCCGTCGGCCGGGTTGCCGATGGCCAGGGACTTGGCCACCGTCGCGGGCCGGACCGGCTGGACCACGTCGTGGCCCGCGGCGAACGCCGCCGCCACCGGCGAGCAGCCCTCGGCCTGGGCGCCGAACACCTTCCAGCCCGTGTCAGGCACCAGGCCAAGCGCGGTCAGCTCGCGGAACGCCTTGTCCACCTTGACCAGCTGGGCGCCCGAGGCCACCGGCACCACGACCTGCTCGGGCAGCCGCCAGCCGAGCTGCTCGGCGATCTCGAAGCCGATCGTCTTGGATCCCTCGGCGTAGTACGGGCGGACGTTCACGTTCACGAACGCCCAGTCCTCGCGCTCGTCGGCCAGCTCGGAGGCCAGCTTGTTGACGTCGTCGTAGCTGCCGTCCACGGCGACCAGGGTGCCGCCGTAGATGGCCGTGCCGAGGATCTTCTGGGGCTCCAGGTCGGCCGGGATCAGGACCACCGAGCGGATGCCCGCCCTGGCCGCGGCGGCGGCCACGGCGTTGGCCAGGTTGCCGGTCGAGGGACAGGCCAGGACCTTGAAGCCGAGCTCCAGGGCGGCGGCCAGGGCCACGGCCACCACCCGGTCCTTGAACGAGTGGGTCGGGTTGGCCCGCTCGTCCTTGACCCACAGCGAGCGCATGCCCACCGCGCGGGCCAGCTGGTCGGCCCGGACCAGCCGGGTCCAGCCGGGCTCGGTGTTCGGTCCGGAGGCGACGTCGGAGGGCACGGGCAGCAGGCTGGCGTAGCGCCAGATGCTGTCCGGCCCGGCCTCGATGTCGGCGCGGGTCAGCCGGGGCAGGTCGTAGGCGACCTCCAGCGGGCCGAAACACTCGGCACAGACGTGCGTGGCGCCCAGCTCATAGGTCTGCCCGCACTCCCGGCAGGACAGGTGGCTGGCGTTGCCGAAGCGGGACGAACCGGACTTGGACGTGGGCGTAGTTACCGCGGATGCAGTCATGTATGCGAGGCCTCTCTCCTCATCTGCCCCAACAGCGGTTAGCTGTGGGCCGGAGTTGGCACCTGTCGCGAGACGACCTCGCCGCATAACGGTGTTGGCCGCATAACGGTGTTGACCGCACTGTCCGAGACCGGACTAGATCATGCGGGCGCGTGATCTCGCGATGGTTGCCGGGGCTTCAACGGGCCGTTCCCTCCACCCCTCTGGATGAGCTGTTATGAAGTTGTGCCTTCTACTTTAACCATGCGGGCCGTTCCAGTTCCAATCCGAAGTTCCCCGCCCCGGCTTCCGAGCCTCACGGACCCCGCCCGATAGCCTGGGCAGGACATGGGCGCAGCAGCAGCCGGCGGGCCGGTACTCGTCGCATCCAACCGGGGGCCTCTTTCCTTCAGCGTGGGCCCTGACGGCCAGCTCAGCGCCAGGCGGGGCGGCGGCGGAATGGTGTCTGGGCTGCTCACGGTGGCCAGCCAGACCGATCTGCTGTGGGTCTGCGCCGCGCTCAGCGACGCCGACCGGGCCGCGGCCAAGGCGGCGCCGGACGGCCGGCTGGACCTGGACGGCCGGGAGCGGGCCGCCGGGGCGGACGGGGCCGGGGCCTCGGCGGTGCTGATGCTGGACATCCCGGCCGGCACCTTCGCCAGCGCCTACAACGCTGTGGCCAACTCCACACTCTGGTTCATCCACCACATGCTCTACGAGCTGCCCCGGCAGCCGTCCTTCGGACCCCAGTTCCAGGCCGAGTGGGAGCAGTTCAGGGACTACAACCGGGCCTTCGCGCTGGCCCTGGCCGGGGCGGCGCCCGGATCCGGGCCGCAGGGCCCGGCCCGCGCGGTGGTGCAGGACTACCACCTCAGCCTGGTGCCGCGGATGCTGGCCGACGAGCGGCCGGACATCAAGATCGCGCACTTCTCGCACACCCCCTGGGCCCCCCCGGACTACTACCGGGTGCTGCCCGACGAGGTCGGCCGCGAAGTGCTGGAGGGGATACTCGGCGCCGACCATGCCGGGTTCCTGTGCCAGCGCTGGGCCGACGCGTTCGCGGACTGCTGCGAGGCGATCCTGGGCGCCGAGGTGGACCGGGCCCGGCAGCAGATCAGCTACCGGGGCCACGTCACCGGCATCGGGGTGCACGCGCTCGGCGTGGACGCGGCCGAGCTGACCGCGCGGGCCGCCGAGCCCGACGTGGCCCAGCGGCTGGCCGAGCTGACCGAGCTGGCCGGCGGCCGCAAGCTCATCGTCCGCATCGACCGCACCGAGCTGTCCAAGAACATCGCCCGCGGCCTGGCCGCCTACCGCGAGCTGCTGGTGTCCCGGCCGGAGTGGCACGGGCGGGTCATGCACGTGGCCTTCGCCTACCCGTCCCGCACCGACCTGGCCTCCTACCGCGAGTACACCGCGGCGGTGCAGGATCTGGCGGCCGAGATCGAGGCCGAGTTCGCCACCCCGGACTGGACGCCGCTGGTGGTGCGGGTGGACGACGACTACGCCCGGTCCCTGGCCGCCTACCGGGCGGCCGACGTGCTGCTGGTCAACCCGATCCGGGACGGCATGAACCTGGTGGCCAAGGAGGCGCCAGTGGTGTCGGACCGGGGCTGCGCCCTGGTGCTGTCCCGCGAGGCGGGCGCGGCGGCCGAGCTGGACCAGGCGGCGCTGATGGTCAACCCGTTCGACATCTCCGGCACGGCCGCCGCCCTGCACGAAGGGCTGGCCATGGATGACGCCGAGCGCACCCGCCGCTGCGGTGAGCTGGCCGCGGCGGCCGGGGCGATGCCGCCGACCCGCTGGTTCGCCGACCAGCTAGCCGCCCTGGATGGCCCCGGCTAGCGCGGTCAGCAGGCCGGCCACCCCGGCCGGGCCGTCCACCACCAGGTCGGCGGCCGCGGCCAGCTCGGTGACCTCGGCCGACCCGCTGCACACCACCAGGCCAGGCAGGCCCTCGGAGCGCAGCTGCCGTACCGCCTCGAACGCGGGCCGGTCGCCCAGGTCGTCGCCGCAGTACATGGTGGCCGACGGGTTCCGCTCGGCGGCCAGTTCGCGGAGCGCGGCGCCCTTGTCGGCACCGGGCGGGCGCAGCTCCAGCACCAGACGGCCAGGCTCCACGGCCAGCCCGGTGCTGGCGGCCAGCTCGCGCAGCGGCGGGCCGAGCTGCTCCAGCGCCGCCTGCGGGCTGGCGGTGCGGCGGGTGTGCACGGCCAGCGCTTCGCCCTTGTCCTCGATCCGGGTGCCGTCGGGCGCGCCCGCCCCTTCCAGCACGGCGGGCAGCCGGGTCCGGGCCTCGGCCAGTCCGGCCGGCGGCGGCGGGGAGGTCAGCCGGCCCGCCGCCCAGCGCTGCCGGCCGTAGTGACCGAGCACCACCACGCCGGGCACGTCGTCCAGCCCGGCGAAGCGCACCGCGTCCAGGGCCGGGCGGCCGGTGATGACGGCTATGGTGCCGACCAGCCCGCTCAGCCGCCGCAGCGCGGCGGCGGCGGCGGGCAGCGCCCTGGCGTCGGCCGGCTCGGGCACGATCGGCGCCAGCGTGCCGTCGAAGTCCAGGCCGATGAGGGCGCGGGCCGGGTCAGCCAGCAGCGCGGCCAGGCCGGCCCGGCCCTCGGGGGTGCTGGGCACCGGCAGCGCGGCGGGACGATCAGGCTCCTGAGAATCTGGCACGAGGCCTAGTCTGGCCTGGCGTCGGGCCGCGCGGAGCGCATCCGCCGGCGCCGGACGCGCTGGCGGCGCAGCCGCGCCACCAGGGCCGGATCGAACTGGGCCGCCTCCGGCCGGTCAATCAGCTCGTTGAGCAGCTGGTAGTACCTCGTCGCCGGGAAGCCGAAGACCTCCAGGATCTCGCGCTCCTTGGCCCCGGGGAACCGCCACCAGCCGCTCTCGAAGACCAGGATGTGCTTGTCGACCTCGGTTAGCGCCGCCACCTGGTCCTCCCTGCACCACACACATGTAAAGCATCCATCGTAAGCAGGGTGAGGCATCCCGGCCCACCCCGTTGCTATACGCGGAGACCCGTAAGGCCGTACGCTCACCATTCGTGACTGGCTTTGGCTACCTGACGTTCCTTACCGACTACGGGCTAGATGACGGGTTCGTGGCGGCTTGCAAGGGTGTCGTCCTGCGCATAGCGCCCCAGGTCGACCTCATTGACATCACCCATCTGGTGCAGCCAGGCGACGTCCGCCGCGGCGCCGCCGTGCTGGCCCAGACCGTCGGCTACCTGCCGCCCGCGGTGCACGTGGGCGTGGTGGATCCCGGCGTGGGCACCTCCCGGCGGGCCATCGCGGTCCAGGCCGGCCACTCGATCCTGGTCGGCCCGGACAACGGCCTGCTGTCGTGGGCCATCTCCGCGCTGGGCGGGGCCTCCCGCGTGGTCCACCTGACCAACGGCGACCTGTGGCTGCACCCGGTCTCGGCCACGTTCCACGGCCGGGACATCTTCATGCCGGTGGCGGCCCACCTGGCCGGGGGCACCGACCTGGCCGACACGGGCGACGAGATCGACCCGGCCGACCTGGTCGCGCTGCCCGCGCCGACCAGCCGGGTACTCGACGGCGAGGCCGAGGGCGAGGTCATGTCGGTGGACCGGTTCGGCAACGTGCAGTTGTCCATCCCGGCCGGCGACGTCGGCATGCTCGGCATCGGGGTCGGCACGCCGCTGGTCGTCCGGGCCGGGCGGCGGCAGCTCACGATCCCGTTCACCGACACCTTCGCGGCCGTGGCACCGGGCGAGATCGTGGCCTTCACCGACAGCGCCGGGCTCATCTCACTGGCCGTCAACGCGGGCGACGCGGCCCAGGAACTTGGCCTGCCGCCGGGGGCGCACGTACGGCTGGCACCTGCGCGTCAGGCCTGAGCCCCGGTGAGGGGAAATTAGGCCAGAAGCCTACGAACAGGCCGCAACATGACACAATGCGGGGGACTCGCGAGGAAGGCAGATCCGGCGTGCCGCTGAGGTTCCCCCGCCCGGTCGCGCCCGTGATCGCCGCTGGAATGACGGCGATATGGGTGGTGGCCACGAGCGCACCTGCCCTGGCTGACCAGACCCGGCACCAGGAATGGTGGCTGGGCAAGCTGAGCGTCAGCCAGGCCTGGCGCGCGTCCCGCGGCAAGGGCGTGACGGTCGCCGTGCTCAGCGACGGCATCAACTCGCAGCAGCCCGATCTGGCCGGCTCGGTCACCGTCGGCCCGGACTACACCAACACCAACGAGACGGCCAGCACCTATGTCGGCCTCCAGGGCACGCCGATCGCCAGCCTGATCGCCGGGCACGGGAGCGGCCCCGGCGGCGCCTCGGGCATCATCGGCGTGGCCCCGCAGGCCAGGATCCTGTCCGTCCGGGTCACGCTGGACGTGCGCGATCCCGCGCTGGACAGCGCCACCACCGGCGCCGACCTGCCCGACGCCATCGCCAACGGCATCAGGTACGCGGTGCGCCGCGGCGCCCAGGTCATCGACCTGCCGCTGGACCCCGGGGAGCCGGACCCGGTGCAGGTGGCCGCGCTGCCCATCCCCAACGGCTCCAACGCCGCCACGCCGCCGCAGCTCAACGGCATCAACGCGGCGGCCGGCGGCAGCACCGCGGAGGCCGCCGCCGTGGCCTACGCGCTGCGGCACAAGGTGGTGCTGATCGCGCCGGCCGGGAATAACGCCAACGGCACCGACGCGACGAACTACCCGGCCGCCTACCGGGGCGTCATCTCGGTCGGCGGGTTCGGCCAGAAGTTCGTGCTGGCCCCGTACTCCAACCGCCAGTCCTACGTCACGCTGACCGCGCCCGGCGAGGACGTCATCGCGGCCGACGCGGCGGGCGGCTACCAGCAGGTCAACAGCACCACCGCGGCCAGTGCGATCGCCTCCGGCGTCGCCGCCCTGATCAGGTCGAAGTTCCCCCAGCTGTCGGTGGCCCAGGTCCGGCACGCGATGACCAGCAGCACCATGTTCCGGTCCACCCCCGGCATGAAGCACGGCGCGGGCTTCGGCACCCTGAACGCCGAGCGCGCGCTGTTCGCCGCCGCCGCGACCGCCGCCCCGGCCGGCACGCGGGCGGGCTCCGGCTCGCTGCCGCTGGCCAGGCCCCCCGCCCCGGCCGCGCCGACCGTGCAGTCCGACGCGCTGAAGCCGCGCGTGCTGCGGGCCGGCCTCTACGCGGGCGGCGTGCTGGTCATCCTGCTGCTGCTGATCGCGGCCTACGCCGTGCTGCGCGGCCGCCGCAAGCCCGGGCAGGCGAGCCAGGTCTCGGACTGGAACCCGAACCCGCAGCCCGCCTACTCGCCTTACGGGTCCGGCGACCCGGACCGGATGGCCGAGTTCTTCGCCGCGCCGGCCAACGCCCCGGCCCCGGCCACTGGTCCGTTCCCGCAGTTCCAGTCGACGCACTTCCAGGCCGGGCAGGCGGCCCCGGCTCAGGCGCCCGCGGGCGACCTGGCCGGCGCCCTCGGGGCCGACGGAGACGGACGACGGGTCGGGGCCTGGATGCCGGTCGGGTCGGGCGGGCGCGGCCACAGCAAGCCGCCGCCGGTTTCCGGCCGCCCGCCCTGGGAGCCGGCCTCCAAGCCCGACAGCGAGCTGCCCTGGGCGGCGCCCGCCGGGCCACGCCGGGCCACCCCGCGCCC
>Ga0102924_1007201_pt1 | contig 10254 bp, 6 predicted proteins | sample PaiPotPPM11metaG_FD_80116 | JGI IMG/M metagenome (GOLD analysis project Ga0102924, IMG submission 80116) | Iron sulfur acid spring bacterial and archeal communities from Banff, Canada, to study Microbial Dark Matter (Phase II) - Paint Pots PPM... ...
CTCGCGAGGAGATCGCTTCTCAGATCGATGTCCGCTCGCGACGCCCGATGCTGCGCCATGTCCGCCTCCATCGGGCGCAGCGATTGCCCAATGCGGCCAAGCGGTCAACGTTTCTTCTTGCCGACGAATCGCCGCGAATTTGCGGATTTTTCGTGCTTACCTCTTGGTGCGCAGCGGAGGCAGCTTCGGGCTTCCCATGCTGGCGACGGTCGCGGCACGGCCGGCCTGGTCGTAGTTGGCGATGATCCGCGACAGGAACCTGGTCGCCCGCGCGCTTTCCTCGGCGAGCCCCGGATCGGAGAAGAACGGCTTGACCAGCTGCTCCTCGCGGATGCGCCGATACTCGGCGCAGGCGCGGTCGCCCTGCTCCGTCGTCGTATAGTGGCGCTCGCGTCCCCGGCGGTCCGCGGCGATCAATCCCGCCGCGAGGAGCTTCTTGAGCGAATAGGCGATCAGATAGGAATCGCCGACATTGATCACGGTGCAAATCTCGGAGAGACGGCGCCCGCGAGCGCGATGGTTGACGGAATGCAGCACGAAGATGTCGAGCGCGTTCAATCCATAGACGTTGGCCGCGTCCATGCAGGCCTCGGCCCAGCGCGAGAAGCCGAACATCAGGGTGATGAAGGTGTATTCGAATGCGCTGAGCGCAAGGCTCGCTTCGGAAGGGGCCAGCTCATCCGGCTGGGGCGGCTTATCCTCGCTCACGCAGGCGATCCCGCAGATGACCTCCCGGGATGTTGCCAAGGATCACGCTGCCCATCAAGGCCTCGGCCGGGAACCGCGCCTGCGGCCCGCCTCAGGCGATCGCCTCGAGCGGCTTGGTCCTCGTCTCGACGCCGAGGAGCCACACCGCCGCAGCGAGCAGCAGCATCGAGACGACCACCGCGCCGACCACGAGCGAGACACCGCCCAGACCGAACAGCCAGATCACGAAGTACTGGATGACGGCGCTGGTGATGCGGCCGGCCGTGCCGCACACGCCAGTGCCGCGCATGCGATAGGGGGTCGCGAACAGCTCGGGCACGTAGATTGCCTGGCCGATGACGATCATGGTGTAGATCGCAGTGACCAGGAGGAAGCCGGTCAGCAGAAGCAGACCCGGCTCGGTCATGAACTGGTAGACGATGCCGAAGGCGCTCGCAAACAGCACCGCCGCGATGATGGCGCTGCGCCGGCCGATCCGGTCCGCGACCAGGAACCCGATCAGGCCGCCGGCCGGGCCGCCGAGCGACATGATCGTGCTCCAGGCGAGCGACTGAACGATCGTCTGCCCCTGCTTCACGAAGAAGGACGGCAGCCAAGCCACGAGGCCGTAGACGCTGAAGCCGATGACCATCATGATCATGCAGCCGAGGATCGTGCGCGGCAGGATCTCGGGCGAGAACAGGACGCGCAGCGGCACGGAGCGCCTGGTCTCGACGGGGAGGTCGGCCACGGGAGGCACGGGCTTGCCCGCATAGACCTCGCGCTCGATGGCCGAGAGCACCTCCTCGGCTTCCGCGCCGCGTCCGACCGCCTCGAGCCAGCGGGGCGATTCGGGCAGGGATTTGCGCAAGAACCAGACGATTATGGCCCCGACCCCGACGATCGCGAACATGTAGCGCCAGCCGAAGCTCGGGATGATCCACAGGCTGAGCAGCGAAGCGAAGAAGACGGCGGAGTTCGCCAGCATCGACAGCAAGGCCACGAGCCTTCCGCGCGAGCCGGGGGGCACGAATTCGGTGAACATGGCGTAGCCGATCACCAGCTCTGCGCCGAGGCCGATGCCCATGATGAAGCGCAGGCCAATCAGCACCGTCATGCTCGGCGCGAAAACCGCGGCTAGCGAAGCGAGGCCGAAGATGGCGAGGTTGAACTGGTAGGAGAAGCGCCGGCCGAGCCTGTCGCCCACGATGCCGGCCGCCCAGGCGCCGATCACCAGGCCCACGAAGGTCATGGTGACGAAGGTGGCGTTCGATTCCAGCGTCGACCAGCCGTCGCGGAGCAGGGCTCCGGTGACGCCCCCGCCGATATAGATTTCCGAAGCGTCGAGGAACAAGCCCGCTCCGATGAGCGACAGGATGCGCCAGTGAAATCGCGAGATTGGCAGTCGGTCAAGTCTCGCCGCGGCGCGAACGCTACTTGCCATGGAACGATCCTCACCCTCTGCCGCCTTGCCGGCTAAGGTGAGGGCGTGGTCATATTCCAGTCAACCGCGGATATTTCCCGCGATTTGTTGGCAATCTATTGGGCTTTGCCGCACCCCTCCCGGGTTGACCCCGTCGCCGTCATGTCGAGGCTTCCGTCCTCCCTGACGATCACCCCGTAGAGGTCGCGCGCCGCGCCACGCGAGATCAGGCCCTGGGCGAGATCCTGCATCACCAGCTCGATTGTCCTCTCGCGAGGATCGCCGAAGCCGCCGCCGCCTGGGAGCTCGAGCCGAAGGACGTCGTCGCTCTCGACGCTCTGGAGCCCTTTCGAGCGGAACGGTCTCTGCCTCGCCGTCGAGATGCGCCCCGCCATTCCGGCGTAGCCCCCTTCGCGTCCGCGGGCGGGGTGGTCGATCCGGTCGAACATGGCCTGGACGCCGAAGCTCTCGCCGTTGGCGGAGCCGATCTCGATGACCTGGCCGAGGCCTCCCCGGGCGCGGCCCGCCCCGCCGGAGTCGGGCCGAAGCTCCTTGCGCCAATAGAGGATCGGAGCAACCGCTTCCGATGCCTCGAGCGGCACGGTCCGCACGCCGCTCGGAAAGGCCGTGGCCGAATGGCCGTCCTTGTTCGGCCGGGCGCCCATGCCGCCGCTGTGGAAGGTGTAGATCTCCCACGTCCTCGGCTCGTTGGCGAGGCCGCGCGTCCCCCGCAGCATCGGATTCCACATCATGGACCCTTCCGCCGGAAGACCCACGGAAAGAGCCTGGTGAAGGCAGCCGATCACGATGTCGGGGCTCATATGGCCCACGACATGACGGGCGGAGACCGGAGCCGGGAACCTGGCATTGACAATCGTGCCCTCGGGAGCGCTGACCGTGATCGTCGACATCGAGCCGTAATTGTTCGGGATCTCCGGCGCGAGGCAGCACTTGATGCCGAAGGTGGTGTAGGCGGCCGTGTAGTTCAGGACCACATTGATGCCGAACCGGCTCTCGGGCGACGAGTCGGCATAGTCCACGTGAACACCGGCCTCGTGGATGGTGAGGGCGGCAACGACGGTGATCGGCTCGTCATAGCCGTCGATCGTCATCGAATTGCGATAAGTGCCGCGCGGCAACGCGCTCAGGCGCTTCAGCATGGCATCCCGCGAATTGCCGATGATGAATTCGGCGAGCTCGTCGAGATCGGAGATGTCGAATTCGGACATCATTTCGATGAGCCGGCGGGCGCCCTCGTCGCCAGCCGCCATGCAGGAGAAGACGTCGCCCTCGACCTGGATCGGCTCGCGCGTATTGGCGCGGACCAGCGCCAGGAGGTCCTCGTTCACGCGACCTTCGCGAGAAAGGTGCATGATCGGAATGTAGAGGCCCTCCTCGTAGACCTGCCTGGCGTCGGTGCCCATGCCGCGGCCACCGACATCGATGACATGGATCGTCGCCGCGAACAGCCCAACCGCCTTGGCGACCTTGAAAGCCGGGGTCACGACCGTAACGTCATGGAGATGACCCGCGGTCAGCCAGGGATCGTTGGTGATGAAGCAATCGCCTGGACGCATCGTCCCGATCGGATGGCGATCGAGAAAATGCGTGATGGCGGTAGCCATCGAGTTCACATGGCCGGGCGTGCCGGTGACCGCCTGGGCGAGCATGCGGCCCTTGGTGTCGAATATGCCGGCCGAGAGATCGCCGGCCTCGCGCACCGTCGGGCTGAAGGAAGCGCGGATCAATGTCTGCGCCTGCTCCTCGACGACGGCGATCAGGCGATTCCACATCACCTGGCGCCGGATCTCCTTCACCGAATCATGGGCTGTCACGTCGAGGCGCTCCCGGCCGCGCCACGGCTGCAGACAATGCTGCCGAACGCATCGACCTCGGCGTCGAACCCCTCAGTGACCAGCGTCGTCGTCTCGTCCTCGACGATGAGAGCGGGTCCCGGCACTCGCGAGCCGCGCTCCAGCGTGTCGCGCCGCACCACTCGCACGGGCGAGAAGCTGCCGCTCCCCGGATCGAGCACATGCCTCGCCCCGTCGAGCCCGGACTTCAGCGGCCGAAGCTGGGTCTCGAACTCGACCTCGTCCTCGCCGATGACCGTGACGCTCAGCGCCCAGGTCAGCATCTCGATGGCCATGCCCGGAACGATCCGGCTGTATTGGCGCCTGTATTCCTGGGCGAAGGCGTCCTCGAGGACATCGGCATCACCCTGCCGCATCGGCCGGGACGGGACGGGGACCGCGAGCTCATGGCCCTGGCCCACATAGCGCATATAGGCGACCCGCGTTTCCTCCAGCTGACGCCCGAAGGCGGCCGGCTCGACCACCGCCCGCGCGGCCGCGCCCATCTCCGAGAGCATCCCGTTGATGGCCTCTGCATCGAAGTCGTCGAGCCGCATGTAGAGGCTGCGCACGACCTCGTAGGAGATCGGGGCTCGCAGAAACCCGACCGCGGAACCGACCCCGGCTCCCTTGGGTACGATGAAACGATCGACGCCGAGGCTTTCGGCGACCCTGGCGACGTGCAGGGGCGCCGCTCCGCCGAAAGCGATGATCGTGCGTTCCCGGACATCCTTGCCGCTTTCGATCGAATGCACCCTCGCGGCATTGGCCATGTTCTCGTCGACGATCTCGCTGATGCCGAAGGCGGCGATCTCGGTCGGAAGCTCGAGCCTTGCGGCGACCGCCCTTTCGATCGCCGCGGCCGCGGCCTCGGTGTCGAGCGCGATGCGGCCGCCGGCGAAGGCGGCCGCATCGATCTTGCCGGTGACGAGATCGGCGTCGGTCACGGTCGCCGAGGAGCCGCCGGCGCCGTAGCAAGCAGGACCAGGCTCGGAGCCGGCGCTGTCGGGCCCGACGGTGATGCGGTTCAAATCGTCCACGCGCGCGATGGACCCGCCCCCCGCGCCGATCTCGACCATCTCGATCACCGGTATGCGCAGGGGAATCCCGCTCCCCTTCTTGAAGCGGTAGATGCGAGCCGCCTCCAGCGAGCGCGAGGTCTGCGCCTTGGCGCTGTCGATCAGGCATATCTTGGCAGTGGTGCCGCCCATGTCGAAGGACAGCACCTCCCTGGCGCCGGAGCGCGTCGCGACGTGAGCCGCGAAGATGGCGCCACCCGCCGGGCCCGACTCGATCAGGCGGACCGGAAACCTTCTCGCCGTCCGAACGGTGGTGAGACCTCCGCTCGATTGCATGAGAAGGAGGGGGCAATCGAATCCGCGGCTCTTGAGCCCGTTCTCGAGGGCGTCGAGATAGGCGCCCATACGGGGCTGCACATAGGCGTTCGCGCAGGCCGTCGAGAAGCGCTCATATTCCCTCATCTCCGGCGAGACCTCGCAGGAGAGCGTCACCGGAAGCTCGGGCATGGAGCACGCGAGGATATCGGCGAAGCGTCGCTCGTGGTCCGGGTTGACGTAGCTGTGGAGGAAGCCGACTGCGACGGCTTCGACGCGCGTGGCCTTGATCGCTTCCGCCACGCTCGCGGCGGCATCCTCGTCGAAAGGGCGCCGGACCTGTCCCCGCGCGTCGATGCGCTCCGGCACCACGAACCTGAGATTGCGGGGCACGAGCGGACGCGGCATGTCGATGGTCAGGTCGTACTGCTCGTAGCGATCCTCGCCCCTGATCTCGACGATGTCGCGAAATCCTTCCGTGGTCACGAACGCGATCAGCGCCCCGCGCCGCTCGATGAGCGCGTTGGTGGCGAGGGTCGTTCCATGGACGATCAGCCCGATCTTGCCCGGCGCCAGGTCCAACTCGCGCATGAGACCGGCCAAGCCGTCCAGGACGCCCCGCTCAGGCGCATCCGTGGTGGTCAGCACCTTGGCGCTATGGCATCGCCCGCCGAATTCCACGGCGAAATCCGTAAAGGTGCCGCCGATGTCGACGCCGACACGCGCGAGCTCTCGAACTCCCATGCGCTGCTCTCTCCCTCTCGGCATCGCGACGATACCGGGCGCCTTCTCGCTTGCGAAGAGGGATAGAACGTTTGCGATTTGACGATAAAATCATGGCTTGACCGCGCCTTTTGTTGTCGGCTTCGATCCGCTATCCTCTGCCTCGCCGAAGCCGTTGAGCCGAGCCTCGAGGCCGCCCGAGCCGGATGCCGTTCGTGACCACGGCCCAGCTTTTGCGCGCGGATCGCATCTCTTGGTGAGGGTCGAGGACGGGCCGGTCCATGAAGGAGGGGAGCCGTGCCGCTTCAACGTCCCGATCTCGAGGAGGTTGTGGCTCTCGCCGCGAAATTCAGCATTCATCTGACCACCACCGAGGCAGGCATCTTCGCCGAGCGGCTTCGCGATCAGATCGAGGCGATGGAAGAATTCCTCGAGCTGCGCATCGAGGAGCACCGGCCGCCGCTGCGGCATCTCGAGCGTGACCCCGGATACCGTCCGAGCCCCGCGGAGGATCCGCTGAACGCCTTCATCCGCAAATGCCGGGTGCGCGGCGCAGCGGGCGGGCCGCTCGCCGGACGCACCGTGGGCCTCAAGGATCACATCGCGGTGGCCGGCGTGCCGATGACGCTCGGCTCCCATTTCATGGACGGCTACATTCCCGATTTCGACGCCACGGTCGTGACCAGGCTGCTCGATTGCGGGGCGACCATCGTCGGCAAGATGAACATGGAGGACTTCTCGTTCGGCGGCCCGGGGGTGTCCGGCGTCGGCGACTTCGGCCGGCCACTCAATCCGCACGATCATCAGCGCGTCACCGGCGGCTCGTCCTCGGGCTCGGCTGCTGCGGTCGCCGGGGGCCACGTCGACATCGCGTTCGGCGGCGATCAGGGAGGCTCGATCCGGATTCCCTCCGCCTGGTCGGGCTGCGTCGGGCTCAAGGCGACGCATGGGCTCATCCCGCATTCCGGCGTATTCGGCCTGGAGCCCAGCCTCGACTATGTCGGGCCGATGACGCGGACGGTCGAGGACCTCGCCGCGGTGCTGCAATGCGTGGCGGGCCGCGACGGCTATGATCAGCGGCAGGCCGCGGTGCCAACCGAGCTTCCCGATTATCTCGGCGCGCTTGGCAAGGGGCTCGAAGGCGTGAGGGTCGGGGTGCTCTCCGAAGGCTTCGGCGGGCGCGGCGCGGAGCCCGACGTCGAAAGCATCGTTGCGCGGGCGCTCGCGGTCCTCGAGAAGGGCGGAGCGCGCCTGCGCAAGGTTTCGGTGCCGGCACATCGCACCGCATCGCTTGCCATCACGCCTTTGTTCCTCGAGGGCAGCCGCTCACTCTACGACACCAATTTCGGCGGTTGCTTCGGGACGCATTTCCATCCGGCTTCGTTCATGGCGACCTTCGGCCGGGCGAAGCGCAGCCACAGCCACGAGCTGCCGCTCAACTTCAAGCTCATGCTGCTCGCGGGCAGCTACGCCCACGACAACTATAACGGCCGCCTCTACGCGAAGGCGCAGAATGCGCGCCCGGCCATCATCGCCGAATACCTCGAGGCGTTTCGCGGCGCCGATGTGCTCGCCATGCCGACCGTTCCGATCAAGTCGCTTCGCTATCGCACGCCGGCCGACTTCGTGACGGCGATCGAGCACACGCTCTTCGGCGGCAAGCTCGGCCTGGACCTCGGCGCGCTCATCGCCAATTCCGCCCCCTTCAACTACACCGGTTTCCCGGCGCTGAGCCTGCCTTGCGGCAAGTCCGAGGGCGTGCCGCTGGGCTTGCAACTGGTCGCGCCGCATTTCCGCGAGGACATGCTCATCCGGGTCGGGCACGCCTTCCAGCGGGCGGTCGATTGGGAAAGCCTCCATGCTTGAGGAGCCGCGTCATCTCGCTGGCATGGGCGATGCGGCGCCGCATGGCGGGCATCGCGCAAGGCGATCCCGCGGCCGGGGCAGGGGGATAGGTCGGCGCCATGTCGATGGGGGAAGGAGAGGAAAGGACAGCACATGAAAAGAGGCATGCGGGCATGGCTATGGGCGACGTGCATCCTGCTCGGCATCGCGGGAGCCGCTCCAGGCCGCGCGGTGGCGCAGCAGACGGGTGGCACGCTCGTAGTGGCGACCACCAACGACACTCCGGACCTCGACATCCAGAAATACATCAGCAGCTCCCAGCACAATGCGCTGCTGCCGATCTTCAACGGGCTCGTCGAGAAGGATTGGACGGCCGATGCGGAGTTTCCGCCGATCGTGCCGGGGCTGGCGACCAGCTGGAGCGCTTCCGGCGACGGCAAGACCTATACGTTCAAGCTGCGCCAGGGCGTCAAGTTCCACGACGGTTCGCCCTTCAATGCCGAGGCGGCGAACTTCAATTTCCAGCGCATGACGGACCCGAAGCACCCCTTCTACGATCCGCAGGTGGGCAGCACCGCGAAGGGCGTGCTGAAGGGGCTGAAGGGCTCCAAGGTGGTCGACGAGTATACGTTCCAGATCGAGCTCGATCAGCCCAATGCCGGCTTCATCGAGGCGCTCGCCAGCCTTCCGAACTATTACATGGAAAGCCCGACGGCCTTCCAGAAATACGGCAAGGAGGGCGCCGGCCAGCACGCGGTCGGCACCGGCCCCTTCAAGCTGGTCGAGTGGGTGAGGGGGCAGCGCACGGTCATGGAGCGCAATGACGATTACTGGGGCAAGAAGCCCTATGTCGACCGCATGGTCTACCGGCCCATCATCGAGCCGGCCGCGCGGGCGGCGGCGCTGAAAGCCGGCGAGGTGCACATCGCCTGGGACCTTCCCGTGGACCAGGTCGATTCCTTCAAGGCCGATCCGCGGTTCGTCGTCTATCTGCGCGGCATCCCGGCCACCAAGGTGATCGAGTGCTGGCAGAAGAGCGGCCCGTTCTCCGACAGGCGCGTGCGCAAGGCCGTCAACATGGCGATCGACCGCAAGACGCTCGCCGACGTGATCCTCAAGGGCACGGCCATCCCGGCGACGCAGCTCTACGGGATCGGCTCCGCATCGCACGACAACACGCTTCCCCTGTTCGAGAAATACGACCCCGAGGGCGCCAAGAAGCTGTTGGCGCAGACCAAGTATCCCAATGGGTTCGAGTTCTTCATCATCACCTCGCCGGAGAACGAGCCGGTCGCGGGTGCCTTGCAGGCCTACGAGTTCGTGCAGGCCAATCTCGCCGCGATCGGCGTCAAGATGGACATTCGGGTGCGCGACAATGCCGTGTTCGGCGAGACCTATATGCGGCCCAAGGCCGACAACGAATGCGTGACCTTCGATCGAGGCTACGATACCGACTTCATTCTCGACATGGGCTACTACAGCGGCCAATGCGTGCCGAACGGGCTCAACAACCAATGCTACAAGAACCCGGAGGTCGATAAGCTGATGGAGAAGGCCTACACCGCCGCGAGCATCGACGAGTGGCGCTCCCTGCACCGGCAGGCGCAGAAGCTGATCATCGAGGACAGCGGCAGCATTCCCCTCGTGCACGGCTTGCGGCCGATCGGCACGCTCGCCAGCGTCAAGAACTGGCTGCCGGCGAGAGCCTGGCTGCAGTTCCCGGGCGATGCCTGGATCGCCAAGTAGGGGCCGCGTCGCAAAATGCGGCCTGAGCGGCGCCGCTCGCCCATGACGGGCGGTGCCGTTCACGAAGCTCGTCGCCCGCCGACGGGCGACGGCTGATCGAGGCAACCTCATGCTGGCGTTCCTCACCCGTCGGATGCTGTTTCTGGTGCCGGTGCTTCTCGGCGGCTCGGTGATCGTCTTTACCCTGATGCACCTCGCCCCCGGAGACCCCATCGACGTTCTGATGGGCGTCTACTCCTCGCCAGAGGCGCGCGAGGCCCTGCGCATCCAGTACGGCCTGAACGACCCTGCCTATGTGCAGTATTTCCGCTGGCTGTGGCTGATCCTGCACGGGAACTGGGGCATGTCGATCCAGCAGCATGTCCCGGTCCTGCCGCTGGTGCTGGAGAAGTTCTGGATCACCCTGCTGCTCACCGGCGCGGCGGCCTGCTTCGCGACCGTCGTCGGCGTGAGCGGGGGAATCCTGTCGGCCGTGAAGCAGAACAGCTGGATCGACCGGACGATCCTCGTCGTCTCGGTGTTCACGCTGAGCATGCCGGCCTACTGGCTCGGCCTCATCTTCATCTTCGTGTTCTCGGTGCGGCTCGGCTGGCTCCCCACCGGCGGCCTGCAATCCTTCACCGGGGACAAGACGGTGCTCGAC
>Ga0102924_1007205_pt1 | contig 10250 bp, 6 predicted proteins | sample PaiPotPPM11metaG_FD_80116 | JGI IMG/M metagenome (GOLD analysis project Ga0102924, IMG submission 80116) | Iron sulfur acid spring bacterial and archeal communities from Banff, Canada, to study Microbial Dark Matter (Phase II) - Paint Pots PPM... ...
GTCGGAGTGGGGGGTCGCGAGGTGACGCGCTAACGTCACCGCTCGCCCAAGGCCTCTCGACCCCCACCCCCAACCCCTCCCCACAAGCTTGCGACCGGGCGTGCGACAAGCGCGGCCCGGTTGGGGGAGGGGAGCAACAAACGGCTCAGACCACCCTCACCGTTTGCGACACGACTCTCCTCGCCGATCGAGCCGGAGCAATCTATTGGCCCGACGAAAAGCTCCTGATCGTCGCCGATCTCCATCTTGAAAAAGGCTCGGCGTTTGCCGCGCGCGGCGTGCTGCTGCCGCCCTACGACACGGCGGCGACATTGGCGGGAGTGGCGCGCCTGGTCGAACGCTATGCGCCACGGCTCGTGATCGCACTGGGCGACAGCTTCCACGATGGCGGCGGGCCGTTGCGCATGACCGCGCCTGACCGCGCGGCGCTCACCGCGCTGCAGCGCGGCCGCGATTGGCTGTGGATTACCGGCAATCATGATCCCCACCCGGTGGACGGCGTCGGCGGGGAATTCGCCGCGGCGCTGGCGCTCGGCCCGCTGACCCTTCGCCACGAGCCTTCGCCCGAAGCCGGCGACGGTGAGATCGCCGGCCACCTGCATCCGGTCGCGCGTGTCGCCCAACGTGGGCGCGTGGTCAGCCGGCGCTGCTTCGCCGGCGATGGCAGGCGGCTCGTCATGCCCGCCTTCGGCGCCTATGCCGGCGGGCTCAACGTCCGCGACCGGGCGATCACGGCTTTGTTCGGCACGCTCGCCTTCACCGCCCACATGCTCGGCGCGCGCCGCCTCTTTGCGGTCGCCGCGGAAAGGTGCCTCCCCGACTGATCCCCTTTCCCTGCCCGCGCACGCACCCGGAAAAACATCAATCACGCCGGAAGGCGATGCTCGCGATCCAGCCGGTGGCGAGCGCCATCATGGTGGTCGCAAGCCCGTAGAGCAGGCCATGCTCGCGCGCCGCGTTGGCGACGAACTGTTCGAAGCCGACTTTGACGATCTCGAACGCCGAGTTCGACTGCGCGACCAGATTGCCGTCGGCGAACAGCTTGACGTCCACAGTGTAGCCTCCGGTCGGCACCTGCGCCGGGAGCGGGATGGCGGCACGGAACAGCGTCGGCGTGAGAAACGTCACGGCGTTCGGCTCTTCGCCGTAGAGGCCGCGCTCCTGCATCAGCCGCACCAGAGCCGCGCGGAACGGGTCGTTGGCCACCTCGCCGATATCGTTGTGGATCAGTTCGGGCAGCGGCGTATTGGCGATGCCGATCCGTAGCCGGCGCTGGTTCGCGGCGTTGGTGATGGCATCGAGCGGTCGGGTCGCCAGCACGGCGAGATAGGAGGGCGGATCGACGAAGGTGCGCGCCGCCGTGTTGACCCAGATGCCGAGCACGCGCTGCTTGTGCCGGGTGCGCAGCGGCTCCCGCGGTCCGGTGATCGTGGCGACGACGTCGTACGGCCCCTTGCGCTCGACGCTCGCGGCGTCGCGCTCGACCGAACCGAACAGCACCAACTCGACGCCGGCGTAGCTCGACGTGATCATCACCCGGTGATTGGTCAGCGAGGCGATCAGCCGCTCGGCCGCGGCCGGGCCGGCGGCGAGCACGCCTGCAAGTGCGATCATGAGGGCGAACGGGCGTCTCATGGCCCGCTCAGCATGAGCCGGATCGAGTACAGGTCCTCCGGCGTCAGCACGAGCTCGGACGCGAAACGCAGGCCGACCGAAAGAACGAGCAGCCCGAGAAAAAGCCGCAGCCACTCGCCGCGGATGCGCTGCCCGGCATGCACACCGAATTGCGCGCCGATCACGCCGCCGACCATCAGGATGAGCGCGAGCACAGCGTCGACGAGGTGGTTGGTCGCCGCATGCAGCACGGTGGCCGTCGCCATGGTGACGAAGGTCAGGACCATGGAGGTGCCGATCACCGTCGCGGTCGGCACCCGCACCAGGTAGATCAGCATCGGCACGAGCAGAAACCCGCCGCCGATGCCCATGATCGCGCCGATGAAACCGATGATGAAGCCGATCGCCAGCACCGGGATCGCCGAGACGTAGACCTTCGAGCGCTTGAACCGCAGCTTCAACGGCAACCCGTGAAACCAGACATGACTGCCCGGGCGGCGCAATTCGGCGGGCTTGCCCTGGCGGCTGCGGTTGATGGCGCGCACGCTCTCGGCGATCATCAACACGCCAACGATGCCTAGAAGCATCACGTAGGACAGGCCGATGACAAGGTCGAGCTGATCAAGCGCACGCAGCCAGGTGAACAGCGCGACTCCGCCCGTGCTCCCGAAAATACCGCCGCCGAGCAGCGTCAGCGCCAGCGTGCTGTCGAGCGCGTTGCGTCGCCAATAGGCGATCGCGCCCGAGAAGGAAGAGGCCGCCACATGCGTGGTGACGCTGGCGACCGCGACGGCCGGCTGCACGCCGATGAAGATCAACAGCGGCGTCATGAGGAATCCGCCGCCAATTCCGAACATGCCGGAGATGAACCCGACCGCAAGCCCCATCGCGAACAACAGAAAGACGTTGACGGGAATGTCGGCGATGGGAAGGAAGATTTGCACGGATGAACGGCCCAGCGCGGCTGCGCGATCGAGGCTCTTCTACTCGCGCGCCGGCTCGCGGCATACCATCCGCACCGAGGAGCGCGCAGATTTGATCGCGCCTGGGTTACTTCCCCAGCCGGGCCACGAGGACCTCGGCCCATACCCGACCCGCCGCTGATGACGTGGGTGCAGGGCCGGGGACGACCGCGACGCGGAACGCCGCGCGAATGATCGTCAGTTGAGCTTGGCGGCCTCGGGCACGGACGCCTTGGCGTTGCGCGGCTTTGACTTTGCCGTCGGCGCAGGACTGGCGGGGGCGTCCCATGCGCCCTTCGGCGCCTCATCCGCCGGCTGCGGCAGCGGCGTCCATTGCTCGATCGCGGAACGGGCGGCGGCGAGCGATTGCTGATCGAGATGAGCGGCGATATCGTCGCGCTTCTTGGCCGCGTCCTTGTCGCCTTCTTTCGCCGCAAGCGAGAACCACTTGTAGGCTTCGGCGAAATTGTGCTCGACCCCGATGCCGCGGGCATAGAGGATGCCGAGATTGTATTGGCTGTCGGCGACGCCGCGATCGGCGCCTTTGCGAAACCACCGCGGCACGGTAGTCTGCCGCACCGTCGACGCCTTCGGCGTAGAGGACAGCGAGATTGTGCATGGCCTTGCCGTGGCCCTTTTCGGCGGCGGCGCGATAGTGATCGCGGGCTGCGGCGAGGTCTTTCTTCACGCCGGCGCCTTTTTCGTAGAGGGCCCCGAGGCGGAACATCGCCGGCGCAAACCCGCCTTTGGCAGCGCGGTCCAGCCAGCGCGCAGCCTCTTCGCCGTTCTGCGCAACGCCGCGGCCGTCGGCGAACCGCACGCCAACTTCGTATTCGGCCGCGGCTTCGCCGGCGAGTGCCGCTGCGCGCAATGCGGGACCGCCGATCGTCGCCGGCAGCTTATCGGTGAGCGGAGCGGCCGCCGGCGCGGTCACAGGCGGCGGCGCTGGTGCCGGCGCGGCATTCGGCGGCACCGGCGGAAGCTGCAGCACGCTGGTAAGGCCCGGAACTGGAGGTAGTGGCGGGTCATCGTTCAGTGATTGCCGCCGGGGCTTGGTGCCGGTTCCCGGCGCCAAATAGGACGGCACCGGCGCCGGCGGTGCGCTCGCCGGCGGCTCCTTGGCGGCGCAGGGCTCGCGCCGGGAACCGGAAGCTGGATCACCTTGGGGCCCTGCGTCGACGCGGCCGGCGCGCTGGGAGCAGTCGCCGGCGCCGCCGCAGCCGCCGGGGGCGGCGGATTCTCTGACTCGGGCCGCGGCTCCGGGGATGCGCCGGTGCCGGCGTCCTCGAACAGCCGCAAGGCGATGTGCACACCGCCGACAATGATGACCACGACCGCTGCGGCCACGATCAACTTGCGCAGACGCTGCGTCAGATGGCCGGGTAGCGATGGACCCTTGGCGGCGGTCGCGGCGTTCACCCGGGCGCGCGGCGAAGCCGCGGCGGCGACCTGCGCGGCGCGGCGTGCGGCGGCGATGTAGTCCGGTCTGCCGCCAGGATCGGGGCTAACCGGCGGCTTGGAGCTCGTGGAGCCGGTCGCGGCCGCCTGCGCGGCGGGGGCCCGCTCCGCCGCCGGCATCGGGCGCGAGCGACCCGCCGCGGAGCCGGGTTCGAGCGGATGATCGGGAGGCAAGTTCGGATCGATCGGCGGCCGCGCCGCGGCGACGCGAGGCGGCGCGACGGGCTCGACGTGTACCGGCTCCCTCGGGACCGGCTTGGGCGGAGCGGCGACACGCGCATTCGTCGACACTGCCGGCTCGGGTTCAGACGGGTTGGGGGGCGATAGACGTGGCGGTGCGGAAACTTTCTGCGTTGCTGCAAGCGCGGGCGCTGTCGCGGGCGTCGCCTTGTCACCGCGCAGGTCGCTTTCAATCATGGCGAGGCGGTCGATGACATGCTCGACGGTGCCTTGAAAGGCTTCGAGCGAATCCTGGGTGCGGCGTTCCGATTGTTTGATTTCCGCAAGGTCGCGCTGGACTATGTCGCCCGGTGCGGATTTCGCCTTGACCCCGGCCTCGCCTTCGCCGTTGGCGCCGCGCATCTGCTCGATATGCACGAGCAGATCGGCGAGCCCGCGCTCGATGCCGTCGAGGTGGCCGAGGCGGGCGTCGGAAGCGTCTAGCCGCTTGACCAGCATGGCGATGCGGTCCTCGAGATGGGCGAGCGCGGCGTGGTCGGTGTGCGTGAGCTGCACCCATTCGAGCTTCTCGATCAGCCCGGCGAGCAGCTTTTCCAGTTCGCGAGGCACGGCGTGGCCGGCCTCCGTCGAGGCATTCAGCGCCGTCGCCAGAGTGTCGATGCGGCTCTCGAGCGCCGAGAGCGCGTCGCCGCTCGCCGCATTGTTGGCAACCCCGTCGACCTTGGCGGAAAGCGCGCGCACTTCTTCCGCCACCTTGGTCAGGGTGTCGTTGGAAGCGACATGGGAGACGATGCCGCGCAAGGCGCCGATCGCCGTCTCCAGCTGGTGCAGCGCCGCCGGATCCTCCTTGGCGGCGATCACGTCCACCTTCTGGGCCAGCGCCTTCACTGCCGCATCGACGCCGACCAGGCTCTCGGCGGTGGTGAGCCCGCGCAACGCTTCCCGTACGTCCTGGAGTCCACGCTCGAGACCGGCGAGCGCCGTGGAATCCACGCCCGACTCGCGGCTGTGATCGATGCGCTGCCCCAGCGCCTTGATTTCGATCTCGAGCGACTCGACCGCGCGCCGCGGCAGCGCTTCGGTCAGCGAGCGGCCGATGTCGGTGAGATCGGTGCGCAGGGCCTTGATCGCCGTCTCGAGTTCGCTTGCCGGCCGCAACGCCTCGATGCGCGCCGTGATCTGCCGCAATTGCCGGTCGAGGCCACCCAGGTCGGGTGCCGCGCCTGCGGTGTTCTCAGGCGCAGTCGGCGAGCTCTCGCGCAGCGAGGCGCGGCCTTCGCCTGGATGCGTGAAGGGCGCCGGCGGTTGCTGCCGCTCGGCGGGCTTGCGTTCGCCGGGAGCCGCGCCGTCCAGCGCGCGCTGCCGCGCCATGATTTCGGCCACCGCCTGATCGATCGACACGTCCTGATCGGTCGACACGTTCTGGTCGCCCCGCGACGCGCGACCGGCAGCGCGTTCCTCACGGCGGACGCGGTCGCGACGGCGCTGATCGGCAGGCTCGCGCGGCGGCTCCTCGCGATAAGGCCCGCCTTGGCGCCGGGCCGGCGCTTCCTCCTCGGCGTCGCGATCACCGCCGCTCCGGTTCGCGTCCGAACCGCGGCCATTGTGCCGACCCTGGTAGCGAAAACCTTGCCGCCACCGCCGCCGTCGCGGCTCGTGATCGACATCGCGCGGCGGGGGCTGCGCCTCATCCTCATCGTCGGCCGCCGCGATCACGCGGTTGAGCCATTCGCCGACGGATGTGCCCGACCGGCGGGCCGCCGCGCGCGCAATCTCGCGCCCTTCCGGACCGCGTCCTTTGAGCTTCCACGGGGCGCCCGATTTCATTCGCGTCCAACCCACATCGTGAAAAGCAGGATGTGCACCCTGTTTCGAGCCGACGTTCGCTAAACAGACAACGCGGAGGGCGCGGTTCTCTGTCCGCGGATCGACTTTTCCGGATTACGGTAAACAAGCCGTTAAGGGCCCGTGCTGCCGGTCACCGCTCGTTCACCATGTGGGGTGGCCGGCTGCGATGCGGGCATCACCGACGGCCGGCGAAGCCGGCGGGTGCTCCGGGCGCAAAAGTTCCCGTAACCGGTACCGTTACGGGTAACGCCTTTCCCGAATGCCAGGCGCCGTGAGAAGTTCGCTGTCACGCGACATCATTGAGTGGCGGCGACTCATGACGCGGAACGCGGGCATCCCTGCGGCGGATGCGACGGCGGGCATTGCTATTCGCCAATACCCCGGTTCGGCCACAGGCGCGGCCGGGGCATGCGATGACTCGCCCATGACGATCCGGGAAGTGGCGCACCAGTTCGGTATGACACCGCGGGCGTTGCGCTTCTACGAGGCGAAGCGGCTCATCGCGCCGCAGCGCCGCGGCGCAACACGGCTTTATCGCCGCAGCGACTGCGAACGCCTGGCGTTGATCCTCGCCGGCCGGCGACTCGGCTTCACGCTCGCCGAGATCAGGGACCTGCTCGGCCGCCCCGACGACACGACGCTCCACCTCACCCGCGAACAATGCGTCGCCCAGATCAATGCGCTCGAGCAGCAGAAGCGCGGCCTCGAGATGGCGATCGCCGAACTGCGGCAAATCTACTCGTCATTCTACAGGAAGCTGCTCGAGCAGGCTGAAGCAGGCTGACGGGGCTTTCTCGCAAGCAAGCGAGCCCGCGACCTGCGCGCATCATTTGCGAGCCGAGCAAAGCGTCTCATCAGAAAAGCGCGGCCGGGATTGCACCGGTGCTTTCGCCCGGCGCATGACGGCCGCCTCCGCATTCCGCGCCATTTCACGTGGCATTGACGCAGATCGGTTACACGATACCTTTGGCCGGTCCGGCCGACGGGCAGGCGGGACACTGCGCCGAGGAGAACGTCATGCCGACCTACAAGGCCCCCGTTGACGACGTGATGTTCCTCTTGAGCGACGTGTTTCACATCGATCGCTACAACAACCTGCCCGGCTTTGCCGACGCCACGCCGGATCTCCTCGAGGCGGTGCTCGCCGAGGCGGCAAAATTCTGCGAGGACGTACTCACGCCGCTCAACCGCGTCGGCGACAAGGAAGGCTGCAGCCGCCACGACGACGGCAGTGTCACCACGCCGTCGGGATTCAAGGACGCCTACAAACGGCTCAACGAGGCCGGTTGGATGGGAGCCGCGGCGCCAGCCGAATTCGGCGGCCAGGACCTGCCGACCGCGCTGGCGCAGGCGATCAACGAGTTCACCTGCTCGGCCAACATGGCGTTCGCCATGTATCCGGGCCTGACGCTGGGGGCGGCCGCCGCGCTCGCCACCCACGGCTCGGCCGAGCAGAAGGCGACCTATCTGCCGAAACTGATCAACGGCCAGTGGACCGGCACGATGAACCTGACCGAGCCGCAATGCGGCACCGATCTCGGCCTGGTGCGCAGCCGCGCAGTGCCGCAGGCCGACGGCAGCTACAAGATCACCGGCACGAAGATTTTCATCTCCGCCGGCGAGCATGATCTCGCCGAGAACATCGTCCATCTCGTGCTCGCCCGCATCGAAGGCGCGCCGGCCGGCGTCAAGGGAATATCGCTGTTCGTCGTCCCCAAATTCTTAGTCAGCAGGGACGGCGCCGTCGGCGCCCGTAACGGCGTCTCCTGCGGCTCGATCGAAGAGAAGATGGGCATCCACGGCAATTCCACCTGCGTGATGAATTACGACGACGCGACCGGGTGGCTCGTGGGCGAGGCGAACCGCGGGCTCAATGCGATGTTCGTGATGATGAACGAGGCGCGGCTTGGCGTCGGCGTGCAGGGGCTGGCGCTGTCCGAAGTCGCCTATCAGAACGCCGCCAGCTATGCCAAGGAGCGGCTCGCCGGCCGCGCGCTCACCGGGGCAAAGTTCAAGGACAAGCCCGCCGACCCGATCATCGTGCATCCCGACGTACGGCGCATGCTGATGACGATGCGCGCGTTCAACGAAGGGGCGCGGGCGCTGGTGCTGTGGACGGCGCTCAAGAGCGACGTTGCGCATCGCTCCGGCGATGCCAAGGAACGGCAGGCCGCCGACGACCATATGGGCCTGATGACTCCGGTGATCAAAGGCGTGCTCACCGACCAGGGTTTCGCCAACACCGTGCTGGCGCAGCAGGTGTTCGGCGGCCATGGCTACATCGCCGAGCACGGCATGGAGCAGTTCGTGCGCGATGCGCGCATCGCCATGATCTACGAGGGCGCGAACGGCATCCAGGCGCTCGACCTCGTCGGCCGCAAGCTGCCGAAGGACGGCGGCCGCGCGCTGCAGGCGTTCCTCGCCGAGGTCAACGGCTACATCAAAGAGCGCGGCGCCGAGGCGGCGCTGGCGCCCTACGTGAAGCCGCTGGCGCAGGCGCTCGGCGAGCTGCAGCAGGCGACGATGTGGTTCATGCAGAATGCTCTCGCCAATCCCGAAAATGCTGGCGCCGGCTCGACAGATTACATGCACCTCTTCGGGCTCGTCGCGCTCGGCTACATGTGGTGTCTCATCGCCGAGGCGGCGAAGGCCAAAGCCGCGGCAGGAAACGGCGCGGCCGAGCGCATGGAAGCAAAGCTCGTCACCGGCCGCTTCTTTGCCGAGCGCATGCTGCCTGCGGCCACCACTCACCTCGCGCGCATAAAAGCCGGCGCCAGTTCGACCATGGCTTTGCCCGCGGAGGCGTTCTAAGCGCCGCGGGTCGCGGCCAGAAACGAAAGCGAATTGCGCGATTCCCGAGCCGCAATAGCCGAACGCCTTTGCGCCGGCCTTGTGCATGACACCCGACGCCTCATAGCCGCTGTAATTCCCCGGCAGGTGGACTATATCGAAGGGTATTCTCGGTCTGACGGACGATCAGCCCCCAATCCGGCTTCGCGGCCACCGGCCGCCTGGCCGCCTTCTCCCAGCGGGAGGAGGTCATCATTTCGAGGAGACGCCCATGCCCGATGCGTTTATCTACGATCACGTGCGCACCCCGCGCGGCCGCGGCAAGGTGGACGGCTCGCTCCACGAGGTGACCGCGCTCAATCTGGCGAGCCAGGCGCTCGGCGCCATCAAGAGCCGCAACAACCTCGATCCCACGATGGTTGACGACGTGGTGCTGGGCGTGGTCGACCCGGTCGGCGAGGCCGGTGCCGATATCGCGCGCACGGCGGCGCTCGTCGCCGGTTACGGCGATACGGTCGCCGGCGTGCAGATCAACCGCTTCTGTGCGTCGGGCCTCGACGCGGTCAACTTCGCCTCGGCGCAGATCATGTCCGGACAGCAGGACATGGCGATCGGCGGCGGCGTCGAGTCGATGAGCCGCGTCGGCATCGGCTCCTCCGGCGGCGCCTGGGCGGTCGATCCGACGATCGCGGTCGCCGAGTATTTCCTCCCGCAAGGCATATCCGCCGACCTCATCGCCACCAAATACGGATTCTCGCGCGACGACGTGGACGCCTATGCGGTCGAGAGCCAGAAGCGCGCCGCGGCCGCGTGGAACGACGGCCGCTTCAGCCGCTCGGTCATGACCGTGAAAGACGTGAACGGGCTGCCGATCCTCGCCAAGGACGAGCACATGCGCCCGGACACGACCATGCAGTCGCTCGCCGCGCTCAAGCCGTCGTTCGTGCAGATGGGAGAAATGGCGGGCTTCGATTCCGTCGCCGTGCAGAAGCATCCGGAAGTCGAATACGTCAAGCACGTGCATCACGCCGGCAACTCCTCGGGCATCGTCGACGGCGCCGCCGCGGTTCTCCTCGGCAACGGCCGCGCGGGCAAGCGCGCCGGCCTCAAGCCGCGGGCGCGCGTACGCGCCTTCGCCAATATCGGCACCGAGCCGGCGATCATGCTGACCGGCCCGGTCGACGTCACCAAGAAGGTCCTGAAAAGAGCCGGGCTGACGATTAACGACATCGACCTGTTCGAGCTCAACGAGGCGTTCGCCTCGGTGGTGCTGCGCTATCTGCAGGCGTTCGATCTCGATCCGGCGAAGATGAACGTCAACGGCGGCGCCATCGCCATGGGGCACCCGCTCGGCGCCACCGGCGCGATGATCCTCGGCACCGTGCTCGACGAGCTCGA
>Ga0102924_1007206_pt1 | contig 10250 bp, 9 predicted proteins | sample PaiPotPPM11metaG_FD_80116 | JGI IMG/M metagenome (GOLD analysis project Ga0102924, IMG submission 80116) | Iron sulfur acid spring bacterial and archeal communities from Banff, Canada, to study Microbial Dark Matter (Phase II) - Paint Pots PPM... ...
CCCACTCGGGTCGCGTGGCGCACGACGACCACCGAGTCGGGAGTCGGGCTGATGGAGATCTTCAAGGAGTTCAGCTTCGAGGCGGCTCATCGCCTCCCGAACGTGCCGCCCGCCCACAAGTGCGCCCGGCTCCACGGACACTCCTTTCGCGTGAGCGTTCACGTCGCCGCCCCGGTCCAGGCGGAAGCCGGGTGGGTCCGCGACTTCGCGGAGATCAGCTGCGCGATGGCGCCCGTGCTCGCACGGCTCGACCACTACTACCTCAACGAGATCGGCGGGCTCGAGAACCCAACCAGCGAGATCCTGGCCCAGTGGATCTGGGACCAACTGGCGGACACACTCCCCGACCTCTCCCAGGTGGTGGTGCGCGAGACGTGCATGTCCGGGTGCGTCTATCGCGGTGAGCATTGAACGCACTGGACGAGCCGAATGACGGCGCGGCGGTCGCGGTGCTGGCCAGCGGCGGTCTCGACAGCGCCATCCTGGTCGCCGACCTGCTCCGACAAGAGCGCGCCGTCCAGCCGATCTACATCCGATTCGGCCTGACCTGGGAGGCGGTCGAGGAGGCCCATCTCCGCCGGTTCCTGGAGACGCTGCCCGCTCGCGAGTTGGTCACGCTCGACTTCCCGATCGCCGACGTCTATGGCGCCCACTGGAGCGTCTCGGCCCGGGGCGTCCCGGACGCCAACTCACCCGACGACGCGGTCTACCTTCCCGGCCGGAACCTGTTGCTCGTCGCCAAGGCCGCGGTGTGGTGCGCGCTCCACGCCATCTCGACGATCGCCCTCGGCACCCTGAAGGGCAACCCGTTCACCGACAGCAGCCCCAAGTTCTTCGCCGAGCTGGGGTCGGTCGTGCAAACGGGCTTGGACTGGCCGTTCGAGATCGTGACGCCGTTCTCCGAGCTGACCAAGGGCGATGTGCTGGACCTCGGTCGCGACCTTGCGTTGCAGCACACGTTCTCGTGCATCCATCCGGCGGGCGAGCAGCATTGCGGGCGCTGCAACAAGTGCGCCGAGCGACGCCGCGCCTTCTCGGACCTCTCGATCGAGGACGTCACCACCTACGCCGCCGGGTGAGGCAGAGTCTCGGTCATGAGCCGCGTGTTTGTGGCACCGATCTCGCTGGGGCTCGGCGACCTCGTCGTCTCGTTGCCGGCGGTCCAGGCCGTCGTGGCCGGGAACCGAGACGGTGCCCACGAGACATGGCTGGTCGCACGATCAGCGGCGCAGGCCGCCCTGGCCGAGCGCATCCAGGGGCTGGCGGGCTCGGTCGACGAGGCCTTGTTCGACGCCGCTCGCTGCGAAGGCCGGTTCATCAACCTGCGTGACCACCCGCTGCAACGCGATTACTGGTGGGGATCGCCCGAGTTCGACGCCGCCTACGGCCCGATCTTGATCAATGACATCCTGCGCCAAATCTGCGTCGACTTCGGCATCGACGCGGACTTCTCCCGCCCGGTCCCCCTGCGCGCGTCGCGACGGTCGGACCTCCGGGACGTGGTGCTGCTCGTCACCGAGAGCGACGGCCCGACCAAGCGCTGGGCAGTAGAGCGCTGGGCGGCGGTGGCCGAGTGGGTCCGCGAGACCGGCCGGGAGGCCCGGGGCGTCGTCCGCAGCGCTGCGAACCCGGCGCTGCGCGAGCTGGGTCTCGCCGAGATCGTGGCGCCGACACCGGGCGCGGCGGTCGACGTCTTGAACAGCTCCGCGGCGGTGGTCGGCATCGACACCGGTCTGACGCATATCGCCGTGCAGCAGGGCACTCCGACCGTGATGCTGTGTCGTGACCGCCCGGTGTACTTCCGCCCGTGGTCCCACGCCCGGGTCGTCGTCGGGGACGCCTGCGCCGACCTCTGCGTCGAGCGGGAGCGGGAGCGCGCCTACAACGCGTCCGTGCGCCTCGACGGATTTCGCCCGCCGGTCCGAGAGTGTCAGCTGGGGACCCCGTGCCTGGACTCGATCACGCCGGAACGGGTGGTCGCCGCGCTCGAGGAGCTGGCGTGATGCCCGAGGCCGGGCGAGCGGACGCGGGGTCGCGCCGCGGTCGCGACCCGGGCCGGGGGCCGCGCGTCGTCTTCGACTCCTACCCCGACAGTCGGGTCGAGAACTCGCAGCCAGCCGGGATCGGGCGGGTCGTCGCGCTGGGACGGCAGTGGGCCTGGAACAACCTCGGTCGCAACGTCGTCTTCGCGTCGCGGTCGTTCCAGCCCGAGGCGGTCTTCGACCAGACGAGCTATCCCGGCGACGACGAGCTCTCGCAGTACGACCTCGACGTCCACGCCATCCTTGAGATCCGCGGCGCCGCGGTCGTGGTCGTCCTGAACCATCTCGGGCTGCTCCGCGGGTTTCGGGCCGCCGACCTCGCGGCGTCGGGGACCGTCGCATCGCTCGAAGCAGCGTGGACGACGCGATTCGCCGACGACGTCGAACGCACCGTCGCGGTGGGTGATCGACTCGTCGGGTCGCGGCCTCGCCACGAGGGGGCGGGCGGTGTCATCGTCTCGCGCCCGCTGACCACCGACCCGGGACCGGACGTCGACGTCGACGTCGGCCTCGAGGACTGGGAGATGGTCACCGCGTTGGAGGCCGTGCCAACGGCGGGAGGTCCCCGCGTCGCGGTCGGCGCGGTCGGTCGGGTCGGGCTCTTCCCCGTCGGGGCGACGTCGCTCGAGGCGCCGGTCTGGGAGGTGACCGTCGGCTTCCAGCCGGCGGCACTGGTATGGGACGGCCGGCTGCTGTGGGCGGCGGGCAGCGAGCCCGGCGACGGCGTCGACGACTACGACTGGGAGCGGCTGCGCGGTGGCGGCTTCGCGGGCCTCGACCCCCGGGACGGGCACCGTGTCGTCGAGGGTCGCTTCGACGACCTCGCGTGGGGCAACGGCGGCGCCGCCGTCGTGATCACGCCCGACCTCGTCTGCGGGATCGAGCGGACCGGTGCGCTGGCGCTGCACAGCACCCAGGACGGCGGCTTCCTCGCCCGCACCACGGCGCTGGCGTCGCATCCGCTCGGGATCGCCCACGCAGCGGCGGTCGACGACCACGTCCTCTACGGCTTCAACCGGGCCGGCTACGAGCTGTGCGCCGTCCCGACGGCCGCGCTCAACCAGCTCGCGCGCGAGCACGCGTAGCGGTCCCCGAGCTACGGCCGGTACAGCTTGAGGCTCTGGTGGGGCAGGAACCGACGCGTCCCGGCCCGGATGTCGTGGAGCAGGGCCTCGAGTGCCTCCTCGAGCACGGCCAGCTGGGTCTCGAGGACCGGCAGCCGCGCCCCGAGCCCGGCCGCGTCGTGACCCGGCGCCGCCGCGGCCATGGTGTGGTGGATGCGGATAATGAGGACGGACAGGCGATCGAAGGCCATGCCCGGGCTCTCGGTGGACGGCGTCGCGGTCGATCGTTGGGTCACGGCGGCATCGATCGCAGCGTCGACCGCCTCGACCAGCTGATGACGCCGGGCGTTGAGCGCATCGATCGCCTGCTTCGCCGCCGCAATCGCCGAAACGTCACCGTCGCAGCTGCGGACGTGATCCTCCCAGCCCCACTGCTCGAGGTTCGTCTGATGCAGATCCTGCAGGACTCCGAGCAGCCCGCTCGGCCGGCGCCGGTCGGTCTCGACCGTGGAGGCGCGGAATTCGGCGACCACCGCCGCGACCGGCGGGAGCTCGCGGGCCGGGGCGGGATCCGTCGTCGGTCGGGAGGCGTCACCCTCGGTTCCGGCACTCACGAGCGACCCTGCAGGTAGCGCAGCACCGACCGGGCGGCGAGCGAGCCCTGACCGATCGCCGCCGCCACGCGCGGGTACGCGTCGGCGACGATGTCGCCGGCCGCGAAGACGCCGGCATGGGAGGTGCGCAGGTCGCGGTCGACGATGATCGCACCGGCCCGGTCCAGCTCGAGTTGTCCGGCGAGGAAGCCGGTGTTCGGTGTGCGTCCGATCTTCACCACGAGGCGGTTCACGGCCAGCGTCCGTCGTTCGTCGGTCTCGCGCTGCACGAGCTCGACCGCTTCAAGCCGGTCCGGGCCCCGGGCCGCGTCCACTTCCCAGCCGGGCAGGTCCTCGATCCGCGGTTCGGCGCGGAGCCGCGCCAGGACGTCGTCTCGGGCGTGCAGCCCGGGGGAGCGGTGGATGAGCGTCACCGTCGCGCCGTCGGCGGCGAGGGCGAGCGCGTCGAGCACGGCGCTGTCACCCCCGCCGATCACCGCCGCCACCGAGCCGGTGAAGTGCTGGGGGTCGGTCTCGAGCTGGTAGGTGATGTCGCCCCCGAAGGCGCCATCCGGCGCCGCGGCGAGGTACCGCTGCCGGGTGCCGGTCGCCACGACGAGCGATCGGAACGGCACGCGATCGCCGCCGATCTCGATCCGTCGGCTGCCGAGGTCGACGGACGTGACGGGGGCGGCGAGTCGGACTCGATCACCGAGGATGCCGGCCGCCTCCTGCAGCGAGCGCTGCAGGTCGGCGCCGCTCGTGAAACGCGCCGCCGCCAGATTGCGCACCGAGTGCAGCACCTCGGGCAGCTGACCGCCGAGGACCGAGGCCGATTCGACGAGCAGGGTGTCGAGCTGGATGTCGAAGCACTCGAGCGCGCAGCCGACGCCCGCCAAGCCGCCTCCGATCACGATGACGTCTGACTCGCGATTGGCTGTCACACGACCCAGCCTCCAACCCGACCAGTCGGACGCAAACGAGCGGGCCTTGGCTAGCTGCGCTGGTTCTTCTCGAACGACGCCGGGGTGATCCCCGCCCCTTCGAGCATCCGCCGCACGTCGAGGACTTGCTGCACGTTCACGTCATGGTCCCGCGGCTGGTCGAAGGTCTCGGTTTCGGCTCCGACCGTCACCGTGAAGCGGCCGTTCTCCTCCTCCACGACCGTGCCGACCTTCTCCAGCAGGGACAGGACGTCGTGCCATTCGATGTTGTGTCCGACTGGATGACGAAAGATGCCTTCCACCGTGACCTGGTGATGATGGTTGAGATGCGGCGCTTCAGTCATCCCGAAAGCCTCCTGCTCTTCTGGGAACCCTACGCCAACACGACCGAGATCCTCACCGATGGAGTACCCTGCATCACGGATGTGGAAGGTGGACCGTGATTGACATCGAGCAGCTCCGTCCGGTCGAACGCCGAATCCATCGCCTCGTGCAGCAGGACGTATCCATCGGCGATATCGCGCGGCGGTTCCGTCGAAGCCCAGGCTTCATCAATCGCGTGATCGAGATGAGCGAGCTCTCCAGCCGCACTCCGAGCCTTCCATCGTCGTCGGGGCTCCGCCCGGTTGAACGGCGAATCCTCCGCTGGCGCGACCAGGGGGCGAGTCACGCGGAGATCGCTCCGCGCTTCCATCGCAGTCCCGAGTTCGTCGAGCAGGTCGAGAACCTGGCTCGGTACAAGCTCGCACGCTGAACCCAGGATCGCCCACCGCGAACCTGCTGGCGTTGCTGCAGCGTCACGCCATCGGTCCCACCAGTGAGTCGCCTGGTCGACTCCGCCCGCACCAGCGGACGGCGACGACACGCGCACCGGCCCCGGGTTCGGGACGGTCTTCGAGCCGCGCGGTCCCCTCGGCGTCTCAGGCCATCGCCGCGAGCGTGACGGCGAACGACGCGGCGCCGAGCACCCAGAGCCCTCCGATCACCCAGCGTCCCCGGACGCCGGCGACGAGCACGATGACCAGGAGCGGAGCCGCCGCGAGCGCGTACCGGCCCGACAGGCTCGGATCGGTGCCGTAGTTGGTCCGCAGCCCCAGGCCGAACAGGTAGCCACCGACCAACAGCGACGGCACGCTGATCAGCCCCAGCCAGTGGGACCAGCGGCGACCGGCGACGAACAGCCCCGCCAGCGCGGCCGTGATGAGGAGGTACCCGGCCAGCTCGGCGAGCACGACCTGGAGGTTCGTCCCGAGCGTCCCGGGCGACACGAACGCGTCCCGTGTCGGACTGAGCAGCGAGACCGCCTCGCGCAGGATCAACGCGGAGCTGACGGCATGGGTGCGCAGGACGCCGAAGCTCGCGAGCCGCTTCGGGTCGACGAGCGCCAGAGACCGCTGCAGGACGATCCACGTGGTCGCGGCTACCAGCCCGCCGAGCAGGAGCGGGCCGCCCTCCCGCAGCCAGCGCCGGCCGGTCGAACCCAGGTTGGCGCGCCAGTTCGGGCGTGCACCCGCGGTCCGGTCGGTCGCGGCACACAGCAGCAGGAGCGCCGAGACGATCCCGACGGGGAGCAGATTGGTGGTCTTGATGGCCACGACGAGGGCACCGGTGATGCCCACGATCAGGGCGCTCCAGCGTCCGGGCCTGCGCCATGCGATCGCAGCGACGAGCGCGACGAGCGACCCAGCCCCGATCGAGGCCGCGTCGTTCGAAATGACCGCGCTGTGATAGACGACCACCGGGGCGGTTCCGAGCACGAGGATCCCAGCACCGGTCGCGGAGACGCCCAGGTCCATGACCCGGCACGCGGCCCAGAGCACCAGCAGGCCGGCAGCGAGCCAGAAGATTCCCGTTGCACGCGTCGCCGTCACGTCGGCAACACCCAACACATCCGTGCCCGTCCAGCGCAGCGGGACCGTGAGCGCGTAGTACGTGGGGGGCTGCTGCGCCTCGTACTGCTCCGCGTTGCCCGGGAAGCGCTGCGCTGGCAGCTGTGAGGCGCGGCACGGTGGTAACACCAGGCCGCGCAGGTCGGTGCCCCGGCAGACGATCTCGCGCCGCGTGCTCGCCTCCAGTCGCTGGCCCAGGCGGGGAATGTCGCCTCCAGCGACCCGCTTCACATAGTCCCAGTGGGCGGCCTCGTCGACGGGTGAGAACTTCGGGTTGTCGTGGATCTGCAACGCCACCAGCAGTGAAGGGACGGCGACGCACACCAGGGCTGCGACCGCGGCGGCCCGACAGCTTGGAAAACATTGGCGAAGCAGGTCCTGGCCGGAGCGCGTCACCTCCACACCCTTGCACGAGAGCCGCAGCGCGGCGCTGGCAGCGCTCCGCGGGCGATCGCAGGCGCCGACCGCCGATCGCAGCGCGTCAACGCGACCGGTTCGGGCCTAGGAGCTAACACGCCGCGACTCGCCGCCCCGATGGCGAAAGCGCGCGCCGACGGACTCGGGATCGGTGCTCTTGGCCGGCCACGTCTACGATCGTGGCGGCAGTTCAGCCTGGGAGCAACGCATTGGACACCATCCCGGTCGTGCTCTGTTTCGACGCAGAGCCAGATCCGAGAGAGCTCCCGTCGCGGTCGCCCGCGCCCACCGCTGGCCTGGACAGGCTGCTCACGCTCGAGCCAGCGCTCCGCGACCGGCTGAGCGCGGCCTCGGATCGCCAAGCCGAGTTCGCCTGGCTCCTGCGGATGGACTCGCAGATGATGACGGCGTACGGATCCTCGACGTGGATGGCCACGCAGTACGAGGCGGCATGGTCTGAACTCCGCGACCGCGGCGACGAGTTCGGCGTCCATCCCCACAACTGGCGCTGGAGGGGGGAGCGTTGGGTCGCCGACAACGCTGACGCCCCGTGGGTCGCGCACTGCACGGACGTCGCGATCGACGGGTTCCGACAGGCCTTCGGCGAGCCGTGCCGCCTGCACAAGGCGGGGGACGGGTTCATGACGACGGCGGTCGCCCGACACCTGGATGAGCGCGGCGTCCTGTTCGACCTCAGCGTCGAGCCGGGCACAAAGGCGCAGCGGAACCTGGTACCGGAGGAGCAGAGCACCGGGTGGCTTCCCGACACCCGCTCTGCCCCCCACTTTGCCTACTACCCCGCACGCTCCGATTTTCGGAGACCGGACCCCGCCGTCGTGATGGCCTCACGATGCTCCCACTGACGGCGGGCCTCACGCTCGCCCTGACCGAGCATCGGTCGCGAATCGTCGCGGCGGGGACCTACACGCCGTTGTGGCTCTGGCGCGACCCGGCGCAGTTCCGCGCCATGCTCGCGGTCCGGCTCGGCGGCCCGAGCTTGACGCATCTCGCCTTCGCGGTCCGTTCTGACACCGCGCTTAACGAGGATCTCTGGACGAATGTCGAGGCCAACCTGGCCGAGGTAGCGCGTCAGCTCAAAGGCCAGCACGAGTGGAGTACGCCGCGACGCGCCGCCGCGTCCGCTCTCGATCGACAGTCACACCGGACCCCATCGCCCGCTGACTCGGCGCACACATCGGCTGACCAGTGGCTCTATGGCCGCGACGACCCCGGCTTCCGGGAGCAGATCGACCTCGGCGCGCTCGCCTTCGGGCCGGAGCACCCAATGGCGGGCCCGACTCCTCCCGGCCCGTCTCTGACCGTGAGCGCCGTTCTGCCCGCCTTCGGCCGCGCGCCGCATCTTCGCGACGCGATTGCAAGCGTGGTCGATCAGACGGCGCCGCCCGTCGAGCTCATCGTGGTCGACGACGGATCGGCCCACGACCTCGACTTCCTCTACGGCGTGGCGGCGCCCTTCCCGATACGGATCGCCCGGCAGGAACACGCGGGCCAGTCGGCGGCGCGCAACCTGGGCGTCGAGCTCGCCCGTGGCGACCTCATCGCCTTCCTCGACCAGGACGATCTCTGGCTGGCCGAGCATCTGGCGTCGCTCACCCAACCGTTCAAAAGCAATCCGGACCTTGCCTGGTCCTACTGCGAATTCGACGAGGTCGACGCCGAGGGGCGAACCGTGACCCGCTCCTACCTTCGCCAGCATGGCGTCGTGCATCCAAAGAACACGTTGGCCGACTGCATCGGCGACGACCTCATGGTCCTTCCTTCCGCGAGCGTCGTTCGACGGGACGCGTTTCTCGGGCTCGGCGGGTTCGACGTCAGCCTCCGCGGCTTTGAGGACGACGACCTCTACGTACGCGCGTTCCGGGCTGGGTTGCAGTTCTCGTTCGATGCAGCCTCGCTCACCCGTTACCGAGTCCACGACGATGGGGACTCGGCGGGCCCCAACTTTGCTGTCAGCCGTCGCCGTTTCGCGGAGAAGCTGCAGCGGACCATTCGCGACGACCGACGCTCAGGCCGCTATTACATGCGAGACGTCGCGGCTCCTCGGTTCTTCCAGGCCACGCTCGACGACTACGTACGCGCCGTGTCGGTTGGCGAGTGGGTCACCGCGGAGAGCTGTCTTCGCGACCTCTGGTACTTGGCGCGGCTCCGGCGCGACTGGCCGACTCTCAGTTGGAAGGTGTGGCTGATCAGCCGGCCCCGGCTCTTCGCCCGAATGCTTCGCCTGCACGACGGCCTGCCACGGTCGCTGCGGCTGACCGACAACCCCTCCATTCGACAGCGCTGAACGGCGCCGCTCGAAAACAGCCGCTCGGCGTACCCGGCGCGCCATACCCTGGACGGGCCGTTGCGGATCGAGGCCATGCTCGAGACCACACCGGCGGACCTGTCCCGCTCTCGAGCACCAACCGGATCTTTCCCATGCTCTCCGTACGAGATCTCTCCATCGAGGTCAGTGGCCGAGAGCTCTTGAACAACACCACCTTCACCGTCGACCTGGGCGAGAAGGTCGGCCTGGTGGGCCGCAACGGCATCGGCAAGACGACGCTGCTGCGGGCGATCGCCGGCGACGGCGTGCTCCGCCGGGGCGAGGTGACGGTGTCGGGCGAGCTCGGGTACCTCCCGCAGCAGCCGCGCCTCGTCGACGAGGGCGGAACCCAGACCGGGCTGGCCCACGTGCTGAGCGGCCGTGGCTTGGACCATGCCGGCGAGCAGCTCGAGAAGCTCCGGCTCACCCTCGAGGAGCATCCGAGCGATCAGAACGTCCGCCGGTTCGCTCGGGCCGAGGAGGAGTACCGGACCCGGGACGGGTATCGCGGCGAGTCCGCGGTGCGTCGGATCTGCGCTGGTCTCGGTCTCTCGGACGACCGTCTCGATCTGCCGCTCGCGCAGCTGTCGGGCGGGGAGCGGCGTCGGCTCGAGGTGGCTCGCATCCTGTTCGCCGGCAGCGACAACCTGCTGCTGGACGAGCCGACCAATCACCTCGATCTCGATTCGAAGACCTGGCTGATGGAGTTCCTCCGCACCTACCGGGGGGCGCTGCTGGTCGTCAGCCACGACCTGCAGCTCCTCGACCAGGCCATCACCCGAGTGCTGCACCTCGACGAGGGAGTCCTGCGGCAGTACAAGGGCACCTACACCCAGTACGTCGACGCCCGCGCCAAGGACGAGGACCGGCTCCGCCGCATCGCGGCCCGCGAGCAGGGCGAGATCATCCGCCTCTCGACCCTCGCGGACCGGATGCGGCACTCCACCGCGAAGCGGGCCCGGGCCGCCAAGAGCC
>Ga0102924_1007209_pt1 | contig 10248 bp, 9 predicted proteins | sample PaiPotPPM11metaG_FD_80116 | JGI IMG/M metagenome (GOLD analysis project Ga0102924, IMG submission 80116) | Iron sulfur acid spring bacterial and archeal communities from Banff, Canada, to study Microbial Dark Matter (Phase II) - Paint Pots PPM... ...
CGCGCACCGACTGATCCGCCTCTCGCCCTTCGACGCGGCGCACCGACGGCAGACCTCCTTCGCCAAAGTGGAGGTGATGCCCGACATTGGCGACTCGCCCATTGAGATTGTCGTCCGACCCGAAGACATCGAGGTTGACACCTTCCGCTCAACCGGCAAGGGGGGCCAGCACCTCAACAAGACCGACTCCGCCGTGCGGATACACCACAAGCCCAGCGGCCTCGTCGTCACCTGCCAGAACGAACGCTCGCAGATTCAGAACCGCGAGATGGCGCTGCGTGTGCTCAAGTCGCGGCTCTATGAGCGCGAGATTGAGGAACGTGAGCGCGAGCAGGCGCGGCTCAAGGGTGTGCATGTGGAGGCCGACTTTGGCAACCAGATACGCACCGTCACCATCCACCCGTATTCACTGGTGAAAGACCACCGCACCGGCGCCGAGCAGGGCGACACCACCTCCTACCTTAACGGCGAAATGGATCACTTCATCGAGGCGAACCTGACGGCGCGGGCAGGCGAGATGGCGGCGGTGTAGGTGACCAACAATGCTGCACAACCCCTTCCCGCAGCGGAGAAGGGGTTTTCTGCTATGGAGGGGCCAATGGGCAGGCCATTGGTGGTGGTTGTGTCGGGTTCGCCGGGCGCGGGCAAGACGACGTTGGGCCGTCGTGTGGCGCAGGAGGTCGGCCTTCCGTTCTTTCATAAGGATGGACTGAAAGAAACGCTGTTTGATGCGCTGGGCTGGAGCGACCGCGCCTGGTCACAGCGCATCGGCGCCGCCAGCTTTGCCCTGCTCAAACATATCATGGCGGCGCAGCTTGCCGCTGGGCAGTCGTTCGTCGTCGAGGCCAACTTTCGGCCTGAATACGATACGGCGACCTTTCAGGCGATGCAGGCGCGCTACCCCTTCACGCCGCTGCAAATCCACTGCACGGCGGATGACGAGACGCTGCTGCGGCGTTTTCTGGCGCGCGCTGCCACCGATGAACGCCATCCGGGACACGTGGAACTTGCCAATGTGGACGAGTGGCGCGAGAGGGTATCGGGCGCAGGGTATGCGCCGCTCGATCTTGGCGGCGCCGTCTATCAGGTGGACACAACCGATTTCACACGGGTGAATGTCGCTTCGCTGGTTGGCGCAGTGCATGCGGCGCTGTGAGAAGAGCACGGCGAATCGACAGCGAACTGCTGCCTGATCGCCACTGTCGTTGACTGAGGTGAGGAAGGAGTCTGCGCCATGTCACCCCTCCTGCCAAAGCGTAAACAACCGCTACGGCCATTCTTGAGCGATGTCCTGCCGGAACCGCTAGCCTGGGCGCTCCGGCTAACGCGGCTACGGAAGCGCGTACCGCTCTGGCGGTTGGCGCTGTGGGGTCTTGCTGGCTGGCTGGGACTTCAGGCGCTGGTCATCGGCGCGCTCACTGTGGTGGCGATGCGCCGCAAGCAGCGGCTGCCCAGGTCAGGCTTCCCCTATATGGAGCTTGACGATGTGCAGGCTGGTCAGAATGCCCTGCGCGTCTACAGCTATGGCCGCGATGTCTATGATGCGATGCTTGCGGCAATTGACGCCGCCCAGGAGTGCATCTACATCGAGTCGTTCATCTGGAAGGGCGATGGCGTTGGTCAGGCATTTCGGGATCGACTGGCGGCGCGGGCGCGTGAGGGTGTGCAGGTCTACGCGATCTTCGACTCGTTTGGCAATTTCGTCGTGCCGCGTTCCTTCAAGCAGTTCCCCGCCGAGATTCACACACTTCGGTTCCAGTCGTTTCACCGTATCTGGCATCTTTTCGATCCACGCCGCTATGCGCTCGATCACCGCAAGCTGCTGATCGTTGACGGCAAAACTGGTTTCATCGGCGGCTATAATCTGGGCAGCCTCTATGCGACTGAATGGCGCGATACCCATCTGCGCATCATTGGTCCTGCCGCCACAGACCTTGCGCAGTCGTTTGTGGACTTCTGGAACCGCTTCTCACCGAAGAAGGAACGTATCAGGCAGAATTATGCGCGTCACTTCGATCCGACGATTGCGCTGCATGGCAACAACGCTGCGCGCCTGACCTTCCCGATCCGCGATATGTACATTGACGCGATTGACCGCTCCCAGCATCACATTCTGCTCACCAACGCCTACTTCATTCCCGACCACACCGTCCTCGATGCGCTGATCGAGGCTGCCGGGCGCGGCGTACGTGTCGAAATCCTGTTGCCGTGGGCCTCGAACCACATTCTTGCCGACTGGGGCGCGCGCGGCTACTTCACCACCTGCCTCAAGGCGGGCATTCATCTCTACGGCTACCAGGGCGCGATGATCCACGCCAAGACCTGCACGATAGATGGCCAGTGGTCTACTATCGGCACCGCCAACCTTGACAGGCTGAGCGCCGTGGGCAACTATGAGATCAATGTCGAGGTCTATAGCAAGCCGCTCGCGCGACAGATGGAACTACTCTTCGCCTGTGACAAGAGCAACTCCTTCGAGATCGCGGCGGATCAGTGGCTGAGGCGCCCCTGGTACGTCAAGCTCAGCGAGTGGATCGTCGCGCCGCTACAAGTGGCGCTGTGACTTCGCCCCAGCCTCTCTCCTGCGAGGAGAGGGAAACACCTATGGAGCGAGTGAAGCGAGGCATGTTTGCGTGAAGGTCTATATTTCGACGGACTTTGAGGGTGTGGCCGGTATCGTGGACTGGGATCAGATTATGGTCGGCAGCCACGACTATGAGCTGGGGCGACGGCTGTTGCTGGGCGAACTGAATGCGGCGATTGACGGCGCACTGGCGGCGGGGGCCGATACCTTCGTGGTCAACGACTCGCACAGCAGCATGCGCAACCTGCCGCCGGACTTGATCCACGGCGATGCGACGCTGATCAGTGGCAAGCACAAGCCGCTGTACATGATGGAGGGGCTGGATGGCAGCTTCGACGCGATCTTCTTTCTGGGCTACCACGGCTCCATCGGCGCCAGCGCGGCGGTCCTCAGCCACAGCTACAATCCGCGCGCGATCTGGGAGGCGCGTATCAATGGCGAGGTCGTCGGCGAGACGGCGCTCAATGCGCTGGTGGCGGCGCACTACAAGACGCCGATTGCGCTGGTGACCGGCGATCAGGTGACGGCGGCGGAGGCGCAACATCTGGACCCCGCGCCGCACACCGTCGAGGTGAAACGCTCGATCTCGCGCTTCGCCGCCGAGAGCCTGCATCCCACGGTCGCCTGCGGACGTATCTACGAGGGCGCGCGGTTAGCGCTGACCGAACGCAAACCTGCCAACGCGCCGATCTTCCCGCCGCAGACGCGGGTGGAACTGACCTTCCTCACGGCGGATATGGCCGAGATGGCGGCGTGGCTGCGCGGCGTAGAGGTTGTCGAGCAGCAGCCGCGCACGGTGGCCTTCAGCGGCGACAACACACTCGACCTCTTCCGCGCGTTCGTCACCGTCGTGATGCTCACCCGCGCGCTGGTGGAGTAATCTGCGTGGTGAGCGCGGCCAGCGGCTGAAGCCGCGCCTGGCGGCTTCGCTACAAGAGCCGCGCCTGCGCGGGCTGGAGAACCATCGTAATCGCTCGATGCGATGAGCCGCCACTTGCATTTGCCTGTTAAGAGTGTATATACTGATTGGCGGAAGCGGGCTTTCCAGCTTTCGCTTCACATCTTTCGAATTGATCCCCCTCAACGTCAGGAGGCGCGAATATGGCAGTGACTCTTCTTTCCACAACTGCATGGCTCGTGACCTCCGACGCGAACGGACGCTAGCGCCGTCGCGTGGTGATACATGGGCGCCCATCGGACGCCCGAACACATCCCAGCCTGCATATCCACAGCATTCGTAGTTTGTGGACGTGCCGATCCCTCACGAGCCAACAACTCCATTGCTAACTACCGCATGATCGCGACTTGCCATTCCCTGCCCGCTGAGCAGAGGACTGGAAGGCGCTACCAGGAGAGTACGGCTTCGTGAAGATCAAGCATTTCGATCTGGATACCAACGACATTCTCGCCGAGTTGGCCGCCCCTGACGACGACTTGGCGCGTTACGAAACACAGCGACAGCGCAGGCGCACGAAACGTCCGGGCGCCACAACTGACGACAACTTCGGCGCCCCCAAGAGCAGCTATGAGAGCAACTCCGAGGTGCAGCGCTGGTTAAGTGAGCAGGAGGTCGAGGAGAGCGGCGTCAAATCGCCGTTCGATCCTTCCTTGCTGGGGTCGCAGCGCGACCGGCCCTGGGTGCTGTCGTCGCTCAACGCCTTCTATGAGGACGACCTGATCAGCGACGTGCTGCATGTCGTGAAGAGCGGCAAAGAGGCGACTGTCTATTGCTGCGCCGCCCATCCGCGCACCGGATTGCCCTACGCCGCCGTAAAAATCTATCGCCCGCGTATGTTTCGCAGCCTGAAGAACGACGCCATCTATCGGCAGAGCCGCATGATGCACGACGATGAGGGCAACACCGTCTTTGGGCGGCGCAGCGCTCTGCATGCGATGCGCAAGACCGAGAAGGGGCGGCTGACACAGGTGCAGCAATGGATCGCCTACGAGTTCGAGACCCAGCAACTGCTGCATGTGGCGGGGGCGGATGTGCCGCGTCCGCTGGCGCAACAGGGCAACGGCGTCTTGATGGAGTATATCGGCGCGCCTGGGCAGGCCGCGCCGAAGTTGCGTGAGGTGGAGTTGGCGCCGGATGAAGCGCAGCCACTCTTCGAGCGCATCCTGCGCAACATCGAACTGTGGCTGACCTGCGACCGCATCCACGGCGACCTCTCGGAGTACAACATTCTGTACTGGCAGGGCGCCGCCATCATCATTGATTTCGCCCAGGCGGTGGACCCGCGACACGGGCTTGGCTCCGGCTCAGACATGTATGAACTGCTGGCGCGCGACATCGCGCGTGTGTGTCGCTACTTTGCCTGCTATGGTGTGGAGAGCGACGCCAACCGGATCGCCCACGATCTGTGGACGCGCTACGAGCTGGGCGATCTGCAATGACAGGACATGAAAGTACCCTGCCCCATCGTTGATCCGATGGAGCAGGGCGCACATTCATCGGCGTAAGCTTCGTCGGTGTCAACCGCGTGGTGGTATATATTGCACTGCCCAGTGGTTGCCATCGGGATCGTCGAAGTAGACGAACGACCCCCAGGCGAGCGCCTGAATGTCGCTGACATCCACACCGCGCTCGGCAAGCTCGTCGTGCGCAGCATGAATATCGGATACAACCACCTGTAAGCCCTTCACCGTGCCAGGAGCAGCATCGGTGAGTCCTTCGCCGAAGGCGATAGAGCACGCCGAACCGGGAGGTGTGAGTTGCACGAAACGCAGGCTGTCGTTCACGCGCTGGTCATGGTCCGCATGGAACCCGACCTTCTCGACGTAGAACGCCTTTGCGCGGTCAACATCTGACACAGGGAGGATCACCAGTTCGAGCTTCCAGTCCATGATGCGCCCTTCTCTCTTGTGATTGTAAGTGGTGGCGACCGGCGCCTCCCGACACTTCTCTATTCTGTTTGCGTGCTATTGAAGAGGAAGGTGGGGTTACGCGATGTTACTCTGCACGCAGTAAGCGAGGCAGATCGCCATCAACAATGCTGGCGAGAGGCGCAGCGTCGGCAAAGCCAATGTCACTAGCGCCGTTGTGCAGCAGGCGTGAGTCGCGGATGGGCAGCAGCCCAAAGCGTATCTTGAGCGCGAGAATGCGCTGCGCCGATTCGGCGATGCGGGCTGGCGTAATCTGGCCAGCAGCAATCGCGTCGTGTATCGCAGCGATCATGCCGCTCATCGAGGTCGTGTCGAAGGCGCCTTCCAGCAGGTCATCGCCCGCCTCGATGGCCAGCACCCCCGCCTGCGGCAGCGTGTAGCGCAGTGCGATTCCCTGCATATACAGGCTGTCGGTCATTACCACGCCCTGATAGCCCAACTCACCACGCAACACACCATCCACCATCTTTGGCGAGAGTGTGGCCGGCATACTGGGGTCAATCGCATTGACCAGCACATGCGTGACCATGATCATGCCGGGATGCTCGGCGAGCAACTGGCGGAAGGTGGAGAAGTTTGTGGATTCGAGTTGCGTCTGGCTGTCGGTGATGGTGGGCAGCGCCTTGTGCGGATCGAGAATGACGCCGCCGATGCCTGGCCAGTGCTTGAGCGTGCCGACGACGCCGTGGCTCTGCAAGCCGTTGAGAAAGGCGCCTGCCATCTGCGTCACGACGGTGGGATCGCTGCTATACAGGCGTGTCGTCTCGATGGAGCCTGCGCTGCCGCGCACATCGGCGACAGGGGCCAGATCTGTGTTGATGCCGAGCTTCAACATCTCTTGCGCCGCCTGTGTTCCCTCGTTGTAGGCGTTCTGCGCGTTGCCGCTGGCGCCGACATCCTGCGCGGCGGGCAACGGTGAATCGAAGTGCAGGAAGCCCAGGCGGTCCACCAGTCCGCCTTCCTCATCCATCGTCACCAGCAGCGGAATGTGGGCGTGCGCCTGGATACTGGCGACATATGCCTGCACTTGTGCGGGGTCCTGCATGTTCTTCTGGTAGATAATCAGCGCTCCGGCGTGCATGCCGACCACCATATTGTCTATGTCAGGGGTGTAGGTCTTGTAGTAGGTCTCGATCAGGAACATCTGCCCGATCTGCTCGTCGAGCGACATCTGCGATACATCATAGGCCGCCGTCTGCTGGATCAGCGCAGCGTGCTCTTGCGCCGCCAGCGCCGCGCTGATGGCAGCGGGGACGAGCGGCACGCTATCGGGAGTCTGGGTTCCGGTTGCTCCCATTGCGGTCGGCGTGGGATGCGTCGCGCTCTTGCCAATGGCGCACGCCGTCACCAGTAGAACTGTCAGCAGCAGCGTCGCCTGCCAGAGCCGTCGTTGCGCGTTTCGCCACGCCTGTTTCATCCAAGTCTCCCTTTTGTCTACGCTGACCTATTGATCTACGTCACCGGCTGCGCAAGAGTACGCCGGTGTGGTGAACACTTCCTGTAGAAGATACAACGCTGGTGGCGCCATTGTTGTTTCTCTGTAAGCTTTCTGACCGAAAGTCCACAGCGGCTTGCACATGCTTGCATATGCTTGACGTAATTCTACATCGCTGCTAGGGTGGAGGATGTGACGGTGGCAGATAAAGACGTAGAGGGTGGCAACGTAGTAGGTGGTGTGCGATGCGTGAGGATATGGTGACGCCGACGACGGCGCGACGGCTGGCGCAGGAGGGCGTGCGCTGGGAAGCCCAGATCGGTGACTGGTGCAGTGTGCTGGGCGCGGCGCATATCGGCGAGGGGCAGGCGGGCATCTGGCTGGTGGTGGGCATCCAGCCCTACCCCGATGGGCTAACGCAGCTCACGCTGGTAGACGCCGCCGGACAGTGGCCGCAAGGACGTGTGGCGCAACGCGACTGCCTCTGGCTACCCACGGCGGGCAAGCTGAAGACATGGCTGCGCGCGCACGGCTATCGTGTCGCCACCGGCGAATCCACCGCAACGCTGCTGGGTGGCTCAGGGCTGCTCTCCACGCATGTCTGCCGCCTCACGCGCCAGGGCGAGCCATTGCCGGTAGATGGCGAAGGCATGAGCGAGGCCGAAGCGGTGGCTGTTGCGCTGCTGCGTACTTTGGGCGCGCAGACCGCTGATTCGCCGCGACTGGCATGGTAAAATAGATCACCGTAGCGCGCAGCCGTTGACCAGATTGCTCCACTCCTGTTGCAGAATGTAGCTGTGGCCGTGAGCAAGCGTCACATTGGCGCCGTCAGCGCGCACCACGCCGAAATTGTAGGCGCAAAGATCGCCTACCTCGCCTGCGTCGGCGCTGTTCCCGTCATACCAGGCGAAGAGATCGGCGTCGCTCACCGACTCGAACTGCTCATGTGAGATGGTGTTGATGAGCGAATCGGCCACGCGGTCGCCATACGGGATGGGGTGCGTATCGAACTCCGATACGTCAGCGCAGCCATTGGTATCGCTGATGTAGGCGTAGATTTCCTCATCTACCGAGTCTGTGGCGCCCCCTCCGTAGGCGGTGTGATAGCCACAGAAACTCTTCCCCACCCCCATGCCACTCTGCCCACTTTGTCCGCCTTGCCCATGCTGGCCCTCGGCGTGATCGAATGAGCAGTTTGTGCTGTTATCGGATCGCTTGCTGGCGCACTCATGGACATCATAGCCAGTGAAGACAAAGAACTCGTGCGTCGGGCCAAACGTCCAGCCCTTCGCCGTTTTGGCCTGCTGGATGGCGCTGGTGATGTCGTCGTCGTAGAGCGGCGCATTGCTCGTGCCAGCGGCGGGGTATGGCGTCGTATCGAAGTAGATGCCACCGAGCGTCACCCGATTGCGCACCGGCCCATTGTTATCCCAGTACTGCGTCAACAGCTCGTAGAAGGACGTGTCGCCGACATCCCGAAAGTATTGCTCGATCAGCGCGCGTGTCAGGGTATCGTCAGCGGCGTTTGGTTCCAGCGAGTAGCCCGCAGGCAGCCAGAAGATCAGGTAGGCGGTGAACGTGTGCATCACCAGCCCATTGTGGTAGCTAAGCGCCGGACAGTTCGTGGCGCAGAGGCTGACGTTAAGTGTCGTATCGGCTCCCGGCCCCAGCGCCAGCCGGTGCAGGCTATCGGATGGACCACCGACACAGGCGTAGTGGTCAACCGGCAGGTTTTTCAGTGTATATGCGCCGTAGGCGTCGGCGGTGGTGGTGTAGCTGGTGGCGAGCTGGTCGGTCTGGTTGAGCGCGGCGTCATCATTCCAGCAACTGATGGTGGTATAGGCGGCGGGTTTGCTATGGCCTGCGTAGGTCACGACGCCGCGCAGCGTGGCGGGCAGCGGGCGTAGCTCCGGGCAGAGTGCGCCGCTCGCCTGGCCGGGCGTGACGCAGCTCGTAAGCGCGCTGTTCACGCTCGCGGACCCGAAATCGAGGGTGAGGGTGAGCGCCGCGTCGCCAGTGGTAGTCGGCGCAAATGTCGTGCTCACCGGACTGTACTGCGGCGCCGTTGCTGTGCAGCTATACGATCCCGCACGGCGCAGTGTCAGCGCATAGTCGCCGTCGGCGCCTGCCTGCGCGCTGACACCATTGCAGGTGACGGTTGCCGCTAACCGCTGGAGGGTAATCGTACCCTCCTCACGGGCGGCGATGTCGTCGGCATAGACCACGCCGCGAATCTGCGCATTGGGCGGTGTCAAGGTGATCAGTCCCATCAGTGTGCGTGGCCCAACTAGCGCCGTAACGCCCGCGCCGACGATGGCCAGAATGGCGAACAGCGCAAACACTGTGCTCATGAAGAAGACCCGTACCCGCCGTCGCGTCACCGGCGGGCGTGTCGGCGGAGGAACAATCTGTGTATAGGGTTGTGACCGCACTGCCAGCGCCTGCTTTCCAGAGAGTTTACCGGATGATGAGTTGGACATTCGCCAACGCGAATCTACCGTTCGTTGGCGTCGCCCTCGCTCAGTATAACAAATGCGGCAATCCCTCGCATCGCCGGGACGCCAACCTATCGCGCATACCGCAGTGTCCCCCGCTAGTGGCATGACGGTGTAGCATGAGTGGCGACTGTTGTATACTACGCAGGAGAGTAAAAACTAGTCGCAGCGCCGTCAGCCTGCATTCCCAGGGACACCGACGGCGTGATGGGCTGCGTAGTGAATAGATAGCCGCATCTGAGACGATAGAGGGGAGCGACCTGATCATGCCTTTGTATGAATATTACTGCGCTGATTGCCGTGGCAAGTTTGAGATGCTCACCTCGTTTGAGGCATCTGAGGGGGATGTTGTCTGTACAAAGTGCCACGGTGAGCGAGTCCGCAAGCTCTTCTCCGTGTTTGCCAGCCCACGCGCAGATAGTGGCACAGATAATGGCTTCGGCGCAGGCGACGAGTACGGCGACGACTTCGATGGTGGGTGTTCCTGCGGGGGCGCGTGCAACTGCCAGGATTGACCGCTGACCCGGACTGACCCTGACTGACCCAGACTGACCCTGACTGACCCTGACTGACACGACCTTGCTCACAGAGAAGCCACCCAGCAATTTCGCTGGGTGGCTTGTTTTGTCTATTGGCGACTTCGAAGCTCGTTAGCCAACCATGTGGCGGCCAAAGAGACGACTGATCACGGATGCGCCGATAAATGTCGGCGCCCACTGGCCCACGAAGAGACCCTGATCGCGGCGCCCCATGCCGTGCAACACCACTGAGGTGAGAATCGAGCCGAGGCAGGCCGAGAAGAACGACCAGCTCGTGATTTCGGTCGGCAGGTTGGTCTGCACGCCGCG